>Ga0315548_1000126_pt1 | contig 67855 bp, 72 predicted proteins | sample SalMarSW160110MG_2_FD_202540 | JGI IMG/M metagenome (GOLD analysis project Ga0315548, IMG submission 202540) | Salt marsh sediment microbial communities from the Plum Island Ecosystem LTER, Massachusetts, United States - Salt Marsh Sediment SW1601-110 ... | reverse complement strand
GTGACTGTTCGATAATTGGTTGAAACTGAGGGCGGTGGGGCGTAACCCCGGGATTTCGCCATTCTGCACACCGTAAGTGGGGCGAAAAGCACATCTTAGGCCCGTTTTTTCGGCCCCAGTGGGGCGCGCCAGACTCGTTACCAAAGTTCGAGCAGTCACGTAGTACTATTGGGGGCGTCGAATATTGGGATAAGGTTGGGATAACAGGACCTCCGGTAGAGTGGCTGCGAGGCCCAAGTCATGTTATACTGCGTACCGAGGAGTCGGGAGGTGAAATGAGGATAAAACGATTGTGTTTGGGAGTGGTACTTGCTCTCGGACTGCTATGTTTCTGTGGTTGCTGCCCGCAGACACCGGACGATGGAGAACTGGCGAACCCCGCGGCTGCCTATTGCGAGGGGCAGGGGTATACAGTGAAACTGCGCACGGACGAGAATGGTGCCTATGGCGTCTGTATCTTCCCGGATGGGACGGAGTGTGAGGAATGGGCCTTTTACCGGGGGGAGTGCGGACCGGGCGAGGAGGTGGGGGTTACTGACGCTCCTGCGGACACGCCTGTGCCGGAGACGTGGATCAATCTGGTGGAGCTGGCGGGATTAGCGGAAACGGTGGATATCGAGATTCTGGAGTCTGCCGCGGTCGAGTTCCGTGGCTACGTCCACCGCCTGACGATCTCTGCCCCCGATGTCGTCGCCCGAATCGTCGCTGCACTCAATGTAGAGATCCGACTCCGCCCGGTCGTCGAGGACGCTCGCTGCCCTGGGTGGTACTTGTTGCGCTTTCGCCTGACCGATGGCGCGGTTCAGGAGTTCGGCTATGGCTGCGATGCTGGGGATACGAGCGTTCTGCGCGGCTTGCAGGGCTTTTGGCAAGGGCAGGATGCTGAGCCTCCAGCTCAGTTCAGCATGTTAATTCAGGAGCAGCTAGCCGCTTCCCCGGTGCAAACTATCATCGTAGGCTGGTATGGATCCGTCACCAGCATCCCTGAGGGTGGTGAGTACGACGACTATTTCTCCCTCGTGCCTGAAGGGGCCGGCGAGTTTGGCGTGGCCGGTGCCGACGCGGCAGTCGAGGCCCAGATCGTGGCTCTGCGTGACAGGGAGGAGCCCGGCAAGTACGCGCACTTCTGGGGTACACTGATCTGCGGTGTGGACGATTACAGCGGCTGTCAGCTCGTCGTGACCCGCCTGCGTGTCGATGGGCCGGGAGGGGGCGACCCGTCGGGTCGCCCTTACGATCCCGACCCGGTCGAAGGATGGGAGGGGTTCGTTGTTAGCAATCCACCGATGGCTCAGTACGACGATCACTTTGTCCTGTCTGGCCAATACCTTGTGCTCTATGGCATCGACAGCGCTGATCCCACGGTCGCTGCCCAGTTGGAGCAGGTGCGCGATACGTTGATGCCCGTCCGCGTGTGGGGGGAGCTCACCTGCGGCGTCCCCGATACGAACGGTTGCCGCATTGAGGTGACCCGTATCGAGCCTGTCGAGGAATCGGTAGCGCCGGAGGCGGGCGAGTGAGTGGCTTCAGCCTCCGGGGTTTCACAGACCCTGGGAGCTTGGCTTTGAGGGTTTGACACTGCGTGTGTTCTCTGCCACATTCAAGGCGACTGCAGAGGAGGAGGAAAGACGATGCGCAGGTGGGTCTATCTGACGTTGCTGGCCGTGGTGCTGGCACAGACGCTGCTATGGACCGTGCCGGTGCGTGCGCAGTCCAGCGTGGTCCACGTCGTTCAGCGCGGCGAGACGCTGTATAGCATCGCCCGGCGCTATGGGGTGAGCGTCAGGGCCATCTGTGTGGCCAACTCCATCGCCGATCCCTCCCGCATCTACGCCGGGCAGCAGTTGCTGATCCCCGTTTCCGGCGGAGCACCTGTGCCAGCGTCGGGCGGGGGCACGCACGTCGTCCGCCAGGGCGAGAACCTGTACCGCATTGCCCTGCGGTATGGCACCACGGTGACGGCCCTGGTCCAGGCCAACTCCATCACCGATCCCAGCCAGATCCGCGTCGGGCAGACATTGATCATCCCCGGCGTCTCGACGCCGTCTCCGGCCCCTGGCTCGTCGCAGCCCTCGGCCAGCACGCACACTGTGCAGCGCGGCGAGACGCTTTCGGCCATCGCCCGGCGCTACGGCGTCACCGTCCAGGCGTTGGTCTACGCCAATTCCATCGCCAACCCATCGCTGATCGTGCCTGGGCAGGTGCTCGTTATCCCATCTGCAAGCGACCCCTTGCCGGCCCCTGCTGGCGGTGCGAAACGCATCGTCATCGACCTCTCCGAGCAGCGCCTTTACGCCTACCAAGGCGACATGCTGGTCTACTCCTTCATCTGCTCGACCGGCAAGCCCGGCTCCGCCACGCAGACGGGAACCTTCCGCGTCCTCGACAAGCACCCCAACGCCTATGCCTCCACCTGGGATCTGCAAATGCCGTACTTCATGGGCATCTACTGGGCGGGGTCGCTGGAGAACGGCATCCACGCGCTGCCCATTCTCTCCAACGGGCAGACGCTGTGGGCGGGGTACCTGGGCACGCCGGTCTCTTTTGGCTGCGTCATCCTGAGCACGGAGAACGCGCACACCCTCTACTACTGGGCCGAGATCGGGACGCCGGTGGTCGTTCAGTGGTAAGAGCCTCCCGAAGGGTTCGGTCCTTCGGGAGGTTTTCTGTTCAGGGATACACCACGTCGATCACGATGCGCACCGGCTCCGTCAGGTAGTACACCTCGTATGGGGCCGGTTCGCTGAGGCCGATGGAGAAACCCACGTGGGCGTCGGATTCGGTTGGATACAGGCCGATGCGGGTCACGACGGGGTTCTTCGGGGCGTTGATGGGCAGCCGCTCCCCCACCGGGAAATCGTAGAGGTAGAGATCGCTCACGATCACATCGATGCGCGCCGCGCCCCAGGAGGGGTCGTAGCCTGTGGGGAAGGGAACGGCCTCGTTGTCCACCTCGACGACCTCGTGGTAGGGGGCATGGTCTTGGCTTTCCCTCATCTCGATGACCACGCGGAATCGGTCCTCGTGCGCGCCGACCCGTATGTCGGCCAGCGTCCACACGGCCCCCAGGGTGCCGCCCTGGTGTTTCACGCCCAGGTAGTCGGTGCTGGGTGCGCTGGTGGCCGTGGGCAGCGGGGGAGGTGAGGTGGGGCCGGACGGAGCGGTGGTTGGCGGCACGGCGGTAGATTCGGCGGGCGAAGGGGTCTCTGTGGGTTGTGACAAGATCGTGGGAGTGGCGGTGGGCACCTCGCGTCTGGGTGCGCACTGGCATCCGGCCGCCACCAGCACGAGCGCCACGGTGATGGCCAAGATCGTTCGTTTGCTCACGTTGCCTCCTTTTCGCCGTATACCCCCTGGTACTCTTCCGGCAGCAGCTCGGCGATGCGGCGCATGATGAGGTCGGTATATTCGTCCAATTTCTCGCCGCGCACCTGGCCGCTTTCGGGCAGGCGGAAGGGTTTGCCGACGGCGACGCGGATGTGGGTGCGGCGCAACCGAGGCAGGTTCTGCTTGATCTTTTCGGTGCCCGTCATCCCCACCGGCACGATGGGCACGTCGGCGCGGGTGGCCAGGTAGGCTGTGCCGGTCTTGCCCTTCTGCAGGGCGTAGGGCCCTCGGGCGCGCGTGCCCTCAGGGGCTATCCCCAGCACTTCGTCTCCACGCTTTAGCAATGCCATGGCCTGCCGCAGCGCTTGGCGATCCACCTCTCCTCTTCTTACCCAGATGCCGCCTGCCATCGCCAGGATCGGGGCGTAGAGCAGATTGCGCTTGTGCTTGGATGCGGCGAGGGCGCGGATCGTGTGCGGGCACACAGTCGCCAGCAGCGGGACGTCAAACATGGCGATGTGGTTGGCCGCCAGGATGTAGGGAGGTTCGGAGGGAAAGTTCTCCACCCCGATGTACTCCCGGCGGGTGATCAGCGAAAGCACGACGTTAATGATGACACGCGCGACGCGAAAGAATAGTGTTGTCAAGGCTATCTCTCCGTGAACGGCTATTCAGGTGAAACGTATCCCAGCGCGATGACGTCAAAGTCGGCCGGGTTGTCTCCGTGGACGTCGAACAGCATCGTGAAAGGCGCCGCCGCGCCGGGCGCGAGCGGCCCCTCGATTTCTATCGTCTCCTGCCGGAATCCTGTCACCAGCCCCTCTGCGTCGTAGGTGGTGGCGATGACGCTCACGCGGTAGGCGGGCCGGTCTGGGCTGTCGTTCTGCACGGCGCCACTCACTTCGAACTGCGGGCCGGATGGCCTGCCTTCCGCTTCGATCACCGATAGCGGCACGTAAGATGCAGCCAGTTCACCGGCGGCATCGGCGCGGACGATGGTGATCTGTGGAGTGGCCCATCCCGCCGGCGGGTCTGTGAACAGGATGCCGAAGGGAGATCGCTCGCCTGGCGGGGTTAGATCGGCGGCCACGAATGCGTCTTCCTCTGCCACGCGCTGGCCTGCTGCGTCGAAAAGCGTCGCGCGCACATGCACGTTGGTGATAGAGGAGGCGGTGGTGTTGACCATCTCTCCCAGGCACCATAGGCTGCCGACGGGCGTCTCGTAGAAGGCGAGTCCCCGCACCTCCAGTGGGACCGGCGTGGGCGTGGGCAGCAGCAGACCGCCGGAAGAACCGCTAATCTCTTCTTCGCCGGTGGGGATGACCAATGTCTGCCCGACGCGCAGGAACCGGGGGTCTTCGATGGAGTTGGCAGCCTGGAGCGCTTCAACACTCACGCCATATTCCAGGGCAATGCCTAGCAGAGTGTCGCCCGATTTGACCACGTAGACGATGGGCGTGGGGCTAACGGTGGGCGTCGCGGTGTCGGCGGGTGGAAGGGGCGGTGCTGTGCCAGCCGGCCTGGCGGCGATGCGCGGCGTGGGTGTCGGCGTTTCGCCAGGCAGTGGCCCTGCGGGTGGCTCGGGGGTGATCACCTGGCCGCAGGCCGTCAGCGTCACCGCTAGCAGGATGCTCAGGATGAGAGCGCTTGTCTTGCTCATCTAGACGGCGATTATACCATGACGAGTGACGAACGACGAATGACCAGGAACGCAGCCGTCAGTCGTCTTCTGCCCTCTGTCCTTCGTCCACCCGCGAGGGTGTCGTTGTCAGCTTTCCGATCAAGCCGACCATCGCTGCCTCTAGCCGCGCCTCGTAGCGCCAGAAAGCCCAGGCCAGGGCGATGGCCCCGCCGATCAGCGGGATCCACGCCCACCACGGCCACGCTGACGCGCTGGCCCCGACCCAGCAGGAGAAGAGGACGCCGGGCAATCCGCCCAGCGTCGACAGCACAGCCATGCGCGGGATCGGAAGTGGGCTGAGGCCGATTAGAAAGCAAGCCAGGTCGTCGGGCAGGAAAGGGAGCAGGAAGACGAGGAAGAAGAACAGCGGCCCTCGGCGGTGGGCAAGCCGATCCCATTTCTCCAACTGCTCTCGCTTCACCAACAGCTCGACCAATCCTCGCCCGAACCAACGTCCCAGCGCCATCGCCATCGCCCGCCCTAGCACCAGCCCGATCATGCTGTAGAGCGTGCCCAGCCAGACGCCGTACAGGTAGCCGTTTGCCAGCCCAACGATCTGGCCCGGGATGGGGGCCAGCAGCACCTGCGCGGCGTTGAGGGCGATGCTGACTAGAGGAGCCCACGGCCCAAAGCCCTTGACCCATTCCTGGAGCCGCTGCCGGTTGCCAAAGAACTCCCAGATCGGTTCGTGCCAGTACCACAGTGCCAAGCTAGCAGCGGTAACAAGTACGGCCAGGAGCGTGATCTGTAGCCATATCCAACCGTCGTTTTTCCGCCGCTTCACGACAGTCCCTCGGCTGGCGTAGCTTGTCGAGATGGCTTCAGCCCCAGGCTGAGCAGGAAACCGGCCGCCACGAGCGCCGTGGCCAGGCCAAAAAGCACGGTGTAGGAGGTCGTCTCTAGCAGCCAGCCCCCCGCCACAGGTACTACCGTCAGGGTTCCCATGATAAAGTTGCTGATGCCGATGTAGGTCGCTCGCATGTCCTCTGGGGCGATCTCGAGCACGTAGTTGAAGAACCCCATGACCCACGTGCTGTTGATGACGCCGATGGATACGTAGACGAGAGGATAGATCGGGGCCAATCGGCTGCCCGTTAACTGCGCAGTCAGGGCAAAGAGGGGGGCCAGGATGGCCGCCGCACTTCCGATGCGGACGACGTGTTGCGCCCCCCAGCGTTCACAGATCACCCCCAGTATCGCGCTGGCCACGACACCGGCCATTGTCTGGGCGATGACAAACTCACCGATGACGCTCTGTGGCAAGTGCAGTTCCTTTGTCGCGTGCTGCACGAAGAACGGCGTCGCCAAGCCCATCATGCCGACCATAATGCGGCATATCATCAGGTGGCGGAACGCGGGACTGGCAAAGGGCAGCTTTAGCCAGGTGAGGAGGTGCTTGAGCCAGGGCTCCTCGGCGGGCACGCCTGCCTGCGGATCCGTCGCGCGAGACGGGGTTTCTCGGAGCAGGCAGAGCGCGATGGTGGATGGGATGAGCAGCGCGCCCGCTAGCACAAAGATCAGAGTGTAGTTGCCCGGAAAAGAGACGTTCCCCAGGATCTGCCCGATCAGCACGCCGGCTCCGACCCCCGCCAGCCCGCCGACGACCTGTGCCGTACCTATCAAGCGCCCGCGCCGCCTGGATGGAATGGCCTGCGCCAGAATGTCGAACCAGGCTACGCTGCCAAATCCATCGGTTGTGGCCCACGCGAGGAGGCAGGCGAAGAACAGCGCCAGCATTGCAGTGGGCCTGCCTCCCAGACCCAGGCCCAGGCCCAGCGCAATTATCCAGAACGCAACCCGCCCGCTGATTCCGACGAGCAGGTACGGCTTCTTGCGGGGTTTGTCGTTGATAATGCGGGCAGCCACCAGTTGGGGCAGCAGCCAGCTGCCATTAAAGACCGCGCTGACGGAGCCGATCACGGGCGCCGAATCGGTCAGTTCACCAACGAATGCCGGCAACAGGCTGGTGGGGTTGAAGAAATTGGCCGCTGTGCTGAAAGAGATATAGTCGGTCAGCAAGGCGCCAAAGTTCCAACGATAGTGGGGGGGCAGAGTCTCTGGGTTCTCAGTCACGGCGAAAGTGTACCACGAAGCCGGAGGGCGTCAAGAGGGCATGGGGGCTGTGGAGGCAAGCTCTATCAAATCGCAGATCTCAAGCGGCTCGCCCCTGGCCGGATCGCGGGCCAGGGAAAGCGCTCCCTGCGCGCACCTGGTGATGCACACGCCGCAGCCCATGCAGGCGCTCGCGTCCACGGTGGCAGTACCGTTCTCCATCGAGAGGGCACTGAACGGGCAGATTTCGGTGCAGGTGGCGCAGCTGGTGTCGAAGAGGGAGCAAGCGCCGGGCCTCCTCGATCCAGGCTTGGGTCGAAGGCTTGAGCAGAGGGCTACGGGCCACTGCTTTCTCTGGAGAATCCGTGCCGCTCGCGTAGAGTCAGCGATAGTTGGCGCAGCAGGCCCAGCACGCGCTCGGCCAGCGGCTCGGTGAGGACGCCGCCCGCGCCACAACTGGGTGTGATCAGCGCCCGGCGCAGCAACAGTTCGCGGTCGAAGCCTTTTTGTACCAGTCGCTCGGCGCCCTCATCTAAGCGGGCCAGCAGCGAGGGGAGCGTCTCGGTCGCCGCCGCGTCTCTATCGAGCGTGGGGACGATGCCCCAGCCCAGGCTGCCGCCGCGATCCAGGAAGGCGCGTAGCTCGGCGGGATAGAGGGTAATCGCCTGCATGTGATCGTAGGCGTCAAAGTCGAGGATGTCCAGGTTGGTCTCCATCAGCAGCGACCAGTCGGTGTTGGCCTCGCAGTGGATGCCGGTCAGCCCGCCCAATTCGTGGACCGCGGCGACCACCTCGTTGATGTCTCTTGTGACATCCTCGCGACTGACCGTGATAAAGGTCTGCGAGCCGAAGCCCAGCAGCGATGGCTCGTCGAGAAAGATCATGCTTGGCAGGCCAAATGCGCTCAGTCGTTTCATCTGCCACACGGCCCTCATAGTCACCGTCTTGACGACGATGTCGTGCAGTTGGTCGTCGTAGTATGCGCAGCGGCGGTCCTGGTCGAGCAGGTTGGTGCCGAGCGTGAACGGGCCGGTGACCTGTCCTTTGAGCATGGCTGCCGATGTGACGTGCTCCGGCAGCCGCCTGATGAATTCCTTCCAGCCCGCCGCGTATTTAGGTGAAAGGCCAAAGCCGTCGAGGGCATCGGTGTCACCTTCTTCTGTTGCCGCCAGGTAGCGGGCGTAAAAGTCGGTCAGTCGATCGATGAAATCAGGCGTAATGGTGTCAAAATAGACTCTGTCTTGGTCTTTCACCAATCCAGGCATCCCCTCGGTGAACTGGACCATCATGTTCTCATGGAAGGCGCGCCTCGGGAACTGCACCCAGGCGGGGATCTCTGATGTGTTTTCGAACATTAAGGCTGTCCCGCGCACCGGGTCGGTGTGGGGCAGGCTGCCAATCGTGGTCGCTAAACAGCGAGGTTCGAATCTAGTCATTTACTCTCCCTCTGACTGGCACTAGCCGGGCCTGCCAAAACGAAACTTCACCAGCGTCCAGATGGCGGAGAGCCCGTCGTGCCAATCGATCTTTTTCCCCTCGGCGAAGGAGCGAGGCCGATACGAGATGGGCACTTCGTGGATCTCGATGGACCGCCGCAGGATCTTGCCGGTCACCTCTGGACAGAACTCGAAGCGAGAGGGTTGCAGGTCGAGGCTGCGCAGCAGATCGGTGCGAAAGACCTTGTAGCCGGTCGCCTCGTCCGTGATGCGCGAGCCGTACAGAACGTTGGCGATCCAGCTCAACAACCGCCCGCCCCAGTAAAAGCTCCACGTCGAGCGCGGATTAGGCTGCAAGTTCCGCGAGCCGTAGACTATTTGCACCGTCGGATCCTCGAATGGGGCCAGCAGGGCCGGGTAGTCCTGCGGCGTGTATTCCAGGTCGGCGTCCTGCGTGATGGCCAAGTCGCCCGTGATGTGCTCTATCGCCGTGCGGATGGCAGCCCCCTTGCCTCGATTCTGCGCGTGATGCACGATCTTGAGGCCAGGCGTGCGCGCGGCCAGATCCTCTAGGACTTGAGCCGTCTCGTCGGTCGAGCCATCGTTGACGATGACGATTTCCTTCTCGACGTTGCCAGGCGGGCCGCCGAGACAGACTGCCAGAACGTCGCTGACGACTTGGGCGATGGTCGCGGATTCGTTGTAGACCGGGATGATGACCGAAAGCTTCATGCAGGTTTCTCCAGCATTCCCCGGATGCGCGCGGCGACCATCTCGATGGCCACCTCGTTGAACCCACCCTCAGGGATGATGACGTCGGCGTACCGTTTGCTGGGCTCGACGAACTCCATGTGCATCGGGCGCACCGTCGAGAGATACTGCTCGCAGACCGACTCGACGCTGCGGCCTCGCTCTTGAACGTCGCGCTGCAATCGCCGGATGAAGCGCACGTCGGCGTCGGTGTCCACGTAGAGCTTGACATCGAGCAAGTCCCTTAGCCCAGGCTCGACAAAGATCAGAATGCCCTCGACCAGGATCACCGGCGCCGGCTCTACCCGGCGCGTCTGCTCCGTGCGCATGTGCGTGGTGAAATCGTAGACCGGGACTTGGACGACTTGCCCTGCCCGCAGCGCCTTGAGGTGCTCGATCAGCAATTCAGTCTCCAGGGAGTCGGGATGGTCAAAGTTGACCTTGGCGCGTTCTTCCGGCGACAGGTGGCCGAGCTCGCGGTAGTAGGCGTCATGGGGGATGTAGGCCACGTGTTCGGCCCCCACGCGATGCAGGATCTTGTTCGCCACCGTCGTCTTGCCCGATCCGGTACCACCGGCGACACCTATAGTGATAGGTTGCATATCTGCCCTCATCCGACGTTCAGCGCCAGCACGATGAGCAACAGTGCTGCCACAGTAGTCAGCGCCGCCCGCAGCCTCGGATGCCAGCGCCGGCTCAGCCAGGCTGCGTTCCACACCAGCCAGGCGCCAATCAGTCCGCCTTCGCTGGCACTCCCTTCCCACGCCACTCCCCGCTGCCACAGGCTCACCAGCGCGTTGGCCCCGACCAGCAGCGTCAGCAGCAGGTAGAGTGCATCGAACAGTCGCCCTGGAGGCGTAGCCGGACTCACCAAAGCGCCCAGCGCCTCGCCCAGGACACGCGCGACCAAGCCGTCGCAGATCATGAAAGCCGGGCCTAGAAGTATCCGTGGTTCTGCAAGCGGGTTCGCTGGAAACGGGGCTATCAGTCCATCGCGAATCATGATAACGGGCACGGTGAGTAGGCCGGTGTAGTGTATGCCTCTCTGTGCGATCCCGGCAACAAGTGCTAGACTGGTTCCGGACAGCACCAGCGATGGCAGTATGCGGATTGCATCGTGCCACGGGGAATGCTGGTGATGCTTTACAGAAGGTGCGGCAATGGCCGCCATAAGGGTCAAATGCAATATACGCCAGTAGTGGCCGTGAGCTTCGACCCATAGGAACGGAAGTGCGAACAATAGGAGACCACTTGCCATCCAACTGATCGCTCGTATTGCGTGGGGAAGCTCCTTCACCTGTTGGAGGCCATTCCACAGCGCCAGCCCGACTGCCGCCAGCAGCATGCCGACGCCCAGGCCGATCAGGGGAGTAGCGGTGATCACCAAGCTTCCTCCTCCATCATTGGGGCAGTGCCGGCGGGCCACGCGACGCTACCCAGCACACCGATGACGGCGAGCGCGAGGCCGATGGTGGTGGGCCATAGGCCGGGATTGAATGTCGCGGTTACGCGTGCGTAGGGTATGCTGGTCAAGCTCAGGGTCACGCCGCCTGTCGTTACTTCTGCGTTCCCTTGCACAACGCGCTCGGACTCCAGCCGTCCGGGCGGGCTGCGATAGATCTGGACGAGCACGGGGCCAGAAACCTCATCAGCTTCGCCGGGCTGGGGTGATAGCTGAACGACCAATTGGGCCTCTGGAATGGCAAAGTACCGATCCTCGTCGAGCGCCAAGGTCAGTTGGGTAAGTGGCTCGGCCTCGGCGGCTTGCTGGAGAGCGAGCGGGGTTCCCGCATCGCTGCTAGCGCTGACGCGCACGCCGGGGACGTGTGCCTCGATAGGGGACACGATACCGGGGCTGTGGGTCACTTGGGCTCCGGTTTCGTCCAGCGCCACCCAACTCTCTGTGCCGGGCACCTCGACCTGTTGGCCGCCTTGCACGATCAACCCTTCTGACTGCCAGCCCCACAGGTACGTGGCGAGCAAGCCAGCCAGAAGCAGCAGTGCGCCTCCCTGGGCCAGCAGAGGGGACAGGTTGGCCCACCGATCTTGCGCCTGAGAGCGCAGGCGGTCGCCTTGCTCGATCAACCGGAGCGAGAGTGTGCTGGCGATCAGCGCCAGCAGTGCCCGGAAACCGAGGGAACGCGTGATGGAGAACAGCCCTAGCGCCTGCATTGTCTGCGTCGCTCCCCCAAAGCGAGTCTGTGCCTCGGAGAGCCACCGGGCGTAGGCCGCCGGGTCGGCGGCGGATGTCTGGGGCAGCCAGGCGGTAGCCATCAGTCCGGCGGCGGTGGCCAGCAACAGGCCAACCAGCAAGCCGTCGCTCGCGGCAATCTGCCAGATAGCGCGCCAGGGGTCGCGTGGGGTCTGGGTGATCATCTCGCCATACCATTAGAAAGAAAGCCCCTTGGCGGGGCCTCTATGCAAGCCACCCTTGGGAATCGAACCCAAAACCGGCCGCTTACGAAGCGGCTGCTCTGCCGATTGAGCTAGGGTGGCGTAGCGCGCATTATACCAGCATCGTGGATCGTTGGCAAACTGAGTCAGGGCTTGAAAGCGAGCCGCAGACTGAGGTTGTGCAAGTGCTGCGATGGAGTTATAATCGAATTGGAACAGGGATTCCCTGTCACTTAACCGTAACAGACCTGTAACTTCTTGACCCCCTCGGCGGGTTACAATGGAGCGAGGACGTGCATGTCTTGGGATTCGAAAGCCTGGCTGCAAGAGCATAGAGAGGAGATCGGAGCGAGGTGGCTGGATGTGGTAGGAGAACTGCCGGCCTATGCCGCCTGCTCGGAAAACGAGCTTCTTTCGTGCTGGGGGCCTCTCCTCGACGCCTTGATGACGAGCGACACCGAGCCGTTGCGCGCGTGGATCACCCGGGAAGTCAGCGAGCGCGGGGCGACACAGGCCCAACTTTTCTCCCTCGCAACGAGCCTTTCGCAGGTGATTCGGGACGCTCTGCCGAAAGAGGTGAACCCCGATCTAGTTGACGCCTGGCTCGGCGGCCCGATCCTGTTCCTTGCCCAGCACGCTGCGGCCGAAGCGGAGCGGCTGTCGGCTGAAAAGTCCCAACTGGAGACTCTTTACGGGATTGCGCGGGAGCTGACGTCCAGCTTGGATCTCCCCCGTGTGCTGCAAAAGGCCTTGACCGAACTGATGGCAGCGGTGACCGCCGAGAGCGGGGCGATCTATCTCACCGACGATGTTATGGAGAAGGTCGTGCCCACCACGCGCATCGGATGGCACGAGAAAGAGATCGCCTTGGCTGCACTTCCCTCGACGTGGCAGTTGGGGCGGGATGAGCCGTTTGTGGTCCTGGATAGCTGGGAGCCGAAGGAGGCAGAAGCGTGGTTAGAAAGAGTGGCGGGCTCGGGTGTGGCTGCCTTGATGGTAGGGCCGTTGGTCGCCAACGGCCAGTTCCGGGGGATCGTGGCGTTGGCCAGTTCCAAGACGGGGGCCTTTGGCTCTGCTGACCGTACCCAACTGTTTCGTAACGTCCTCAGCCAGATCGCCACGGCCATCGGCAACGCCGAGGTCTATCGCCTCATCAGCCAGCAGGCACAGGAGCTGGGCCAGATGTTCCGCCACCAGCAGGAGCAGGCCACCGAGCGGCAGGCGATCCTCACCTCTATTGCCGACGGTGTCGTAGTAAACAACACCGAAGGGAACATCATCCTGGTCAACCCGGCGGCAGAACGCATATTGGGCGTTTCTGGGAAGGAATTGCTCAGCCAGGGGTTCAACGATCTGTTTTCTGTGTTTAACGCCAAGGGCGAAGAGGAGGCGGTCGCGGCCATGGAGATGCTCCTGGATACCTCCGTGCCGGAAGCCGCCAAGAGCTACAAGATCAACTTGGAGTCCGATGGGCGCATCATCCACGCGCTTCTCTCCCCTGTTCTCTCGGTGCGAGGCGACATCCTGGGTGCGGTGACCATCTTCCGGGATGTCACCAAGGAGGTGGAGGCGGACCGAGCCAAGAGTGAGTTCGTCTCCACTGTTTCGCACGAGTTGCGCACGCCGATGACGGCCATCAAGGGGTACACCGATCTTCTCCACGCAGGTGCCGCCGGCCCCATCAACGCCGAGCAGAAGCGTTTCCTGACGACGATCAAGAACAACACCGATCGTCTGACCGCGCTGATCAACGATCTGCTGGACATCTCGCGGATGGAGACCGGGCGCCTTCGTTTCGAGCCTCGGCCTCTGCAGCTTGGTGACGTGATAGCCGACGTGGTCAACGTGTTGGCCGGACCGGCGGAGGAAAGACACCAGCACCTGGCCTACGAGGTCGCGGCTGGGCTACCTGACGTGATGGGGGATCGCGACCGGCTCAATCAAGTGCTTACGAATCTGGTCAGCAACGCAATCCGCTACACTCCCGATGGAGGAGAGATCGAGGTGCGGGTGTATGCTGTCGAAAGAGCTGTGCGGGTCGATGTGCGCGATACAGGTATCGGTATCGCTGATGAGGATATGGCGCACCTGTTCGAACGGTTCTACCGGGCCGATCACCCGCTCGTGCAAGAGACCCGAGGGACTGGCTTGGGGCTGTCAATCGTCAAGATGTTTGTCGAGGTGCACGGCGGGCGGATCTGGGTCGAAAGTGAGCCGGGTCGTGGTAGCACATTTACTTTCATTCTGCCCATCCCCGTTCAGGAAGAGGAGAAGGAGAAGCGAGCGCCGGTATCGGTTCTGTCGATTCAGATGCGGACGGTTCTGGTCGTGGACGACGACCGGGACGCCGCCGACATTGCTAGGCGACAACTGGAGAGCAGTGGGTACAGGGTTGTCGTCATGGGGAACGGAGGGCCTGCCGAGAAATGGGTTGAGGAGAATTGCCCTGCACTCGTTGTCTTGGACCTGATCTTGCCGGACGTGGACGGGTTTGGTGTGCTCCGCGCTCTAAACAGGAATCCGGTCACGGCTGATGTTCCTGTCATCGTGCGCTCCATCGTGCCTGACGATGGCTCTGCCTGGGAACTGGGTATCGCGGCATATCTGGTCAAGCCTGTGGAGCGCGAGGATCTGTTGCGAAGTGTCGAGCAGGCGCTGACTTGGCAGGGCCGCGTGCTGATCGTCGAGGACGATCCTGATACGGTTGGCCTTCTCGAGGCGACGATGCGCCAGATCGGCTTTACGTCACTCGTGGCGTCCGACGGCTACGAAGCGATGACGATGACCCGGCGCCATCGCCCCGATCTGATCTTGCTGGATCTGCGTCTGCCGGGCATGGATGGATTCGAGGCGTTGACGCACCTGAAGCGGGATGCAGTGACGCAGACGATCCCCATTATTGCGATCTCGGCTCACGTGGCCGATACGGAACGGGAGCGGAAGCGCCTCCTTGCGCTGGGGGCGTCCTCGTTTCTCCCCAAACCATTCTCTATTGCCGATTTGCTGAGCGAGGTCGAAGCCGCGTTGCGGCCGCTTTCCGGGCCTGCCGCCACACCGACCTAGCTTGGGCTTCTGGGCTGGCCACCCACGATCAAAAACCTCTCTTGTCGGATTGCCAGATCCGGCAGCGCAGTGCAGCCGGGCATGCGATATTCCCGGCTGTTGCATTGAAGGACAAAGGACAGAGGTGCAATGGGGACCATCCTGCAAGGCAAAGCTTCCATCGTGCACACCGGCCCCGACTGGCCCGTGGCGATCATCGGTGAGCGCATCAACCCGATCAACAGGAGACAACTTGTGGTTACGTCAAAGCCTGTCGCGCTCGAAATCTGACGGCGATGTTCATCCTCACCGACATCCAACCCTCGCTTGAGGTGGCACACGTTCTAAGAGGGCAGGGTATCGACCCAGATCGCGCTCGCCCGGAGATCGCCGCGGAGGCGCGCAGTGTGCTCGACGAAGCCCTGTCTCTGCTCGCTCCCGCCGCGGTGTGCGCTGCTTTCCCAGTGCGTGACTGTCATCGTCGCACGATTACTTTGGAGGGCGGGGCAGCCCTTGAGGGGTCGTTGGTGGCCCGCGCGCTGGCAGGGGCCACCGAGGTTGCTCTTGCCGTGTGCACTATTGGGCCTGCATTGGAAGCGCGGGTCAGCGAGTTTTTCGTCGCGGGTGATCCCGTGCAGGCGCTGGCGTTGGATGGGGCAGGTGTGGCTGCCCTTGGAGGGATCTCCCGCCTGGTTTGCGAGCGGGTGTGTGGTGACGCTGCTGCTCGCGGATTGAGGGTAGGTATGCGCGCCAGCGCTGGTCAGGAAGGATGGCCGATCGAGCAGCAGCGTGTCCTTTTCGATCTCCTGCCAGCGGATGAGATCGGCGTCCGGCTGACCGAAAGCTGCCTGATGCTGCCGCGCAAGTCTGTTACCTTTGCTATTGGGTTAGGACCGGAGATGCAGGCGGATGCGACTGCCTGCGACTTTTGCTCCAAGCGTGAGCGGTGCAACTGGCGTGTGCGGTGATATCGAGAAGTGATGCTTAGGCAGGCTGTGCCACGTAACCTCAAACGTCCCAGCCATTGTGTCTCCGCCCTTAATATGTTTCGTAATGTTCTTGTGCTATCATCATGGTATGTTTGGCCGAATTCCTGTTCGCAAAGGAAAAGGGGGAGCGATGAGAGGGAATGTCACTGTTGCACAAAAACGCCTGCGGGCTCTTGTCAGGGCGCTTGACCGTGTCCGCAATCGCCGAGCCAGCGTGACGAGTAGGCGTGTGGTCGGGAAGCACGTGCTTGCCCGCCGGGTGTACCCAGTTGTGGTTCGCCAGCGCTAGATTTTGCCGGGGTTATCTGCACCGGCGATAGTCATTTCTTATCTTTCTATCATCATTGCTAACAGCCCTGCTGCTCCCACGAGATGTGCTCGTTGACAGCAGGGCTGTTTGCATGGGGCACAGCAACTGCTGTGCCCGGTTCCCTATTCATGCTTTCTGTTCCAGTCGGGAATCGTCTTGATGGCGACCACTGTCCCGCCCAGCGCGCCGAGCAGGATGCCATGGAGTGGTGCCCCCAGGGCCCACAGCAGCGGGCCGACGGCGAGCATCGCCAGGATGGTCGAGCGGGCGCGGTGAAAACGCAATGGTCGCGTGAGGAGAAGCCAGAGAATCGTCACCGTGACCAATGTCGTCAGCGCGCGCAGGGGATCGAGTGCTACCAGCGCGCCCGTCAGTTTGGCGAGGCCGATGCCACCGCCGAAGTGGATGTAGATCGACCAATCGTGGCCCATCACCGCCGTTACCCCGGCCACTGCGGCGGCCCATGGATTGTCTGTGAGAAGTGTCGTTCCGGTGACGGCAGCCAGCCCTAGGAGACCATCGATCAGTGCGGTTATAACGCCGGCGCGAGCACCAGCCACGCGGGCGACGTTCGTCCCGCCGGTGTGGCCACTGCCGATCTTGCGTACATCCGCAGCCCGCTTCGCTCGAGCCACGATCACGCCTGTGGGAACTGCGCCCACCAGATATCCCCAAAGGCCCGCCAGGAGCAACTCCAGCACGGCAGGTGTTTCGCTCAGCATACCACCCGCAGTCGCTGAGGCAGGATCTCGAATTCAAGTCGATGGGCGTTGTCGCAGAGGATCTCGCCGTCTACGTGCGCGATTAGGTTATCCGGTGAGGTAATAACGACGTGTTTGGCGCGCGCCATTGTGACGGCTTTGTGGTCTGTGTGGCTGCCATCCATAAAACGGGGGACGAGGCTCAACTGTGTCAGCTTTCCCACGGCTTGCGCCATGCACAGGTCGAGGAGACCGTCGTCGAGCTGGGCGTCGGGGGTGCAGAAGAAGCCGCCGCCTTCCCGAGCGCCGTTGCCCACAGCTACCATCAGCATGGGCATCGTGATTTCTTCATCGTCGTACCTGACGGTCATCTGGGGAGAGCGTGCCAGAAAGATCGTCTTCAGCACGACGGGTAAGTATAGCGCCATCCCGCGCACCCACTTGACCTTGCGCGCTTCGGCCGTCACTGTGCCGCCGAAGCCGACGTTGATGGTATTGTCAAAGTATTTGGGGGGCTGGTCATCCACGGCGACGCGGCCCACGTCCACGATGCGCGTCTGGCCGTGGGTCAGCCTGTGGCATACGCTTGGCAAGTCAGTGGGCATACCCACGTTGTGGGCAAAGTCACTGCCGGAGCCGACGGGGATGGTGCCCAGCGTGCCGACGACGTTGCCGCTGGAGGTGGCCATCAACCCATTGACGACCTCGTGAACTGTCCCGTCACCGCCCGCGGCAACGACGACCTCAAAGCCGTCGTGGACTGCCTGCTCGGCCAGTTCCGCTGCGTGCCACGTCCCCTCGGTAAGCACCAGTTCAAAGTCCGCGCCTTCTGCCTTCAGGAGCCGACGTATCTCTGGTTCGGCCCTTGCACCATATCCACGCCCTGAGATTGGATTGAGGATGACTTTTGTTTTTCCCATGTCGTACAAATAAAACACGTGATTGCAGTGGCAGATACGCTTGACAACAAAGAACATTTGTGCTACACTGGCGGCGAGTGATGTGACACCACAGAGAGGAGCGAGCAATGGGCGATAATGGACGGGACAAGGCATTGGAGACAGCACTGGCAAGTCTGACCAAGCGGTTCGGCGAGGGAGCGGTGATGCGGCTGGGGGAAGCGACTCACCTAGAGGTCGAGATTATCCCCACCGGTTCCCTGACCCTCGATCGCGCCCTCGGCGTGGGTGGCATCCCCCGGGGCCGCGTCACCGAGATCTATGGCCCCGAGGGTTCAGGCAAGACCACCCTCTGCCAGCACATCGTCGCCGAGGCGCAGAAGCGCGGCGGCACCGCTGCCTTCGTCGATATGGAACACGCCCTCGACCCGGCCTACGCCGCCACCTGCGGCGTGGACGTGGAGAACCTGCTCATCTCCCAGCCCGACACCGGCGAGCAGGCGCTGGAGATCGCCGAGGCCCTCATCCGCTCAGGGGCGGTGGACATCGTCGTCGTCGACTCGGTGGCGGCGCTGGTGCCGCGGGCGGAGATCGAGGGGGAGATGGGGGATTCGCATCCGGGCTTGCAGGCGCGGCTGATGAGTCAGGCGCTGCGGAAGCTGAGCGGGGCGGTGAAGCAGTCGAACACGGCGCTGGTGTTCACGAACCAGTTGCGGGAAAAGATCGGGGTGATGTTCGGGAACCCGGAGACGACGTCGGGAGGGCGGGCGCTCAAGTTCTACGCGACGGTGCGGTTGGACGTGCGCCGCATCTCGGCCATCAAGGAGAAGGGCGAGGTGATCGGGAACCGGACGCGGGTACGGGTGACGAAGAACAAGGTAGCGCCGCCGTTTCGGGTAGCGGAGTTCGACATCATGTACGACGAGGGAATCAGCAAGGCAGGAGACGTGTTGGACATGGCGGCGGAGGTGGGGGTGGTGGAGAAGCGGGGGTCGTACTACTACCGCGAGGGCGAGAGCCTGGCGCAGGGGCGAGAGAACGCGAAGCAGTACCTGCGCGATAACCCCGAAGTGGCCGATCAGATCGAGGCTCTTGTCCGACAGCAGTTTGCGTTGGAGGGCGCGCCGCCGCTGGCGGTTAGTGATGAGGATACCGACCAAGCCCTAGAGGAAGAGGAGGAACCAGAACTCGCTGAGATCAAGGACTAATCCTGGGATCGTTCTCGCCACAGGCGGGGCTTGATACTCTGGCCTCTTGTTTGCACCTTGCAGCCGATGCCAGCCTTTGGGAAGCTCTCTGCTTGACATCCACGCTCACCTGGCGTACCATTGGCTTATGATCGAGGACAACCCTGCCGCCAGTACGCCCCTGCTGAACGACAAGCTCAAGCTCTTTATGCTCGCCATGGTGCTGGCCAACATCGGCGGCACTATGAGTCGTTTGTTTCTCCCAAACTATCTTACCGAGCTCAACGCCACCCCGGAGCAGGTCGGGTTCTTCTTCACCCTTGCGCGGATTTTTCCTCTCGTTCTGCAAATTCTCGGTGGGTGGCTCTCGGATTCGCTGGGGCGGTTGCGCAGCATCGCCATTGGAAGCGTAGCAGGCGTCGTCGCCTACCTGGGATTGATCCTTGCGCCGAGTTGGCAGTGGGTGCTGGTGGGAGAAGGGCTGGGGACCGTGGCTCGCTCGTTTGTTGGCCCCAGTTTCTCCGCCTTCATCGCCGAGCAATCGACCGAGGAAACGCGCGCGCGGGTCTTTGGCGTGACCCAGTTCTTGTTCGGCTCCGTCAACGTTGTCGGCCCGCTTCTGGCGGGCTGGTTGGCGGGCCGGCGAGGCTTTCAGTTCATGCTGCTCTGCGCCGCTGCCCTCTATACGTTAGCAGCGTTGGTCCGGGTGCGAATGGCGCGGACTGCTGCACGCGAGAGGGAGGCCAACCCAAAGAAGCCATCGTTCAACGGCCTGCGCAGCAACCTGGGAGCTGTTCTTGGGCTGGTGCTGGCTGGAGGGATCTTTACCTGGATTGTGATCACCGATGGAATCGGCGATATCTCGTTTTCGCTGTCGTTCGACCTGATGCCGGTCTATATGGATGACATTGGCAGGATGACGATCGAACAAATCGGAATATTGTTTTCCATCTTTGGCGTTCTTGGCATGATGGCCAATCTTCTCGCCGGTTGGTTGGCCGACAGGAAGGGTGAGCGCTTGGTGATTGCGTTCGGGTTTGTGTTGATCTTTGCAGGGTATATGGTCTTCCTGAAGGTAAATAGCTTCTGGGGTTTCGCCGGGGCGTGGGCCCTCTTGGGGGTGGGTGTAGGGATGATTGAGCCTACGGTTCAGTCACTTACCAGCAAGGTGGTGCCTGAGCATCTGCGCGGTACCGCTTTTGGATTGGTTCGGGGTGGTCTGGGGGCTTTTTCACTGCCGGCGCCTGCTATTGGCGGACAACTGTGGAAGTACGTCAGTCCGCGCTTCCCATTTCAACTGACGGCCTGGGCGGCGTTGCTCTCTGCTATCCCTGTGTGGCTCAAGTTCAAGCTGCCGGACAAGAAGGGGGCGTGCGAGGAGATTCGGCATGAGGCGCGATGATCGTTCCTCGCGTCGGAGTGGGAATTCACCGACGTCTGGTTTCTTTGACAGAGTGTATCGGTTGGTGCGGCAGGTGCCACGCGGGAAGGTCACGTCCTATGGAGCCATCGCACGCATGCTGGAGCATCCTCATGCCGCGCGCACCGTCGGCTGGGCGCTGCACAGCCTCCCCCCTGCGAGCGGGGGAGGCGAGAGAGGGACCGATGTTCCGTGGTGGCGTGTCATCAACAGTCAAGGTCGCATTTCTACCAGTTGCCGGGAGCACGGAGCGAACGTTCAGCGTGAGCTACTGGAAGCCGAAGGGGTCGAGTTCGACGAGTACGGCTACGTGGACTGGGACCGCTTTGGCTGGGAGCGACTTCCGTGGCACGAGGTCGAGAAATTGTTGCATTAGCCGCGCTTTCGGAATGGCGGCTACTGGCCAGGAGGAGTCGATGGTGAGGCGTTTGATTGCCCCTCTAACTGTTTTGCTCTTGTCGTCCTTGGCCTGCAGCCTCGGCCAAGTTGTCATACCTATCTCCGCCCCTACTGCCGTCTCTCTCACGCCCGTCGTTTCCGAGGGGCGCTGCGGCGACGGTGTGTGTGATGGGCCGGAGAATGCGGTCAGTTGCCCCCAGGACTGTGGGGAGGATGGTACGCTGGCATCGTCTGGGGAGGGCTCTCACTGGGTGACCAATCCCACCAGCGGCGCCCGGTTGTACGTTCGGGTCATCCAACCCCAGGGCTGGGACAAAGGCCCGCTGCCAACGCTTGTGCTCGTCCCAGGCGGCACGGGAGATAGCAGCGATTTTCTTGGACCTCCAGACAGGGTGCAGTCGATCGCTGACGAGGGTTTCACGGTCGTAGTCTTCGATGCCGACGGTCGCGGTCACAGCGAGGGTGAGGAGGATCAGAACGGCTACATTCATCAAGATGGGTTGGCAGAGATCGTCCGCTTCGTCGCGACACTGCCGGAGGTGGACGAGGCGCGGATCGGCCTGGCATCGTGGTCCTACGGTGTTACCATGGCCACGGGCGCATTGGCGCGATACCCTGACCTGCCGGTGCGTTTCCTCATTGACTGGGAAGGCCCGGCCAACCGAGATGATACCGGCGGTTGCGGCGAGGATGCGGTCGGTCACTTGCAGGGCCATCCCTGTGACGACGAGGGCTTTTGGCGCGAGCGTGAGGCGTCGGTCTTTGCCCTTGACCTGCGAGTGCCCTACCAGCGTCTTCAGTCGGAGAAAGATCACGCTCAACCTGATACCGATCATGCGGTGTTGATGATCAATAATGCTACTGCTGAGGAATACGGTGGTCACGGCAAAGCGCCCTGGACGCGGCTGAACGATCTGGAGCCGAACACCGTTTACGCCGCTGGCGCGCTCCCGCCCATGATTCCCGAAGGGCAGGATATGCAGACGGATGTGCTGGTCGTCCGCTGCGCACGTGAGTTGTTCAGCAAGCCCTAGACAGCCTTCTTCTTGACAAGGGTGCTCGTTTCGTGTATATTTAGTGTACAAGATACACTAAGTTGCCTGCGGCGAGGGAGGCCTCAATGAACCTGCCCGATCGAATTGTAGACTGGCTCCAGGAGTACCTGGCCGCTGCCGGTGCCGAAGGCTTTGTCTTCGGACTCAGCGGCGGGGTGGACTCGGCTACAGCGGCGGCGCTGGCCGCGCGTGCCGTCGACCCCAAGCGGACGCTGGGCGTGCTGATGCCCTGTCACTCGCAACCGGAGGATGTGGCGCTGGCCCGGCTGGTGGCCGATGCCTTCTCGATCCCGACAGTGACGGTGGAGCTGATCGCGACGCACGACGCGTTGGTAACAGCGCTCCCGCCCTCCGATCACCGCCTTGCCGCTGCCAATGTCAAACCCCGCCTGCGGATGGTGACGCTCTACTACCTGGCCCAAACACGCAACTACCTCGTGCTGGGCTCGGGCAACAAGACGGAGCTTGCCGTCGGTTATTTCACCAAGTATGGCGATGGTGGGGTGGATCTGCTGCCGCTGGGCGATCTCAGCAAAACCCAGGTGTGGGAGCTGGCCCGCGAGCTGAGGGTGCCGCAGGAGGTGATCGAGCGACCACCCACCGCCGGCCTGTGGCCGGGCCAGACGGACGAGGGGGAGATGGGTATCACCTACCGCGAACTCGACCGTATTCTGGAGGGCATTGAGGCGGGGGATACGTCAGGCGTCGAGCCTGCAGTACTGGCGAAAGTGCAAGGCATGATCGCTTGCTCTGCGCACAAGCGGGCGATGCCGTCCGTCTTTCGGGTCAATGAGTAGATGAGGAGTGAGGAGATGGAAGACATTCTCAAGGCTGCTGAATCGCTGATTGAGCTGGCGGTAGCGGAGGACATCGGGCCGGGGGATGCGACCTCCCAGGCGGTGCTGCCGGACGATCTGGAGCTCCATGGGCGTATCTTTGCCAAGCAAGGAGGCATCGTTGCCGGTTTGCCTATCGCCGAAGCCGTTTTCGCCCGCGTGGAGCCTGCGCTGCGCTTTGTCTACCACGCCAGCGACGGAGACCTGGTGGAGCGGGGACAGATCGTGGCCGAGGTGTTCGGGCCTGGGCGCGGGATGCTCGCGGCGGAGCGGACCGCCTTGAACTTTTTGCAGCAGCTCTCCGGCATCGCTACCCTCACCCGCGTCTTTGTGAACGCTGTCGCCGGCAGCGGGGCGACCATCCTGGACACCCGCAAGACCCACCCGGGCTACCGCCTGCTGGAAAAGTACGCCGTGCGTATGGGGGGCGGCCAGAACCACCGCATGAGCCTCTACGATATGGTGTTGATCAAGGACAATCACATTGAGGCCGCTGGTTCGATTGCCGCCGCCGTCACGCGGGCACGAGGGGCTTATCCTGACCTGCCTGTCGAGGTCGAGGTCAAGGATTTGGAGGAGCTGCAGGAAGCGCTGCTGTTGGAAGTCGATCGGATCATGCTGGACAACATGAGCGTTGAGGAGATGCAAGAGGCAGTCGAGATATCCGGCGGCCGGGTGCCGCTGGAAGCCTCCGGCAACGTGAACCTGGAGCGCATCGTGGCCATCGCCGCCACGGGAGTGGACCATATCTCTATCGGCGCGCTCACCCACTCCGCGCCAGTGCTCGATCTGAGTATGCTGGTGGAGAGTCCGTAGCAGCGGGTTGCCCTGCCTTACCTGGGAGACCAAGATGGACGTCAAGACCGAACTCGAAACCCGTATCCGAAAGGCGAAAGAGGCCCTGGGCGACGCGCTCGTCATCCTGGGTCACCATTACCAGCGAGATGAGGTGATCCAGTTTGCCGACTTTCGCGGCGACTCACTCAAGCTGGCCCGCGATGCCGCCAACTGCCACGACGCCAGGTACATCGTCTTCTGCGGCGTGCACTTTATGGCGGAGACGGCGGCTATTCTCTCGCAGCCCGGCCAGATCGTGCTGCTGCCTGATCTGGAGGCGGGCTGCCCGCTGGCGGAGATGGCGAGCCTCCCGGACGTAGAGGAGGCGTGGGCGCAACTGGGTCAGGTGATGGACGTCGAGAACAAGCTGATGCCCATCACCTACGTGAACTCGTCTGCAGCTTTGAAAGCGTTCTGCGGCCAGCACGGTGGCTCGGTCTGCACCTCCTCCAATGCGGCGGGCGTGCTCGCATGGGCCTTCGAGCGGAGGCCCCGCGTGCTCTTTGTCCCGGACCAGCACCTGGGCCGCAACACGGCCAAGGAGATGGGCATTCCTCTGGACGAGATGGCGCTGTGGAATCCCAGCAAACCGTTTGAGGGGTATGACGTCCAGGCGCTGCGAGAAGCGCGGGTTTTTCTGTGGCGCGGCTTCTGTAACGTCCACCAGCGCTTTCTGCCGGAGCACGTCACTGCCTGGCGGGAGCGGGCTCCAGGCATCCGCGTCATCGTCCATCCAGAGTGCCAGATGGAAGTGGTCGATCTGGCCGACGAGACAGGCTCTACATCCTATATCATCCGCCGCGTCGAGGAGTCGCCGCCGGGCACGCGCTGGGCCATCGGCACCGAAGCGAACCTGGTTAACCGGCTCAAGCATGGGCACCCGGAGCAGTTCATCGAGTCACTGTCGCCGGAACCGAGTTATTGCCGGACGATGAACCTGATCACGCTGGAGAAACTGGCCCGTGTGGTGGAGGGGCTGGTCGAGGGAGAGATCGTCAATCAGGTGATTGTGCCGGACGGCGTGGCGCGCCACGCGCGTGTGGCGCTGGAACGCATGTTGGAGGCGAGTTGATGCCATTGCAGACTGACGTTCTCGTCATTGGGTGTGGCATCGCTGGGGCGACGGCTGCGTTGCGGCTTTCGCAGGACACGCAGCGGCAGATCACCGTCATCACCCGCGCGAAGGAGGCAGAGGAGAGCAACACTTTCTACGCCCAAGGAGGCATTGTCACGCGGGGGGAGGATGATAGCGCCGAGCTTCTGGTGAACGACATTCTGGAAGCTGGCGCCGGACTCAGCCTGCCTTTTGCCGCCCGCATCCTGGCCGAGGAAGGGCCGGGGTTGGTCGGGGAGGTGCTCTTGGAGGCCGCCGGTGTTGCCTTCGATCGAACGCCCGATGGCCGGCTGTGCTATGGCATGGAGGCGGCCCACTCGCGCCCGCGTATCCTGCATGTGGGCGATGCTACCGGCAGGGCCATCATTCAGGCGCTGGTCACGGCGCTGCGAGAGCGGCCCAACGTGCGCGTCGTCCCCTCGGCGACCGCCGTCGATCTGATCACATTCCCGCACCACGCCACCGATCCATTGGCCGTCTACGAGCCCATCGCCTGCCACGGTGCGTACGTCTTCGAGCCGTTTCACCGCGCGGTGCACCGTTATCTGGCCGGGGTGACGATCCTGGCGACGGGAGGCCTGGGCCGCATCTACCGCCACACGACGAACCCACCGGGGTCACGGGGCGATGGGTTGGCCATGGCCTATCGTGCCGGGGCGAACGTGATCAACGCCGAATACGTGCAGTTCCACCCTACGGTGCTGGCGGCGCCGGGTGGGGAGGGATTCCTCATCACCGAGGCGGTGCGCGGCGAGAGGGGCAAGCTGCGCACGCCCGATGGGCGCGCATTCATGAAGGAGTATGCCCCCGACTGGGAGGACCTGGCCCCGCGCGACGTCGTGGCCCGTGCCATCCATCGCGAGATGGTGGAAAACGACTATGACCACGTGCTGCTGGACATCCATTCGGTGCTGCCGCCGGAGCGCATCCGCGAACGATTCCCCACCATCTATGACAAGTGTCTGGGGCTGGGGTTGGATATCACCCGCCAGCCGATCCCGGTGGTGCCGGCGGCGCACTATTTCTGCGGCGGTGTGTGGGTCAATGAATGGGGGCGCACGAATATTCCCAACCTGTATGCCGTGGGGGAGGTGGCCTGCACCGGCGTCCACGGGGCGAACCGGCTGGCCAGCACATCGCTGCTGGAAGGGCTGGTGTGGGGTGACCGGGCGGCGCGCGACATCGCTGCGCGTGGGTCGCTGCCCGCGATCGATCCCGGAGGCGTTCCGCATTGGGAGGAAGAGGGGCTGGATGAGGAAGCCGATCCGGCCCTGATCTGGCGCGACATGCGCACGATCCAGCACACGATGTGGAACTATGTCGGGCTGGCCCGCTCGGGGCGGCGGCTGGAACGCGCCCTGCACGATCTGATCCATCTGAAGCAGGAGGTCGAGGAATTCTACCGCCGCACGAAGCTGAACGACGCGCTGATCGGGCTGCGCCAGGCGGTGCAGGCGGCGCTCATCGTTGCCGGGGCGGCGCAGCACAACCGGGTGAGCCGCGGCTGTCACTACCGCGACGATACCAAGGGAACGGCGGCGATCTGAGGATACGCCTTGGGCCAGTTGCTAGATTGTCTCTCGCGATACACAGGATAGGCGCGTGAATAGATTCGCTTCGTTTATTCAGATAGTATTGTTGGTATTTGTCATAGCTTCTATTGGATCTTTTGCCCTGCATTTCGTGCTCTGGAAGTTGCCGTTTGGGGACACCCTCGCAGCGACCTCTCTGCTATCGATGAGCGTCGCCCATTGGCTAGATTTCTATCACGTGTCGTATTTTTCGATGGCGTCGTTTGTACTTGCTTTGCTGAGTGCTACTTGGCTTGTGGCGATTGTCCCCAGGTTTCAAAAACTCGAATGGCTGCAGATTGCGATGATACCGCTGCTTGCGCTCCTCTTTGCCGGGTTGCTTTGCAGCGTGATTTGGGAAGTGAGATCTCACTGGATGTTTCATGACACACAACACGTTCCATTCCCCAGTGTATATCAGGTGCTGGCACGTATTGGATCTGGGGCAAAGCGTGGATTGGTGCTGTCGCCCTTGACCGCCCTACTCTCGTTTCCATGGAACATACTGTGGTATGGGTTTGCCTGCTGTGTGATCGTTCTTACGAAGCGGTGGAGGTTCTCAGTTTAGCAGAGGGCGACCGCCAATCATCAATCCGCCGACAAAGGAGGTCACGATGGCACACATCAGTCGGTTCTTATTCTACCGCCACCTGCGAGCGGAGCTGAACCAGCACGTGTTGCACTATCGCAACGGCAGGCTGGCGCGCAGCGGGGCCGGGCTGGCCTACTGGTTCCTGCCGCTCTCGGCGGCCGTGGCCCAGGTGCCGGTCGAAGACGTGCAGACCACGTTCATCCTGCGTGAGCGCTCTTCCGACGTGCAAGAGATCACCATCCAGGTGACACTGACCTACCGCATCGCCGACCCTGTCAAGGCTGCCCAGCGCGTCAATTTCAGCGTCTCGCTGGATAGCGGAGCCTGGGTCGAGCAGCCGCTCCAGCGGCTGAACAGCCTGTGGGCCAACTGGTCGCGCCACCCGGTGCGCGCGCGCCTGATCGAGATGGACGTGGTCGAGATCGTGCGCCTGGGGGCCGACGTGACGCGCGAGGCACTGGAGGAGGCGCTGCGCAGCAACGCGGCCATCGAGGAGATGGGGCTGGCGTTGGTGAGCGTGCAGATCGACCAGGTGGTGCCGACGCCGGAGCTGGAGAAGGCGTTGCAGACCCCCACCCGCGAAGAGATCCAGCAAAAGGCGGACGAGGCCACCTTCCAGCGGCGTGCGCTGGCGGTGGAGAAAGAGCGTGCGATCAAGGAGAACGAGCTGCAGACCGAGATCGAGCTGGCGCGGCGGCAGGAGGAGCTGATCCGCCAGGAAGGGGCGAACCGCATGCTCGACTTGCAGCAGGAGGCCGAGCGGCAGCGATTCGAGACGGAGGCGCAGGTGGAGCGCGATGCTCTCTCGGCCCAGGGCAAGGCGGACCGCATGCGCGTGATCGCCGAGGCCGAGGCGCAGGCAAAGCAGCAACTCCTGGCGGTTGAGACGGAGGCCGAGGCGCGCAAGGTGGAGATATGGAAGGATGCCCCGCCGGCGGTCACCTTTGGACTGGCGGTGCAGCGCTTGGCCGACAAAGTCGAGACGATCAACCATCTCAACCTGACGCCCGATCTGTTGGGCGACGCTCTCCAGCGACTGCTGCTGGACTCCAAGACTACTCCCCTTCCCGGTAGGGAGGGGTAGGGGGAGGGTGGAAGATTAAGGATCTCACGCTCCCGCGCGTCGTCCTCGTCACCCGCAAGACGCCGGTGGAGCTCCTGCTGGAGCAGCACGGGACGCTGGAGCAGGCGCGCTTTTACCTCGAATCGCGCGGCCAAAGCGTGGGCGAGTACGAGGAGATCCACGAGCGCGCTCAGGCAGCGCTGGCGCAGGTCTCGGCGGCCATCCCGCCCGACCAGCGGCGGCTGCGCGTCGATCGCGGCGATCTCGACCGTTTCCTCTTTGCCCCCGATGACGTGATCGTGATCGTGGGCCAGGATGGGCTGGTACCGAACGTCGCCAAGTACCTGAGCGGCCAGTTGACCATCGGCGTCAACCCCGACGCCGATCGGTACGACGGTGTGCTGTGCCCGCACGCCCCTGCTGCCATGTCAGAGCTCCTGAGATGGGCGGTGCAGGGCGGGGGGCCAGGCTACCAGATCGAGCGGCGGGCGACGGCCCTGGCCCGGCGGGAGGATGGGCAGCGGCTGCTGGCGCTCAACGAGGTGTTCGTCGGACACTGCTCGCACCAATCGGCGCGCTACCGTATCCAGGTGGGCGAGCGGGAGGAACGGCAGTCGTCCTCCGGCGTCATCTGCGCCACTGGCACCGGCAGCACCGGCTGGGTGCGCTCGATCGTCGAGCAGCGGGAGCTTGATATCGATCTGCCGGAGCCGGAGGAGCCGCGCCTTGCGTGGTTCGTGCGCGAGCCCTTTCCCTCGGTCTACACCGGTACCGAGCTTGAGCTTGGATTCGTGCACCTGGGTGGCCGGCTGGTGATCCGCTCGGAGATGGGGCAGGGCGGCGTGATCTTTGCCGACGGGATCGAATCGGATTACATCGAGTTCCTGAGCGGCAGCGAGGTGTCCATCGCCGTCGCCAGCGAAACTTTGAACCTGCTGGTGCCTGCCAGGGATGGTGCGTGATGCGTCTTTCGCTCATCGGTATGTCCGGTTCAGGGAAATCGTACTGGTCCACCAAACTGGCGGAGCGCGGTTTCAGACACTTTTGCTGCGATGCGCTGATCGCGGCTAGGCTGGCGCCTGAACTGATCAGACCGGACGAGAGCCGCATGACGATGGGAGAGTGGATGGGGTTTCCGTACGAGCCGCACTATGCCGAGCGCGAGGCCAGGTACCTGACCTGTGAGGTGGCGGTGCTGGAGGAGATCCTCGATGGACTTGGGCGGCGAGCGGATGACTCTGAGGAGGACGTCGTCGTTGATACAACCGGAAGCGTCATCTACGTAGGAGAAGCGCTATTGGGCAAGCTCCGGCAGCGGACGACGGTCGTGCACATGGCGACTCCGCCCGAGGCGCAGGAGCGCATGCTGCAAAAGTACCTGGCCAACAAGAGACCCGTGTTGTGGCGGGGGATGTTTGATACGAATCCGGGCGAGACGAACGAAGAAGCCCTGGCGCGCTGCTATCCCAAGCTTCTTTCTTCGCGGGAGCGGTTATACGAGCATCTCGCCGACGTGACGGTGGGTTACGACGAGCAACACAGGGAGGGTTTCGGGGTAGACGGTCTGCTACAGATTATCGTGGAGCGGGCATAGATGGCCGATGAGCGCCGCCTGGTCAAGTTGAGTAAATTCCTCTCTCTCATCCTGCGCCACCAGCCGGAGCGCTTTGCGCTGGCGATTGACGAGCACGGCTGGGCAGCTCTCTCCGAGGTGATGGAGATCGTCAAGGGCTTGCCCAACTTCCACTGGGCCACCCGTGCCGACGTGCTGGCGGTGGTGGGAGAGGGCTCCGGCGACGGTTCGACTCCGCTCGCCGGAGCCGACAAGCGCCGCTTCGAGGTGGAGGGGAACCGCATCCGCGCGCGCTACGGCCACTCCTTCGCCCAGCCCATCGTCTACGAACCCTGTGTCCCGCCTATGGTGCTCTACCATGGCACGTCCCGGCGGACGCTGCCGGCCGCCCGCCGCGAAGGACTGCGCCCGATGGAGCGCCAGTACGTGCATCTCTCCCCCGATCCGCACACGGCAGCCCGCGTCGGCGCGCGCCACGACGAGGATCCCATTGTCCTCACCATCCGCGCCGCCGAGGCCCACGCCGCCGGTGTCGAGTTCTACCGGGCCGACGAGGCGGTCTATCTGGCAAAAAGCGTCCCGGCGGAGTTCATCGAGTTGGCAGACGAGTAGGTCAAGACGTCATCCTGACCTACGGCGACTGTGGCGAAGGGTTATTTCGCCAGGTGGCAAGCGACGTGATGCCCTGCACCGATGTCTCGCCACGCGGGCTCCTCTTGGGAGCAGATGGTCTGGGCAATGGGGCAGCGGGGGTGGAAGCGACAGCCTGGGGGTGGGTTGATGGGGCTGGGCACGTCTCCCTCCAGGATGATCTGCTCCTGCTCAAAGTCTGGGTCGGGGATTGGGATGGCCGACATCAGCGCTTGCGTGTAGGGGTGAAGCGGGTTGCGGTACAACTCTATCCGATCGGCCAATTCCACGATTTCGCCCAGGTACATCACTGCTACCCGGTTGCTGATGTGCTCGACCACACTCATGTTGTGAGCGATGAAGAGATAGGTCAGGTTGAACTCCCGTTGTAGCTCGTGCAGCAGGTTTAGCACCTGGGATTGGATGGAGACGTCCAAGGCCGATACCGGTTCGTCGCAGACGATGAATTTGGGACGAAGCGCCAGTGCGCGAGCGATCCCAATGCGTTGCCGCTGGCCGCCTGAGAACTCGTGAGGGTAGCGACGGATGTGATCCTCAGAGAGTCCCACAGTGTGCATAATCTCCTGCACTCTCTGGTAGCGTTCATTCCTGTTCCTCATGCCGTGGACGTACAGCACTTCGCCAATGATGTCGCCGATTTGCGAGCGGGGATCGAGGGAGGAGAAGGGGTCTTGGAAAATGATCTGCATCTCGCGGCGCATGGCCTTCAGGTCGGGCCCCTTGACTGTCATCATGTCCCGCCCCTCGAAGAACACTTGGCCGCTGGTTGGCTCGATCAGCCGCAGGATGGTGCGCCCGACGGTCGTCTTACCACATCCAGACTCTCCCACCAGTCCTAGTGTCTCACCTGCGCGGATAGTCAGGCTGATGTCGTCTACTGCTTTGACCCAGCCCTGAACACGCTGCAAGACCCCCGCCCGCACGGGAAAATACTTGGTCAAGTCGCGAACCTCGATGAGGTTTTCAGTTGTTGCTTCCACAGCCTTTTTCCTCGGAGTTGTTCTTGGCACTCATGTATACAACCAACACCGTGCTTTGTGATCGGGCGCTATCGGCAGGAGGCTTGGTTCTTCCTTCGTGCAAATATCCAGATTTCTCTCCACGCGGGCGCGGCAGCGGGGCGCAAAGTGGCAGCCTTGCGGCAGGTTGATGAGATTGGGCACGGTGCCTGGTATTACATCCAGCTTTTCTTTGACTTGACCCAGCACGGGAATAGAATTGAGCAACCCCTTGGTGTAGGGGTGCATTGGATTTTTGAACAGGGTACGCACGTCAGTTTCCTCGACGATCTGGCCGGCGTACATAACGGCCACGCGGGAGACCATCTTGACCACTACGCCTAGGTCGTGGGTGATGAGCACGATCGCTGTGTCTAGTTTGGCCTGGATACCACGCATCAGGTTGAGGATCTGTGCCTGGATGGTCACGTCCAACGCTGTCGTCGGCTCGTCAGCGATGAGTAGTTCGGGGTTGCAGGCAAGCGCCATGGCGATCATCACTCGCTGGGCCATGCCCCCGGAAAGCTCGTGGGGAAAGGCCTTGATGCGTTTTTCGGGGTCGGGTATGCCGACCATGCGAAGTAACTCGATAACCCGTTCCTCGTCGGCGGATCCTTGGTGGATCTTGAGTACCTCGGCCAGTTGATAGCCTGTGTCAAGGACGGGGTTCAGGCAACTGGTGGGCTGTTGGAAGATCATCGAGATACGGCTGCCGCGAATGCTGGCCATCTCACGACGAGATAGGGTGAGCAAATCCGTGCCATCGAACCGGATTTCACCCGACTCGATCTTGCCCGGGTGGGCGATCAGGCGCATGATGGAAAGGGAAGTAACGCTCTTGCCGCACCCCGATTCGCCCACCAGCCCTACAATCTCCCCCCGTTGTACGTGAAAGTCTACTCCATCCACTGCCTTGACCACACCATCCTGGGTGTGGAAATAGGTGCGCAGGTCACGGATATCCAGCAACATGTCATCCGACTGTCTGGCTTGTTGAATCTCTGGAGAGCTTGTCGTTTCCATAATCATCGTGGGATGTGTAGAAGCGGTGTCAGCGGTTCAGGCGCGGATCGAGCGCGTCGCGCAACCCGTCGCCCAGCAAGTTGAAGGCCAGCACGACTAGCATGATGGCAGCGCCGGGAAAGAAGACTAGGTGCGGCGAGGTAAAGACCTGGTTTCGCTCCGCGCCCAACATCGTGCCCCATTCAGGGGTCGGCGGTTGTGCGCCCAGCCCTAGAAAGGAAAGGGCTGCCGCGTCCAGGATGGCCGTTGCGATACCCAATGTACCCTGCACGATCAGGGGTGTGATGGCATTGGGTAGAACGCGGTGGAACAGGATGCGAGTTTGGGAGACTCCTGCAGCTTTGTCCGCCGTCACAAAGTCTCGTTCCTTGACCGAAAGTACGCTCGCACGCATCACTCGTGCATAGGAGGGTATCGAAACGATGCCGATAGCCAGCAGGGCATTGACCAAACCCGGGCCAAGAACGGTGACGATGGCAATGGCCAGCAGCAGAGTGGGAAAGGCCAGTAGCACGTCCATCACGCGCATAATGGCGTTGTCCACCCCCCCGCCGATGTAGCCTCCCGTTGCGCCCAGTAGCGAGCCGATCACGATGGCAAATCCAACGGAGGCAAAACCAATGTAGAGCGAGTAGCGCGATCCATACACTACTCTGCTGAACAAGTCACGCACGTTGCTATCCAGTCCCATCAGGTGTTGGGGCTGGTCCTTCGGGCAGCCCAGTAGATGGATGCAGGGGGGGGTGCGTCGCTTGATGCCCAGAGCTGCTTCCTCTGGCACGTCGAGCATGGAGAGGGTTGGGTCGTGGGTGGCTATGAGGGGGGCAAAGATAGCGAGTATGAGCATCATTCCCAGGATAATCATTCCCAGGATAGCGGAGCGCTGGCGAAACAAGTAGCGCATGGCGTCGTGCCACAGGCTACTTCCTTTTCGTTGGCTCTGGCCAGCGTCTATCTCTGTTTCGACGGATTCTTGCATTGCTTGCAGCCTCGTTTGGTGATGGTCACTCTAGACGGATGCGCGGATCTAGGAAGGCGTACGATAGGTCTACGATCAGGTTGATCGCGACGAATCCTACCGCAATCGCCAGAGTAAACACCTGCACCACCACGTAGTCGCGGGAGGTGATGGAATCGAACAACGTCTTGCCTACGCCGGTTAGCCCAAAGATGGTTTCGGTGAGTACCGCACCGCCCAGTAGTGTGCCCAGTTGTAGCCCGATGACGGTCACAACTGGGAGCATGGAGTTGCGCAGGGCATGTTGGAGCACTACCGCATTCTCCCGCAATCCCTTGGCTCGCGCGGTGCGGATGTAGTCCAGCCCCAGTACCTCAAGCAGGCTTGAACGGGTCATTCGGGCGATAATTGACATTGGGATCGTTCCCAGGGCTACTGCGGGGAGAATAAGGTGCTTGATGGCGTCCCACAGTTCTGCCCACTTGCCGGTGATTAGTGCATTGAAGGTGTTGATGTTGGACAGGAATTCCAAGATGTTGTACCAGCCTTCCCCTTCGACTACGGAGAGGTTCCACACCTCGTAGAATGGCTGAAGGGACATACCGGAGGTCATCCTGCCAGACGGTGGTAGCCAGAGAGGGGTGTCTTTCAACAGCACGGCAAAGATGTAGGCCAGCATCAAGCCCAGCCAAAAGACGGGCATCGAGACCCCCGTGTTGGCCATAAGCATGGTGCCTACGTCCAGCGCCGAGTTACGCCAGTAGGCAGAGATGATGCCCATGGGGATTCCAACGATGACTGCCAAGGCCAGCGCGCTGAGACTAAGCTCCAGTGTGACCGGCAGTCGCTCGGCCAACAACTCGGTGACCGGGCGCTGGAAGCGCAGCGAGTCTCCGAACTCGAGTCGCGTTATTTCGCCCAAGTAGACGACAAACTGGGTTGGGATTGGTTTGTCTAGGCCATGACGTCTGATGAAGGCGTCGCAGATTTGATCTGTGGCATGTTCGCCCAAAACGGCTCGGCAAGGATCCCCTGGGATCAGGCGTGCCATCGCGAAAGTCACAAAGAGGATCCCCAAAAGCACAGGGATTGCCAAAAGCAACCGTCTAACAATGTGACTGGTCATAGCGTTTTCTCCCGGCCAGCGGTGATATCGAGAAGACGGATCGGCCGACGGATCAGTGGTAATGGTATTCAACATACTGGTGGGGTGCTGAACGGCACCCCACCAGTTCTTCAGAGCTAGTGCTTACTCCTCAGGTGCGTTCAGGAATGCTCCGAACAGTGCACTGAAGTAGGTAAAGTTGCCGTCACGACCTACGTGGAGCGGGTGTTCAGCATCCCACTGAACCGCGTAGGAGAGCACCACGTCATTGGCATCCAGAGTAGCGCCGTTGTGGAACTTTACGCCTTCGCGCAGGTGGCACGTCCACTCGGTCAGGTCCGCGTTGGCGTCGCAGCTCGTGGCCAAGGACGGAACAACTGCTGCGCCACCTACCTCGTAGCCCAGTAGTGGCTCGTGGATCTGCTCACATGCACGCAGAGACTCACCGTCTGTCTCGTCAGGGCAGTACAATCCGATGGGCTCGGCGTTCTGCATCCAGACGAATTGGTCACGTCCGCCTGGGTCCATAACGGCAAAGTACTCGTTACCCAACGGGCTGGCATGTGCGCCCTCGACGTCCGCCTGATAGGCTGTGCCGGAGCCACCGTGGGCGATGGGGATCATGGGCACGAGTTCTTTGATCAGTTCGTTGGCCTCGACGTAGATGGGGTAGCGATCATCGGGGTCAGCCAAGGCCCCGCCGCGATCCAGGGCGTCCCAGATGTCCTCATGGCCTGTGCCAAACTGTACAGAGGCGCCCCTGCCGAAGTGGAAGTCGAGGAAGTTGGTGGCGTCGGGATAGTCGGCACCCCATCCCAGCATGTGGAAGCCGTCGATCTCACCCGCGTCAGCAGTGTCAAGGAAAGCACCTGACTCCATGACTACGATCTCGACGGTAACGCCGATCTCGGCCAACTGTGCCTGGATGTCCTGGGCCACCACACCTGGCTCGGGCAGGTAGCTGCGTACTACGTCACGGTAGGTGATTGTGGTCTCGAAGCCAGGTAGCACGCCTTCTTCTTCCAGGATCTGCTGGGCCATAGCGGGGTCATACTCGTACCACTCCACCTCGGGGGTGTAGCCGAAGATGGAGGGTGGCATGAACTGATCGGCGACGATGGAGCCCCTGGGGTAAAAGTTGTCCACGATGCGCTGCTTATCTATGGCCATGGCAAAGGCCTGGCGCACGCGCTCGTTATCGAATGGTGGATAGTCCCTGTTCATACCCAGGTAAAAGATGTTGGTACCCGGGCGTTCGTAGAGAGCCAGGTTCGCATCTCCCTCAATGACAGCAAAGTCGTCAGAGCCAGGGTTATCCATGCCGTCAATCGTGCCAGCCTGTAGCTCGACCAGGCGCGCCGCTGCCTCCGAGTTCCAGCGGAAGAAAAGGGTTTCGGTCTTGGCAGGATCGCCCCAGTAGTCATCATAGCGGGTCAGAACCAGCTCAGACCCACGGTCCCAGCTTTCGAGCATGTAGGGACCGGTGCCGATGGGCTTGTCGACGAGGTCTCCACCGCCGCCCGTCTCCTCCAGATACGCGGTGTCGTTGATGGGGAAGGCAGAGAAGGCAATCTTGGAGGGGAAGGCCGGGTCGGGGTAGCACAGGGTGAACTTGACCGTGGTCGCGTCGACGGCCTCGATGAAGAGAAACTCACCGCCATAATCACAGCTCTCGGCGGAGTAGCTCAGTAATTCGGTTATCTCCTCGGTGGGTTTCTCTGCCGGTGGCTCTTCAGTAGGGACTGGTGGCTCTTCAGTCGGGGTTGGCGTTGGGCATGCACACGCTGCCAGCAGGCCAATTACCAAGGTCAATGCAACTACAGTACTCAGAATACGCCAGTTTTTCATTATCTTCCTCCCTTTTTGTATTGCTTTAAGCAGACACTGTTGTGTGGGGCGATAGAACGGTTGTTCCCCGGGCCATCACCTCCTTCTCTTGTCTCATGTCGGGAAAGTACATCGGCAAGTCTCGTGTGAGTCTTGTTGGATGACAGTGCTCAGCCTTTAGTATATGTTTGAAGTAATCTGATGTCAAACTCACGTCGAAGCAGAAATCATCTCGGTTTGAGGGTATGTGATGTCGACAAGTCTGTTGCCGAGAAAGTGATTGAGGCTTGAGCGCAGAGTATTCTGCTTCCGTAGTGATGGGCAGAGAAGTTGCCTCTGCTTTGTGGTTGGGAGCGGTTGCTGAGAGTTGCCACATTGTTGATGTCGGGAATGTGCGGATGACGCTCCCATACTAGAGCAGAAATCGTCCTGGCGCATTGGTCATTTGGCGTGTTTTCCAGTTGGACACTTGTCCAATTGGCTTTCTGACAGACCGAGTTCTCTTGCCAGCTTGCGCAGGTGAGGATGGGGTGACCCCAAAGCAAAACCGGGGAATTCAAGACTCCCTGGCCTCTTATCGCGCGTCGCTGTGCACCTGGTTGTAATCGTTTAGTCGCTTGTGGGTTCCCCTTCAACCAGTTCAGAGGATTCAGGTGTTTCGACGTGCGCTGATGCTGGCTTGGGCGGGGCAGGGGGGGGGGGGGGGGGTATTTCATCGTGCCAAAACGGGTCACCACGACGGCGCCCAGCCCCAAGCAGCCCAGGATAAGGGTCAGGAAAACACCCAGCACACCTACGCAAGGGAGCGAGCTTAACCCCGCGGTCACCAGCGTGAGAATCAGTGTGCCCAGTCCACCAGCCCATACCGGCGCGGCCCAGCGGGCATTGAGTGTATCCAGGAGTCGGGCCCCGATCAGGGTGCCGAGGGAGATCCAGCCGAACAGCCCGGCCGCTCCCAAGACGAATGCACCCAGCATCGCGATGGGGGATAGGCAGATGGTGATCGTCAGCACGATGATGGCCACCGCAGCCACGAACGCTGTCAGCAGCCCATACCCAAAGCTGGCCCACGGCGCCTTGACGACGGCCTGTCCGGTGCTTTCCGTGTGCTGGGGCAGCATCAGGGCGACCAGTCCGGCCACTACGGCGACTACCACGGCCGAGATCACGCTCCGTGCAAGGCTAAGTGCCTGGCTCAGTATCCACTCCGGCCCTGACAACATCACGTTGATTGGAGACGGCATCACGATGGGCGTGCCGTCTTCTAGGCGGATTCTGGGGATCGGGGGGATGGGAATGCCCTCAACGATGGAACCGTCAATGGTAGCGCCTTCCCCCTGCTCCAGCGTGCAATTCGCGCTGCATATGACATTCCCTTCTATCCGGGCGTCGTCCTCCAACTGGATGTCTCCATTGGTGACGACCAGATTCCCCCTAACGTCGCCGTCCACGTCGGCGCTGCCGTTCCAGACGATGAGCGAGCCTTCGACGGTGCCGCCGGACTCTACGGTCACGCTGCCATTGATGACGACCAGATCGCCCTCTATCGTCTCGCCAGCCTCCACGGTATAGTCCTTGTTCCAGACAGTGAGGCCACCGTCTCCGGGCGGGCCATCGTCTGCCAATGCTGGCATGGCTGGAATCAACAGCGCTACGGCCAGCGCCACAGCAACCCAGATCAAGCGTCTCTTAGCCATACGTTCACCTCCTCGGTGTCTAATCGGCTACCATCAGGTTCACTTCACCAACACCCGTGGTTACCTGGATATCCAGCTCTATCTCCGCCTCGCCGTAGACGTCGTTGACGTAATCGCCGCCGGATTTGCGCAGCCCTGAGGCGGTCACGCTCGATAGCCCGCCCTCGACGTCAACCCGCACACCTACGTCTGCAGGCAGTCGCAAGGTGAGTGCGCCTACGCCGGCCGTAACCCTGATATCGGCTGATCGGGCCCAGTCCCCGGTTAAATCCAGGGTCACCTCGCCCACGCCACCCTGCACGATCACTTCTTCGGGGCTGGCATTGCCGACGCCGGTGACTTCCAGCTTCGCGGCTCCGGCATCCACCGTGAGTCGGCTCATCTTGGTCTCGCTGGGCTCGTCAAAGCGCATGACAAAGTCCCCTGCGCCCAGGTCCATGTCCAGTTGCTCGAGCTGCAGGCCTGTGAGGTCGAGCTCTCCCTCGCCGGCGCCCGCCTTGATGTTCACGTCCAGCGGTATCTCGGGCGAGAACTCTAGATCCCACTCGTTGCTGGGCGCGTCTCCGGACGGCCAGCCCCAGACATCTTCGCTATCTCCCTGCTGCACGGTCAGCCTGCCGTCCTTGTAGGTTATCTCTGGTTCCCACTCTTCGACGTTGTACACAAAGTGGCCGGAGAAGAGCTGATCAGAGTTTCCGGCTGCGATCTCTAACTCTCCTGCGCCAAAGAGTATCTCGACGGTGGCCGATTCCGCATCATCCAGTGGGATTGTCTCACCCTTCTCCTGGAGTGGCCCGATGTCAAGGGTAGGCCCAGCGCCGATGTTGATAGTGGGGGCAATGCAGCAGGCGACAGTATTGCCCGTCAAGAACAAAGCTGCTAATACAATTGCGATCCTTTTCATGATTCTCTCCTTGGGTAATAAGTTCTCATGCTTAGCGGTGCGTGTGCAGCCGACGCATTGCCCCGATCCAAATCCCGTTCAGCACCAGCATTGTCGCCATTCCGCACAGGGTTAGCACGGCCAACGGAACTACGAGCTTCGCAGCCAGGCTGGCGTAGGTGTGCCCCATCGCTTGCCCGGCGCCCAGCAGACTTGAGAGCGTCTTGGGGCCGCCGTAGATCAAGGCCGGCACGATGCCTGTCACGTTCAGCAAGCCGAGCAAGACAGGAGCGGCGACGAGGAGTGCCAGGGCTACCGTTCCCAGCGTCAGCGTTGTGCCGCCGATGATGGCCCGACGTGCCTGGTCCCTGCGTCCCAGGCGGGTCATCACCTGCACACGCACGCGGACGGGGGCTTCCACCATCGGGGCAGAGGACAGCAGCCTGTCGAGAGCCTGCATCTTTTGCCACTCGACCCGGCACGCGCTGCAGTCGGCCAAGTGTGTCTCCAGAAGCGCCGTTTCCTTTCTGTCAAGACGTCCATCCAGCCGGGCTGACATCATTTCGCTAGCCTGTTTGCATTGCATTGCACGTCTCTCCTTCTAGTTTCTCGGCCAAGGTATGTCGGGCGCGATGGAGCCGCGATTTGACCGCGCTGACGGTCAGGTTGAGCATCTCGGCGATTTCCTCGTAGGAGCAGTCGTACCAGTAGCGAAGCGTGATCGCTGCCCGATCGATAGGCGAGAGCGCCGTCAGCATACTCTGTATTTGTTCTTCTTGCTCTTGTCGTGACACAACTGTCTCCGGGCTGGGGCTATTGCTTGCCAGTTGGTATGGTGTGGCGATCTCGTCTTCCAGTGGGAGCCAGGTGATCCGGCGTCGGCGCAGCTGGTCGATGCAATAGTGCGAGGCGATGGAAAGCATCCAGGAATGGAAGGGACGATTCGGGTCGTAGCTGCGGAGATGAGTGTGCGCTCTCAGGAAGGCTTCCTGTGCGGCATCCTCCGCCTCTGCTGCATTGCCCAGCATCCGGTAGGCCAGATTGTATACGGGCGTCTGATAGGCCACGACCAATTGACCGAACGCTGTTTGATCGCCTGACCGTGCCCTCTGGATCCAGTCCGATTCCTCAGTCACACAGGTTCTCCGTTCTCCTCACTCGACCTCTATTACGCACTGTGCTTCAGAAGGTTGCATAGCAGGCGGGGTTGTCACACTTTGCCTTTGGGTATTGTGTCAGGTGATCAACGCTGGGGGAAGATGATCCACGCGATTCAGATAGCGAATGTGCAAGACTCCGTCGCTGTCAAGGTCGATGCGGGAGATAGATGCGTTGCGATAGTGGTAGAAGACGTCGTTCCCCGGTAGCTGGTTGAGAAGCGTTTGCACCAGCTTGGCGGCGAAGCCGGCGTGAGACATGATGGCGATTCGTTCCTCACTTTCGGCTCTCTCACGCAAGGCCTTCGCCACGTGGACGGCGCGGGCGATGCAGCCTGCTACGTCCTCGACTCCTCGGTTCCACCATCCCTGTTCGGTCATGCCCTCTGGTAAGACGTAATCTGGGAACTCGGCCAGGATTTCCGGGCGGGTCCTGCCAGGATGTCCGACGAAGCCTTCTGGTTCGCCATGATCCAGGTAGATGCCGCCCCACTCGTGGATGTCTATCCACACTTGGGGGGCTAGTCCTAGTGCCTGCCCGACAGGTCGAGCGGTCTGAAGCGCGCGCCACATGGGACTGCAATAGAGGTGGGTGATGTTGTAGCCGGGCTCGGCAGCAGGCTCGCGCTGTGTGCCCGCGGCCAGGTGCTGGGCAAGCAATTCTGCCTGGCACCACCCAAGGTCAGTCAGCGGCGGGTCGCAGCCGCGGTCCTCCTGGTTGGTCAGGGCGTTGTTGGTTGATTGAGCGTGACGGATGATGTAGAGTTTCATTCACTCCCTCTGAAGGGCGGTGATTCTCGTTGGCCTGTTTACGCCTTGCACATTGCGCGTCACGTTTGTCTGTGTGGTACGTAGCCGATTGGCTCCATGCCACAGTCATAGCGCTTGTCTCTATTTGTTCGCCCTTCCCATCTTGGCTGCTTTGTCGAGAATGTCTGGGATCGCTGCGTCCATAATGCCCTTCACGTCCTCATAGCGAAAGGTGCGCCGCTCGAACGTGCGGGTTTCGAGCGCCCTGAGAAACCGCGTCTGGAACTCGTCAAAGTAGGAGCCATAGATGTGATAGCTATCTGCCTGGTGGACGTATCGTCCCAGCGAGACCCGCTTGCCCGAAAGCTCCGCTATTCGTTCGGCGATCCGTTTCTGGAGTTGGACTAGGGCGAACATATTCATGAACGCGGCCTTGTACGCGTCGTTGGAGCGGAAGCGGATGTTGGCGTTCAATACCCAATCACCCTCCTCATTTGGCAGCATCCGGCACCAGATGGACTGCAGGCAGGCCGGGTCGTAGCAAAAGTTGTCTTCCCACACCTTCCAGGTGATGGCCTGCGCGCGCCGCGAGTAGGGCGTCTTGGTCAGCCTGGCCGCCAACAGCTCGATCTGGTCATAGACCTGCTCCACGCCGGGACAGTCATAGCCGAACAGCCGTTGGTGGTAGGTGTATTCCCAGCGCGTGTCGTCCATGTCGTCGGCAGAACTGCGCACGCAGTGATCCTTGATGCCGTCCAAGACCTCCAGTACGTACTCCTGCAAATCCTCTAACCCGCCGGGAAAGTCGCGGTGGATCATCGGCTCGGCCAGGGGGTCGCGCACGATGATGGTCATCGAGCAGTCCTTGCTCGGTGGGTCTTCCGGCTTGTCGTATTCGGTTTTGACGTCGCAGCCGTGCTCGTGCAGGGTGACGAGGGATTTTTCCCACGCCTCGGCCAGGCTCTCGCCTTCGACGAACAACACGGGGATGTGTCCGCTCACTCCAGCACCTCCTCCATCTGCTCGAGTATCTCGACGGCGTTCTCCACGAGTTTCGGACAGAGGGTGGAAAATACCCCTTTCTCTTTGGCCTCTGCCAAGTCCTCAGGCGTGCGTATGTCGCAACCGAGCAGCTCTCTGCACAGGATCGATCCGTTGCGGGCTCGGAACTCGTCGGCGAATTCTTGGACGAGACGGTAGCCCTTGTCCCGTTTCTCGTTATCCTCTGCTTGGGTCTTGCCGCACTTGAGGCCGATGACCAGAAAAGCGCCTGACACCGCGCCGCACACCTCCCCCAGATGTCCCATCCCGCCGCCAAAGCCACCGGCGACGCGCAATGCGGTCTCCCGATCCAGCCCTAGTTCCGGCCCGCAGGTCGAAATCACCGCCTGGGCGCAGTTGAATCCTTCGCTGAAACAGGAGACAGCTCGTTCGCTTCTATTGCTCATCGTTGTACCTCCAGCTATATGCTTCTGAGTAGCTCCGGTGTGACCTCTGTGATGTCGTTCAATATCATCCATGCTCCAGCAAAGTCCTGTTCCACTGCCAGGCTGTTCGGGATGACCAAGCAGCGGATGCCCGCGGCGTTGGCCGCCATCAGACCCCGTGGCGAATCCTCGATGACGATACACTCATCCTTGCTGCAGCCGGTTCTCTCGAAACCGACCAGGTAGGGTTCGGGATGCGGTTTGTAGTTGGTGAAGTAGAGACTGGTGATGACAAAGTCAAAGTATTTCAGCAGGCCGGTCGATTGGTGGATGATCTCCAAATGCTCCGGGTTGGAGCTGGTGACGATGCCCATCGTGAATTTCCCGTAAGAGTTGGCCAGTGCCTCCTCCGCACCGTCGATGACGGTGTTCCCCTGGCGCAGCAATTGCTCATAGATGCCATTGCGTTCCTCGCGCATACGGTCGATCTCACCGGGCGATACGCCTTTTTCCGCCGCAAGGTGCCAGGCACCCTTGCCCTGTTTCAGCAAGTGTTCGGCGTAAAGTTCCTGTGTTAGATCGACGCCAACTCGTGCCAGGACTTCTCTCGTCGCACGAAAGAACAGGGGTTCGGTGTCTACCAGAACGCCGTCGTTGTCCCATAGAATCGCCTTGATCATCGTTCTTGTGTTCCCATTGCACAGAGTTGATCTGCGGTGTGCGTGATGTACTCTCTCATCGCCAGCTTCCTGAGCCAATCTTCTGGAATGGACTGGACACCGTAGTGAGACCCCGCGATCTGGCCGCATATGGCTGCAGTGGTATCAGCGTCGTCGCCCAGGTTGGTGGCAAGCAGGATGGCATCGCGAAAGCTATCCGTTCGGTGGAAGCACCAGAGAACTGCCTCCAGGCTCTTGATCACGTACCCACTGCCCCGGATTTCCTCACGGATCCGGATCTTGTAGCTGCCGGCGGCGATGGCGCATATTGATGGAGCTAGTTCCAAGTCGGAGCTGCCGGAGAGGATGGTCTCCTTTGACTCTCCCTGCAGCGCCAGGGCGATCATTACGCCGAACAGCCGGCAGGCATCGACCGCCTCGCGCGCGCCGTGGGTGGTGCGGGAGCTCTCACCCGAGAAGTGGGCGACCTGATCCAGATCGTTCGCGTAGGACATCGGCACGGGTGCGAGCCGCATGAGCGAGCCGTTCCCGGCGGCGCGTGGATCGGTCGAGCCGCTGAAGGGTTCGCCGGTTGCCCGAAAACGGTCAAGTGCCCGAGCGACAGTGTTGCCGATGTCGAAGCAGATGCCGTTGCTGCTCAGGTAGCCTTCGATCTGTCAGCGGCAGTAGCGTTCCATCTGGTCGTGCGGGTCGAAGCCGTTGCGCTCGATCAAACTGGTCACCAGGCACAAAGCCATCGACGTGTCGTCGGTCCATTCACCCGCCCTGAGCCCAAACGGGCCGCCGCCGACCATGTCGGTGACGGGCGGGAAGGTGCCACGGGGCTTGAATTCCACTGCCGTTCCCACGGCGTCGCCGCAAGCGAGACCCAGCAAGCACCCGCGAATCCGATCGCGCACGTCCATCAGACGGTGATCTCCACGCGGTTGCCGTCGGGATCGAGGACACAGCTTTCGTAATACCCATCCCCCGTGCGCCGTGGGTTACTGACGACCTGGTAGCCGTCGCCCTGCAACCGTGCGGTCAAGGCATTGACCTCTGCCTCGGATCCGACCGAGAAAGCCAGGTGGGTGTACCCTGTGCGTGCATTCTCTGGCGGTTGGGTCACGTCGGGCGAGCGCATAATCTCCAGCCGCGCGCCGGATGAAAAGGTCAAGAAGAACGACTCGAACTGCTTAGCGGCATTGACGTACTTGTCACCTGCCTTGCCCCCAAAGTAGGTCTCGTAGAATGCCTTGAGGCGTTCAAGGTCGTGCGTCCAGATGGCGATGTGTTCAATGTGCATTTTTCTCGCCTTTTACTTTGCGCGGATGTGAATCCGCGTCTACGCAGGCGCGCTTTCCGAAGCGCGGGCGCGCGGATCGGAATCCGCGGCTACTTGTACGGCAGTGGTTCCTGCCGGACGTGGTCGGCCAGCGCCTCGAATTCTGGGTCTTTGTGCACCAGTGTGGCTTGGTGGCGCACGGCAAAGGCGGCGATGAGGGCGTCGGCGAATGAAACGCGGAACCCTGCTTTGAGGCGTGCCGCGGTGAGCAGGGTGGGCTCGTCTACAGACCAGATCTCTGTGACCGCTAAATATCTAACCAGGGCATATCGTTTGTCGGCAACTGGCTCCGATTTCTCCTGCAGCGAAATGTAATAGATCTCGAGCAGAACCGGGAACGGGACAAGCACTTCGCTGTTTTGCAGGATTTCCTCGACCCGGTCTGTGCCGTCCTCATCTTCCATCAAGGTCAGGATGGCCGAGGTATCCAATAGGTATCTATCCATGTTCACGTTCGCGCTCTTCTTTCCTTGAAGCAAGCAGGTGTTCTACCAACGCTTCCCCCCTGGCGCAGCCACGCAGTGCGCGAACTGGATCTTGGGGCAGGGGAACGACCTTGATCGTTTCCCCGTCATCTATCCAGGCCAGTGTGTCGCCGGGCTGGATGTTGTGTTGTTGGCGAATAGCGGCCGGGACGACGGTCTGAGCGCGCTTGGTGATGGTTGTGGTCAATACGGACATATTGCACCTCCAATCTTGATTATACAAGATGATTCTTGATTTTACAAGTCAAAACCAGTTATGGGCTTGTTTCAGATTTTCGCGCGGATATGAATCTGCGGCTACATGTAACGCTTCTTCCAATACTACTTGTCCCTCATACAATGCCCGCCCGATGATGACGCCGCTCAAGCCCGCATCGTACGTGCGCTGAACGTCCTCAAGGCTGGCGACGCCTCCAGAGGCGATGACGTTCATCCCCGTTGCCTGAGCAAGCTCGACAGTCGCATCCAGGTTCAGCCCGGTGGACATGCCGTCGCGGGAGACGTCGGTGAAGATGGCCCAGCGCACGCCCTTGTTGGCCCACTGCTGGCCCATTTTGACCGCAGTGATGCCGGTGTCCTCCTGCCAGCCATGAGTGCGCACCTTGCCGGCGCGGGCATCCAGCCCCAGGGCGATGCGCTCCGGCCCGAACTCGGCCAGTGCTGCCTCGACCAGCGCGGGGTTCTCCACCGCCGCCGTGCCGATCACGACGCGGCTCACCCCCAGGTCCAGTGCCTGGCGGATGCTGTCCGGATTGCGCATACCGCCACCAAATTGCACCTTCAGCCCAGTGGTGAGGATGTGTTCCAATGCAGCCAGGTTCCTGTTTCCGCTTTCGTCCAACGCGCCATCCAGGTTGACCACGTGCAGCCAGTCTGTGCCAGCTTGTTGCCACCGCCGAGCGATGTGCAACGGGTCGTCAGCGTACTCCGTTTCGCGGCCGGGATCCCCCTGAATCAGCCGCACGACGCGCCCTTGTCGTAGATCGATCGCTGGATAGATGTTCCAAGTCCTCATGCTCGCTTTTTCTCCATCACATAGTTCCGATTATCATCCAATACCTCACCATCTCTGAATTGGTAGCCCAGTTTCTGATAGAACCCCTTTGCCGTTATCGATGCGCGTACTGTTATCTTTTTCGCTTCTAACTCCCACGCTTTCAACTCCACAGCTTTTATCAGTTTGGTACCTATGCCTTGCCCGTGTAACTCTGGTAGCACGAAGATCGTGACGGCATAGTAGTTTGGGCTTTCTGCGGAGCCGAAATCGGCCAAGCTCGCTGTTCCTACTACCTCGCTGTCTTGGATTACGACAAAGGTGTATTGTGATTGCGCATTTTTCAGTATGTTTTCGGGGGCAAAGTGCTCGAACAGTGAGCGTATGATATCCTCAGGATAGTCTTTGCTGTTGACTTCTGTCAGATTGCGCCGGATGATGCTCGACACTGCGTCTGCTTGAAAATCCTGAAACCGCTCGATCCTCATATCCTATCATCCTTACCAATTCATCCGCACCTTGACCCCACGCTGGTGCAGGTGGTCCTTGAGTTCGCGGATCGTGTACTCTTCATAGTGCAGGATCGAGGCGACCAGCGCGGCATCGGCGTGGCCCTCGGTGAGCACATTGTAGAGGTGCTCGGGCCTGCCGCCGCCGCCGGAGGCGATGACAGGGATGGATACCGCGTCAGCAATCGTGCGTGTCAGTTTGAGTTCGTATCCTGCTCTGGTGCCGTCGGCATCGATGGAGTTAATCACCAGCTCGCCCGCGCCCAGGTCTTCCCCTTGCTTGGCCCACTCGATGGCGTCCAGCCCCATCGGTGTGCGCCCGCCGCGGATGACGATCTCGTAGCCGGAGGGGATATCGGGCGTTGGCTCCACGGCGCGCACATCCATCGAAAGCACCACGCACTGCGCGCCAAAGGCGCAAGATGCCTCGGCGATGAGCTGCGGATTCTGCACAGCAGCGGTGTTCACGTTGACCTTTTCTGCGCCAGCCAGCAGGACTTTGCCGCAATCCTCCACTGTGCGCAGGCCTCCGCCCACCGAGAAGGGGATGAACACCTGCGACGCGACTCGGCTGACCACGTCGATCATAATGCTCCGGTTGTCGCTGGAGGCGGTGATGTCGTAGAAGACGAGTTCGTCGAGGCCTTCTTCGTAGTACCTGCGCGCAGCGGCGACGGGATCGCCGATGTCTTTGGTGTTGACGAATTTGATGCTCTTGGCTAGGTTGCCGTCGCGCACGTCCAGGCAGGCGATGATACGTTTGCTCAGCATGCCGTTCCTCCTACACCGTCCCGTCCCACCGGGCAAAGTTGTGCAACAGGTTCAAGCCGATGCGCCCGCTCTTCTCCGGGTGGAACTGGGTGGCGAACAGATTCTCGTAGCCGATGGCCGCCGGGAAGGTGCTCTCGTACTCGCAGGTGGCATAGATGTTTGATGTGTCGCTGGGAAGGGGGTAGTATGAGTGCACGAAGTAGAATTCGTCCCCCGGCTTCAGGTCCTTGAGGATGGGGTGCGGCTGCGTGACCGCTACCGCGTTCCAGCCCATGTGCGGGATCTTGAGCGACTTGTCCTCAGGCTCGAAGCGCAGGCAGTTGCCCTCGATGAGGTCCAGGCAGGCGGTGTCGCCTTCGTCGGAATGGGATAGAACGATCTGCGCGCCCAGGCAGATGCCCATAATGGGCGTGCCTTGCTCGAACGCTTCGCGCAACGCGACGTCGAACCCTCTTTCCTTCAGCACAGCCATCGCCGTGGCTGCGTGTCCCACGCCGGGGAAAATGATACGCTCTGCCCCGTGCAGTTCGTCGCCGCTTGATACGAACTTGTTCCGGATCTCCAGGTAGTCCAGCGCGCGCTTGACCGAGGTCAGGTTGCCGGCCTTGTAGTCGATGATGAAGATTTCGTTCATAGCGTGCCTTTGGTCGACGGAATCGCCCCGCTACGGCGTGGGTCGGTCCTCGTCGCTGCATCCAACGCACGGCCCAGTGCTTTGAACAGCGCCTCGGCCTTGTGATGATCGTCCCGCCCGTAGAGCACTCGAGCGTGCACGTTGGCGCGGGCGGCGGCGGCGAAGGACTCGATGAAGTGCGGGATCAGCGTCACCGGGATGGAGCCCACGGTCGGGCCAGTCCACGTGGCTTCAATCACGCAGTAGGGACGGCCCGAGAGATCGACGGCGACGAAGGCCAGCGCTTCGTCCATTGGCACGTGAGCCGAACCCATGCGCACGATGCCAGCCTTATCGCCCAGCGTCTCAGCGAAGGCCTGCCCCAGTACGAGCGCCACGTCCTCGACGGTGTGATGCGGGTCGATGTGCAGGTCGCCCGTGGCTTGTACGGTCAGATCGAACAGGCCGTGGGTGGCGATGTGGGTCAACATGTGATCGAGAAAGCCGATGCCGGTCTCGATCTGGTATTGGCCTGTTCCGTCCAGGTCGAGGGTGAGGTGGATGTCCGTCTCCTTGGTACGTCGATGGATGGTCGCTGTTCGCATCGTTTTTTCTACTCCTGTGGTCAAGGTCTTCTGGCCACGAATTCATCCTCTTGTAGAACATACACTACGGGGTCTCTTGCCTCGCAGCGAGAAGTCTCTTCGGCGCCCGGTATCAGCAGATAGCCATCATCGCTAATCTCCCATTGATTGGGAGTTCCACACCAATCGCTCAACCTGACTTCCAGTGCTATCTCATGTGCACTATGCTCCCAACGCCAGATAGTGAGTATTGCTCCAGTGTGGTCTGCGCCATAATATCTGCCGGCTACCAGCATAAAGGCCCGGCCTTGTGAGTCCCGAATGTCCAGCGGTGTTACCTCCGGCTGTGGAGATTGTACCCAAGCACTTCTCCAGGGACAACTGTCGTTGGAACAAGGCCATATCAGGGTCCCATGCCATTCATCTGTTTGTGTATTCAGATCGAAGACCGCACTTAGCCCTCCTGCTCCCTGCAAGTTGTTGAAAGGACTGTGGTCACAACGGACTGCTTGTGTATGCAGAACAAGTTCATCTGAGCCGTCTTGGTCCAAGTCCATGAGTAGGGTCGTGGGAGTGTAACGAGCAGCGCAGGTGACTGATGGGGGCACAAACTGGCCCAGGCGGCGTAATTCTGCCAAGCGCTCTGGTTGCTCTGATAGAAGTAGCTCAGAGTTCGTGCAGTTGTTTAGGAAGTATTCGCTTGCCTCAACTGCTTTGTCCACAATCACTACCAACTCTTCGTCCGAAATTGGAGGCTTAGTGAGTTCAGTGACTTCTTGAAAGCGAGACCTGCATTGCTTGGCCGTCGCTGTAAGGGCTGGTGCTTGTGTTAAGGGTGCTATTGACTGCTCACAACTGGCAAGTAGTAGTAGCAGGAGCAATATGATACTGACTTTAGTTGCGTTCATCCGTATCCAGTTTCCTCAGCGCCAAAATCAGCGCCTCCGTCTGCTCCGGCCTGCCGACGGTGAAACGCACGTGATCCTGCAAGCGCGGCGTGCGGTAGTAGCGGATCAGGATGCCCTTGCCTTCGAGAGCCAATTTCAGCGCGTGGGCGTCGCGCCCGATGACCTGACACAGGATAAAGTTGGAGTGCGAAGGATACGGGCGCAGGTAGGGGATGGCCTCCAGCAGCTTCCAGAGCCGCTCGCGCTCTTTCACGATCAGGGCGACCTTGTCTTTGAGCCAGTCGATGTCCTCCAGCGCGGCGATGGCGGCCGCGGAACCGGCGACGGTGACGTTGTAGGGCTGCTTGATCTTCCACAGGTGTGGCATCAGCGCGGCCGGGAATGCCCCGTATCCTACGCGCAGGCCCGCCAGACCGGCCAGCTTGCTGAATGTACGCAGCACGATCAAGTTTTCGCACTGGGGCACCATTTGGATGCGGCTGTGCTCCATCCCCATAAACTCGACGTAGGCCTCGTCGAGCACGACGACGATGGGCAGGGCCAGCAGCCGCTCCAGGTCGACGTCTGCCAGCCAACCGCCGTCAGGGTTGTTGGGCGAGGCGACGAAGAGGAGCTTGGGGCGGTGACGCGCCACCGCCTCCTCGATCCCGTCCACATCCGGCGAAAAATCGGCGCGGCGTGGGATAGTGACCAATTGGGCGGCGTTGACATCTGCGTCGAAGGGGTACATCCCGAACGTGGGCGGGCAGTTGACGACACTGTCGCCAGGCTGGATGAAGAGGCGCATCGTCAGGTCGATCAGCTCGTCGGCGCCCAGGCCTGCCAGCAGGATGTCGGCGCGTAGGCCGGTGAAATCGGCCAGAGCGGCCCGCAGTGCGCGGCTTTCGGGGTCGGGGTAGATGTGGGCGTACCGCAGATTCGCCAGGGCCTGCCGCACCTTGGGCGACGGGCCGTAGGGGTTTTCGTTGGCGTCGAGCTTGATGATGTCTTCCGGTCTCCGGCCCAGGCGCGCGGCGAGCACATCGAAGGGGTAGATGGGCGTGTATGGCTCCATCGTGACGATGTCGGGGCGGATGAGGTCTTCTGGGTTCATCTTGATCCCTTACACGGATTTCCCCTCGGCGACCTTGACCACCTTCCCGCCCACGCATATCTCGATGCCATCTCCCTTGACCGTTGCCCTGAGATACAACGTGGAGGGTCGGTTGACCTCGTATCCCTGCCCGGCGCGGATATCGATGCTATCGGTGCCAAAGTAGCGGTGCCTGACCAGGTACCCGGCGAGGCAACCGTTCCCGCTGCCGGTAGCGGGGTCCTCTGGAACGCCGTAGAAATCGGCGAACATGCGTACACCCAGGTCCTGTTGCGCGTCGTATCCGCCGGGGCAGAAGATCATGATGGACTTGGCCCACGTGTGCTCGATGAGGGCAAAGTAGCGCTCCCTGTTCACGTTGGCGCGCCTTAGGGCGTCCATCGTCTTCAGCGGGACGATGATGTGCGGCAGCCCCGTGGAGACCTCCTCGATTGGGAAGCGCAGGTCGAAGTCGTCCTCGTCTAGGTTTAGCACCGGCGCGAGTTGGCTCGCCTCCAGCGATTGGCCGAACTCTGGTTCGATCTGCTTCATCCACAGGATGCCTCGCTCGCCAAACGTCACGGGAATCAGCCCAACGCCCAGGTTCAGGATCACTTGCTCGACGGGCTGGCCGATGATCTCTTGCTGGATGACGTATGCGGTGCCCAGGGTGGGATGCCCGGCGAAGGGCACCTCTGACTCTGGCGTAAAGATCCGCACGTCGTAGCCGCTGTCTTGCTGTTTTTCGGACAGGATGAACGTCGTCTCGGAAAAGTGCATCTCCCGGGCGATAGTCTGCATCTCATCCGCCGAGAGGGTGGCGGTATCCCTGAACACGGCGAGCTGGTTGCCGCTGTGTTTTTGCTCTGCGAACACGTCTACGATGTAGAACTGGCGTCTTGGCATTGACTCCTTCCTATTTCGTGTTTGCTCTCGCCTTGGCGGCTGCTCCGTGTGCGGTGAGCGATTCGGCGTCGGCGATGCAGGCAGCAGCGGGGCACAGCCCGGCGGCGGTCGCTGCATCCAGCCCAATGATATTGACGACCTTCACAAAGTCAAGTACGTTGACCGGCCCCTTGAAGCGTGCCGTGCCGCCGGTGGGCATGATGTGGCTCGGCCCGGCGACGTAATCCCCCAGCACCTCGAAGGAATGCTCGCCCAGGAAGATGCCGCCGGCGTTGCGGATTCTCTCCGCCCACGTTGTTGGTTCCTCGACCGACAGGCACAGGTGTTCTGGCGCAAACTCGTCGGCCAGTTGGACGGCGGTTTCGAGGTCAGGCGTGATGACCGCGCCACCCTGACCCTCCAGCGATGCGGCGGCGATCTCGGCCCGGCTGAGGGTCTCCAGTTGCCGTGCGATTTCCACCTGTACTGCCTCCGCAAGCTTGCGGGAGGGGGTGAGCAGGATGGCGGTGGCCAGCACGTCGTGCTCCGCCTGAGCCAGCAGGTCGGCGGCGACCCAGGCCGGGTTCGCCGAGTCGTCGGCTACCACCACCGTCTCCGTCGGGCCGTAGATTCCATCCAAGCCCACGACGCCGAACACCTGCCGCTTGGCGATGGTGGTGAAGAGCCCGCCCGCGCCCACGATCTTGTCCACACGTGGCACAGTCTGGGTGCCATAGGCCATAGCGCCGATGGCCAGCGCACCACCCAGGCTGAAGAGCTGGTCTGCACCCGCGATGTGCGCGGCGGCGAGCATGACGTCGGGCACGCGCCCTGTCTCTCTATCAGCGGGCGTGCAGACGGTGACCCCGTCCACCCCGGCGACCCGGGCGGGGATCACGGCCATCAGCAGCGACGAGGGTAGAGGAGCAGTGCCGCCCGGCGCGTAGACGCCCACGCGCTCCAGCGGCACCAGCTTTTGCCCCAACGTGCCACCCAGCGTGTCCGTCGTCCAGCAGGGGATGGGTTGGCAGGCGTGAAAGTCGCGGATGCGCTCGGCGGAGAGCGCCAGCGCCTCGCTCAGCTCGTCAGGAAGCCAGTGGTAAGCGGCTTCCCATTCCTCAACTGGTATTTTGAATGCGTCGAGCGTCAGTCCGTCGATACGAACCGTCCATTCGCGCAGCGCCTCGTCGCCACGTTTGCGCACGTCGGCCAGGAGCCGGGCCACGGCCTGCTCCGGCGTCAGTTCCTCGTCGAACACCCGGCGGATGGATGCCCGTATCGGCTCTGGTGTTGTATCCACGTCCATCATATCCCGCCGCTGGAGCACCGTCCTGCGGGCTTCTTCCAGGTCGTCGTAGATTCTAAGCATCATCTTGAGTTCTCCTGATCTTTCAGCTTGACGATTGCGACCATTCCCTTCCAGGAAATCAGCCAACCAGCCAGCTAAACAGAAAGCCCTCGCCGGGTAGACCGGGAGGGCTGTGTGCTCAGATCGGCTCACGCGCGCGAAAGCGCACCTACCCGGTCGGGTGGTGGGCGTGAGTGTGACGATGAGCAGAAAGTGTCTGAATGACCATAAGTGGCACCATTTTACCACCGTCTGTAGGGAAGTCAAGCTGGGGTGGCTTCTTTTTCCAAGCCCGCCCGGTCTTTAGACGGAGCCTCAAGGGGAGACGCTCTCGTCTGCTGAGGCCGCCGAGTTAGCCGGGCGGATAGTGCTATTGTCCTGCATAGATGCCTGACGGCAGGCCATTGTCCAATTCGGGCAAGCCCTTCGCTGGCTCTGTCCAGGTTGCACCGGATCGGTAGTCGTTGACGTTGGTGGCATCTACCACGATGGACGGCGTTTCCAGGATGTAGGGGACTCTTTCTCCATTCAACACCTTTTCCATCTGCTGGATGACCACCCTGCCCATCAAGTTGGGGTACACGCCGAGCGTGGCCGTGGTCTTGCCCCCCTCAATCAGGTCAAGGGTGACGTCGTTGCCGTCGATGCTGACACACCAGATGTCCTCATCGATCTTGCGGCCCATCTTCTCGGCGGCGATGCAGGCGCCGATGCCCATCTCGTCCGAGTTGCCGTAGAACAGATCGATCTCAGGGCGTTGTTGCAGGGCCATGGTGGCGACGTTGACGGCTTTCTCCCGCTCCCATTCAGCCGTCTGTTCACCCACGACTTTGACGCCCGGACACCACTGCTCCAGGCCCCACTTGTAACCCTGCGTGCGGCGATTGGCGTGGAAGCCGGGGATGCCCGTCAGGATAAAGACCTCGCCTTCGCCGTCCAGCAGGTCGCAGGTGTACTTGGCCAGCTTGGCGGCACCACTCCACTGATCGTAGCCGATGTATTCGACGACCTCACCCTTATCCACCGGGGTGATCAGGTTGTGCATAAAGACCGGGATGCCCGCCTCATTTGCCGCCTTGACGGCGGTGACGATCGCCTTGGCGTCGATGGGGTTGATGGCGATGGCGTCAACTCCCTTTCGGACCTCTTGCTCGACGACGGCCACTTGTCCGGCAAAGTCGCCTTCCCGTTCGGCGGCGACCACGTCCACCTTCCAGCCAAGCTTCTGGGCTTCTGAGACGGCGCCGTCTTTGATAGCGACGTGGAACGGGCTGGTGAAACCGGGTGGCACGATGGCCACACGGATCTCTGAGGCTCTCGTGCCTCCTGTCGCTCCGGTCGCAGCGTTGGGAGCGCAGTTGGTCAGCGCCACTGTGGCCGGGGCAAGCGCCAGGATGAGCACCATCAGGATCTGAGTTCGTTTTCTCATAAGTGGGGCCCTCCATTGGCGTAGGCCATCACAACCTCCGCGGTAGCCTCGCCTCTGCGCAGCGAGGCCGCCAGTAGCCCTTCGTATAACACCAGGATGCGGTCGCACATCCCCAGGATTTCAGACAGATCTGAGCTGACGATGATGATCGCCACACCCTGATTGGCCAAGTCGGCCATGAAACGATAGATTTCGATCTTGCTGCTCACATCGACACCACGGGTTGGCTGATTGAAGATGAGCACGCGCGAATTGGTAGCCAACCAGCGGGAGAGAATGACCTTTTGTTGCATCCCGCTGGAGAGAAAGCGGGTGGGAAGTTCGGCGCTGGGTGGCTTGATGTTGAGGCGCTGGATATAGTGTTCGGCCAGATCTTGCTCGGCGTTGTGGTCGAGAAAGGGGTCGCGCCAGGTATTCTGAAGTGCGGCCAACGTGATGTTTTCCGAGGTGCTCATGTCCAGGATCAGCCCTTGGTGCTCGCGGTTCTCCGTCAGCAGGCCGATGCCAAGGGCAATAGCCGCCTGGGGCGAGTCTATGACCACCGGACAGTCGTCCATGTAAATCGTCCCCTCGTCCAAGGGATCGAGGCCAAAGATCGCCCGCGCCAATGGCGCACAGCCAGCGCCCATCAGGCCTGTGATCCCCACGATCTCGCCGACGCGAAGGCTGAACGAGACGTCTTCAAAGATGCCATAGCGCGTCAGCCCTTCCACCCGGAGAGCCTCAGGGCCGGGTGAGGAGCGGCGTCGGGGAAACTTGTCGTCTAAATCCCGGCCTACCATCAGGCGGATCAGCTCGTCGGTTGTGACGTCGGCCAGGGGGCGGGTGGTCACCTTATTCCCGTCGCGCAAGATGGTGACGCGGTCGCCTATTTCGTTCACTTCTTCCAGCCGATGGCTGATGTATACCACGGCTACACCCTGCATGGTCAAAGTGCGGATGAGCCGGAACAGGGTTTCGACCTCCGGCGGCGAGAGGCTAGCAGTCGGTTCATCCATCACGATGAGGTCTGCCGACCGGCACAGGGCCTTGGCAACCTCGACCATGCGTTGTTCGGCCACCCCCAGACTGGATACAGGGGCGTAGGGGTTGATGTTCAGACTCAAACGATTCAGCAGGCTGAAAGCCTGTTCGTATACCTGCTCCCAGTCGATGAGTGGGAGGCCAGGGAGTCGAGTTGGCTCCTGGCCTAAGAAGACATTCTCGGCCACGGAGAGTTGCGGATTCAGGCTAGAATCCTGGTAGATCGTGCTGATGCCTGCACGCTGTGCTTCGTGGGGGGTTTTGAAACGCACAGGCCGATCATGCCAGCGTATCTGGCCGGTGTCGCAAGAGTATACGCCTGATAGGATGTTTATCAGCGTGGACTTGCCCGCACCGTTCTCGCCCAGCAAAACGTGAACCTCCCCACGGTGCACGTCGAAATCTATATCGCGAAGGACGTCGATGCCGGAGAAGGATTTAGAGATGCTGCGCATCTCGAGGACGGTTTCCAGGTTAGAGGTCGGGGGTCTCTGAGGAGGGATCACTGTCGCATCGGGTATCCTACGCGTGACAGTCACGAGGACGTGTCGTCCTTCTCTGGCTCGCCGGTGGCAAGCAGGCGGGCAGGCACGACCCAGTGCCGGATCCGGGCGGAGAGCCTGCCGATTTGTCCCTCTCCGATCATGACGTTGATCGCGACAGCGGCGGCCATGATAAAACCCATCACCGACTGGACCCAATAGCTGGTAACTCCGGTGGCAACGACCCCGGCTTGAAGCGAGCCGATGATATAGGAGCCAAAAAGAGTACCGACGATGCTGCCCTGGCCACCGGAGATCAAGGTCCCGCCGATAAAGACCGCGGCCATGGTGTTTAGCATGTAGCCTTGACCCTGCGTCGGAAAGAAGACGTTTATTTCGATGGTGAGCAACAGGCCCGCGAAAGCCGCAATCACGCCCATTAGGGTAAAGAGCTTGATCCTGGTCATCTCCACGTTGATTCCCATCACCCGCGCCACGTTCGGGTTGTCGCCGATGAACATGATGGCCTCGCCGAACTTGTGCCGGTTGAGAATGAACCAGAGAAACACGGCAAGCCCCAGCCCCCAGACCGCCTGGGCGGGGATCTCAAAGACCGTGTCGCCAAAGGTCAGGGGGGTGGGAATCCTGCCGGTGAGGAGCGTGTGGATGGCGGTCTCCTCTACCTCCTTGATGTTCAACTGGAGCCCGCCCGCGATCAAAATGGTGATCCCGTACCAAAAAAACTGCGTGGCCAGGGTCGCCATGATCGAAGGTACGCGGATTTTCGCCACGAGCAGGCCGTTGATATACCCGGCCAGAGCGCCGGCGACAAGGGCGAGAGCGGCGCCAATCCAAGGGGACCAGGGCATTTGCAGGTTCTTAAAACACCAGGAGAAGGCGAATCCGGCGAGCGCGGTCACCGCAGGAAAGCTCAGATCGATCTCTCCCGCGGTGATGATGAGAGTAAGTCCCAAACCGAGGACGAGCGGCGGGGATATAGTCTGCAAGAACGACATGTAGATCAGGGGCCTTGTAAAGACCCTTGGCGCCGTGATCAAGAATATAACATACAGGAGTAACAATACCCCAACTACAGGGAGACCCTCGATTCTCCCGATGAGTGCCAGGAGCGAGTTTTTTCGTTTCATGATTCTTCTTTGTCTTTCAAGCCGTGAGCGTATTCGAGCAGGAACTCGTCCAACGCTTTCAGGGAGATATCTTCCTTGAGGATACTGGCGACGATCTCCCCACGGTCCAGGATGATGAAGCGATCAGAGATCTCATAAACGTCCTGGATGCTGTGAGAGATGTAGATGCAGGCCTTGCCGCCCTCCTTGATCTTGTGCACAAAGTTGAGCACCTTGCGCACCTCCTTTAGGGAGAGGGCAGTCGTCGGCTCGTCGAGGATGATGAGTTCGGCCTCAAAGTGCATGGCCCTTCCGATCGCCACCCCCTGCCGCTCGCCGCCTGAAAGCGCGCTCACCTTCGAATCCACAGTGATGCCCTCGCCGCGGAATCCGATCGTGTTGAGCATGATCTCGTTGGCGACTTCTTTTTCCTTTTTGACGTTGATGAAACCAAACGGGAGGGTGATCTGGCGGCCAATAAAGAAATTCCGCCACAAGACCTGTTTCTCACCCAGCGACTTGTCCTGGTAGACGGTTTCTATTCCATGCGCATGTGCCTGCTTGACGCTATACTTTTTGAAATTCACCTTGCGGCCGGCGACGTAGAGCTCGCCACTGGTCGGTGGAAACACCCCGGTAATGATTTTTATGAGAGTCGATTTCCCCGCACCGTTGTCGCCAATGAGTCCGACGATCTCGTTACGGCCTATATCGAGATTGACATTCTTGAGGGCGCACACGGGGCCAAAGTACTTTTCGATATCGACCATTCGCCCAGCATAAGGCTGGACAGGAGCTTCAGCCACGACAGGACCTCCTTGTGTATCGTGAGAAGATGCCCCCGCCATGAAAGGCGGGGGCATCTTGAAACCGGATTAGCGGATACCTGCCTCGATGAGGGGTGCGATTGTGCCGACGTTATCTGGGGTCACAGTGCCGACCCCGGTATTGATGTGCAGGCCCGGAATCAAGTAAGTCGCCATCATCCAGATCTGCTGGACCGGGAAGTAGCCCTGCAGGTAAAGCACCTGATCGAAGCTCGCGCTGATCCAGCCCTGCTCGATGCCGTCAATCGTGGCCGGCGAAAGATCGATGCCGCCGATGATGACATCGCCGGGCGCCTTCCCAGCCGCCTCGAGCACCTTCGGCAGGGTTGACGTGATGTTGCCGTGCTGGGTCCCGATCGCCTTGAGGTCGGGATTGGCCTCCATGTATGCGGTCAGAATCGGGATTGCCAGCGAAGCATCAGTATCCACGTCGTTGGTGACGTCGAGCGTGTCCACCACGAGTCCGGCAGCTTCAAGCGCATCCTTGATACCCTGAGGGCTCTGGCTTCTTCCCTCCTGGTGCCAGATGTCGTAGACGAGGGCCTCATCACCAGCCTGCAGTCCTGCCGCGACCATCGCCAAACCGGTCACATAGCCGCCGTCATATAGATTGGCTCCGGCATACCCGAATCCCTTGGGCTGGTACTTGAGCTCGTTGATCGGGAGCGGGTTGTTGCCGCTGGTGACGACGATGCCCATGCCTACGGCCTGATCGATCAGCGGCCCCATGGCGTCCTCCCCGGGATGGCCCATGATGGCGATGCCGTCCGGCTCGGCGGCTATGGCTTCCTTAAACTGCTCGATCATCGTCTGTGAATCCCAGCCCGAGTACTGCTCGATCAGCTTGATCCCCAGGTGCGCCGCCGCAGCCCTGGCGCCGTTGGTGCGGGCCAGCGTCGAGGGGTCGCCCTGCTGGCCGCCCATCTGCATGTAGACTGTGAGTTCCTCGGCCCCGGCAGCAGCTTCGGGAACGGCGGTGACAATCTTGGTCACTTCGACCTCCACCTGTTCGCCCGGCTGCTTGACGAGCTCGGTTATCACGACCTGTTCAGGTTCGGGTGCCACGCTTGGGCACGCGCACCCGGCCAGAGCTGCGCCAGCGACGGTCAGGGTGCTCGCGCGCAAGAAGTCGCGTCGATTGAGTTTTCTGCTTGTCATCTTTTTGTCCTCCTTGACTTTGCGTAAATCATTGGTAAACTACGCCTGTGTGGAGTTCTTGCTCCGCACCTCCTGGATAGGGGCCATCCTTGCACATAGGCGATGGCCTCTATCCTATTCTTCTTTTGCTGTGTGGATGCTACACCACCTCCTTTCTGCCTCACGAACTCAGCATGGAGATGACAACGGGGAGGCTTTTTCAAGCCATGGCTGAATGGTCAGGGCATCGTTCTATCTCCCAAGACCGATGTTATCATACCAAATCACGGAGGACGTTGTCAATAAGAAAAACGCAATTCAGGCGCAGAGGGGGTGCAATCGGAGTGCAAAGCTCCGGCCTTGGCCGGAGCTCTACGAGGTAGCCTGGTGCATGACCAGCAGATGGGCGAGTGCCTCCAGCGCAACTTTTTGGTCGTAGAAGTACTGCCGGCGGCTGACGTTGAGTTCCTTGATGACTTCGTTCACCGTGTGGCCCTCCACATAGGTGAGATGTAGAATCTCGTGACGGCGCGTGGTGCGAGGATCGCCCTGACTTCGGTCGGATTTCAGATCTTCGATGGCTCTTAGCAACAAGTCGCGCATTTGGGTGCCACGAGCTGCGGGACTTCCCTCAGCGGAGCCATCGAGGCTGGCGGGGCAGGCCCACTCAGCCAGCGGGCAGCGGCCTAGGTGGACGTCGTCCCACAGGTTGCGCAGAGCGATACGCGTCTGGCGCGCCAGCCACCCGCACTCTAGTAGCCAGGCGTCTCTTAGAGGGGGTGTGATCTCTTCGTTCAGTTCCATCAACTGCTTCGCGGTCTCAGGGGTAAAGCTGTGCGGCGCCAGACTCTGGATCTCGAGCACGCCAACGACCTGTCCGTTCAGGGTCAATGGGATGGCTACTGCCGATTGAACGTTAGGATCGAGCGGGGTGAGATAGTTGCCCGGTCTAGAAGCGAGGTTGGTCAGGATCGCCGAGCTTCCAGACTCCTTCACCCGGTTCGCAACGCTCCCGGGTTTGGCAGTTACGTGGCCGCCTGCTCGGCATTCGATCAAGTCGTCTGTCGTGGGGTCGATCAGGTATATCCGGCAGTAAGGGGAGCCAAAGCGCCCTTTGATCAATTGGGCAACCTTGGCCGTCATTTCGTTCAGATAGAGGCGCTCGGCAGTGTCCCGGATTTGCACCCGGGGAGCGGCCTGGTGGGCACGGCGTCGTTCTACGTCGATGAACACGGCCAGCAGAATGATGGAGCCGCTGATGATGTCGTACCACAGCGGAGAGATATCGAGCATCACCATGCCATTGCTCACCATCGCCATGATCAGCACACCCACTAGAGTGCCCCACACCCCGCCCACGCCGCCGCGCAGGCTCGTGCCGCCGATGATCACGGCGGCCACCGAGCTGAGCTCGTAGCCCTCGCCGTAGGTATAGGCGCCGCTATCCAGCCGGGCGATCAGGACGATGCCGGCCACCGCCGCGAGAAAGCCGTTGAGCATATAGACATAGATCTTGTAGCGGTCTACGGGCACGCCCGACAGGCGCGCCGATGCCTCGTTGCCGCCGATGGCGTAGGTGTAGCGCCCGAATTTCGTGTTTCGCAGTGCGTATGCCAGGATCAGGAATGTGCCCAGCATGATGAGGCTTGGCATGGGAAGAATCCCCAAATCGGCGTCAGAGACCCATTTGAAGTCGTCCGGCAGGGCGTTGATGGAGGAGGCGTTGGTGATCACCAGGGCTACCCCGCGTAAGACGCTCAGGCTGCCCAGGGTGACGATGAAGGGGGGCATCTTGCGCTTAGCGATGAGCAGGCCATGGAGCAGGCCAATGGACATCCCTAGCGCCAGGGCGACGGCGATGGCCGCGTAAGAGGGCAGGGGGCCGATAGATCCTATTCCCTTCTTCATCAGTAGTGCGGCGACGACGCCGGTCAGGCCAACCAGGGAGCCAACGGATAGGTCGATGCCGCCCGTCAGCACGACCAGGGTTTGTCCCGCGGCCACGATGCCGATGAAAGAGGCCTGCAGCAGGATGAGCATGAGATTGCCGGTTTGCCGGAAGGGGGGTGACAGCAGAGAAAACACGATCAGCAGCACTATGAGACCCAAGAGGACGCCCGTTTGGCTCCGGCCCCAGGCAAGCCACTTGCCGAACCAACTCCAGCGTCCCTTGTAACTCGGGGTCGAGGTCGGCGCCTTTTTGATCACAGGGGCACCCCTTCTGTCGCGTAAGCCAGCACCGACTCTGCTGTAGCCGTGTCGCCGCGCAGAGAGGCGGTGAGCACTCCTTCCCGCAGTACTAGAACACGGTCGCACATCCCCAGGACCTCGGGTAGTTCTGGGCTGACGATCAAGATGGCAGCGCCGCGCTTTGCCAGATCCGCGATGAAGCGGTATATCTCCACTTTGCCGCTCACATCGACGCCGCGGGTTGGCTGATCGAAGATGAGCACGCGGGCTTTGGTCGCCAGCCAGCGCGAGAGAACGACCTTTTGCTGCATTCCACTGGAGAGAAATCGCGTGACGTGTTTTGGGATCGGCGGTTTTATGTTCAGCCGATGGATATATTCCTTTGCGATGTCTTGCTCGGCGCTGTGATCGATAAGGGGGTTGGGCCAGTCGCGTTGCAGCACACTCAGCGTGATATTCTCAGAGATGCTCATGTCCAGGATCAGGCCTTGCTCCTCACGATTCTCGGTTAGCAGGCCGATGCCCAGAGCGATGGCTGCCTGGGGTGAACTGATCGTCACCGGCTCGCCGCCTAAGTAGATATTGCCCTCGTCCAGGGGGTCCAGGCCAAAGATCGCCCTTACCAACGAGGTAGACCCTGCGCCCATCAGGCCGGTGATCCCCACGATCTCACCTGCACGCAGGGTGAACGAGATGTCTTCAAAGATGCCGTAGCGTGCCAAGCGTTCCACTTTGAGCACCTCGTCGCCGAGTGTAGCCTGACGATGAGGGAATTTGTCGTTCAGACTTCTCCCGATCATCAGGCGAACGAGTTCTTCCATTGCTGTGTCTGGCAGTGGAACGGTAGCCACTTTCTTGCCATCGCGCAGGATGGTGGCTCGATCACCTATTTCGGCGATCTCCTCCAGTCGATGGCTGATGTACGCAATTGCGACCCCTTGGGCGGTCAAGGCGCGGATGACGCGGAACAGTGTGCAGGTCTCTGCTGGGGAAAGGCTGGCGGTCGGCTCATCCATGATGATGAGGTCGGCTGAATGGTGTAGCGCCTTCGCGATCTCTACCATCCGCCGTTCCGCTGCACTCAGGACCGATGCTTGAGCGTGGGAATCGATGTTTAGAGCCAGGCGGTTCAGCAGGTCGCGCGTCTGCATGTGGAGGCTTCTTTGGCTTATAAACGGCAAACCGGGTATCAGGACCGGCTCATGTCCCAGGAACACGTTTTCGGCCACGGACAGGTGAGGAACCAGGCTGGACTCCTGATAGATGGTGCTGATGCCGACTTGCTGTGCTTCCCGAGGGGCTTTGAAGCGCACGGGTTGGCCACGCCACCGAACCTGGCCGTTGTCACAAGGGTAGACGCCTGCCAGGATGTTCATCAGCGTGGATTTGCCTGCCCCGTTCTCGCCCAATAGGACGTGAACTTCCCCCCGGCGCGCTTCAAAGTCCACGCTGTGCAGAACCTCGACGCCGGAGAAATACTTGGAGATACCTTGCATCTCCACAATGGTGTTTGCGCGGAGAGCTTTTTGCAAGTCGGTCATTTCCTGGCCTGCTCGAGCCTGGGAGCTATCGGTAGATCCCTACCGCGAAGATGACGTGCTTGCCGCCGGGCAGCCACTCACCGCCGAGGAGCGCCATGTTTGTGAGGGCGATGGGGCTGCCTTCAGTCCAAGAACTCGATGACCTCGCCGCCGGGGATGCGCCGCATTTGCTGCGAGTTGACGTCGAGGATCATCCTGGGCTTGATCTCTGCCCTATCGGGGTAGCCGCGTACCTCCCAGTAGCCGGGGATCGAGCGCTTGACCAGTGTGATGGCGATCACGCTCTTGGCCGATTTGTAGCCCCACAAGTAGGGGCAGAAGATACGCACCGGGCCGCCGTAGTCGGGCTCCAGCGGTTCTTCCTCGAACTCGTAGGCCAGCAGGGTGCGTTCCTGTAATGCCACCTCCAACGGAATGCAGGTCGTGTAAACCTGGCGATAGGAGGTGAATTGGACGTGTTGAGCATCGGGCTTTGGCTCGGCGAGCGGCAGTAGGTTGTTGAGCCGCACGCCGCCCCATTTGCCCCGCACCGTCCAGCCCGAGACCGAGGTCAGGCGGGCGTCGGCCATGGACTTTTGCAGCGTGAGGATTTCTTCGTAGGTCAGCGTGACTGGTTTTTGCACCAACCCGTCTATTTCGACTTTCCACCCCTCCACTGAAAGCGGCCCGGGGTGTCCCTCCGCCCAAAAGATCGGTGTTCGCAGGTCTGCCAACTTGCTCATTCCTCATCTCCTTCCTCGTTCAACCGATCTAACAGCGCCAATACGTCTTCGTTCTTGGGGATGTCGGCCATGGCGTCACCAAAGTGAGCGAAGCGGATCGTGCCTTGCTTATCGACGATGAGCAGCGCAGGCATCCGGCCCAGCTTGAGCAGATTGACTTCCTGGCCGTAGCGGTCGGCGACGGTGTGCTTGTAGTCGGAGAAGCCGACGAACGGATATCGCTGCTCTTCCCACACCTGCTTGAACCGTCGTGGTCCCTCGGGGCCGATGACGAGAATCTCTGCGTCGCGTGCCACAAACTTGTCGTAGGCCTCGCGCAACTGCGCGAGATGAGCGCGGCAGTAGGGTCACAGGAAGCCGCGCGTGAACACTAGAACGACGTTCTTGCTGCCCTTGTAGTATGACAAGCGCACGATGCGGCCGGCGACGTCGGTCAGTTCAAAATCGGGCGCTGGCTGCCCCAAGGCGATATGATCGACCACTGGATTACCCCCGACTCATTCGTTGGGTGCCAAGCTCGATCGCACTTCGATGCCGTGCAGGAGCATCTGGTGGATCGGGCAGTGTTTAGAGATCGCGAAGAGCTTTTTCCTGTCAGCCGCTGTCAGATCGCCGACCAGTGTGATTTGCTCGGCGATCTGTTCCTTGTATTCCTCGATTCCCTCGCAGTCCTGGCAGTCGTCCTCAAAGATGCGATCATACTCCAGTTGCAGCTCTACCTTGTCCAACGCCACGTCGTGATACTGGGCGTAGGTATGCAGGACGATGGCGGTGCACGAGCCCAGGCCCGCCAGGAGCATCCCGTAGGGAGTCAGGTGATGGATGGAGCCGACCGGCTCAAGCGCTTTGATATCGGGATCGTGGGGGTCTTGGGCCAAGATCTCTGTTTCGAACAGGCCGTCTTGCTGGACGATGACGCGCTCTCCCATTCTCGGCCTCCTTGTCTACTCGGCTATCGGCAGCCGGATGGTGAACGTGGACCCTTTTCCGCTCTCGCTTTCTACGGTGATCTCTCCATCGTGTAGGGCGATCAGCTCACTGGCAATGGAGAGCCCTAGGCCACTCCCTTGCTGTTCCATATGCTCCCGGTCGATCTGCCGGAAACGCTCAAAGAGGTGAGGTAGTTTCTCTTCCGCGATGCCTATGCCCTCGTCTTGCACCGCTATCTCTACCCATCCAGCCGCAACGTGGCTGCTGACCGTCACCTTCTTGCCCTTGCCATGGGAGAACTTGACAGCGTTGTCCACTAGCCGGCTCAGCGCGTCCACGAAGAAGGGTTCGCAGAGTTGTACGGGGGGCAGGTCGGATGCCATCTTGCACTCCAGTGTCACTCCCTGGGTAGCGGCTCGCTCGTCGTACTGCCGGATCGTGCGTGTTACCATGTCGGTGAGGTTGATGTGCGTTCCTGCCAGCATCTGGAATTCCTTTTTTGCCTGGCCTGTGTCCAGGCGGATTAGAACCAGAATGTCTTCCACGAGCTGGGTCAGGCGGTCTGCGCCTTGTTTGATCGCGGTCAAGAACTCTTCCAGGGCTTCGGGGGAGAGAGAGGGTATGTCGTCGAGAGCCAGGGAGGTGTAGCCTTGGATGTAGGTGAGGGGGGTGCGCAGTTCATGGCTCAGCATGTTGATGATCTGTCGCTTGAGTTGATCGAATTCCTCCGTCGTGGCTTCTTGGATGGCCTTGGCGCGACCCAGTCGTGCTTCGATGGTTACCAGGAGCTCTTGGGGATCGAAGGGCTTGGTGATGTAATCTTCGGCTCCCAACCGTTTTCCCTTCAGTACATCTCCTTTCTCCGCTTTGGCGGTCAGGAAGATGAAGGGGATGGGAACCCATTCCTGTCGGGCGCGCACGGCGTCGTAGAAGGCATAGCCATCCATCCGCGGCATCATGATATCTGCCACGATCAGATCGGGAGGTGTCTTTTCCATCATTTTCAGCGCTTCCACACCGTCGGTAGCGGTCAGCACGGTGTAGTTGGCTGTCTGCAGGACCTGCTTGATGGCAGTCTGGAGAGGCTCGTGATCTTCGACGAGTAGGATGTTGGGTTTGCTCATTCTGTGCCCCCAAGACGTTTCGCTTTGTGACCTTGCTCTGCGAGGGGCAGCCAGAGAGTGAAAGTGGAGCCCTTATCTACCTCGCTCTCCACTGTCACGTGTCCTCCCTGTAATTCCACGATCTCTTTGACGATCGCCAGTCCCAAGCCTGTGCCGGATACTTGCATCAGCCGTGGTTGCTCGCCTCTGAAGAATCGGTCAAAGATGTGGGGAAGCTCATGCTCCGGGATGCCCAGCCCCGTATCTGCCACCGTCGCCGTGGCCCGCAGGCGGCCACCATCTTCCGCCGTTCCGGTGGAGATGATGATCTTGCCCCCCCTGGGTGTGTACTGGATTGCGTTTGTCACCAGGTTGCCCAGCACCTGCATCATGCGATCTGGGTCCACTAGCACCATTGGCCCCGGTGTCGCGGGGTGGTATTCCATAGTCAGCCCTCGCTCGTCTGCCAGTACTTTACGGGACGTGAAGATCGTTTCCGCCAGGCCGTTGAGGTAGGTTGCGCGCGGCTGCATTTCCAGCCGCCCGGCATCGATACGGGAAATCTGCAGAATATCCTCCACCAACTGCGCCTGTCGATCCGCTTCCTGGCTCAGTGCGTCCAGGTAATCGGACCTTTTGTCTGGCGGCGACTGTTGCATCAATGCCGCGTACAGTTTGATCGTCGTGATAGGCGTGCGCAGCTCGTGGGAGACGTTGGAGACGAACCGTGACTTCATCCGGTCGAGTGCCTTAAGATGGCTGACGTCGTGGACAGCGACGACGGCAGTCGCTTCCGCTCTCCCAGAGTTCACGATCGGCGCGGCGCTCAGTTGCAGATCCATCCCTGTCAATTCCAGGACTTGCTCGGGGCGGACGCTGGCGCGTCTGGCCAGGCTTTGCACCGTCTCTCGCAAGTGGGTGGCGTCTGCGGGTGAGAGGGTCTGGGTGAGCCAGGTCTGGGCGATGGGGTTGGTCTGGACGATCTCGCCCTGTCTGTTGGTGACGATGATGCCGTCGGAGGAGCTGTGCAGGATTGCTTCCAGTTGCGCGTACTGCGCCTGAATCTGGGCGGTGCGTTCGTGCACCCGCGCTTCCAGTTGTTCGGCGTAGTTGCGCAGTTCTTGATACAACTGGGCGTTCTGGATGGCGATGGCGGCGTGGTTGGCAAAGGCCTGCAGCCGCCGGGCGTCGTCGGTGTCGAACTGGCCCGTCCGCGCGCCGTTCACGTTCAGGAAGCCCACGGTGACGCCGCCCACCTTGATGGGCGCGCCGACGTAGGAGCGCAGCCATGCCCGCCCCTCCATCAACACCCAGTCAGGGTCAGCCATGGTATCTGCGACGACGACCGTTTCCCCTGTCTGCATCATTTTCGCCAGGTTAGGGATCTGGCTGGCAGGATATCCTTCTGCGAACGCCTGCTCTGTAACTTGAGACTGTCTGTATCCTCGCCACCGGGCTATTCGAGCTTTTCCGTCTTCTGTCAGCAGCATGATATTCACAGCGTCGCCCAGGACGACGCGCTCGACCTGGTCCAGGATGCGGTCCAGCACTTCATCCGTTTCCAGGGTGCCGCTGACGACGGCGGAGGCTTCCTGCAAGGCCTCGACCAGTTGCCGCTGCTCTCGCTCGGCCTGGAAAAGGCGCAGCCGTTCCGCGGCTGCGCCCAACTGCTGGCCGATAGCCTCCACCAGCGCGACCTCGTCGTGGGGCCAGTCCCGTGGCGCGGAAGAGGCCACGGCCAGCCCTCCGATGCGCCGCCCCTCGACCAGAAGCGGTGCGGTGAGGGAAGCGCGGATTCCGAAGCGGGTTACGATGAGGGCAATCGCTGAAAGCGCAGAGTCGGGCTCTATGTCTTGCCAGTCTCTCACGGCGTTGGTTCCGACGAGAGTCAGGGTTGTGGCCAGTGCCTCGTGAGCGCTGACTTCGTTGGGTGCCTGGCGGATGCCCTTGAGGACGTACTGACCTGTCCGCCATATAGCGCCCTGATTGAGATTCAGGGCTTGGAGAGTGTGTTCTACTGCGATCTCCAGCAGGTCGGGCAAGTTCGTTGCGGTGGTCGCGGCGGCGATGACGGCATTGAGGGCCTCCAGGTGGGCGGCCCGACGGCGGATCTCTTCTTCGGCCCGCTTGCGCTCGATGGCGTACGTGATGGCTCGCCCCAGCAGGTTGCTGTCGATCCGTCCCTTGACCAGATAATCCTGTGCGCCCTGCCGTACGGCCTGGATGGCGACCGTGGCATCGTCGAGGCCGGTCAGCACGGTGATCGGCGTATGGGGTGACCGTGTCTGCACCTGAACGAACGTATCGAGTCCCTTGCTGTCCGGCAGGGAAAGATCGACAAGGACAGCGTCAATATCGCCTGTGGCCAGGCGCTCCAATCCGCTCGAGAGATTGCCTTCCCATTCTAGATCGAAGGGAGTGCCCGGCACCTCGTTCAGCATCTCTCGCAGCAGGCGGGCGTCTCCCGGGTTGTCTTCGATCAGCAGGATTCTGTGTGGGGCATCACTCATTGTCATTCTGGAGGCAGTCTCACGATCATTAGCCAGAAGAACTCGATAGACTGCACTACCTTGATGAACTGCTCAAGATCGACGGGCTTGGTGATGAAGCAGTTTGCGTGAAGGTCGTATGTCTTTAGGACGTCCTCCTCGGCCTGGGAGGTAGTCAGGATCACGACGGGGATTCGCCCCATCTCCTTGTCCGTTTTTATCTCCCGGAGTACCTCGCGCCCATCTTTCTTCGGCAGGTTCAGGTCGAGCAGGATCAGGTCTGGGCGGGGCAGGTTGGCATAGTCGCCTTCTTGGCGCAGGTAGGCTAGCGCCTCGATGCCATCCTTGACGACACGCAGATTGTTATGGAGCTTGCTTTCTCTGAGCGCCTTCATCGTCAGGCGTATGTCGCCTGGGTTGTCCTCCACCATCAGGATTTCGACGGGTTTGACGATTCTATCAAGGTTCGCCATTGCCTACCTCCTCCCCGGGAGTGTGGAAGGTCAAGCCCTGCACTAGCTCATTCCATCTCCAACGTGGTTATCGTGGCGCTTTGGTCTTCTTGCACATGGGTAGGCCGAGCCATCATCGCGTTAAGACCTCCAGACTCATTATAAGACCTCAGGCCGATATTAGTGTAGCATCTCCTGTCATATAGCGCAAGTGGCTCATGTCCAGATTCAGTGCAGAGCACCAGGGCTGAGATGAACGCTGGCGTGATCCGCTTCAGGTTGATGCCACACTCACACATAGCAACGTAACCGCTGAGGTACTTCTTATGCACACCACGGAAGGGGCGCAGGAAATTGCGTACTGTTGTCCACATCCCTTCAGCTGTGTTGACATGCACTTCGAATCCCGTCATCGTCCCGTGCCCATTCCTTCTCACCGTGACAGACTGTCGCGTGTATGCGAACGATGTGATTGTAGCTTTGCCATTCGTCGGTGAATACCACTGCATCAGCCAAGGTGAAGGTG
>Ga0315548_1000123_pt1 | contig 68771 bp, 82 predicted proteins | sample SalMarSW160110MG_2_FD_202540 | JGI IMG/M metagenome (GOLD analysis project Ga0315548, IMG submission 202540) | Salt marsh sediment microbial communities from the Plum Island Ecosystem LTER, Massachusetts, United States - Salt Marsh Sediment SW1601-110 ... | reverse complement strand
TGTTGTAGCCATTCCGTTGATTAATTCTGCAAAACTTTTACTTGGTGTCTGTTTTGCTACATTTTTTAAAGAGGTTGTAAGATTATAACCATAAACATTGATTTGATTTACTATTTTTCTGCATTCCATGCTTATTGCTATATATTCTTTTGATAGGGTCATTATAGAAAAGATTCTTGATGGTTCAACTTTACTTGAGGCGATTGCTGCCATGTGTGATGTTGCGAAAGGTAGTTCTGAATCAATTTTTTTTCTGTTTGATGATGCAGTGTTTGCTGGCCAACTCAATGCAAGAAAGAAAATTATTATAGTAAGAATCAAGGCTATTCCTAAATTTCTTATTCCTGTAATAAATGACGATGTAAAGAATAATGCAAGAATAAAGGAGACAATAAAAGTTAGCAAGGTTAGAAAAAGAGTTATTGAAATATATGTTTTTAGAGTATAAGACATGCTGGCCTTTCTTAAGTCTTTTTGAACCCCCTTAAAAAAAGCAGTCTTAGAAAGATTTGAGGATACTTTATAAAATAATTTGTTTGAAAAAGATGCCAAAGTGGAATGTGTTGAAATTTCCTGAGTTTTTGGAATTTTTTTATTTAGTATTTTTTTTCTAATTTTTCTAATATATTTTTTTTCTAATCCCAAATCCTTAAGAAATTTCTGCTTTTTTTCTTGACTAATATAAACCGGGCCTGTTAAGGTTGTTATTCTTTCATATTTTTTCCTTTTTCCTTTTGATTTTCTTTTTTTCTTTTTTTCTTCTGGAAAAGTTTCAACATTTATACTAAGTAAGAGAAGTTCTATAGGTTCATTAATTACTTTTAGTTGTTCAATTAAAGCTTCTGCTGATTTTTTAATCATAGATTTTTCTTCAGCTTTCGTAACATTAAAAGAAAGGGTTAATTTAATTAATTCTGTAACTATTTTTTCTGATCTATCTATGTTCGATTTAATTGATTCTAAAGATTCTTCTGTTATTGAAACCATTTTAATTTTAACTTTAATATTGGTCTAAATTTTTTTTAGTGGCTTTATTTAATTTTATAAGGGAATTTTTAATCTCCTCAACTTTTTTTTCATCTCCAATTTTAAGAGCTTGTTCAAGTGCAATAAGAGATTCTTTTGAAGATATTATTAAATGCATTAGAAAAGCTATTTTATCTTGTGATATCATTTTTATTTTTAATCTTGTCTTTTTTTATTTTTATCTTCTTAGGTATCTTGCAATGACTTTTTTTGGATTTTTGTAATATTCATTGATTATTTTTTGAACTGTTGCAAAATCATAAATTTTCTTTTTGTAAAGAGTAAAGAGCAGTTTTGTTCTTATATGGAATTCTTTAAGTAAGTCTTTTTTTGAAATACCATATCTTTTACAAATTTTTTCAAAAACTTTACTTTCTGTTTTAAAATAAAATGAATCTTCAGAAGGATTCCATTTGAAAGGAATATTTGTTAGAGCAATTCCTTCTGCTGTTACATCAACTATTTCAGTAACTTGTCTTAAACGTCGTGTTTCTTCTTTGTTGACAATAGCATGGGTCATAATAACAACAGCATCAAGAGTATTGACAAGTGTAGGGTTTAGGTTTATTGGTGGCGTTTCTAGACGTCTGATTATGGTTTCTACAGAATCTGCATGCATTGTACTTAATGAAGGATGACCTGCTGCCATTGCTTGGAATAAAACAAAAGCTTCCTTACCTCTAACTTCACCAACAATAACATAATCTGGATTTTGTCTGAAAGATTCTTTAAGAAGAGTAAACATATCTATTTCGCCTGCTCCTACAAGCCCTGCTCTGGCAACACTTGGAAGCCAATTTTCTCTTGGTAGATTTATTTCTCTAGTATCTTCTACTGAAACAACACGAGCTTCTGGAGGGATAAAAAAAGCTAGCGCATTAAGCATAGATGTTTTTCCACTTCCGGTTCCTCCGGTAATAAGAACATTTGATTTATATTCCATAAGAATCCAGAAATAAGCCAGCATTTCTGGGCTAAGAGTATTCATTGAAATAAGTTGTATTGGAGTCCATGGAACTTTTGTAAATTTTCTTATTGTAAAAGTTGGCCCTTTACTTGTAATTTCTGTTGCATATGTCGCATTGACTCTAGAACCATCTGGAAGTGTTCCATCTAAAAGAGGGGTAGCATAACTAACATAACGGCCACATCTTTGAGCAAGTTTTTCAACAAAATTTGCGAGTTTTGGAATTTCCTTGTATTTTAAATTTGTTCTCATATTTCTATAAATTCTATGAACAATATAGACGGGGGTTTTAGCGCCATTACATTCTATATCTTCAATAAAAAAATCTCTTAAAAGCGGTTCAATTTCATTCATTCCAATAAAATCTCTATAAAGATAATAAAAAATTCTTAAATAACTTTCTTTATTTATAGTTCTGCCAAGCTCATTTAATATTAGTTTGGCCATTTTGTCAATATAGGTTAATAAGGCTTCTTGACTTTTTTCAACTGCTGCTCCTAGATTTATTAGTTCTAACATTCCAGATTCAATATCTTCAAGAGTTTTTTGTTCAAAGCTGTTTAATATAGGTTCTTCGATTTCATAAACAACTTCAGAAATTTTTTCATTCCAATAGATGTGGGCTGTTACATAAGGGGCAACTAAAACATATCTGATATTTATTTTTGTCTTATCTTCAATTCTTCTTAGTGGAGGAATTTCTGGATTAAGATTAATAATAGGGTGTTTTGGTTTTGATGCTTCTGGAATTTTAGGAACAGGCAATTCTGGCATTTTTGCTTTTCTTTCTACCTCTTTTAATATTTCTATTATATAAAAATAGAAGAATTGTTATTTAAATTTTTACTTTTTACTTTGTTTTATTATTTTTTGGTCTTCTTCTTTTTTCTTATCCAACCGAGTTTTTTCTTATTTCTTCCTAATTTGAAAGCCACTCTACATTTTCTACTACAAAAATGAAAAATTCTGCCTTCTATTGTTACAAAAGTAATTCCTCTGCCTGGTCCAATATCTTTTGAACAGAATGAACATTTTGCCATTTTATTAGGTATAAGCTCCTTTCATTACTTTTGATCTTATTCTTCTTGCCTCAATTTGAGTTTCTCTAAGCATAAGAATATCTTTTAATCTGACAGGACCTTTAACATTTCTTCTTATGAGTTTTCCTTTATCATTACCTTGCATTATTCTGGCTTTAACTTGTGTTAGCTCGCCTCTAAAGCCAGTTCTTCCAGATATTTCTAGGACTACGGCAGGAACAGCTCCACCAACTATTTTATCTATTCCTCTCTTACCTTTTCCTTTAACATCTCTTGTTTCTTGTTTTCTCATCATATTTTTGATGTTCTTGTTTTATTATTTGTTTAATTTATTTTATTTTTGTTCAGTGGATTTAGCTTGTTCAACTTCTTCTGGAGCTTTTTCAGGTTCAGATTTTGGTTTTTCTTCTTTCTTTTCTTTTTCTTCTGTTTTTTCTACTGATACTTGCTTTACTTTTGCTGCAGTTTTGGCTGTTGATTTTCCTAATGTTAATAATTGTGATGCTGATTTTCCAGCTTCTATAATGGCTACAGAAGCTGTTGATACATTAATTCCTACAGCTATTCCTAATTTCTTTTTAGAATCAACTATTGTATAAGGAATTCCTTTTTCATCACATAACAAAGGAAGATGCTGTATAACCTCTTTAGGCTCAACATCATCAGCTATAACAACAAATTTTGCAGTACCTCTCTCTATAGCTTTAGTAACTTCGTTTGTTCCTTTCTCAACTTTTCCAGATTTTCTTGCTATTTCCACGACTTCATAAGCAGAAACCATTTTAACCTCCCTCATTAGCAATTTATTTATTTGCTTTAGTCATATGGTTAAAAAATAGTATTCATCTAGATTTAAAAATGTTTCGAGAACTAATTAATTTAATTTTGGATTTATTATTCTTACTAAAATTTTTCTTTTTTTCATCTTTTGTAAAACTTTTTCGCGTTGTTCTAACATTCTTTTTACCTCATTTTTATGTTGATTCCAATCATATTTTTTAACGGCTTCAACAGCAATTCTAGGTATAAGAGCTCCATTTATATGGGTTGTTTGTAAAAAATATAAAGGCCCTTTTTTAGTTTTTTCAAGATTTTTAAATTGATCAGCCATATAATAATAAATGCCTGCATTTATATTAAATACAAAATTATCTAATATTTTAGCATTTATGACATGGGTGGAAGCAGACATAGGTGGATAACAATTAATTTCAACATTATTTATATTTTCAATTTTATCTAAATTAGGAATGTCTATTATTTCTTTAAATTGTTTTTGATTTAAATAATCAATATTTATACAATTAATACATTCAATAACTTCTTTTTTTGTTGAACCAATGATTTTTGTAGCTAAGTTTTTTACTGCAACTGGATTATATTTAAAATATGCCATTTTATCTGTTATTACTATATAATGGGAATATATAAATCTTTTTATTAATTAAATAATAAAAAAAAGAAAAAAAGAAAAAAGTTTAAAAAAAATAAATTAAAATTTGTTTTTTTCTTTGTTGTTTTGTTTAGCCTTTAGGGTTCTCGTGATTAGTAGTAACTTTCAACAGTTTCAGGTCTTTCTTCTTCACTAGCTGATCTTTGTTTTGCAAGCATTATAGCAAGTAAAACAATGACTGCAATAGCAAGAACAATACCTATAACCATTAAAATCACTTTCCAATCTGCTGAAATTCCTGCTTCTTCAATATTTGCAGTAAAATTGAACTGCTTAGCGTCATTACCGTAGTTAACACGAACTGTAAATGGATATTTGCCAGCTTCTGTATCTTCGTTAACATCTAAGTTCAAGTTGATTATCTTACTTTCTCCACTACCTAGACTGAAAGATGCGGGATTGATTTTGACTGTTGACCAGCCATCAGCTCCTAAAACTTCAACTACAAATGTTTCATAACTTTCACCAAGATTTGTCACAAATATACTAAATTGTGCGGTTTCACCTTGATTTACGAAAGCTTCTGTAATTTGTGGAAGAACTTCAATCTCTCTTTCTACTTTGTGTTCAAGTACGATAGTCCTTGTTTCCCTAGTATTAACTTTTGAATTGTAAGCTTCTATAACCATTTCATAGGTTCCTTCCTTATCAGGTAAAGGAAATGCCATGGTTATTTTTTCTGTATCTTGATATTTGTTGTCGTGTGTTCCTAAATCTCCAAGATAAACTACTCTTTCCATACAAAGGTCAGGAATACTTACCTTAACATAGATATCTTCTAACACATGATTTCCTCTATTCTTTATAACAATATCTGAATAAAGAGTTGTACCTGTTTGAAATGTAACACTACATTCTCCACAGACTCCTTTATAGAAATTGTCATGATCATAGAAATCAATAGATAATATCTCAAGTAAGTTAGATGTTCTTTGTACAGTTGTATCTATTTTAGCTTCATCAACGCCATTAAGTTCATTTTGGTCTATGATCTTTACATGTAAAGTATATTGATCTTTAGCATCAATATCTTCAGGCATGTTCAAGAACATAGTCTTACTGTAAAGATTTCCTTTAAAGACATCGAACTCTGCTGATTGGTCTTCAATCTCTTCTCTGTAGCCATTTAACCAGGTTTTAACCTTAACTTCATCTAAATTAAAGTTTGATGTGAACAAAACTTTAACAGACATATCTTCTCCACGTTCAAGAGCTGGAATTGCAACTTGATGTGAATAACAAGTATAGTCGTCAAATTGTTCAATTTCTATTTCTCCGTTTACTGGAGGAACTGGTATAGGGCCTTCTACAGGTTCACACCAACCATACCAAGCAACATTGCCATTGACATAAACAGTCATTTGTGCAATTTTTGGTAGACTTGATTCTTGCCATTCTGTAGCTACTGCACCACTAACTAACAATCCTAGAATACTAACAAAGGCTAAAACAAAAAACAAACCAAGTTTGCCTTTCATTTTGTTTTGTTTCATTTTTTTAAATAATTTAATTTTAAAATTGATTTAATTTGTTATTATTTTCAAGTGATAGCTACTTATAAACCTTTCTATTATTCGGTATTATGTTACTACCAGCATAGTACAACATAAAAAATCATTTTTTTAGTTAAATTGAGAAAAGAAACATTTCCGACGATAAAAGGCGTTAGGATAAAGTGGTAGTAACATTATATCCACTTAATTTCAACATCATCAGTTCTTTCATAAGGTTTGATGTCGGCTTTTTTCATAGATAATTTTTGGCCAGCTTTAAACATCAAAATTCCAGTCCACGCAATCATGGCTGCATTATCAACAAGAAAATTATTAGGTGGGTAAAAAAATTTAGCATCTCTTTCTTTACACATTATTTTTGCCATTTCCTGAAGTCTTGAATTACAAGCAACTCCCCCACCTAACAAAAGCTCTTTTTTCTTAAGATGAGCCATAGCCCTTTCAGCAGTTTCAATTAACATTGCAAAAGCATGTTCTTGTAATGAATAACTTAGATCTTCAATTTTATAGCCTTTATCATATTTTTGTTTTAGATTTGTAAGTAAGCCAGAAAATGCAACATCCATTCCTTTGACAGAGTATGGCAATTCAATAAATTTATTAGATTTTTTGGCAAGTTCAGCTATTCTTGGACCTCCTGGGAAACCAATTCCACAATGGCGTGCGAAAGTATCTATAAAATTTCCTGCACCAATATCAAGAGTTTCACCAAAAATTCTATATTTTCCTGATGAATAACTTATTACTTGAGTATTAGCTCCTGAAACATATAATAGAACAGGATTTTTTGTTTTTGTGAGCAGTTTTCCTATTTCAAGATGTGCTATGCAATGATTTACGCCAATCAAGGGTTTTTTTAATTGTCTAGCTAATTTTTTTGCTAAGTTTTTTCCTTGCAAAAGACAAGGAGCCAAACCAGGTCCTTGTGAGAAGGCTATTATATTTATGTCTTTAAGTTCTAAACCAGATTCTGTTAATGCTTGTTTCAAGATTTTTCCTTTAACTTTATTATGGTGTTTTCCAGCTTCAAGAGGAATTATGCCCCCTTTTGTTGTTGTGTAACTATCCTTAACATTAGCTAAAATTTTTCCTTTGTTATTTACTATGGCTATCCCAAAAGTGTGGGCAGTACTTTCAATTCCTAAACAGACCACTTTTTTCATAATAAAGAAAAAAGAAAGAAACTTTTATAGTTTGTTATAAGAAATATTTATATAATATCTTATCTATTTAATTTTATGAGGAAACATCTGAAGAAGATAAGGAAAGGAATCATAACAAAAGAAGAGTTGATTGCTGATTTTGTATTTTTATTTATTCCTGCGTTGATTTCTTTTGTCATAATTTTTTTATTTGACATTCATCAAAGTTTTTATAAATGGCCTATGGAACTAAAATTTATTTTTACCACGCCTTATCCTTATTTGATTTTTATACCAATTGGAACAATACTTGGTTTTTTTATTATAAAATTGCTTCTTTTTGGGTTTAAAGAAGAGAAGTAAACAATAAATTAAAAAAATAAATAATAAACAATAAATTAAAAAATAAAAAAGAAAAAAAATAATTAAAAATTAGGCTTATCTTTTCTTTTTTCTTTTCTTTACTTTCTTTTTGGCTTTTTTCTTTTTCTTTCTTCCGCCTCGAGCCATTTTTGCTTCACAGACATTGCCTTTTCCGTCGACATAGTAAAGATAACCTTTCTTTCTCTTAATTACGTTTTTTACAAGAACTTTTCCCATTTTTTATTAACCTCCTTTTCTTATTTAGTTTTGATTTAAATTTTAAGGTTTAATATTTTACCTTAGCCATTTAACAAATCTTTAAAGTAGAACTTATATTTAAACCTTTCTATCCTCGTCGATAGAATTTTTGTATCTATTAAATAGTCTCTCAATTTTTGTTTTAGTAATTACATTATGATATCTAAAACCCCCGCCAAAACTTTTAGGAATGTGTAATAGTTCATGAATCAATGTTTTAATCTTTTCATTATCGTTCTGTATGTCGAAATTTTCACTTATTACCTCAATTATATAGGCTGGCTCTGTTTCAAGAGAAAGTTGCATTATCTTTGGAAGTGAGTGGCATCTGGCAATAACACTTCTTGATTTAGAGCCATGGCTTCTAATACAAAAAATTCTATTTTGATTTAGATAATTCATTCCAAGTGTTTCAACTAACAAATTAATTTTTCTTTTTATATCTGAAGCTTCTTCATATTTTATAACCATTTTATTACCATTTTATTTTAAATTTTTTGCCCAATTATTTAGATTTTTGACAACTTTATCCGGGGTAAGGGTTTTGAGTTTTTTTGTTAAATTTTTATCTCTTAACATCTTTTCGTTGAGTGGAACTGAAATTCCATTAATTTCTTTTGGGTTTTTCATATGTAAAGCAAAAGGGCATCTTGCAAGTTTACCGCTTGGAGTCTGGCTAGGATCTATAGTAATTGTCTTTGGTTTTTTTTCATGACCTCCTGCAACTTTAAATTTTGTTTGTTTATTAATTTGATCAGCCCATTTTCCTGTAAAACTTTCTAAAGGAACATTTTTACTATAGCTTAGATATTTTTTATAAAAACTGCTTGGCATTTTTCTTTTTAAAAGAAGATATAAATGAAAGCTTTTTCCTGTCCAAAGGATTATGGTTTTAAATTTTATTAGTTTCTTGAATTCTTTGTCTTTTTTTATTATTTTAAGAAGTTCTAAAGTAACTTTTTGCGCATCTTCTGCCTTTATATTTTTTCCTCTATCTATATCAAAATAAATTCTTTCTATCGGCTTATCTATTCCTTCATTATTAGTTGCATAAAAAAAATCAATTAATTTGTCTTGAGGGAAATAAAGCCATAATTTTTCTTGTTGTTTTGTTATTTTTCCCCTAGCTTTTTGAAGTGGCATTTCTGCTCTCAATTTTATTAAATTTTTTGTTACATTTTTAAATTCTTCTATGTATAGGGGTTCCATTTGTGAGCCTCTTCGTAGAAAAAAACCTGTTGGAAGCCATATTTTTGTAGCTATCTTTTTACCTTGTAGAAATTTATTTAGTTTAGAAGCTATAATGCTATAATACAAAAGGACATCTGTTTTTCCAAATGGCTTTATCACATCTTTGATTTGCATATTTAAATTTAGTAAGAAACATTTATAAATATATAGAGAACTTAAGTTTATAGAAGGCAAAAAATAAAATGGGAATCGCTAGTGCTAGGAAAATTAAGAAGAAACATAAAAAGTTTCGTTGGGCTAAACAGAAATATAAAAAAAGAATGTTAAAATTAAAAGAAAAATCCGATCCTCTTGAAGGAACAAGCCAAGCAAAAGGAATTGTTTTAGAGAAAGTGCAGAAAGAAGCAAAACAGCCAAATTCTGCTATGAGAAAATGTGTTAGAGTTCAGCTTATCAAAAACAAAAAAAGAGTTACAGCTTATGTTCCTGGAAATCTGGCATCAAAATTTATTGATGAACATGACGAGGTTATGATTGAAGCTATTGGAGGAAAACAAGGCAGATCAAAAGGTGATATTCCTGGTGTTAGATATACTGTTATTAAAGTAAATGATCAACCCTTAGCAATGTTAGTTAGGGGAAAAATTGAGAAAGGTAGAAGATAAAATGAATAAAAATAGAGCTTTGGTTGCCTTGGTTGAAATATCTTATGAGAAAATATTGGAATTAGTTGTAGAACAATCAAAAGAGAATGGAGATGCTGTAGTTATTTTTCCAGGATCTTCGGAAGGGGCTGAAAAATTAAAAGATTATTTGAAATCCAAATTACCTAATGAATATAAGGTAGATATTAAAGAGGATAACTCTTCATCTAAAAGAAATTTAAATTATTTTATTGAAGTTTTTAGTTAAAATGAAAATTTTTGATTTATATGATACAGAAGATGTAAAGATAGAAGATTTTGGTTTAAAGAGATGTATTAATTTAGATGTTAAGTTAATGGTAAAAGCTCATGGAAGACATCGCGAAAGATTTGCTAAATCAAAAATAAATATTATTGAAAGATTAATTGGCATTCTTGCAGTTCCAGGACATCGTGGAAAGAAACATAAAATTATGACAAAGGTTTCTGGTAAACATACAAAAGGAACTAAAGTCATTATTGAAACTTTTAAAATTATTGAAGAAAAAACAAAAGAAAATCCTATTCAGGTTCTTGTTAGGGCAATAGAAAAAGCAGCCCCTCGTGATGAAATTACTACAATAGAATATGGTGGAGCTCGTTATCCTCAAGCTGTTGATTCTGCTCCATTAAGAAGGTTAAATATAACTTTAAGAAATATAGTTCACGGTGCTCAAGATAAAGCATTCGCAAAAAAGAAAAAAATTCCAGAAGCACTTGCTCAAGAGATTATGTTAGCTGCTCAAGGAACTAATGAAAGTTTTGCAATAACAAAAAAAATAGAAACAGAAAAACAAGCTGATTCTGCAAGATAAATTATAATTTTGAAATAAAAATGGCAGAGGATAAAACAAAAAAAATTACTGAACTGATGTTTAAGCCCAGACAGATTAGAAATATCGGTATAGCTGCCCATATTGATCATGGAAAAACTACAATGACTGATTCACTTCTGGCTGGAGCGGGAATGATTTCTGAGGAATTGGCTGGAAAGTTAATGGTTATGGATTTTCATGCTGATGAGAAATCTAGAGGAATTACAATTGATAGTGCTAATGTTAATATGATTCATAATGTTGGAGGAAAAGATTATCTTATTAATTTGGTTGATACCCCTGGTCATGTCGATTTTTCTGGAGAAGTTACTAGGGCTATGAGGGCAACAGATGGCGCGGTAGTTCTTGTTGATGCTGCAGAAGGGATGATGCCCCAAACAGAAACTGTTCTTAGACAAGCACTTAAAGAGAGAGTAAAACCAACTTTGTTTATAAATAAAGTTGATAGATTGATAAAGGAATTAAAATTAGAGCCTAAAGAAATTCAAGAGAAACTTATTAAAACAATAGATTCTGTTAATAAATTTATTTCAAGTATTGCTCCAAAAGAATGTAAAGATTGGTTAGTTGGGGTAAAAGATGGAAGTGTTACTTTTGGGTCTGCTAAAGATAGATGGGCAATGTCAATACCTTATATGCAAAAAACAAAAATTAGTTTTAAGGATGTTATTGATGCTTATGAAAACAATCAAATTAATGAGCTGGCTAAGAAAGCTCCCTTATATACAATAGTTATGGACATGATTGTTAAACATCTTCCCGATCCCAAGGAATCGCAGAAATATAGAATTCCAAAAATTTGGCATGGAGATATTCAGAGTGAGGAAGGCAAGTCTTTAATGGAATGTGATTCTAAAGGGCCCGTTATTTTTATTCCTACTAAAATTATTATTGATAAACATGCTGGCGAAGTTGCCGGTGGCAGGCTTTTTTCTGGAACAATTAGAAAAGGTGAAGATTTGTGGATGAATATGGCTAAAAAATCTGTTAGAGTTCAGCAAATTAATGTCTATAAAGGGGGTCAGAGAATGATTATTGAGGAAGCTCCTGCCGGAAATATTATTGGGGTGGTTGGCTTGACAAATGTTTTTGCAGGAGAAACAGTTTCAACTAAGGAAATGGAACCTTTTGAAGCATTAAAACATATGTTTGAACCTGTTGTTACATGTTCTATTGAGGCAAAAAAACCATCTGATCTTCCAAAATTAATTTCTGTTTTAAAACATGTTGCAAAAGAAGATCCAACAATAACAGTAGAGATAGATGAGGAAACAGGCCAGCATCTTTTGAGTGGAATGGGTGAGCTTCATTTGGAGGTTGTTGCAAATAGAATCAAAACAGAAAAAAATGTTGATATTACAACAAGTGAGCCTATTGTAGTTTATAGAGAAACTGTTACAAAAGCAAGCCGAACTTTTGAAGGCAGAAGTCCAAATAAACATAATGTTTTCTTTATACAAGTAGAACCTATTGAAGATGCTGTTTATAAAGCTATTAAAGAGGGTGAAATTCCTGACATCAAAATAAAAAAGAAAGATAAACAATTAGTTGAAAAACTTGTTAGTCTTGGAATCAGTTATGATGAAGCTAGACAATATAAAGAAATCTATAGAGATTGTGTTTTTTGTGATAAAACTCGTGGAATAGTTCATATAGGGGAAATTATAGAAATGTCAATGACTGCTTTTGAACAGATAGTTCATGCCGGAATTCTAGCTAATGAACCAGAGATTAAATTAAAAGTTTCATTAATGGATTGTAAACTTCATGAAGATGCCATTCATAGAGGGCCAGCACAAGTTATTCCAGCAACAAGAGATGCAATTAGACTAGCTATTCAAGATGCTAGGCCGGTGATGTTTGAACCATTACAAAATATTCAAATTGAAGCCCCTTTTAGATTTATGGGAGAAATTACAAAAATAGTTCAAAGCAAGAGGGGCCAACTTATTAATGTGGAGCAAGAAGGAGAACATTTAAGTGCAAAAGTAAAAATGCCTGTTAATGAGATGTTTGGTTTAAGCAATGATTTAAGAGGTGCCACAGAAGGAAGAGCAGCTTTTTTTATAACAGACCAACTTTTCGCGCCAGTTCCAAAAGATCTTCAAATCAAGGTCATCAAACAAATTAGACAAAGAAAGGGAATTGATTAAATGATGATTAAATGATTAAAAATTAAATAAATAATAAGTTTTAATAAGTTTTCACTCTAAAATATTAACAAAATTATTTATATCTTAAATTCTTAGAAAAACAAAGGTGAGAGGGAATGGGCAGTTTAGTTTTAGATACTAATGCAAAAATTGGTGGTTTGGAAAAAGCATCATTAAAAACATTAAAGCAATTTACAGAAGTAGAAGAATTAGCAAAAAAATTTATAGTGGCTGATTTTCAAAAAATTTGTTTTATAGCTTATCCAAACAATTTAGACGAATGGTATTATTATGGTAGAATGATATATAAACAATATAGGAATAAAGAGATAAAATTCGTACTTGAAAAACTTGGAGAAATTAAAATTAATGGAGAACAGGTTATTTTTTGGAATTCTTTTGAAAGAGTCCCTGAAGAAATCACCCCATATCTTAAATATGGTGCTAAAAATACTTTAAAAAATATTTATAATTAAGAAAAGATATTTAAACAGAATTTCTCTATTCGATATATGGTTGAGGAATATGATAAATTATTAGATGAATTATATAAGAAAGTCAAAAAAGTAGATGTAGCTAAGCGTTTTGAAATTCCTGAAGTTAAAGGCCATGTTGAGGGAAACAAAACAATTATTACAAATTTTTCTCAAATTTGTTCAATATTAAGAAGAAAACCAACACATCTGTCTAAATTTCTTTCAAGAGAATTGGCTACCCAAGTTTTAATTGAAGGTGATCGTCTTATTTTGAATAGAAAATTAAGTTCAGACATGATAAATGAAAAAATAAAATCTTATGTTAAAGAATTTGTTATTTGTCCAGAATGTGGTAAGCCAGATACTGAATTAATCAAGGAAGACAAGTTTATGTTTATTCACTGTCTTGCTTGCGGTGCTAAACATTCTGTCAGGGCAAAGCTAGTTTAAATTTGCTTAGCTGCTTAATTGTTAAAATGGTTTTAGTGAAAATTCATCAAATTTACAGGGAAGTTGTTGCTGTTTGTGATTCTGATATTTTAGGAAAGAAATTTGAGGATAATAAAATGCAAATTGAAATAAATAAAGAATTTTATGGTGGTGATGAAATGCAAAATGACAAGGTTCTTGAATTGCTTAAAGAAAAAAATCAAGAAGACGCTTGTTTTAATTTTGTTGGTAAGCAATCTATTAAGTTAGCAATTCAAGCAGGAATTGTAGATAAAGACAGGGTTATTATTATTCAAAATATTCCTCATGCTATGTCTCTTATCTGATTTTTTAAAAATATTTATAAACGTCGATAATCTTTTTCTTATATGGGTAAATTTAGAAAAAAACCGCAGAAACAAGAAGGAGAGGTTTTTAGAGTTAGACTTCCAAAAGGTAGAGAAGTTTTAGGAATTTTAGAAAGAAGACTTGGTGGAAATCGTATGTCTGTAAAATGTCTTGATGGTAAAAGTCGTATTTGTAGAGTGCCTGGCCGCCTTAGAAGAAGATTATGGTTGAGAGAAGGCAACGTAATTCTTATTGAACCTTGGGAACTTGGGGGAGATGAAAAAGGAGATGTTATTTGGAAATATAGGCCTAACGGGGTTCTTTGGTTAAGAAAAAAAGGCTATCTTAAAAATATTGAAAAAGAATTCTGAGTTAAAATAAAAATAAAATAAAATAAAAGCAACATAAAAGCAAAAAATGCAAAAAATATTTTTTCCAGAAAAGAAATTAAGTATTATCAAAAAAAATAAAAAAAGATTGGAAAATGCTCTTGATATTAAGGTTGAAATTAAAAATAAAAAAGAAATTTTTATAGAGAGTAAAAAAGATTCTATTGAAGAGCATATTGCTTCAGAAGTTTTTGATGCTCTTGCCTTAGGTTTTGATATTGATACTGCTTTATTAATTAAAAATACTAATTTTGTTCTAAAGAAAATAAATATTAAATCCTATGCTAAAAATTCTAGAATAAAAGTCATTAAGGGCAGAATAATTGGAACAAAAGGGAGAACAAAACACATAATAGAAAAGCTTGCCGAATGTAATCTTGTTATTGCAGATCACGTTGTTGCAATAATTGGAAGATTTGAAAGTATAGAAATTGCAAATCATGCCATAGGGATGTTGATAAGAGGTTCGCCACAGCAAAAAGCTTATGGTTATCTTGAAAGGAGCCGTTCTAAATTAAAAGAACTGGTTGAAGAAGATATTGAAGAGATGATTGAAAAATAATTCAATTATAAAACCCATCACCATTTCCTAATAAATAGAGCATAGTAGCCGCCAATACCAACCATTATTGTTATTAACTAGATTGCTATAGTTTTTAGCCATTCTAAAAACACTTTTTGTTTTTCATACATAAGATTATTAGTTATTAAGAATATAAATATTTTTCTTTTTACCCATTCTGAAAAACTTTATAAACAATTTATGACTTTTTATTAGATGGTCTGGTAGCTCAGTGGCTAGAGCACACGGCTGTTAACCGTGGGGTCGTAGGTTCGAATCCTATCCGGACCGTGAGGGCCCGTAGCTCAGCCTGGTTTTAGAGCACTACGCTGATAACGTAGGGGTCTTGGGTTCAAATCCCAACGGGCCCATTTGATAAAAGAGGAAATGGCAAAAAAAGTAAAAATCAAAAGAAAAAAGAAAAGAGATAGAGAAACAACTTTAATTTTAACTATTATCGCCCTTCTTGTAATATTTATTTTAATTCTTGGCTCTCTTTTGTTATGGTCTTTTTTTCCTAATATTTCAAAAATTTTCAGACAAGGAGAAGAATATAAAGATATAGAGAATTTAGGTGGTTTAGAAGATTTAGAAGAAGGTGGTTTTATAATTAAAAGACCTTTGATTAATTCAACTAGATCTTTAATTTATTTGACAGCTGTTGATGAGGATAAAAAAGGCGTTATTACATTACTTGTTGTAGAGGCTGTTCCTGGTTCTGGTAGGACTCTTGTTAATATAGACAACTTATTTTTCTGGGCCGATACTCAAAGCAGTATAAGAAAAGCAAAAAATGTTGCGGTTAAGATATCTAAAGTTGATGTTGAAAAATATGATTTAGTTTATAATATTTATGCAAACGCTTCAGCAATTGGTGGAGAAAGTGCTGGAGCAGCTATAAGCATAGCAACAATAGCTGCATTAGAAAATATAACCTTAAGAGATGATGTTATTATAACAGGAACAGTGAATAATTATGGCCGTATTGGTTTGGTTGGTTCAGTATTACCCAAAGCAGAGGCAGCTAAAGATTTTGGAGCCACAATTTTTTTAGTACCTTTATTTCAAAGCACTGAAGTTGTTTATGAATTAGCAGAAACTTGTGAAAACGGATTTTGTAAAACAGATGAAGTTCCAAGAGAAGCAAATATTGAAGAAGAAGCTGGAATAACTGTTATAGAAGTTGGCTCTATTGAAGATGCTTTACAATATTTTTTAAAGTAAAATTTAAAGTAAAATACAAGAAACAGAGAAAATATAAAAAAATGGGTGGATTTGATATTATAGGACATGTGATTATTTTTAATGTTCCAACGACTAAAAATAAAGCAAAAGAATTAATTAAAAAATATAAAAATATTAAGGCTGTTTATGTAAAAAGCAAGATAGCTGGCCGTCTTAGAACTCCAAGATTAAAATGGTTGGCGGGAATCAAAAAAACAGAAACAATCCATAAAGAAAATACCTGTATCTTCAAGTTAGATATTAAAACTTGTTATTTTTCTCAACGATTAAGTCATGATAGGTTAGAGATAGCAAAAAAAATCAAAAAAGGTGAAACTGTTTTAGTTATGTTTTCTGGAATAGCCCCTTATGGAATTGTTATTGCTAAAAAAAGCAAAGCAAAAAAAGTTTATTGTGTTGAAATCAGTCGTGCAGCCTCAAAATATGCTAAAGAAAATGTTAAATTAAACAGATTGAACAAATTGAATAATATTGAAATTATTCAAGGTGATGTTAAGAGAATTATTCCAAAGTTCTTAAGACAAAAAATAAAATTTGATAGAATAATTATGGCAAGACCACAACTTAAGGAATCATTTTTAAAAGAAGCATTCATGGTTTCAAAAAAAGGAACAATAATACATTTTTATGATTTTTTGAAAAAACAAAACTTGAAACAAATAAGTGAAAAAATCAAAAAAGAAGCAAAAAAAGCTAAAAAGAAAATTAAGATATCAAGAATAAAGAAAGTTAGGGAAATAGCTCCTTACAAATACCACATCCGCGTAGATTTTAAGATTATATAAGTATAAATTTTTAAAGCTAAATTCAATTATTTTTACAGATGAAAAAAAATATCAGACACAAAAAAAAGAGGTTAGGAAAACAAAACACTTTTGGAAAGATATGGCATTTTTTATGGAAAAGCGATTCTATTTGGAGTTGGATTATCGATCTTATTTTGATTTTTTTAATTGTTAAATTTATTATTTTTCCAGTTTTTGGTCTGATTTTTGCTACACCAATCCCTTTTGTAATTATTGAAAGTAATAGTATGATTCATGAAGGCGAATTTGATAACTGGTTTTCTTTACATGGTTCGTGGTATTTAGAAAATAATATAACAAAAGAACAGATTGAAGAATGGTCTTGGAGAAATGGTCTTGATAAAGGGGATATAATTATTGTTCGGGGCTTAAAAAATCATGATTATAAGGTTGGGGATGTAATTATTTTCAAGGTTGAAGGCCAGAAAGTGCCAATTATTCATCGCATTATATTTAATAATGAAACCACTTTTTCAACTAAAGGAGACCATAACAATGCCCAATGGCCTTATGAGGAAACAATTAAACAAGAGCAAATTTTAGGAAAAGCCATTGGCAGAATTCCAAAAGTTGGCTGGATAAAATTATTTTTTGTTGGAATATTTAAGTAATTTTTTTGTGATTTTTTCATGATTTTTTTTATGGTTTTTTTCATGGTTTTTTTCTTCCTATAAAGTTCTAACTTATAAACGCAAAGTTTTTAAACCTAGAAGCTGACAAAAGAGGATAAAAATGAAGTTTTGTCCAAAGTGTGGAGCTATTTTAGTGCAGAAGAAAACGAAATTTTCTTGTCCTAAATGTGGTTATCGTTCTAAGGAAAAAGTAAAACTTATTGTTTCTGAAAAAATTAACAAAGAAACAAAACTGGATGTTCTTAATGAAAAGGATTCAAATGTCTGGCCAACAGTCAATGAGGTTTGTCCTAAATGTGGTAATGATAAAGCATATTATTTTTCTGCTCAAATGAGATCAGGAGATGAAGCTGAGACCCAATTTTTTAGATGTGTTAAGTGCAAACACACATGGAGAAAGAACGCTTAATAGTGTTCTTAATATTTCTATAAAATTATAAAAATTTATAAACAAATTTATCTTTTCATTTAATGTTGGGTCCGTAGCTCAGTTGGTTAGAGCACCTGGCTCTTAATAAAAACCGTCTGTGGGTTTTTATGAATCCTGCAGTCAAAAAGAGAAACCAGGGTGTCGCGGGTTCGAGCCCCGTCGGACCCATAATTTTATATTAAGAATGAAATCTAAATTTTATTTTAGCCTTTTAATTGAAATAGATAAAGCAAAAAATTCTGATGCTTTGATTGTTGTTGAAGGTTGCAAAGATAAAAAAGCTCTTGAGAAACTTGGTTTTAAAAGTAAGAATATAATTATTTTACATGGAAGACCTTTTTATGTTACTGTAGAAAAAATTAAAACAAAAGAGTGTATTATTTTAACTGATTTTGATAAAAAAGGAAAACATCTTTATCACTCACTAAAAAAAGAACTTGTTAAAAAAGGTGTAAGAATTAATAATAGATTAAGGATAATTCTTTTGAAGAATAAAATTAGCCACATAGAAGGATTGGCAACTTTTATATATAATAAATTGCACAAAAAAGACTGAAAAAATCTAATTTATGGAATATTTTTAATTTCTTCTTTTTATCTTTGTTTTTGCTTTAATTTTTTTGCTTCTTTTGTTTTTTGAATTAATTAATCTTAGACATTCACTGCATAAAAAAGCATCTCCATATCTGGAAAGAATGTCAAAACCACCACACTCTTCACATTTACCTTCTTTTACCCATCCTGTTTCTTTGGTTTTTAGTTCTTTAAGCCGGGTTTCTTTTAGTGTATCTGTGTCTTGTAATACAAATCTTTCTGAAAATCCCTTTATTCCATTAACTGTGTTTGAATTTTTTCTTGGCATTTTTCCTTAATGACCTCTTTATTATAAATTTTTGAGTTTCATTTGTTTTAAATACTTTTTCGTGATTTGGTGCTAATTTAATGGCCCATATATTGTATTTGATAAAATGTAAAAATAAGAGAAAACTTTTTAAATATCCTAATCAAAGATAATATAGGTTAAGGGAAATTAATAGAATTTTCTGTAAAAATGACTGAAAATTTAAAATGACTGAAAAACAACCAATTTACATATTGCCTGAAAATATCCAGAGAATGATAGGAAAAGATGCACAAAGAAATAATATTCTAGCAGCTAAACTTGTGGCTGATACTATTAAAACTACATTGGGGCCTAAAGGCATGGATAAGATGTTAGTTGATTCTATTGGGGATATTACTGTTACAAATGATGGGGTCACAATTCTTGATGAAATGGAAATTGAACACCCTGCTGCAAAGATGATGGTTGAAATAGCTAAAACTCAAGAAGATGAAGTTGGTGATGGAACTACAACAGCTGTAATTTTTGCTGGCAAGCTTCTTGAAAATGCTGAAAAGTTGCTTGAAGATAGGATTCATCCCACTGTTATAGTTAGAGGCTATCGTTTAGGGGCGGAGCAAGCTTATAAAATTTCTAAAGATTTAGCATATAAAATTAATCAAGAACAAAAAGATCTTCTAAAACAGATTGTTATTACTGCTATGACTGGCAAAGGAGCAGAGGCAGCAAAAGAAAAATTATCTGAAGTTGCAGTTGATGCTATTCTTCAAGTTATGGAACAAAATAACAAAGATGATAGCAGTAAAATTATAATTGATAAAACAAATATAAAACTTGAAAAGAAAAAAGGAGAGGGAATAGAAGATACTGAACTTATTAAGGGGATTGTTTTAGACAAAGAACGTGTTAGTGGAGATATGCCTTCCCATATTAAGGACGCAAAAATCGCCTTGATTGATACCGCCCTTGAGCTTAAAACTCCTGAAACAGACACAAAAATTCAAATTACAAATCCCGATCAATTACAATCTTTTATTGATCAAGAAGAAAGAATTCTAAAAGACATGGTCAATAAGATTAAAGAAGTTAATGCTAATGTTATTTTATGTCAGAAAGGAATTGATGATGTGGCTCAATATTATTTAACAAAAGAGGGAATTTTTGCTGCCCGAAGAATTAAGAAGAGTGATATGGAGCTTCTTGCTAAAGCAACTGGAGGAAAAATAGTTAGTAATATTAATGAACTTACAACAGACCAGCTTGGTTATGCTGAAACTGTCAAGGAAATTAAATATCAAGAGGAAGGAATGATTTATGTTATTGGATGTAAAAATCCTAAAGCAATTACAATTCTAATTCGTGGCGGGACAGAGCATGTTATAGATGAACTTGAAAGAGCTATAAAAGATGGTATTGGGGATGTTTCTGTTGCACTTGAAAAAGGTTTTATTGTTTCAGGTGGTGGTGCTTTTGAAATAGAGCTCCAAAGAAGACTTAAAGCATTTGCTCAAACCATTAAAGGAAGAGAACAATTAGCTGTTAATGCTTTTGCAAATTCTCTAGAAGTTATTCCCCGTACACTTGCTGAAAATGCCGGATTAGATCCAATTGATGTAATTACAGAACTTAAAGCAAGACACGATCAAAATGAAACAACAACTGGGTTGGATACAAGCGTAGTAAGCTCAGCTGGTGGTTTGATATGTGATACATTAAAAAAAGGGATTATTGAGCCACTTGAAATTAAGAATCAAGCAATCAAATCAGCTAGTGAAGTTGCAATGATGATATTGAGAATAGATGATGTTATTGCCTCAAACAAATCATCTGCATCTGGCCAAAGTCAGTTACCTCAAATGCCTCAAGGTTATTAAAATGAGTAAAACTCTTCTTTTTAGTCCTGAATTAATAAAAATTATAGAATCAAATAATTGGACTTTATATAGGATAAATAATTTTTTAAGTAAAATGAATATAAATGATTTTGAAAAAAGGGGGCCAGTTGAAACTTGTCAAGTAGATGGGTGTTATTTCTTTTTACCTATACCAAAAGAAGGAAAAAAATTATCAGATGTTATTAAAAAAACCTATGGGCATATTCCTTGTATTGATACTGGAGAGATTATTGAAGGGATGAATTCAAATATTATTCCTCTTGTTGCTTTAGAATTCAAAAAAGATTATATTTTATTAAGACAAGCAGATAGAAATATTCTTATGCCTTATCAAGCTGATGATCCTTATGAAAATAATAATTTAATGGGTATTTTTAAAAATAATTTCTTTATCAAAACTCCGGAAAGAAAAAGTAAATTTTTTGATTAATAATAAAATGAGCAAATTTTAAATATTACTCTTTCTTATTTTTTGTAAGCGCTGGTGGTTTAATGGTAGAACGTGACGTTGCCAACGTTACAATGCGGGTTCAATTCCCGCCCGGCGCATATTTATCACTATTTATTATATTTCATAAAATCACAAAAAAACATATAAACTATAAACATTTTAATCTATCATGGCTAAGGATACTAAGAATTTTATAAAAGGGAATTATAAAAGAATTCAAAGTTCTCTTTCTTTTATGTTAAAATTATTTCTTTTTTTATCTATTATTTATGCTGCATACAATCATTTTTGGCATTTGATGTTTGCAAATCTTGTTTTATTATTGTTGGTCTTTCTTCCATATTTATTAAGGAAAAAATATAAAATTGTTATTCCAAGTGAATTTGAATTTGTTTTTTTAATCTTTGTCTTGGTATCTTTTTTTCTTGGAGAAATAAGAGGGGTTGTAATTCAAGTATTTTTTGGAATTGCAATATGTTTTATTGGATTTATAATTATGTTAGTATTATATTCTAATTCTAAATTAAAAAAAGATTATTTTTTGATTACTCTTTTTTCCTTTACTTTCCCTCTTGCTGTAGGTGTTGTCATAGAAATGTTAAAATATTATTTAAAATTATTTTTAGGTTATGAATTATTTGCTTTAGATTATGGCATCGCCCTTAAAAATTTATCTTTTGTTGCAGCGGGGGCTTTTATAGCCGCAATTTTAGGATATATTTACATGAAAGGACATAAAATAAAAATACTTAAGAAATTGGTGTGGAAATTTAAAAGTAAAAATCCAAATCTTTTTGTAATACAGACAGATTCTCCTGAAAAAATTATAGATCTAATAAAAGGTGGGGAATATGAAAAACTTGAATTTAAATCAACTTTAAGAACCAATCTTTATACAAATAATGCTGATAAAAATATTGAAAATTCTGCTCTTAAAACAATTACAGCTTTCTTAAATTCAGAAGGGGGAGTATTGTTAATTGGGGTTTCTGATGCTGGTAAAATTTTAGGCATAGAAAAAGATAATTTTCAGACTAATGATAAATTTAATCTGCATTTTGCTAATTTAATTAAAGAAAAAATAGGTAAAGAGTATCTTCCTTATCTTAATTTTGAACTTGTTCCTCTTGAAAATAAAAATATACTGAAAGTTGATTGTTATAAAAGTAAAAAACCTGTTTTCTTAAAAAATGAAAAAGAAGAAGAATTCTATGTTAGAGCTGGTTCTGCTAGTGTTAAGGTGGCTGGAAGAAAACTTATTGAATATATTGAAAATAACTTAAAATAATTTAAAAAAATGCCGGTTTTTTCTAATTTTAGTATTTTTATTTTGATAATATAAATCAATATGAATTTAATATTTTTGGTCTTTTTTTAGTATTACCGCAACCTTTAAATATACTAAAAACCTCTACTTTATGTTCGAGGAGGTGGAAGAATTTTTTGAGTACAACGGCATCTTCGGATGTGCAGTCGGCTTATTGAACTTCGGACACCATCCCCGTACAAAACTTCTTTATTTTTTTAGAAATATAATATAAGAAATAAAATATAAAATTATTTCTTACCCAACTCTTGTTTTACTTTCTCAGCAATTTTTCTAGCCATGACAATAGGTTCTGGGAATTTATGAGGCTCTTTAATACATCTTTTTGTTACTTCTATAGCTGTCTTTAAGCTTATCATATGTCCTATTGAAATGTAGATTGGTTTAGCTCCTTGTTTTGTAATAATTGATTTAGCAACAACTTTTTTATCAATTATAATCTCATCATCTTTTTCTTGGCCTATCAAAATTTTTTTAGCCACCCCAATTGTTGGTTTATCTATACTGATACCAAAATGGCTTGTTAATCCTAAACCTCTTGGATGGGCAATTCCATGGGCTTCAATAAAAATAACATCTGGTCTTTCTTCTAATTTATTATAAACAACATTCATAATAGGAAGTTCTCTATAAGCTCTATAGCCAGGAATATAAGGAAATTTGATTGGTCTGATTATATATTTTTCCTCAATAAGTTCAAGATTTTCATCCACAACAACAGCAGAAGCTATGATTTCTTTTGTTTCTTGAAGTGCCATTATATGTATTGCACAGAATCTTGTTGCATTTTCAAAATTAAATACATCTTTGAGTGAGACGGCTTTAGCTAGCTTTTTCTGTTCTGCCTTTAGAGCTTCAATATCAATGCCTTTTTCAATTGCATCCTCTTCTTTCATAAAATATTAAAGATTAAGATATTTATAAATGTTTCTTCTTGTGACTACGTAAAAGTAACACTAAAAATATAGAATTTTTATAACAAACTAATAACAATCAAAAATCTTCAACAATTATTGTTTTTAATTTTTTGAGAGAACAAAAATCTGTTGTATAATTATAAGCTCCGGCATTTAGAAATGTTATTTTATCTCCTATTTTTGGATTCTTTAATCTTACTTTATATCTGAAAATATCATCCCTTGTTGGCGTATTTCCTTTAATCAAATAAAAATGGCCTTTTGAATCTTCTGGAAGTTCTTGATCTATTAACATTCTAATATCTGTAATTACCGTATCCAAAGCAGAATTATAAATAGAGCAATTTATTATGATTATATTATCTTCTTCTTTAATTTGAATAATTTCTGTTTCAAGTTTTATTGCTGGGGCTGCTATAAATCTTCCTGGCTCAATTATTGTTTCTATATTATGTTCTTGTAAAAACTGTTGTGTTTCCTTAAGTTTGTTTAGAATATAGGGGAGTATCTCTGCAGAATATGTTTTATATTTTACAGGAAGCCCGCCGCCTAAATTTATACTATTAATTCTTTTAAGACTCTCTTTTGTCAGGGAATCTTTTAATTCATCTATCATATTCCATTCATTAGTATTTTGACTTTTTCTATGGATGTGAATTCCTAGATTATGGATTAATTGATTGTCTTTTATTTTATTTATAATTTTGTTGATTTTTAGAGAAGAAAGGCCATAAACAAAATATTTTCCAGAACCAATTCTATGCTCTTGGAATTTCATTCTTAAGCTAAGATTAATTTTTATATTTTCTTTTTTTATAATATTTAAAAGTTTTTTTAGATCTGTTTCATCATCTATAACAAAATCCCTTACTCCTTTTTTTAGAATTTCTTTTATCTGTTCTTCATTCCAGGCTTGAGAGAAAAACCAGATCCTTTTCTTGTCTTTAATCATATTTATTTCTTCAATATTATGAATAGAAAAAAAACAGGTTGTTATATCCTGCAGAACATTTCCCACTTCTCGGTTGGTTTTGTAGCTGTAAGAAACAATCAGATTCAAATCTTTTAATTTGTTGTATTGTTCTAAAATTTTCTTTTTATTTAGAATGAATTTGGGTTCCATTTTTTGGTTTTTTATTTTTATTTTTTTAGATTTTGAGAAGCCCTTGTTTTTTTAATTTTTCAAGGACATTAATCATCATTAAAGGAAAGGTTATTGTTACATCTCCGATTACTGTTGAGGCTTCTGCATCATCTTTTATTTTTCCCCAGGATTTTGCTTCTTGAGTTGTTGCACCCGAAAAACTTCCAGAACTTTGATGAGAGGAAGTCATATAGACAGCGTAATCAAGACCGCCACTTAATAAGGCTGAAAAAATAGCATAATGTTTTGAAATACTCCCACCCAATGCAATTAAACCTTTTTTTTCATCAAAACTTAATTCTGTTGTGGCTTTTTTCATATCCCATAATGTGTCAACAACAAAGTCAGGATGTTTTTGTTGATACATAAATAGATGAAACCCAAGTGCACTATCTGCAATTCCAGGACAAAAAATAGATATATTATTTTTTGCTGCCTGATAAAGAATAGAATTTTCATCATCTATCATTAAACCTATTTCTTTTAAAAGTTCTGAAGCAGAAATTCTCTTATTTTTATTTTCTTTTTGTCTTTTTTTAAATATTTTATCTAGGATGTTTGATATGGTGTCTTCAAATTTCATATAACTCTCATTTCTAATTAATAAGTTGCCTATCCTATTTTCACCTTTTTCATGTAAATGCACATCGTCTGCATTAAATTTAGTTATTTCAAAATTTTCTCCTAAAGCTTTTATTATATCTTCTTCAATTGAACCAGATGTTGTGACAATGAAATTTATTATTTTTAGTTTGATTAGTTGAGCAAAAAATCCTCTTAATCCAGTGGTTACCATGTTTGAAGTAAATGTTAAAAAAATCTTTGCTTTAGCTTTTTTCATTTTTAGAACCACTTCAGATGCTGCATTTAATTCAATTGCCTGAAATCCTAGACTGCTAAATCTATCTACACATTCTTCTATATTCATGCCAGGTTTCCATAAAAAATCTTTGACTTTTTTCATCTTGTTTAGAAAATTATAATATATAATGAATTATATAATAGATTTAAATAGCAATAAAGATAATTATCCTAAAAAATTAATAAATTGGAATTGCTAAAGCTTTAAGCAATCTTGATTGTAATTCCATTTTTTTCTATATCTTTTAATTGAAAGATATTTTTAAAGTTTATTATTTTTTTAGTTGTGGGTTTGTGTATGATTAATGTTATTATTTTAGAGGCGTAACAATACCATAAATTTATAAATCTGTCTTTTTATATAATTAAATGACTAATCAGATCTTAGTTGAATTTAAAGAAATATTAGGGAAAATTAAATCTAAACCCCATTCAGATTCAGCTAAAGATGCATTAAACTATTTAGAAAAATGTTTTGATTCTAGTATTCCAACTCACAAAATTTCTTTGCTGGGATTGTCTAGATATAAATTTTACTTTAATCATTTACTTGAGAAGGATAGAGAAAGATATACGGAATTAATTAAACAAGTGGAAAAAACTCTTTATGATAAAGGTTATAGACCTGCGTCTGATTTTTTAAATTATCAAGAACATCTTTTAATAGGTAGTTCTATGTTTGAAGAAGAGAAGAAAAAATGCATTAAGAACCCATATCTGTGTTTTGGGATTATAGATAAAAAGATAAATGTACAAGAGGCAAAAAAAGCTAGAGACTTAGTAAAGACAGTCAAAGCTATTCCACTTTATTTTTGTTTAGATACGCATGATTTTGTCAATATTTCTTTAGAACCATTAGATAATAAAGGCAACACTATTAGAGATCCTAGTTTAATAAATGATAAAATGAGATTACTACCAACAAAATATAGTAAGGATTTTCCATTTAGGCGAAGTGATAATTTTTATTTTAATAAAAAATAAAAATAAAAACAAAAAATTTTAAATCTTAATTCTTAAAAGCATCATTGACAGCATCTCTGATGAGGGCAACTGAATCAATGTTGGCTGAGATACTAGTTATTCCTTGTTTTGTCAGGAATCGCGCCATTGCTGGAATTGATCCTGCCTGGCCGCAGATAGATGTTTGAACATTATATTTTTGACAGATGTGTATTACTTGAGTTATTTGTCCAATAATGCTTGGATGCATTTCATTGTAATTTCGAGCAAGTCTTTCATTATTTCTATCTATTCCAAGGCTAAGTTGGGTGAGGTCATTTGTTCCAAAAGAAATAAAGTCTATTCCTTCTTTGCATAAATCTTCAATTATCCAGCAAGATGCGGGAGTTTCAATCATGATACCAAATTCAACATCTTTGCCTGGTTGAAGCCCTATTGAATTCATCATAGCTTTAGCTTTTTTCAGCTCATCAACATTAATTAGAAAAGGAACCATAACCCCAACATTTTTATAACCTTTTTCATGAAGTTTTTTTATTGCTTGTAATTCTGCCTTGAGAAGCTCTGGTTCATCTAATCCTCGACGAATGCCATGCCATCCTATCATTGGATTGCTTTCTCTTGGTTCATTGTTTGCTCCTTCAAGCCCCCTATATTCATCTGTTCTTATATCAGATGTTCTTACCCAAACTGGCTTGCCTTGAAATGCTTTGGCTATTTTTTCTATTCCTTTGACAAGAATATCTGTATATTTATCTTGTTCTTTTCTTCTTATAAATTCTGCTGGATGTATTCTTCCTTGAGCAATAATAAATTCTATTCTAACAAGACCAACACCATCTGGTTCTGTTGCAACAGCTCTTTCTACAACGTCTGGAATATCACAATTAACCTTAACTAATGGTTTTATTCTTTCATATTTTTTAGCCCTTACTTGTTCATAAGCTTCTTTAACATGTTTAGGTATTAATGGAACTTTTATTTGTTCAGCAGGCTTTTCTTTCTCTTCTTTTTCTATTGATTCTTCTGATGGTTTCTCTATTGTTTCTATTGTTCCTTTATAGATTTTACCGCGTCTTCCATCTACTGTAATTATTTGGCCATCTTTAAGAATTTGTGTTGCTTTTTTCGTTCCTACTATGGCTGGAACCCCAATTTCACGAGATATTATAGCTGCATGACAGGTTAAGCCACCTTCATCTGTTACTATTGCTAAAGCTTTTTGCATTGTAACAACCATGTCTGGATTTGTCATTTTTGTTACAAGTATGTCGCCTTTTTGAATTTTTGATAATTCAGATAGATTATGGATAATTTTTACTTTTCCAGATACTAAACCTGGGGAGGCTGCTAACCCTTTTAATAATTCTTGTCCTTCTATTTGTTTGGTTTCTTTTATTTCTTTTTCAATTGTTGTGACTGGCCGACTTTGAACAATATAAATATGGCCGCCTTCTATTGCCCATTCAATATCTTGGGGCCATTTATAGTGTTCTTCAATTTTTATAGCATAATTGGATAATTTTCTTAGTTCAAGACCATCGAGAACTTCTTTTTTCCAAATTTTTTCTGGAACTTCTTTTTTAATGGTTTCTCCACTGGCTGCCCTCATAAAAGAGAGTTTTTTATTTCCAATTCTTTTTTTCTTAAGTCTGAGATTTTTTTTATCTATAACATAACTATCTGGTTCTATTGTTCCTGAAACAATTCCTTCGCCCAAACCAAAAACAGCTTCAATAATTATCTCTTCTTTATTGTTTGTTAATGGATTGATTGTAAATGTAACACCAGATTTTTCAGAATTAATCATTTTTTGAATAACTACCGCAATAAAACTGTTTTCATGGGAAAATCCTTTTCTTGTTCTATAATATGTTGCTCTTGCTGTGAATAAAGATGCCCAACATTTTTTAATTGATTCAAGAAGATCTTTATTCCCTTTGATATTTAGAAAAGTATCTTGTTGTCCTGCAAAACTTGCTGTGCTAAGATCTTCTGTTGTAGCTGAACTTCTTACTGCAACAAAACATGGCTCTTTTGCTGCTCTAATAATTCCTAAGGCATCTGAGGATGCTTCTTCAAGAGCAGCCCTATCAACATTTATATTAGAATAAGATTCAATAATTTCTTTTTTTAATTTTTCCGGCATTTCTGCTTTAATTATTAAATTTCTAATTTCTTTTGATTTCTCTTCTAATTCTTGCGTATTTTCAAGATTAATACTGTTTGCTATTTCAAGAATTTTATCTTTGATTTTAGAATATTCAATGAAATTTTGATAAGCTTGGGCTGTAATAATAAAAGCTGGTGGAACTGGTAATTCTGCATTATACATTTCAGCAAGATTGGCTCCTTTTCCGCCTGCAATATTTATATCTTTTTTTCCAATTTCAGAAAGCCATACAATATTACGAGAACTATCAACAATTTTTTGAGGCTCTCCTTCTTGCCACATCTCTTTATTTTTATCTTCTTTGTTCTTATCTATTTCTTCCATATGTTTTGGCCTTGCCTCTTTTTTGGTTGATGGATTCTGGTTTTATTTTTTAATTTTCTTTATTTCTTTGACTATAACGGATTTTTTACCTGGGATTTTTGATTTTACTTTTGCGAAAATTTTTCTTACTATAGGAACACCACTTTTATTACACATTACAGTAAAGATTTTTCCACCTGCCTTGACTCTTGCAGCTATACCAACTGGTTTTCCAAAACTTTGCTGCATTCCTGTCTGCATTCTATCTGCTCCAGCACCTGTTAACATTTTATTTTCTCTAAGGATATGATGAGGATAAGCACTAACAACAAAATAAAAAGCTCCTTTGAATTTTTTTTCTAAATGTCTAGTAATAACTTGTCTAGAAGCTTCTAATGAATTATCTCTAATTTGTACTGGTTCTAGAGCTATAAGAGAAATAGAAACAGGATATTTATTGTTAAAAAATCCAGGAATGTCGCCCATAACATATTTTGCAATTTTATTAGGCGGACTTGTCTTAATATAACTCTTAGTTCTAACCTTGCTTTTCCGAGTATATGGACGTCTAGTAATTTTATTATAACAATGACCTTTTCTTAATCCCATCGTTTTTCTCCTCTATAATAGTAAGAAAGAGTTGTTTTTAAAGTTTTTTAAGGTTTTTTATAGTTGAGATTAATTGCTGTTAGGCGTCCCTGAACTTGTGAGGGCAAAATCAGAGGGATTTTGGGTTGCAAGGTGGAGCAAGATTTATTAAGATTAAAAAATATTTTATTTTATGCCTGATTATATTATTCCAAAAGAATACCAAGGAAAAAACGTGGAAGTTCCACTGCATCTAACATTAGATAATGTTTGCAATGATAAAATAATACTTCGCGTTCCAAGGAATGCTTGTTATTTGGATATTAGATCATTTGAGCCTCTTGGATCAGATGGTGAGCCTATTCGCGACAGTGATGATCAACTAGACATGAATCCTCTGTTAACATACCAAGACGATAAAGAAAAACTTATTAGTATTCAGGATGACTTATTAGAATTTGATATGTTTTCTCTTGATAGAAGGTTGGAGTTAATTTTCAAAAAATATTCTTAAGTGCCGCCGATCAATTAGACATAACACACTTTTAGCGAATTCTTTTTGGCTATTTTTTATTTTAATAGTTTAGTCAGCCTATCCCTAAATTTTGGGAGGTCTTCAACATGTAAGGTGGCTCCTGAAGCATTTTTATGCCCGCCATGACTGCTTTCTATTCCTTCAAGACCTTTATTCATTAGTTCTCTAACATCTGTTTTTCCCCTGATAGATGCATTTACTTTTGTTCCTTTTATATATGCAACTAAAACCACTCTATCTGGATAAAAATAACTAAGTTCATTAGAAAGCTCTGAACTAATACTTAATTCGCCACCATATTGAAAAAATAAAAACTTTTTATTTTTAGTTGTTTTTGCAATATCTTTTGCCTTATTTAAAAGTTTTTCATATTTTTGATTTATTTGTTTATATCTTTTATGAATGCTGGTAGTTTTATTTGTAATATCTAAAATTTCACGAGGCCCTTTTAATGTTAGAAGGTTTTTTAACATTTGAACTACAACACTTGTTCTGTCTTTGAGAGCAAAACTTAGCATTTTTACTATTTTCCCAATTTCTGTTTCATAAAGTGCTTTTGCAGGGTCTGTGGTCTTTGTGAATAAATCAGGATATTTTTTAGAGAAAGAATCAGCAAAATCAGGAATAAACCAGTCAGCTATACAACCTATCATTGCTATCCATTCATCTTCTTTTTTCTTTGTTATTTTATAAGCCAAATAAGATGTTGGTTCATGACTTGGTTTTAGGGATATTAAAGGATTAAAATATAAAATTCCTTCATCATCTGCATTTTGTGGTTTTGGATGATGATCTAACCACATAATTGGAAGCCCAATTTCTTTAGTTCTTTCTATAAATTCTTTGCTTACTAAAGGTTTGTCAAGAATAAAAACATAATCTGGGTTAAATTCATGCAACTTTCGAATATAAGACTCGTTTAAATCAGGAGAACTTTTTATTGCAACCCCTTTTCCTTTTCCACAAAAACTTGCTAAAAGAAGAAAAGATGTAAGACCATCAACATCATCATCAAACAAAAAAAGAGGGTTTTGGGTTTTTTGCAGGATATTTCTAAATTCATCTATTTGTTTTGAAGTGAGCATTTTAATAATTTATTTAATTTTGTTTGTTTTTTATTTTAAATATATGTTTTAAATCTATATTTTAAATCTTTTTACCAATAAGAGCATAATCTTTTAGAGTATTTAACTCTTTAATCATTTTTTTTGTATCTTTTTCCCCTATAAGGCCATCTAATTTATTTTGATCTGTTGCTGCAAGATTTAAAATTGTTGGAAGATTTTTAAGATGTAATATAAGACTTTCTTTTGATTCTTCATTTATGGAAATTTTTGAAAGTAAACGATGACCTATTGGAATGACAGAATCTGAAAAACTTGAATAAAGAAGAACTCTTACAATATTTTCTGATTCTCCAAGATCATCAAAAGTTAGGGTTGGCAGGGCGGTTTTAGTAAATTCCCAATTTCTACTATAATCTTTAAGAATGAGGTCTTTTTCTATTCCTATTCCTTTAATTACTTCTTTGAGCAGAATTTTAACCATATTCCCTTCACTTCCCAATTCAATGAGATATCTTTTGATTTGTTCACTGATCTTTGATATAATTTCCATTCTTTGGATGCAAGAAACAATGTCTTTTAGAGTTACTAGATTATTAAATTCAAGAACATTTAAATTAACAAGAAGTTCATCCAGTATTTCTTTATGTTTTTCTAGCATTCTCATAGTTTCTACAGCTTTATTAAGAATTTCTCCAGTATTTCTTAAATCATATTTTGTATTTTTATAATATAGGGATATTGTTTTTCTTTTTTCAGAAATTGCTAAAACTGGCCTGGATGTGTGTTTGGCTGTTCTCTCAGCTGCTTTAAATCTTGTTCCAGTTTCATTTGTATCAATAGTATAATCAGGAACTAATAGAGTGTTGCAATAAACAATTTTATTTAAATCATCAGAAAGAATAATTGCTCCATCCATCTTGCTTAATTCAACAAGTTTTTGCGGAACAAATTTGCAATCAATCTTAAATCCCCCGTTGATAATTTTAAGAACTTCGGGGCTGTTTCCAATAACAATAAGACCTCCGTGGCCGGTTTTTGCTATATCATCTATTGCTGCTCTCAATTCTGTTCCAGGGGTTACAAGTTTAATTACTTCAAAAAGTTCATCTAATTCTCTTTCATATCTCTCTCTTTCTGCTTTATGTTCATTAGTTTCTTTTTCTTCTTTTTGATTTTTTTCTGTTTCTTCACCCATTTTAAAATAGAATTGTAATTAATACAAATTTTATACAGAATACAAAGAAACTTAATTTAATAATTTTTCTCTAAATTTATTGTGATTTTGCTGGTTCTTCTGCTTCTGGTTGTTTAGGGGTTACTTCATCAAGAATGTCATTAGCTGTTGGAGTTGGTTTAACTGCTCCAATTTCACCACAATAAGGGCAAGCATAAGGTTTTCTAGTCCCTTCAAACTTATAACCACAATTTCTACATTGATATTCTGCCATCTTTTTAAGAATTACCTCCACTATAAATATTTTTTGCTTTTAACATAGAAATTTATATAAATCCCAATGTCTTGAAGAAAAGATGATAGATAAGATGACTAGGTTGGAGATTTTGTTAAGAGCAATGTTCTTGAATAATTTAAAATCAGTTCTTAATGATTTTTATCCCTTTAGTTCTGAAGGAAAACAGAAAATCTTGAATAAAGGTATTGATTATCTAAACACCTTGAAAAATGGTAATATTTTTTTGAATATTTTTTTGAAAAAAGAAGAACCTAAACCTGAACATTATAAAAGTTTTTGGGATTTCGTTCAACTTACTAATGTAGTTAAGGAAGGAATAGACAGAGAATTCCACAATTATTGTTATTCAGAGAAATTTTTAAAAGATATTGATAATTATATTAGTGTTTTAGAAAGGATAGCTAGTTCTAAAAATTACTCAACAAAAGGAATTCCAAAAAAAGAATTGAAAGCAACAACCAAATTTATTAGTAGGTTGAATGACTTATTTCATAACTATGATACTTCAGGAATGCCTCTTCATGAAATAAGAGTTGATCCATTATAGAAACTTATTTCCCTTTCCTTCCATGAGCTCTTAATGATGGCCGGATTTTTATTGCTCGGTCGCCTTTATTTCTAAGACCTCTGGATTTTCTTGCAGAACTTGTCAGACCTCTATGAACTCGTTTTTTGTGTTTTTTGTTTGTTATCCATTTGATATCTTTATCTTTCTTTATTTCTGGTCTGCTCGGATCGATTAAAATAATTTCATAAAAATAATGAATTCCATCCTTACCTATCCAATATGAATTTAAAACTTCAAGATTGGGAAATTTTCTTTGGCATCTTTGTTCAGCCACTAATTTATAATTCATTTTAAGGGTTTTTTTAATAGTCTGTCTTTTACTTCTTCTACCACCTTTTGGTTTTGGTCTTTTTCTTCCACCTCTTTTTATTCTGATTCTAACAATAACAAAACCGGATTTTGCTTTGTAACCTAATGAACGAGCCCTATCAAGTCTTAAGGGTTTGTCAACTCTAACTATTGTATTGCCTTTACGCCATTCTATTTGCCTTTCTTGCCAGAGTTTACCTAGATTTTTTCTTGGTTTTTTCCATAATTCTCTGATGTAGCTATATGAGGATTTCATTTTGATTTTGGTTTTTATTTTGCAACAATCATGGTTGATGTTAGGCCAATTTCTTTTATTTTCCTTATTTTATCTGAAACAAAAGTGTCAAGTTCTTTTGCATTAGAAATATTTATTCCTATAATAATGTCCCACTCACCAAAAAGCTCGTTGATTAGAATAATTTTTTTCAACTTTTTTAATTTTTCATAGACAATTCTTTCTTTTGCAGGAAGTACTCCAATTAAGATATATGCTTCTATTTCTCTATTATCTTTCTCTTCTTTTTTATTCTTCTTTTTCTTTTTTGTCATGTAAATCAGAGACAGATTTTGTTTTTAAAGGTTTTGAATAGAAAAGTTTATAATTGGTTTTTTTATAATTTATTAATTGAACTTCTTGTTAAAAAATTATAATTCATTAATAGCTTTCTCAATTACTTTGCACCAGCTATGAATTATAATCTTTATTTTTTCTTTAATTTCTTTTTTGTCATTTATTATATATAAAAAAGTATATCCTCCTTTTGGGATATTTTTTTGCATCTTTTTTACTAATTTTTTGCCAACCAAATTTTTTATTGCTTTTTGGATCGTTGTTCTATCAAGTTTAATAAATTGCGAGATTTGAGATGCAGTATATTTCTCATCTTTTTTCAATAAAAAAATCAATAAATTATATTCAGTTTTATTTAGGGCAAATGCACATTTAATTAAGTCTTCTTTAGATATTTTTTTGCATGAAAATGTTATTATTTTAAATTTCCTCTGGCTTTTTCAGCATTTAGAATATTTTTTATAGATGAAATATAACAGACATTTCTAAAACTGAGGCTCTCTTTTTTATTTTTTAAATCATAAATTTTTTCGAAAGCATTTTTCATTTTTAATTCGAAAAAATTCCTTAAATATTTTTCATCTAAAATTCCTCCTGATTTGTTTTGACACCATTCGCAATAACTTGCAACAACCCCCCCCGCATTTGCAAGAATATCTGGTAGAATGGTTATGTTTTTATTAAAAAGAATTTCATCTGCTTTAGAAGTTATAGGTCCATTAGCCAGTTCAAGAATATTTTTGGCTTTTATTTTATCTGCATTTTCCTTTGTTATTTGATTTTCAAGTGCTGCAAGAATTAAAAAATCAACTTCTGATTCTAAAATTTCTTTATTCGTGATTTCTTCTGAATTTTCAAAACCAAGAACTGTTTTATTTTTTAATTTATGTTCAATTAATTTTGTTATATTTAATCCACTTGTTGAATATATTCCTCCTTTACTGTCACTAATCGCAACAATTTTGTATCCTTTTTCAAATAAAATTTTAGCAGTATTCATCCCTACATTTCCAAAACCTTGAATTGCTATTTTTAATTCTTTAAAATTTAGATTTTGTTTTTTAAGGAATTCTTCTAAGATTATGGCTCCACCCTTTGAAGTTGCATCTTTTCTTAGATTAATTCCGCCTAATTCTAAGGGTTTTCCAGTGATCATTGCAGGTTCTTTTCTTTTTTTGATTTTTTCATATTCATCTAACATCCAACCCATAATCTTTGGATTTGTATAAACATCAGGAGCAGGAATATCTTTGTCTTTACCTATAAATTCATGAAAAGTTCTAATATATTCTCTACTAATTTTTTCAATTGTTTTTTTATCTAAATCTTTTGGATTAACTTTAACTCCGCCTTTTGCCCCCCCATAAGGCAGACCTAATAGAGAATTTTTAATGCTCATCCAAAAAGATAATGATTTAACTTCATCTTCAGAGACATTAGGATGGAACCTAATTCCTCCTTTTCCAGGGCCAAGAGAATTATTATGAATTACCCTAAAGGCTTCATATTCTTTTCCTTCAATATTTAATTTTGCAGTCTGAATACTTTTATGATTAAATAAAATTTCTTTTTCTTTTTTAGATAAATTTAATTCTTTTGAAATATTTTCAACTGTCTTTTTTATATTTTCAAAGATATTCATAACGCCCATTTTAATTATTTTCTTCCTTTTTTATTTCTTCATAAGCAGAAGTGGCTGCTATTGCGCCTTCTCCACAAGCGGTTATAACCTGTTTTAATGGATTATTTGTAATATCTCCTGCTGCAAAGATTCCTTTAATATTTGTCTTTTGAAATTTATCTGTTATTATATATCCGTTCTCTGTTTTAATTCCTAAACTTCTTGAGATAGTTTTTTGAGGAATAAAACCTATTTCAACAAATACCCCATCTAATTTAATATTTTTACCATTATCTAATTTTACACCTTCTATAGAATTCTTTCCATAAATCTCTGTAATATTTGAATTAAAAATAGATTCTATTTTATTGTTTGCTTTTAATTCTTTTAACCAGGCAGGATCTACTTTGGTAAATTTATCTTTTCTATAAATAATATAAACTTTTTTTGCATACTCTGCTAACAATAGTGCTGCTGTAATTGCAGCATTTCCCCCTCCAACAACTCCTGTAATTTTGTCTTTAAAAAAAGCGGCGTCACAAGTTGCGCAATAACTAATTCCTCTGCCTAAGAATTCATCTTCTTTAAGGATATTTAATTTCCGTTTCTCTCTGCCTATTGCTAAAATTATTTTTTTTGTTGAATATTTTTGTTTATTTGTTTTAACAATAAAAAATTCTTTTTTTTGTTTTATATCTAATATTTCTTCTTGTTTTATTTTTCCTCCCAATTCTTCAAGATGATTTACTATCTTTTGCGTTAATTCAAATCCGCTTATATTATTTTGAGAAGGATAATTACACACCCTGTGCGCTTCAGAAATTGTCCCTCCTTGAAGGATTCCAATCACTAAAGAATCAAGATTATATCTTCTAGCATAAATTGCCGCAGTTAAACCAGCAGGTCCTGCCCCAATTATAATTAAATCATAAACTTTTTCTTTCATTTTATTTTCCATTGTTTAATTTTAGGATAAATCAATTTCCTCACTTAATTCTTCTTTTAACATTTCTTTTGGACGCAAACCAATAAATTCTTTAATCACTTTTCCGTCTTTGAAAAGTTTCATATTTGGTATGCTTTGAATTTGGTATTGTAAGGCAAGCATTTGATTTTCTGGAACTTCTGTATCTAGCTTTCCTATTTTTAGTTTACCTTCTAATTCTTCTGATAATTCATTTAATGCTGGAGCCATCATCAAACAGGGCTGACACCAAGGTGCCCAAAAATCCACTAAAACAGGAATTTTTGACTTAAGAACTTCTTCTTCAAAATTATCGCTTGTTATTTTAATTGTTTTTGACATTTTTATTTTTCCTCCTGATTTATTTTATTATTTATTTTGATTTTCTTAAATTTGATAGTGCCCAAAATAATCACTATTGGTTTAAATAGTTTGTGGTATAGTGAATTAATAAATGGTTTAAAGTCATAAGCCAATAAAAATAAGCTGCCTTTTATTTTATTAATCACAATAAAATTTAAAAACAAAAATATCATTTTAAAAATATGAATAAAGCAATTAGTATAATATTAGGAATTATTCTTATTCTAGCTCCGATATTGATTGTATTGAATGTTCCTATTTTTTATGGTTGGGGAACTGCAGCTGTCGAGTTTTTGAAGGGCGGCGTAGTTATCTTGGTTGTTTTGATAGGAATTGCCTTAATAGTTCTTGGAATAACAGAGTAAAAATAATAGAATAAGAATAACAGAATAATATAATAATACAAAAAAGAAGCATATGAAAAAGTAGACAAAAGTATTAATAGTTTTTTTAATTCTTTTAATTATGATTTCAAGTTTATGTATTAAATGCAAGGGTAGGGGTTGGTGTGGTAAGCCTTGTAAGATTCTAGCCAGGCTTAAACAATTTCAGCCAAAAATTAAGAAAGAGTTTTCTGGTTCCTCGCCTCCTGAAATTTTTGTTGGCCAGCACGGTTATCCAAATGTTTTTACTGGAATTCTTGCCCCAACTGAATATGGGCATACAGAAAAATTTAGTTTACCTGAAGAATGGCACAAGGATAAAGCAAGTATTAAAGATATTCTAACTTATAGATCAAGGATGATTTATTCTCGATTTGTTTCAAACATAAAAAATGCAAGAAAAAGAAAAAATATCCAAAGTAAACAACAATCAAGACTTTTTGATTTAATGCAGGAAATAAGTTTGGCAAGTAAAGCTGTTGATGCAAGTTTCAAGCTCAAAAAGAAGCCCAAAATAAAAATTAGATTAGATGCCCATGTGCCTTTGATTGGTAATCCTGCTCCCCTTAAATCAGCAAAACTTGAATCAAATCCAAAAGTTGAAAGAAAAGTTGATTATTTAACTAATGATACAGATGTTAAAGCTGTTCAGGCCATTAATGAACTTTATAAATCAAAAATTAATATTAGTCAGATTATTAAAATTCTTAGTGCTGGAATGTTGGGTGTCAAGATTCAAAGAAGACTTGTTCCAACTAGGTGGTCTGTAACTGCAACTGATGACACCATATCTAAAATGCTTCTTGAAAAAATCAAATATTATCAAGAGATATCCTCTTTTATGTTATTTCATGCAAATTATCTTGGAAATTATTATAATATAATTTTAATTCCTGGTTGTTGGTCATTTGAAGTAATTGAAGTATCTAGTGAGGGATATTTTGGTCAGGGTAAGGAAAATATAGCAACATGGCAAGATTATGAATTTTTTAAAGGTCGTAAAAAATATGCTTCTAGTGTAACAGGGGCTTACTATGTTAATCGTCTTGGTGTTTGTGAATATCTTACAAAAATCAAAAGACAGGCTTCATGTCTTGTTTTTAGAGAAGTTAGGGAAGAATACTGGGCCCCTTGTGGTGTGGGGATTTTAAGAGAAGCAACACGAGAAGCTATGTCAAAAAAACCACAAAAATTTAATACAATAAAACAAGTTCTTAAGGAAGCTCAGAAAAATTTTAAACTTCCTATTGAAATTTTTACTTCAAAAAGCAGGATACTTAACAATTTTAAAAAACAGAGAAGATTGAAGGAATTTTTTTAGTAAGCAATTTCTAAACTATCTAATTCATATTCTATAATATATTGGAAATTCCATAATCTTTTATTTTCTTTATCTAAACTTTTAAAATATTTTCTTTCTAATATTTCTTTAAATTCTTTTTCTTTTGTTAATAAAGGTCCATCTATTTTTTCTTTTAATTCTAGGACAAGATCATAATTATTATTTAAAATTTCTGCAAGTCTTTTAATTGCTGGTTCATAATCTTTATCATGGGGATTATACCATTTAATATAAGGAGCTAAATTTTTAATTCCTTTATTTCCTTCTTTTGCTCCAAAATAATCTAATGTAAAAGCAGTAGCATCTGCAAGAGTAAATACATTTATTTCTCCATCATTATCTCCATCTTTAGCATGTTCATTTAGGGCTTTAGGCATTCCTTGAGTTATGCCCCCAGCCCCAGCACTAGAAGAAGGATCAAAAGGATTAAGAATAATTGGTTCTTCAAATAAACAATCTAAATTTATAGAGGCATAATTTCTTACCCAGGTTTTTTTACCAAAAGTAACTGTAGAAAGCAATGAATTAAATACTTTATATTCTCCAAGATATCTGCCTAAATTAGTTTCATGTCTAATTAAACTAATTAAATGTGCTATTGAGGTTGGATTTTTTAATTCAAATTTTTGCGCTTTATTATGAAGACTATCATGATTAACAGCCCAGTAAGCAATGCATTCTTTGACAGACTGTTCATTTAAAAAAGAATCATAACGATTTCCTGTTTTATTTTTTTTCTTATTATTTTTGTTTGTATTTATTTTCCTTTTTTTTGGTCTAAATTCTGGATGTAGTTTAAATCTTTCATCAGTTAATTTAGAAACAATAAAAGAAGTTCCGTACTTTTTTTCTAAATTATTTATTTCATTTCTAAATCTTTTTTCTTCTATTTTATTTAAATTATTGTTATAAGTTATTGTATTTAGTTTTAAATTTAATACAAACTTAGGATTTTGTTCCAAAAAATTTGTTATTTTTTTTATTTTTTTTGATTCGTATTTTGTTGTTTCAATTAAATCATCAAGTTTTTTGGTTTGTTGGTCTGTTTTAAATTGGGTTATTTTTTGTCCTGCGTTCCATAATTTTTCTTGAGCTTTAATTAATTGAAATGAAGAATAAAAACTTAAACTACCAAAAAATATACTGGCTGCTAAACAAGTTAAAAGATGCCAATATTTATCTAAGTTCATAAATACTTTACAGAATAAGAATTTTTAATCTTTATTGCACTTTTTTGATTATATTGTTCTTTACTTAGTTAATTCTTCAACTTCTTTTTTGCCTTTTTCAAGTTCTTCTACTTGGTCTTTGTCTAGTTTCAAGAGCATGGTTTGAAATTCTCCAATATGTGTTTTTTCTTCTTTTGCTATATCTACAAGAATTTTTTTTACATCTTGGTTTTCTGTCATTGCAGCTAATTGTTCATAAAAACTGACTGCATCTAGTTCTGCAACCATTCCAAGTCTTATAATTTCCATATCAATCTGATCTTTTGGAACTTTACTTAAGTCTTCTGGAATTTTTGATAACATTTTTTATTTTCCTCCTTTTTGATTTATTTAATATTATTTATTAATTAAATTCCCCAGGTGGCTAATTCTTTTCTTTTTATTTTAGCTATCTCCTGAAGTATTTTTATTTCATCTGGACTTAAATATTTTTTGTTTTTTTTCAATTCTCTGAATTCTCTTTCTGTTAGGGCTGAATAAAGAATTTGGCTTTCTTTAACTTGTCTACCAAAGGTAATTTTTGGCAGGCTGATTGCTACTTCCTTTCCTGCTTTAACTTTTTCAACACTTTTATTTTCATGTTGAATTGCTTTTATTTTAGTAATTTCTTTTCCTTCTTCATTCATTAGAATTATTCCAGCCTTAAGGGTTCCTACTTCTATTTTAACTCCAAAAATTGCTGGTTTGCTCTGTCTAAAGCAACAATTTCTCATAATACTTAGTTTGCAGGGCATTGTTAAATCAGCTAATTTTTCTCTTTCAATTTCAAGCTCTTTTTCTTCACGCCATTTTGAAAGCTCTTCGGTGATTTTATAAATAATATTACTTTCTATGATTTTAATTTGTTCATTTGTTTCAGTTTCTTGCTCAAGAGAGACATTAAATCCAACAATGACTGCTTCAATAGGGTTTGTTTCAAGATTTGATGATGCTAAGGCCATATCTTGTCTTGTTATATTTCCTATTTCAGCTTTTTTGATACGAATACCTTCTTTTCTTAATAAAAATAAAAGAGCTTCAAGACTTCCGAGAGATTCTGCTTTAACAATTATTCCTTCTTTTTCTAACTGAAGAACTTGTTCAATTTCTTTTTGAAGAGATTCTTTTAATTCATTTATTTGCTCTGGTTTTGTTTCTTTTGTAACAATGAAAGGCATTCCTGGTATAATTTCTTCTGTTGTTGGCAAATGAAGTTTGATTCCACAAGAAGCTTTTACTTCTTTTGTTGTTTTGAAACCTTTTCCTAGAGATTCTGCTTCAAATAAAGCTCTGATTTTTGTGTCAATAGCTTTTCCTAAAGTTGCTATAATTAAAGTGTCTTTTTTTGAAAGAATTCCATCATAAAGAATAGCTTCTATAGTGATTATACTTTTTTCTTTTTTAACTTCAAGTATTGTGCCTTTACCTTCTTTGTTTAAGGTTAGTTTTCCTTTAAGAAATCTTTGAGCTAGGCCTGATAACATAACAACCAATTCTGAGATGCCTTCATAAGTTTTTCCAGAACACGGAATTAAAGTTATTTGTTTTGTAAAATCACTAACACGATAAAAAATATCAGAATCAAACCCTAGAGTGTTTAGTGTATTGATTATTCTGAATAATTTTTTTTCAAAATCTTTTTTTGTAAATTCGGCTTGTTTTTCTATACTTTCTTTAAGGTCTTCAGATTTTTTTGTCCAACCAGTAATTATATCTATTTTATTAAGTGCAATTATGAATGGAACTTTGCTGGATCTAAGAACATCAATACTCTCCCGAGTCTGTTCCATGATGCCTTCATTAATATCAACAACAAGAATAGCAAGATCAGCAAGAGCTCCCCCTCTTTTTCTTAGATTAGTAAAGGCTGCGTGTCCTGGGGTATCTATAAAAAGAAAACCAGGAATTTCAAGTTTAATTTTATATTTTTCAAGTAAGATTTTACAATTTGCTTTGATTATTTCGCTTGGAACTGTTGTAAAGGAAATTTTTTGTGTTATTTTTCCGGGTTCTTTAGCTGCAAGACAAGTGCCTCTGATTGAATCGAGAATTGTGGTCTTGCCATGATCAACATGACCTGCAACAGTCACGATAGGCTGCCTTATTTGTTTTATATTTATGTTGGTTTTATTGGTCATTTTTTTGGTGTTTTTTATTTTGATATTATTATGAATAGTTTAAAACAATTAAAAAAGGTTACTATGAAAAGAAAATAAGGAAAAAAGAAAAAATTTATTTTGAATTGTTAGCTAAACTTTCTATATCTGATTGACTAAAATCAACACCATAGAAAGTAGCATTTACTGGTCCAATATAATTTCCTTTAGAATCATAATATTTTCCATCAACTTTTCCGCCATCAATTACTTTATCACCAGACCAATAGTGTGGATGTGTTCCTTTTCCTAAAACTAAATATTTGCCATTTGGAAATTCAAGAGTGTCTCCTGGAAAACTTTTATCTAAATAAGGATCAACATAAGAACTATCTCCTTCTCTTATAGGACCAGGAATAGCAGGAGCTTGTACTTTTGTTTTTAATGGTTGATGTTTTTTACAAGCTTTTTCAAAATCTGCTCTTTGAGAGCAACCTAAACCAAGTAAAAAAGCAATTAGACTAAGAGTACCAAAAGTTTTTGCCCCTTTATTTTCTATTAAATTTTTTATCATTTTAATTGTCTCCTTTTAATATATAATTAATAGAAACCGTATTTATAAAGCTTTCTGTTTGTGACTACGAATGAGTGACAATATTAATATAATTATTCAAATATAATGCTGGCATATCCAACAGCATTTGTGTAGTCTTTTGAAATCTCTGCACTCGTATAATATTTAAGGAGAGATGCTTTTGTTGATCCAAGAACTTTGCATGCTTCAATTGCTATAACTATTGCAGAAGTTCCACAAATAGTTGTTTTTATTGCTTTATTATAAAAATTCTTGCTATCTAGTTTTAAAATATAATTAATTGATTCTCTGTCTAATTCTTTGAGTCTTATTCTTGCCTCGCTTGTTGGAAAAGGCAAGAAACCATAATTTCTACCATAATGGGTGAAATCACTACTTGCTATTATAAAGACATTATTATTGAGTTCTTTAGCAATTTTTGCAATTTTTTTCCCTAAAGCTAAACATTTATCATATTCAAGAGTTGAAATGATAATAGGAACAATTTTTATTTCCTTTTTTACCATTCTAGAAAGATATTGTAAAAAAGGGATTTGAACTTCAAGACTATGTTCATTTTGATGAGCTGCCCTGTCTTCTTGTAATCCTAAAAAAGAGGTCTCTTCAATTAATTTTGCTCCAAATTTTGTATCATTTTTCACTACCCCTAATGGAGTTTCAAAATCATCAAAACTAATTGAAAATAAGGCATTTCCTTGACCACTATGGTTTGGTCCAAGTAAAATGAAAGTATCTGGAAAATTTTTTTTATTTAATTCTGCTAAAATTTTGTATGCCCAAGATGCGCATGGTCCGCTATAAAGATAACCAGCATGTGGAACAACACAGCCAAAAATCTTTTTTTCTTTTAATGGAACTTTTGGCATGTCTGGCCCTAATCTATGTCTAAAAGAAGATTCAATCTCTTTCTTTAAATTTTCTTTTGTTGCTGCATAAAATTGTCCAGCAACTATTGGTTTTCTCATTTTTATTTAAAAGAATAAATAACTATATAATTTTATCGCCGACTTGTAAAAATTATATTTAATTTACCTTTAATTTAATTATAAATCTTAATAAAAAGAAAAGGTTTATAAGCTTCATGATATTTTGAATTTACAACACAGAATAAACTTAAAAAGTTTTTGTGTTAATCACGAGGAAAAACTATGAAAAGATTTAATAAACGCGGCCCTACTAGAGGAGGTCCTAGAAAATTTAATAGAGGTGGTTTTCGGGATAATTCTAATTCTGGACCACAAGAAATGCATAAAGCAACTTGCTCTGAATGCGGTAAAGAATGTGAAGTTCCATTCAAACCAACTAAAGGCAAGCCAGTTTATTGTAAAGAATGCTTCAGAAAGAGAAGAAAATTTTAATTTTACAAACGTATAATTAAATATTGGGTACAATTTTTTCTTTTTTTATTATTTTTGTATTTTATTAGTTTTTATAACAAATTTAGGTTCAAGAGTTTTTGATTTAAAAAAGTTTATAAAAGTTCTTGGCTTTAGATTTATATGCTAAAAAAGAGGAAAACTAGAAAGAAATCTAAGAGAAAAAAAGAAAAAACTAAGAAAAAAATGAAAAAAACAAAGAAAAAGAAGAAAACAGAGAATCTAAAAAAAAGTACAATTACTAGCGTGGGTGTTGGTGAAAAAAGAATATCAAGGAGAGTTATAGCAATAATTATAGCTTCTGTTCTTGTTATATTATCTTTTCTTATAATCAAACCTTATTTAGGAGCATTGCTTTTTGGTTTGATTCTTGCCTTTATATTTTCTAAACCTTATAAAAAATTAAATAAATTGATTAAAAAACCAACAATAAGTTCTGCAATTGTTTGTTTGGTGGTTATTTTAATTATTGTGGTTGGATTATTTTTAATAGCTCAAATTGCAATTAAGGAAGCATTTAATCTTTTTGTATCAATTCAAAAACTTGATATTTTTAATCTTATAAATACTATCTTGGTTAGGGTATTTCCTGATTCTCCTGAGCTTACTAGACAAATAACAACCTCATTACAACAAGCTCTAATATCTTTAACAAATAGTTTTATGAATCAACTTGGAAAAATTTTGACAAATGTACCACAGTTATTTATACAATTTTTTATTACATTCTTTGTCATGTTTTACTTTTTAAAAGAAGGAGATAATGTTACTAAATTTATTTATGAAATGTTGCCTTTTAGTCGCGAAGTCAATGAAAAATTTATTAAAAGATCTAGAGAAGTTGCCCACGCTACAATTTATGGCCAGATTATAATAGGGATTCTTCAAGGTATTGTTGCGGGTATTGGTTTCTATATTTTTAAAGCCCCATCACCATTGTTCTTTACAATTTTAGCTATTCTTCTTTCAATTTTGCCTTTTGTTGGTTCATGGCTTGTTTGGTTTCCAGTTGCTTTGGCTATGATTGCTGCTGGTGATGTTTTAAATGGTGTTTTATTAATGATTTTTGGTCTTATTGTGGTTGGAATTATTGATGATATTATAAGGCCTTTCGTAGTTGGTAAAAAAGCAAAAATTAATGCCCTGATTGTTTTAATAGGGATGTTGGGCGGTCTTATTTTATTAGGTCCTGTTGGCTTAATTATTGGACCAATTATTTTAGAATATCTATTAATTTTTGTAGAACTTTATAGGATAGGAAAAATAAAATTTGCTTTTTAATTTTTAAAAAAGAAAAAATAGAGATTAAAAGTAAATAAGAAATAGAAGTAATAAGTAAGAAATAAGAAAAAGACTGAGATAAAAAGAGGTAAAAATCAAAATTAAAGATGTTATTAAAAGTTAAAGCTTTACGTTTGCTTGCGGGCCGTCCTATAGCTATTTTGCATGAAGAAACTGCTCACTATCTTAATTTACATGTGGGAGAACGAATTAAAATAAAAAGATATAGGAAAAAAAAGGAAATAATTGCCCCTACAAATCTTACAGGTGGCAAGACTATTCTTAATAAGTGCGAAATAGCTCTTTCTCAAGAAATTATTAAAGACCTAAATCTAAGAAGTAATGAAATAGTGGAAATTAATCCAACTTTTAAGCCAATAAGTGTTTCTTACATCCTTAAAAAATTAAAAAATCAAGCTCTTACATTTACAGAAATTTATTCAATTGTTTCTGATATAGTTAATAATGAAATTACTGAAGTTGAAGTGGCTTTTTTTGTTTCTTCTGTTTATTTTAATGGTATGAATATTGATGAAATAACTAATATGACTAAGGCAATGGTTAAAACTGGTTATCAACTTAAATTTGATAAACCTATTGTTATGGATAAACATAGTATAGGGGGAATTGAAGGAAATAGAACCACCCCAATTGTTGTAAGTATTCTCGCTTCAGCTATTGATCAACTTAAAATGAAAGCAGTTATTCCAAAAACATCATCTAGGGCAATAACAAGCGCAGCAGGAACAGCAGATGTAATAGAAACTATAACTAAGGTTGAATTTTCAGTTCAAGAGATGAAAAAGATTATTAAAAAAACAAATGCTTGTCTTGTCTGGGGAGGTTCATTAGGGTTGGCTCCGGCAGATGATAAAATTATACAAGTAGAAAGAATTCTTTCATTAGACCCAGAAGCGCAGCTCATTGCTTCGATTTTGTCAAAAAAACTTTCTGTTAATGCAACCCACGTTCTTATAGATATTTCATACGGTCCTGGCGCTAAAATTAAAAACAAAAATAATGCCATTAAATTAAAGAAAAAATTTGAAAAAGTAGCATTAAAATTAAATTTGAATATTATAGTTACTTTAACAGACGGTTCTCAGCCTCTTGGAAAAGGTGTTGGCACAATTTTAGAGATGAAAGATGTTATAGATATATTAAAACAAGAAAAAGATCGCCCTATAGACCTTGAAAATAGATCTCTTTTTCTTGCATCTGAACTTCTTTCTTTTGTAAAAAAAATTAAAAGACAAGAAGCAGAAATAATATGTAAAGGAATTCTTATGTCTGGCCAAGCATTTAAAAAATTTGAGCAAATAATTAAAGCCCAGAAAGGGAACTTATTAAATTTAAAAGATAAATTAAAACCAGGTAAATTTAAAGAAGAAATCAGGGCAAAAAACCCGGGCATACTTGTTGAAATAAGTAATAAAAAAATATCTTCAATAGCTAGAATTGCAGGTTCTCCAACAGATCATGGGGCTGGAATTCTTTTATATAAACATTTGAATGATAAAGTTAAAAGAAATGAAAAAATCCTTACTATTTATGCTGAAACACAGCGAAAACTTAATAATGCAAAAAATCTTGCTGAAAGAATTAAACCAATAATTATTAAATGATTAAATTTTTAAGTCACTTTTTCTTTTTATATTGATGAAAAGAGGATTAAAATGAAAACCCAAATAAATCAAATTTTAACAAATGTAGGTAAAAAAATTATTCCAGCAGAAAAAGAAAAACTTTTCTTAGATAAAACCCTTATTGAATTTGAAAAAAAATTAAAACCTAAACTAAAGAAAAAAGGAGCCAAACTTTTTATTGGGGGAAGTTTTGCAAAAAAAACTCTTGTAAAGCGGGATATAGGTTATGATATAGATATTTTCATAATGTTTTCTTATACAAAATATAAAATAAAAAATAAAAAATTATCAAAATTCCTTGAGCAGATTCTCAAAGCAGCTAAATTAAAATTTGTTAAATTAAAAGGCTCTAGAGATTATTTTCAAATTAATTTTAAAGGTTTAAATATAGAATTAATTCCTATTTTGAATATTAAGAAAACTTCTCAAGCCCTTAATATTACAGATATTTCACCTTTACATGTTATTTATATTTTAAAAAAGATAAAAAAGAATAAAAAGTTGAGCAATGAAATTAGATTAGCTAAAGCTTTTTGTTATGCTCAGGATTGTTATGGTGCAGAAAGTTATATTAAAGGATTTTCTGGATATAGTCTTGAAATTTTAGTAAGTCATTATGGTTCTCTTGCTAAATTTATTAATACAGCTGCAAACTGGAAGTTACCAACAAGATTAGAAAAAAAAATTGTTATTGATCCGTCAAAACTTTACAAAAATAGAAATGAAGTCCTAGAAAAAATTAATGAATCAAAATTACATTCCCCTATTATTATTGTTGATCCTGTTCAAAAAGAAAGAAATGTAGCGGCAGCATTGAGTTATAAAATTTTTGAAAGATTTATTGGGGCATGCAATTCTTTCTTAAAGAAGCCAAGTGAAAAATTTTTCTTTAAAGAAAAATTAAATTTGGATAAACTAAAAAGAGATGCAAAGAAACTTAATGCTGAATTTGTATCTATTAAGGCTCTTAGCACAAAAAATAAAATTGATATTGCAGGAGCTAAATTAAAGAAACTTTATGAATTTCTATTCTTCTTTTTAAAGAAAAATGGATTTAAAGTCCTTAAAGGATTTTTTGTTTTTTCTGAGGAGACCTTGGAAGCAAAATTTTATTTTATTTTAAGAGAACCAGCAAAAACTTATATTATTGCAGGACCACCTATTAATATCCAGCCAAAATATGTTGAGGCTTTTAAGAAAAAATGGCACAGGGCTTTTGTAAAGAAAGGAAGACTTTATGTTAAAACAAAAAGAAAGATATCTAGTGTTAAGCAACTTATTAAGATAATTTCTAAGAATCAATTGAAAGAGATGGGAATAAAAAAAATAAAAACTTAAAAAGTCTTACTTAAATCTTTGAGATATCTTATTTGTTCTTTTTTTAGTTTTTTAAACTGCCATTTATTAAGTTTAAGAATATTTTCAATAGCATGTTCTGCAGTTACAATGAAAGGAGTTATGACATAATTTGCTCCTGCTTTATACATTTCAAGAGCATCATCAATTCTTTGGGCTGTTGCTACAATAAAAACTTTTGGAAGTAGTTTTTTAAAATAATTTATTATAAGAAGATTATCTTCTCTTTTTGGAATAGTTGAGATAATAACTTTAAGTTTTGCTAAAGGAAGGTGATTGAAAATTTCTGTGTTTGAAATATCTCCATATACTGCTGAAATATTTTTTCTTTCAAGAGCTTTAATTATTTCTGGATCAAAATCTACAGCAAGTATTCTGCGCCCATATTTTTGAAGTTTTTTAATAAAGACAGTACCCATTCTATGACATCCAACTAAGAGGATAGTTTTTCTTTGTTGGAATTTATATTTTGTTTTTTCCTTGTTTGTTGGAAGTTTTTCAATAATTTTGATTAGACCAATAGATTTTGAATAGATTGTTGTACTTCCACGAATAAGATAGGGTGTTAGGGCCATACTGATTATAGCTATAAGTACAATAAGATTAAAAGTTTCCTGAGCAAGAACTCCTAAAATCAACCCTTGTAAAGCTAGAATTAATGAGAATTCAGAAATTTGGGCTAGACTAAAACCTGTTAGGGCACACGTTCTTGGTTTATAACCTGCCAATCTTATAAAAAAAGCAGTTATAAAAGGTTTAGCAATTAAAACAAGTCCTAAAAGTATTAAGAATGGAACAATTAATTTTATTATATTAAATGATGTAAGCAACATTCCTAGTGAGACAAAAAAGATAATTGCAAAAAAGTCTCTTAATGGTCTGATTTTTGATACAATTTCTGTTTTGTAATGTATGTTTGCAAGAGCAAGACCTCCAACAAATGCTCCAATAATAATAGAAAGACCTAAGAAATAACTAATAGCAGAAAATAAAAAAACAAAAGCTAGAGAGATAATAAATAAAAGTTCAGTTGATCTAGAAGCAAAAGTAAAAAGTGGTTTTATAATTGTTAAATTCAGAAAGAATGCAATCAATAACAACAAAGCAATTTTAATAATAGCAAGATAAATAAAAAATTGTGTAATTTTTCCTGACAAAACAGCAAGAACAATTATGGCGACAATATCCTGAATCAAGAGAATACTTATTGCTATTCTTGAATGTAATGTATTAATTTCATATTTGTCGGCAAAAAGTTTGATTACAAGAATGGTTGAACTAAAACAAACAATAAATGCAAGGTAAAAAGCTTCTAATGTTGCAAAGCCAATATTTATCATAATAAAAAATGTGGCCATACCAATAATTATAATTTGAAAGATTCCTGAAATTATAGAACCAACAGATGTTTCTTTTAATTTATGTAAAGAAATTTCCATACCGGCTACAAAAAGTAAAAAAGCAATACCAATTTCAGCTAAAGCAGAAATCAGGATACTATTAGTAATAAGACCTAAAACAAGAGGGCCAATAATTATACCCGCGAGAATGTAAGCTGGTATCATTTCTTGTTTCATTAATTTGAGAACCAAAGCAAGAATAGCTGCAATAATAATTATAATTCCTATACTTAGAATTATAGATTGCGTTTCTGGAACTTGGGTCAGAGCATTTCTTAAAGAAGTTATTCCTTGAGAAAAACCTAAAATAAATTCTGTAAAATCAACCATCTTCTGTTCTTACTTTTTACCTCTTTTTATACAAGTAAAGAGAAAAATTAATATAAAAATATTTGCATTGAGTTAAATTTTTAATATCCTTTTTCTTATATTTTTTATGGAAAAAGGGGTTGATAGTATTTATTGGCATACTTTAAGTTCTACAGAAGCTGTCAAAAGATTGAAAAGTGATGTAAATGGTTTGGATGATGAACAAGTTTTTGAAAGATTAAAAAAATATGGTAAAAACGAGATAAAAAGAATTCGCCGTCTTGAACCGCTGAAAATTTTATTTGAACAGTTCAAGTCTTTTTTTGTTATCTTGCTTATTATTGCTGCAATAATTTCTGGATTAGTTTCTCATTGGATTGATATGTATATTATTCTTATAATTGTAATAATGAATGCGGGAATAGGTTTTTTTCAAAATTATAAGGCTGAAAGGAGTATTCTTGCTTTACGGAAAATGCTTGTTACTAAAACTAAAGTAATCCGTTCTGGTATTCTTAAAGAAATTAATACTAAAGAGGTTGTTCCTGGCGATATTCTTATTATTGATGAAGGTGATAAGGTTGTTGCGGATTGCCGTATTATTCAAACCAATGATTTACAAACAAATGAAGCTGTGTTGACTGGAGAGAGTGTTCCTGTAAATAAAAATTCTAGTATTTTAAATAGAGGAATAGAAATTTATGGCAGAGCTAATATGTTATATAAAGGAACTTCTGTTGTTAGAGGTTCTGCCAGGGCTTTGGTTGTTGCAACAGGAATGAATAGTGAATTTGGAAAAATAGCCGGATTAGTACAAAAAACAAGAACAGAAAAAACGCCACTTCAGGTTAAATTAGATAGTTTTGCCCGAAATCTTAGTTTTGTTGTAATTGGCATAGCTGTTCTTATTATTATTCTTGGTTTATCTTTTGGAATGGATAAACTTCAAATTTTCTTAACTTCAATTAGTTTAGCAGTTGCTGCAGTTCCTGAGGGTTTGCCTGCTGTTATTACAATATGTTTAGCCTTTGCTGTTCAAAGAATGTATAAATCTAATAGTTTGATAAGAACTCTTCCATCAGCTGAAACGCTTGGCAGAGTTACAGTGATATGTACAGATAAGACAGGAACAATAACAGAAGAAAAAATGAAAGTAACTGATTTATATTTTGATAATAAAGTAATCAAAACTAAAAATTTAATTAAAGGAAAAATTAAAAATAAAGCATTAAGACTTCTTTTTAAAATTAATTGTTTATGTAATAATGCCCGGATTGAAAAAATAAATGAGAAAGAAAATATTATTGGCGATCCAACAGAGGAGGCTATTCTTAAAATTTCCTCTGATTTTGGATTTGATAAAAAAACCCTGACCGAACAAAATCAAAGAATAGAGGAATTTGCATTTACTTCTACAAGAAAAATGATGTCAATAATTAGAGATTCTGGAGGTTCTGGAAATTCTAATTTTATTAGTTATGTAAAAGGCGCTCCAGATGTTGTTCTTGGAAAATGTACCAGAGAGTTTATTGGAAATTCTGATTTAAGATTAATAAATAGTAGAAGAAAAGAACTTATTAGTGTTTATGAAGAAATGGCTTCTCAAGGATTGCGTGTTTTAGCTTTTGCTTATAAAAAACTTGATAAAAAGAAATCATATATACAAAAAGATGCTGAATCAGACCTTATTTTTGTTGGTTTTCAAGGGATGTTAGATGCCCCAAGAAAAGAAGTAAAAGGAGCGATTGGACAAGCTAAGAAAGCAGGAATCAAAATTAAGATGATTACAGGAGATTCTATTCTGACTGCTAAAGCTGTTGCTAGCCAGATAGATATTAATGGAAGGGCTATTACTGGCTCTCAGCTAGATAATATGGGTGATGATGAACTTAAAAAACAAATAAAAGATATTGTGGTTTTTGCAAGAACAACCCCTGAACAAAAATTAAGAATAATTAATATCCTTAAAGAACAAGGGGAGATTGTTGCTGTTACTGGCGATGGTATTAATGATGCTCCTGCATTGAAGAGAGCTGATATTGGTATTGCTATGGGTATTAGAGGCGATGATGTAGCTCGTGAAACTTCTAATATTATTTTGCTTGATGATAATTTTGCTTCTATAATCAAAGCAGTCAGAGAAGGCCGTCGCGCTTATTCTAATATAAAGAAATTTGTAAAGTTTCTTTTGGCAACGAATCTTGGCGAGATTGCTGTAATTCTTTTTAGTATTATTGTTACAATGCCCCTTCCTCTCCTTCCTTTACATATTTTATGGATAAATCTAATAACAGATAGCACTCCTGCCCTTGCTTTGAGTAATGAATCAGCAGAGAAGGAAATAATGGAACAAAAACCCAAATCTAAAGAAGGAATTTTACATGGAATCTGGTTTTTTATATTGGTGGCTGGCCTGCTTGCTTTTATAGCCACCATTATGACTTTCTTAATATTTATGCCTCAATTAGATAAAGCAAGAACAGCTGCATTAACAACCCTTGTAATTTTTGAAATATTTTTTGTTTTCACATGTCGTTCAGACAAGCCTATTCAGAAGATTGGATTTTTTACAAACAAATTTTTAATTATAGCAGTTCTTGGTTCAATTGCTTTACATTTAATAGCAATGTATACCCCAATCAATAAATTTCTTTATATGATTCCACTAGGATTATTTGATTGGGTAAAAATCTTTGGTTTATCTATTTCTGGTCTTGTTTTTTTTGAAATAGCAAAAAATATAAGATATAAAATCAATAAAAGTAATAGAATAAAATAATAAAATGAAAAAAAGTAAAGGAAAAAAACAAAGATATAAAGAATTATCATATCTAAGTAAAGAGCTTAAGGAAGAGATAAAAAAGCCAAAACCAAGGACTAGAGCTCTTGAAAAGTTGTTTAATGAACTTTATGTTTATGCAACAAGAGATCATCTTACTGGTGTTTTTAATAGAAGAGTTCTTGATGAGCTTTTAAGTAAAGAAATATCAAAATCTATAAGACATAATCTTCCTTTGAGTCTGGTTATTCTTGATGTAGATGATTTTAAAAATTATAATGATAAATATGGTCATCTCCAGGGTGATATGGCACTTAGAACAATAACAAAAGTTGTTTCAAAAATGACGAGAAAAGAAGACTTTGTAGCTAGATATGGTGGTGAGGAGTTTATTATTGTTTTGCCAGATACAAAACTTGAAAAAGCAAAAGAAGTTGCTGAAAAAATTAGAAAAGCTATTGCTGAGACAAAAATTAAATTAATAAACAAGAGTATTGAAAAAAGTGCTGAGAAACTTACTGTTAGTATGGGGATTGCCCAACTTAATAAAAGAGATGTTCAGAATATGTTGGCTAGAGCTGATACTGCCCTCTATAAGGCAAAGGCCAAAGGAAAAAACCAGGTTTGTGTGATTGAATAGAATGACAAAAAGAATAAAGAAAGAATTATCAATTATTGCTGTTGTAATAGATAATCTAGAAATAACTAAAAGATTTATTTCTAGTATTAGACAATATACTAAAGGAAATTATGAATTAATTTTAATTGATAATGGTTCAAAAGACAAAAAAGCAATATCTTTTTTCAAGAAAGAAGCAGATATTTACTATAGATTTAATAAAATAATAGATTTATGTAAGGCGTGGAATAAAGGAATAGAACTTTCAAAAGGAAAATATATAGCTATTGTTAATAATGATACGGTTGTTCCTCCAAATTGGTTCCCCCCTTTAAAACAAGTTCTGAATAAAAATAAAAAAGTTGGAATGGTTAATCCAATGACTTATTGGACAATTCAAGGATATTTTAGATGGGAAATTTTAAGAAATTTTGATAAAACATTTTCAAAACCTTTTAAATTAGTAAAATTCAAGGATATGGCTTTGAATGAATTTAGTGTTTTTAATAGAAAAGCCCTCGTGGATGTTGGGGGGTATAGTGAAATCTATAAAAAAGCTGGTTCAGAGGATTTAGAAATGTGTTTTTCTCTATATAAAAAAGATTATGATATCTATATTGATCCAAGAGTCTTTGTTTATCATCAAGGAAATGCGTCGGAATTTGCTATAAGTAAAAAAACCAAAGATAAAATGAAAAAGATAAATTATAGATTATTTAAATCAAGATGGCCAAAATATACAAAAGATTGGGAATAAATTAAAAAATTAAAAAATGCTATGGATAAATTTATTATTTTTTGTAATGTCCTGTGCTGTTTTAGTAATTGCTGGTTCAATTCTTGTGAAAAGTCTTGTGAAGATAGCTGGATTTCTTAATCTAAGCGAGTATGTTGTTGCCTTCATAATTATGGCCTTTGCTACTAGTATTCCTGAGCTTTTTGTTGGAATAACTTCAGCTCTAGCTAGAAATACTGCACTTACTCTTGGAACTGTTATTGGTTCTAATATTGCTGATATTGCTTTGGTTGGTGGAATGATGATTCTTCTTGCTCGAGGCATTAAAATAAAAAGTAAAAAAATTACTAAAGATTCTTTATTTGTTGCACTTATAGCTACAGTTCCTCTTGTTTTATTTTTTATTGGAAAATCTATTTCGAGAATTGATGGTGGAATTCTTCTTGTTATTTTTGTTTTTTATTCATGGTATTTGATTAAAAGAAGGAAAAAATTCAGAGTAAAAATCAAAGAAAAGGTGAAAAAGACTGAAATAATTATTTGGCCAGTTCTTTTTATTATTGCTATTGTTTTACTTTATTTTAGTGCAGAAGCTGTCGTTGAAATTTCATCTATGATTGCTTTTGATTTAGCCTTGCCGCCAATAATTATAGGTCTGTTTTTCATAGCTATTGGAACTTCTCTTCCAGAGTTGGTTTTTGAATTAAGAGCAGTATTAATGCATCATCCTGATATGGCTTTGGGTGACTTGCTTGGAAGTGTTGCAGCCAATTCTACACTTGTTTTAGGCATAACTGCATTGATCTGGCCAATAACAGCCAACATCACGCTATTTTTTGTTAGTGGAATTTTTATGATTCTTATTTTATTTCTTTTTGCAACTTTCATAACATCAGGAAATAAATTATATATTATAGAAGGTGTCGCTTTGTTATTGCTATATGTTTTCTTTATAATTCTCCAGCTTTATTTACAGGGAACAATTAGATTTGCGACGTGATATTTAGATAATTTTATAAATATCTTATCAAATTGAATAATATGACAACTGATAAAAATACAATACGTTCTTATAATAACTATGCAGAAATGTGGGCAAAAGAACAGCGTAGTGGACAAAATAGCGCTCATGAATTTTTAGAAAAACCAACTATGTATAGCAAATTACCTAATCTAAAAAATAAATCTGTTCTTTGTGTTGGATGTGGTACAGGAGAAGAATGTAATTATATTAAATCTTTAGGAGCTAAGCGTGTTGTGGGTATTGATATTTCAAAAGGATTAATTAATTATGCTAAAAAAAGTTATCCTAAAATAGAGTTTTATGTTGTGAATATGGAAAAACTTAATTTTCCAAAGGCAAGTTTTGATTTTGTTTATTCAAGTCTTGCTTTACATTATATTAAAGATTGGACCAAGACTTTAAAAAATATATATGGGGTTTTGAAAAGAGGAGGAATATTCTTATTTTCTACTCATCATCCTTTAAAATGGGGTGGGGAAACAATAAGAAAAAAATATAAAAAATCTTTTTTGATTGGTTATGTTAAATATTACGACGGAAAAAAATATAAATTTTATGGAGATTATTTAAATTCTAGAAAAATAAAAGATACTTGGTTTAGAGATTTTAAAGTTGCTTTTTATCATAAACCCTTTTGTGAAATTATGAAAAATATTCTTGATTCTGGTTTTGAAATTATTGATTTTCTTGAACCTAAAGCAATTAAAGCCGCAAAAAACAAAGATAATTTTTTCTGGAAATGCCATCAAAAATTTCCTCTATTTATGATTTTTGAATTAAGAAAAAAATAATAATATTTTTTACTAGGATAAACAAATTATTTAATTTCGTTTAATTAGTTGAATTATGCTACAATAAAGTTTATAAAGGATATACTATATGTTGTTATTGTATTCAAAAGAGGCACAAGATATTGTATGTGTTTAAAATAGCTAAAAATTTAAAAATACTTGAAATCAAATAAATAAGTTAAACAAAAAATTAAATAAAAAGAGATAAAATAAAAAATGAGATGTCCATATTGCACAGGTAATACCAGAGTTCTTGACAAAAGAGATACAGAAAATATAACCAGGAGAAGAAGAGAATGCCAAAAATGTAAAAAGAGATTTACAACATATGAAAGAATTGAAACAAATCTTAGAATATTAAAAAAAGACAAGAGAAGAGAGGCATTTGACAGAGAAAAATTATTACTTGGTTTAATGAAAGCGTGCGAGAAAAGACCGGTAAGTCAAGAAACAATTGAAAAAGCTGTTGCTGAAATAGAAGCAAAATTAAGAGGTTATGGTCCTGAAATTCCATCTAAAATTATTGGTGAGATGGTTATGAAAAAACTCAAAAAAATTGATAAAATAGCTTATATTCGATTTGCTTCTGTATATAGGGCGTTTCAAGATATTGGTGATTTTAAAAAAACAATAAAAGAACTGAAATAAGTATCTTGAATAAATATCTAAAATAAATAACTGAAACAAATATCTAAAATAAATAACTGAAACAATTTAGAGGTTTAGAGTTTAAAATGATGAAAAAAATTCGCAAAAGAGATGGATCTATTGTAGATTTTGATGAGAAGAAGATTGTTAATGTTATTGAAAAATCATTTAAAGCTACAAAAGAAGTTGGAGAAGAGGCGGTTGAGATCAAAAAAATTTCTGAAAAACTGACGCATAAAGTTAATGTTATTATTGAAGATCAGCTTGCCCAGGGTCAAATTCCCTCTGTTGAAGGAATTCAAGATGTTGTTGAAAGAGTTTTAATGAGAAGTAATTATATTGAAACAGCTAAAGCTTATATATTATATAGGGAACAACATGCGAAAATAAGAGATATAACTAATAAAGCAAGCACTAATTTAATTTCTAATTATTTGGATAAAAAAGATTGGCAAGTTAATGAAAATAGTAATATGGATTATTCTTTGCAAGGTTTGAATAATTATGTATCCTCGGAAATTAGTAAAATCTATTGGTTAAATAGGGTTTATCCAAGAGAAATCAGAGAAGTTTATATTAATAATCAAATGCATATTCATGATCTAAGTCTTATTTCTGTTTATTGTGTTGGTTGGGATTTATTTGATTTGCTTTTAAAAGGTTTTAGAGGCGTTTCAGGTAAAGTGGAAACCAAACCTGCTAAACATTTAGTTAGTGCATTGGGTCAAGCAGTAAATTTCCTTTATACTTTACAAGGTGAAGCGGCTGGAGCTCAAGCATTTAGTAATTTTGATACTTTGTTGGCCCCTTTTATAAGATATGATAATTTAAGTTATAAACAAGTTAAACAACATCTGCAGTTTTTTTTGTTTAATGTTAATGTTCCTACAAGAGTTGGATTCCAAACCCCTTTTACAAATATAACTTTGGATTTAACTGTTCCTTCTTATTATGCTAAAAGTCCAGTAATTATTGGTGGAAAAACTCAAAAAGAGGTTTATGGAGACTTTCAAAAAGAAATGGATTTATTTAATAAAGCCTTTCTTGAAATAATGGCGGAAGGAGATTTAAAAGGAAGAGTTTTTACATTTCCAATTCCAACTTATAATATTACTAAGGATTTTGATTTTGAGAATCCCACCTTAAAAAAATTATGGGAAATAACTGCTAAATATGGTATTCCTTATTTTTCTAATTTTATAAATTCTGATATGAATCCAGAAGATGCTAGGAGCATGTGCTGCCGTCTTAGAATAGATAATAGACAATTAAATAAAAGGGGAGGGGGTTTATTTGGTTCTTCTCCTAAAACAGGTTCAATAGGTGTTGTTACAATAAATCTGCCACAAATTGGTTATTTATCTAAAAATAAAGAAGAATTTTTTCAAAGATTAGAAAAATTAATGATATTAGCAAAAGAAAGTTTAGAAATAAAAAGAAAAGTGCTTGAGAAATTTACAAATGAGGGTCTTTATCCTTATACAAAATATTATCTAGAAGATATAAAAAATAGATTTAATGAATATTGGAAAAATCATTTTTCAACCATAGGGTTAATTGGAATGAATGAAGCTTGTTTAAATTTGCTAGGTGTCAGCGTAACTAATGAAGAGGGCAAAAAATTTACAATAAAAGTTTTAGATTTTATGAGGAAAAAATTATTAGAATTTCAAGAAGAAACCGGAAATAATTATAACCTAGAGGCCACCCCTGCAGAAGGAACAGCTTACAGATTGGCTAAAAATGATAAAAAAAGATACCCAAATATAATCTGCGCTAATGAAGAAGAATATAAAAAAGGAGCAGAACCTTTTTATACTAATTCAAGTCAATTACCTGTGAATTATACTGATGATGTTTTTGAAGCTTTAGATTTACAAGATGAAATCCAAACAAAATATACTGGAGGAACTGTTTTGCATCTTTTTGCAGGCGAGAAAATTGGAGACGCCAATTCTGTCAAAGCATTAGTTAAAAAAATATGTACTAATTATAGTTTGCCTTATTTTACTATAACCCCAACTTTTAGTGTATGTCCTAGTCATGGCTATATAAGTGGCCAACATGAAAAATGCCCTACTTGCAACACACCCTGCGAAGTTTATTCAAGGGTTGTTGGTTATCTGAGACCAGTAAAGCAATGGAATCGGGGTAAAAAAGAAGAATTTAAACAAAGAAAAACTTTTAAGATGTAAAATTTCTGAATATAAAATTTTAAAATATAATATGCAATAAAATAAAAAATAGAGAACATAAATTATAAAAATGTTAATAGGTGGTTTTCAAAAATTTTCATTAATAGATTATCCTGGAAAGATTTCTTGCATTATTTTTACACAAGGATGTAATTTTAGATGCCCTTATTGTCATAATCCGGAACTTGTGAATAATGAATTATTTCAAAAACCAATGGATGAAAAAGAAATTTTTTCATTTTTAGAAAAGCGAAAAGCAAAACTTGAGGCAGTAGAGATTACTGGGGGTGAGCCAACTTTACAACCTGATTTATTAAGTTTTATAAAAAAAATTAAAGACATGGGTTTTTTAATAAAATTAGATTCAAATGGAAGCAATCCAGAAATAATTAAAAAAGCTATTCAACTTGGATTGGTAGATTATTTTGCAATGGATATAAAAGCTCCTTTAGAAAGATATAAGGAAGTTACTAATTCTTCAATAGAACCAAAAAAAATTAAACAAAGTATTGATCTTATCAAGAATTCTGGTTTAGATTATGAATTTAGGACAACAATTACAAAACAACTTAAAAAAGAAGATATTTTAAAAATTGCTCAACTTATAGAAGGAACAAAAAAATATGTTTTACAGCAATTTATTCCATCAAAGACCCTTGATCCAGAATTTGGAGAGATGAAACAATATTCAAAAGAAGAATTAGAAAATTTTAAGAAAAACTTACAGCCTTTCTGTGAAAGCATTGAATTAAGAATTTAGTAAGGTCTAATTAAAAATAATAAATAAAAAAGAAAAAAAGATTAAAGAAAATCTTCTATGTTTCCAAGTTCTGTGTCATTCATTTCTAAATCAAGATTATTAATGTCATCATTCATATTTTCAAGATTCTCAAGATCTGAATTAAGGTCTTCTGCGCTTACTTCTTTTCCTCCACAACCGGCTCCTGAAACAAGCAAAACCCCTAATAATAGAGCTATAACTAAAAGTGTTGTAATTATCTTAACTGCCATTTTAGTTGTTTATTCTTATTCAGGCTCTTCTTCCTCTTCAGCCCCTGGTTCTTCTGTTTCTTGAACTTCACCTTGACAAGATCTCAACTCAATAATTATTTCTTTAATGGTTGTATGGGCTTCTTTAAGCTTAAGCTGAGCTAATTGGTTCTGGGCATTAGCTTGTCTTAATATCTCTGTATCTGGTTCTTTATTTTCTACAGTTTCTTTAAATTGTTCCCACAAAGTTCTTGACTCTTCATAAATCAGTTTTGTTTCATCTATCTGGCTATTAAATTGTTCTTTAAGTGATTCAAGTTCTTCTGTCTCGCAATCTTCACCATATTTTTCAATTAAATTGTTAAGATTTGTTTCAAGATGTTCAGCTCTTTGAACAATTAAACCAATTCTATTAAGAACAACAAGTCTTTTTGCAATTCTAAATTTAAAATGGCTCTCTGTCATTGTTTGTCTAATTTCTTCAGTAATCTCTTTAATTTCTTCTTCATCTGCATTTTCTACTCTTAAACAAATATCTTCAAGCTTTACTTTTTGATTTTGTAAAGTTTCTTTTAATGCGGTTTTTTCTTCATTACTGATTTTTTTTATGTTATCTATTCTATTCTCAAAATTAACAAAAACATTTTCATTTCTTGAACAAACTCTTAAAAGGACATTTTTAACAAGTTTTTGAACACTGTCTTTTATTAGCAAACATTGCGCATTTTCACTATCCTTACATTTTGCAATTTCTTGTTTAATTCCTTCTCTGAATGAACTTTCTTTAAGTCTTTCTCTTACAGTTTCAACATTTTCTTTTGTCCAACTTATTGAAGATTTTTCATTTGAAGCTACATTTGAAGCTACTGCAACTTGTCTTTCAATAGCAAGAGTTGCAGGAAGCATACCGACTAAAAGGATTATAGCTATTATTAATGCTAAAAATTTCATTTTAAATACCCCCTTTCAAATTTTTTATTTTATTTTTATTTATTTTAATCATTTTCTTGATTGAGTATAGGTTGGCTTTGATTCTAAATTTACTTGGTTTATAAAATAATCAGTCAGGTGTTCAAGAGTTTTCTTTTCTTGTCTTTCCTTTTTTTCATCTTTTACCCCCCATTCTTTATCTGGAAGTTCATTACTTGGCACATCAAGATTCTCTAATGAAAACATTCTTGTGAAATATAATGAATCTTCAATATTTTTAGTATCTTTTCTCTTTTTTTCTTTGATTTTAATACCTAATCCTATTTTTTCAACTAAATTTTTTACATAGTTTCTAAAATTATTTTCAAGTTTAAGATAAATTATTTTATTTTTTTTAATACCCAATTTTTTAGTAATATTTAAAATATTTTCTCTACCAACATCTTTATAATTTCCTAAAATGATGTGGCCATATTTTTCATTAGAATTTTCAGAAATTAATTTTAAAAGGTCTTTAGAATAAATAAATGTTAATGATTTTGCATTTCCTCCAGCAATTTTTTTAATTAAATATTTGGCCCTATGGTTAGGACCTTCATTATAATTAGATTTAAATCTTTCTTCAAGAATGATGATTTTCTTATTTCCAACAATTAAATCAAAATTAATTTCCATTTTTAAATTACTCCAACTTTATAAGGTGATTCAAGATCTTTAATTAGTTCTTGTATTGATAATTTATCTTCTAATTTTGGTAAATGATTTATATTTTCTTGAGTATAAAATAATGTTATTGGTTTGTGTTCTGGCCCTTTTGTATAATTAGAAATATAAGATTTAAATTCATCTTCACTAATACTTTTACTATTATTTTTTGTATCTAAGATTTTACCCCTATAACAATACCAACTTAGAATACTTCCTAAATTAGTTTCTATTCTTATAGATCCCATAAATTTACGCGCATCTAAAATTTGAAAAAATGCTATTAATTGTTCTATTCCATTGTTAAATTTTTTTTCTATTGTTTTTCTATTCAAATTTTCCATTTTATTTTTTTCTTTATTTATCATAAAAGCTGGTACTGGCTTGACCAACTTTTTACATAAATGGGTTGGAAATTTAGTTTATAAGGATACTTTCAAAACATCTTTGAAAAATGCTTTATTAAGCTTTATATCTCACAAATTTGAAAAAGTTTTTAAAGTGTTAGTAATTTTAAATATCATGGCAAAGAAAAAATTTATGATTTTTGCATTATTTTTATTAATTATTTCTTTAATTTTAATTCCGCAGATTCAGGCAGCTAAAGTTTATGGAAATGTTTATGGTCCTGATTTGGAATTATTAACAAAAGCTATTATTGAAGTTAATTCAATCCCTAAACAAGCTGTTGTAACTTCTGATGGTTATTATGCTTTTAATCTTGATTTAGGAAATTATACAATTGAGGCTTTTTACTCTAGTCAAGGAATTTTACTTTACACTAAAGAAAATATAAATATCACAAAAGATGGAGAATATGTTAAAGATATTATTCTTTTTGAAATGGAAGATATTGAAGATATTGAATTTGATGAATCTGATCTTCAAATAATAGAAGAACTTTTGGATGAGAAAAAGATTAATGTTTGGGTAATTGTTTTTGGTATTATAATTATTCTTGTTATTGTTGGAATATCTATAGCTTATCTTTTTTACAAATACAAAAAGATAAAAAGAAAGTCAAAAAAGAAAATAAGAAAGAAAAAAATTAAGAGGAAAAAAACAAAAGTTGAAAAATTAACTGGGGATGAACTTTTTAATAAAGTTCTTGCTTATATCAAAAAAGAAAGAAGAGCTACACAAAAAGATCTAAGAAAGAAATTTAATGTTAGTGAGGCAAAAATGTCTCTTATTTTAGTTGATCTTGAAAACAAGGGAATTGTTCAAAAAATCAAAAGAGGCAGGGGTAATATTATAATTTATAGGGGCTAAATTAGGGCCCATGGTCTAGTGGTTAGGACACTGCTTTCACATGGCAGAGATCGTCAGTTCGATCCTGACTGGGCCCACCATTTTTATATTTCTCTATTTTTATACTTCCATATTTTTTATAGGTAAATTTATATACTTCTTTTTTCTTTTCAAATTTTCAAAATGAAACCTAGTTTAAAATATAAAAGATTAGAGAAAACATTGGTTGATGTTGATTGCCCTATTTGTAAAGAAAATGCTAATTTTGATTTTGTTGGTAATATGACTAATGGGGGGCCCGGCAAAATAATAAGATTATATCATTGTGAAGGGTGTGGTTCAACACCATCATTAAGAAATATCATAGAATATAATCAAAATTATTATTCTTAAAATAATTCTTAGTTAGAATATTATTTTCTATCTTCTAAATTATTGAAAAATAAGTAATTTTTATGTCTTTACTCAATCTTACTTCCTAATTCAATATCTTTTTCTGGTTGAATTAAGATAACTTTGCTTTTATCTTTATTAACAGCAGCCATAATCATACCTTCACTTTTAATACCTCTAATTGTTGCTTGCTCTAAATTGGCAAATATTACGCATCGCTTGCCTTTCAAATCTTTTGACTTATAATGTTTTTTTAAGCCAGCTACAAGAGTCCTCTTTTCTGTTCCTATATCAACTGTTAATAAATAAAGTTTGTCTGCATTTGGATGGTCTTTAATATCTAAAATTTTCCCAACTCTAAGATCTAATTTCTGCCAGTCTTTAAATGGAATTGTTGTCATATTTTATTTCCTCCCTATGGTTTAATTTTTTTAAACAGAATGGATGATTTTTTAATCTTTTGTACTTTTATTGGCGCATCAATTTGCTCTAAAGATTTGATTTCAAAACCAAGAATTTTTGCTATCTTCTCGCTAGTTTCAGGAATAAATGGCCATAATAAAACGGAAAGGGCTTTTATGCTATCAACAAGTTCATACAAAATTTTCTTGTCTTGAGTTTCCCAAACTTTATTTTTCTGGACATATTCATTACATTTATCAATAAATTCAAAAATTAAAAACAAGGCTTTATCAATTTCATAATTCTCAAATTTTTCTTTAATTTCTTTTATTTTTAATTTTTTAAGCAGTTGATTGTCTGTTTTCTCTATACTATATTTTTCTACCAGCGTAGTTACTCTGCTGATAAGATTTCCTAATTTATCTGCTAATTCATTATTGTTTCTTTTAATTAAAATATCTTCACTATAATCAGAATCTTCAAAGACATTACATTTTAATAAGGAATATCTTAAAGAATCAACAGAATAATTTTTAAGCAATTCTAAAGGATCTATAATATTTCCAAGACTCTTACTTATTTTTGTTCCTTTGAGATTTAAGAAACTGTGAACTAATAATTTTTTTGGAAGTTCATAGCCTGCTGAAAGTAATATTGCTGGCCATATTACTGAATGAAACCAATTAATATCCTTGCCAATAATATGTAAATCAGCTGGCCAATTTCCATTAGCTCCAGATATATAATTTATTAGGGCATCAAACCAAACATAAATCTTAAATTTTGGATCAATTGGAGAATTAATTCCCCAATCTAAATTTGTTCTAGAAACACACAAATCTTTCAGCTCTTCTGACTTTAATCTGCTGATAATCTCATTTCTTCTTGATTCTGGAATTATATAATCAGGAATAAATTTTAGAAGCTGTTCTTTATATTTGCTCAACTTAAAAAAATAAGCTTCTTCTTTTAATAATACTACATCACGATTTGGATGTTGTGGACATTTTCCATTAACTAGTTCTCTTTCAGTCTTATATGCTTCACAACCATAACAATAAAGCCCTTCATAAATTCCCTTATAAATATCACCTTTATCATAAACCTTTTTGAAAATTTCTTGAGCTGTTTTGACATGTCTTGCTTCTGTTGTTCTAATAAAATTATTATTACTTATATTCAATTTTTTGTATAATTCAATAAAAAACTGTGAATTTTTATTGACAAATTCCTGTGTTGGAATTCCTGCTTTTTTTGCAGCTTGAGCATTCTTCTGAGCATTCTCATCTGTTCCAGTAAGAAAGAAAACTTTTTTTCCTAAAACTTTGTTCCATCTTGCTATAACATCAGCTAGAACTTTCTCAAATGCGTGGCCAATATGTGGTCTAGCATTTACATAATCTATTGCTGTTGTGATGTAAAATTTATTCTTGTTTTTGTTTGCCATAAAAATAAAAAGAGAGAGATGCTTAAAAAAGTTCTGTTATAAAAAATTTACTTTTTTGGAATAAGCATTTCTCTTTTAGCATATTCACTAGCTTTGCCTAATTTTTCAGATATAGCAATTATGTGTGGATATACTGAAGAAGCTTCTCTTCTGTCAAATCCCAAATCCATCATAACTCTTACATAATCTTCTTCGCCAAGTTTATAACCTTCTACAAGACCATATACAATATATTTGTTTTTCTTTAGTCTTTTCTTTGCTATCATACCTTCAAGAATTTTACCGTAGTTAGGATATTCTTTATTAAAAATATTTATACCTTCTCTTAAGGTTCTTGCTTTTTCTATGTCTTTTTTCTCAATTTTTGCAAAGATTCTTTCACCAGTCCCATCTTTATCTTTTATTAGTTCAACTATCCCTTTAGCTGTCTTTTCTGCTCTTCTTTTACCTTTATCTCCTAAGCTAGAAAAGGGCTTGTATAATACATCCAAAGCTATGAGTCTTCTAACATTTTTTTCGATTTCTGTTCTTTCCACCATTTTAATCTCCTATGAAATTTAATTATTTATTATAGAATCTTATAGTTTAGAAAGCAGATAATCTAATGTGGTTACATTTATTACCACAATCATAAAATATAAAAACTAGAGAATCTTAATTTTATTATGATAATTTCAGTATTAGAAAAATTTGGTCTGACAAAAAATGAATCTAAGATAGTCCTTAGCTTATTAGATCATGGTCCTATGTTGGCTGGAGCTATCTCAAATAAAACAGGAATCCATAGAAGAAATGTTTATGATGCTCTTTCAAGATTAATAGAAAAAGGTGTTGTTAGTTATATTAAAACAAATAATAGGAGATATTTTGAAGCTGTTAATCCATCAAGGTTTTTAGATCTTCTAAATGAAAAAAAAGACGCAATAAATGAAATAATGCCAAAACTTCAGAAAAAGTATAAGGGAATTAAAGAAAAAGAGGAAACAACTTTCTATAAAGGAAAAAATGGTCTAAAGACGGTATTTGAAGACCAAATAAGAGAAAATAAGGAAATCTTGATTATAGGGGCTTCTCCAATAGCAAATAAAATGTTAAAATATTATTTTATGTCTTATAATAGAAAGAGAAAAGAAAAGAACATCAAGATAAAAATTGTAACTAGTAAAGATAATGAACTTAAAGGAATTCCTCTAGCTAAAATAAAATATCTGCCTAAAGAATATAATGTTCCTTCTGCAATAAATATCTATGGAAACAAGACAGCAATAATTCTCTGGTCAGAAGAAGAACCACTCGCTATTCTAATCAGGAATAAAGAAATAACCAAAAGCTATAAAAAATATTTTGATTTGTTCTGGAAAATAGCTAAGGAATAATCTAAACATCAGAAGTATATTCTTCTTTTGGGTTTAAAATTTTTCTTAGATATTTTAGTTCTTTTTCATTGGCACCCCAAATCTTGCATTTACAAAATCCATTATTATCTTTGCTTTTTTAAAAAGAAAATATTTTAAATCTGCAACTCTCTGGAAATTTGATAGTCGCATTACAATTACATTCTAATACTCGTTCATCACTATTTTCATCTAGTAAATTTTTTATTGTTTTTTTTGTTACATCAAAAGTAATAAAGTTTTCATCATTAATTTTATCTTTCTTATCTTTTGCAAAACAATAATCCATTACAAAATTATTAACTGGTTCTGATGACATTCTTTAAATAATATGTTTAAATTTATAAGTATTATTACTCTTTAAAATATATAAAGTGCCAGTAGTCTAGTGGTAGGACGTGACCCTCCCAAATCAGAACCAAGGTTCCGATACCCCTGATTAAAGGAGAATCTTTATAACCTAATTAAATCTAATTTATGGAGAAAGGTCACAACGCGGGTTCGAGTCCCGCCTGGCGCATACTTTCATTTAAAAAAATATTTAAATGCCTTTTGGCTTGTCAAAACAATAAAAAAGAGTAAAAAAACTAAGATGTCAGAAATAAGTTTAGTATATGAGGGCAAGGTTGTTCATGAAGGTATTTTTGATTTTAAAGCCATTTATCAGTTTCTTTATGATTGGTTCACTCAATACCAATATGTTGTCATTGAACAAAAATATAGTGAAAAAATAAAAGTTCAAGGAAAGGATCTTGAAGTTATCTGGCTTTGTTTAAGAAAAATAAGTGATTATTTTAGATTTCAAGTAAAAATATTGGTTCATGTTTTTAGAATGAAAGAGGTAGAGGTTGTTGAGAATGGAATTAAGGTTAAAAAAAATCATGGCGAAATGGAAATTATTTTCAAGAGTTTTCTAGAAAGAGATTATGAGCATAAATGGGAGTCAAATCCAATAACTAAGTTTTTTCGTGGTTTATATGATAAATATATAATCAAAACCAGAATTGAAGCTTATGAAGATCAACTTGCTACAGAAGTTGATGAAATGATAGCGCAAACAAAAGCTTATCTTGCTTTAGAAGGAAAACGTTAATATAATTATAATTTTTCTATTTTTTCTCTTATTTGATTAAGTTCTAGTTCATATTCTGACTTAAATTTTATTTTTTTTGGTTTTTCTGATTTTTTTATTTTTGCTTTATTTTTAATAATTATTTTTTTAACTTTTTCTGGTTTTTTTGGAAATTCTGATGGTTGTGGTAGGCTTTCTTTTATCTTTTCAATTTCATTATTAATTTCTTTTATTGCTGTTATTAGACCAATCATAGAATTTTTCTTTTGTCTTTTCAATTTGGAAAACTTTTTACCTGTTTTTTTAAAATTTGTAGTAAAATCTAAGGCTTCAGAAATAGTTTTTTTTATTAGATTTTTTTCTTCAGATCCAAATTTTGCATAGATTGCCATTATAAATTATATTATGTTTCAAGTTGCGATAAATTTTTTTCTATTGTGGAGAGCTTTTCTTTTATATCTTGAATATCTTGCTCCCATCTATACATTTCATCTTTTTCTTTAATATGAATCGCTTTTATTTTTTTAATAACGTTAGAAATTTGGCCAACCCTTTCTTCAATTTGTTCAATACTTTCAAGAATTTCTCTAAATTTATTTATTTTAATAAAAAGAGTTTTTGGTCTTGCTAGTTTTTTTGATTTTTTAATTATTTTGGCTTTTGGTTTACCCATTCTTTTTACAGGCATTTTTGTCATACTTATTTCTTGCGTTAATTTTCTTGGCAATTTATTTTTTAATTGTACTTTTTTTTGTTTTGTTTTAGGCATTTCAGGAATACCCTGCATTTCAGGAAATTCTGGCAAATCGGGAAGCTCTTCTTTAGGAAGAGATTTAATTGCTTTTTTCATTTCTTCGACTTCAGGATAAGAAAATTCTGGAGCTTCTTCTGTATCTTCAAAATCTTCATCATCTTCTAGATTTTTTTCTTTCACCTTTTTTTTCTTTTTTCTAAATACAGACATGATACAAAAAACTTTTCTAATTATTTAAAGATTGCGGCACATAGTTAATTATTAGAAAAGGACAATAAAATAAGATAAACACAATTTATTTAAATAGTAAAGTAGAGGAAATATAAAGACAAAAGAGGAAAAAATAACAATGGTTCAAGTAAAAATAAAAGATAAAAAACTTTATAATTTACTTAAAGAACTTATTAGATTAATAGCTGGTCGAAATTCTGAAGCCATATTGGATATTTTATTTCAAAAGAAAAATATTAATGAATTTAAAATTGCAAGCAAATTAGGAATTACAATAAATCAAACTAGAAATATAATTTATAAGATTTCTAATTTCAACATATTAAACTCAATAAGAAAAAAAGACAAAAAGAAAGGTTGGTATACTTATTTTTGGACACTTGATAATGTTAAGGCTTTAAATGTTCTTGCTAAATTTAAAATCAAAGAAATACGAACAATGTATGCCTTATTAAAAACTAGAAGATTAAAGAATTTCTATTTGTGTGCTGCTGATAATATTGAAATGACTGAAGAGACAGCTATGCATTATGGTTTTT
>Ga0315548_1000121_pt1 | contig 69663 bp, 53 predicted proteins | sample SalMarSW160110MG_2_FD_202540 | JGI IMG/M metagenome (GOLD analysis project Ga0315548, IMG submission 202540) | Salt marsh sediment microbial communities from the Plum Island Ecosystem LTER, Massachusetts, United States - Salt Marsh Sediment SW1601-110 ... | reverse complement strand
TTCTTTGTCGGCCTGGAGGGGGAGCAAGGGAAGGGATACGACGCCATCATCAGCAACTCGGATGGAGAAGCGATCGTCTTTGACTCCGCTGACCGTCTCCATTACCTTGCTCGAAAAGGCAACCGCATCTACTCAGTCGAGGAAACGATAAAGTGACATAGGTTCCGGGTGTATGCCCACAGTGCCCGTCGCCGCCCGGCCCGCGAATGGAGGAAGATCAGAATGTCCGGGAAACCTGAGGCGTTATACCTCGTTCTCATTTCCCTGTCTCTTGTCGTACCAGGCTGCAAACGGGAAAAACCTCCAGGCCGAGTAGTATCCGAAACATTTATTGTTAAACTCGGCGCGCCGGGGCGCAGGGTCAACCCAGATTACATCACCTTCAACCGCGACATGAGGCGGGACAGAAAATCATGGCTGGAAAGAATATCGTTCGGCAATTCCTTTTTCCGCGTGTGACGCGGAAGTTTCTGACACGGGTCTGCGCGGTTGCGCTGTTCGCTTATCTGATTTTCGGTCATCTCTACATCCCGCTTCGCATTCAGGGAGAGAGTATGGAGCCAACCTACCGGAGCGCGCGTTTCAATTTCTGCTGGACGTTACGGTATGTCTTTTCAAAGCCCAAACGTCGCGATGTGGTTGTGATACGGCTTGCCGGGAAGAAAGTCATGCTTCTAAAACGTGTCGTCGCCGTGGAGGGCGAAGAAGTCGAATTTCGTGAAGGGAAACTCTACGTGGACGGCAAGGAGATTGATGAGCCTTATGTCCGTTATCCGTGTGACTGGAATCTCTCACCGAGGCGAGTCGAAAAAGGGTGCGTATATGCTGTTGGCGATAATAGGAGTATGTTAATGAGGTATCATGATTTCGGACAAGTTTCTATCAAGCGTATTGTAGGAGTGCCACTGTGGTGAAACCCAAAACCATCGTAATCGCTCTATTGGCTGTACTGATAGCAATTTTGGCCGCACGCCGGCTTTTTCCAAGCGAGGCAAGAGAAGTCAGGAAGCAGTTTGACCGCCTGTCGAAATGGGTGTCAAAGGGTCGAGCCGAAAGCGCTTTGACAATGGCGCGCAAGATCAAACGTATAGGCACACTGTTTGCCGACCCGTGCAAGTTTAGGACTCCGATTTATTCGTTTTCAGGCACTTACACGCCGGAAGAGATATCGAGTTATGCGGCGGCCGCCCATTTGCAATTGGCAAAACTATCGCTGCGATTTTATGACCACAACATTCAGTTCCCCGAGGAGGGAACCGCAAAAGTTGTTTTTACGGCGAAGCTGACGGGCACGACAAAAATGGGAGAGTCTATACACGAAACGCACGAAGTTGAATGTACCTTGAGAAAGTCCGAGGATAAATGGCTTTTCACTGATTGTGAGGTGGTGGAAGTCTTAAAGAAATAGGAGGAGTTCACCGTGCCCTTCCCCGCAGTTATCACAGCATGAAGCGTATGGCTGTATTTCAGTGGTAACTGGGAGCTCCTTTCAGCATTGTCTCATAGCCACATGGTTCGGGCTTTTATTATTCACTCCCCCTCTGCGTTAAGCTCCCTCCTCTTTCTCTCCTTGGCACCGAAATCCAACCGCATCCCAGGGCAAAACCGGCTTTGCATAGCTTGTCCAGTGTGGTAACATCTGGGATTGTCGGTCAAATCGCCAATAACGCACCCAATCGAAACCCACCAATAAGGGGGATGAAAATGAGAAGCTTGAGATGGTTTATGCTTGCGTTTGTCGCGGCGGCCGTCGCTGCGGTTGCTGCCGGGCACGCTGCGGCAGGTGAGGTTGAGAAGGGCTTCCGGCCGATTTTCAACGGCAAGGACCTGACCGGCTGGGACGGAGACCTGAGATTGTGGTCGGTCAAAGACGGCGTCATCCGCGGCCAGACCACAAAAGAAAAGCCTGCCAGCCACAACACCTTCCTTATCTGGCGGGGCGGCACGCTCACCGATTTCGAGCTCAGGCTTTCGTTCCGCATCACCAGCGGCAACTCGGGCGTTCAAATCCGCAGCAAAGACCGGGGCGACCGGCGGGTGACGGGCTATCAGGTCGAGGTTGTTCCCAACAGAAGCGACATGGGGCTTTTCTACGACGAGGGCGGACGTGGGCATCTCGCCCGGGCCGGAGAGAAGGTCCTCATAGACGCCACGGGCAAGAAACAGGTCGTCGCTTCGCTCGGTGACGCGACGGAGATACAACGCGCCTACAAGGAGAAGGGGTGGAACGAATTCGTCATTATCGCTCGCGGCAATCACCTCCTTCAAAAAATCAACGGCGTGGTATGCTCCGAATTCACCGACGAGGACAAGGAGGGGCGAGCCCTCTCCGGCATCCTAGCGCTTCAGATACACGCCGGCCCCCCAATGCTCGTCGAGTTCAAGGACATTCGCCTTAAGGAACTCAAGGACGAGAACGTAACCCCCCTCTTCAATGGCAAGGACCTGACCGGCTGGAAGATAGTGGACACGGGTGACTTCGCCTCTCACGGCAAGGTCTATGTGAAAGACGGCAGAGTCGTTCTCGAAGCGGGAATGATGATGACGGGCATCGCCCGGTCGGGAGATTTCCCCAAGGAAAACTACGAGGTCTCCCTGGATGCGATGCGCGTAGGCGGATATGACTTCTTCTGCGGAATGACCTTCCCCGTCGGGACTTCGTGGTGCACCCTCATCATTGGCGGTTGGGGAGGTATGGTGGTGGGTCTATCGAACGTTGATGACCTGAACGCATCCGAAAATGAGACCACCACGGGGATGGAGTTTGAGCGCGGGCGGTGGTATCGCGTGCGAGTGCGAGTCACCGAGCCCAAAATCCAGGTCTGGATCGCCAACGATAAAATCATTGACGCACCCAGAGCTGGCCACAAGTTCGATGTGTGGGAAGAGCAGCAGCCCATCAGGCCCTTCGGAATCGCCACCTGGGACACCACGGGGGCTCTCCGCAACATAACGTTGCGGCGGCTCAACCCGTGACCGAGCACCGCCCCCTTTCTCTGGCTCGCCGTTGTCGCGGAGTGGGCGCGGCCAACTTCCCCGCCTTGGATTGCGCGCCGAGCGCAATCCGTGAGCTGGTGTTCGCGTGGCTTGGCATAAGCTCTGAGGCAGGTCGGCTAATCCTTAGTAGTCCTCTTCGCAAATACGGTGACGCATTGTCCTATGTGCAAGGGGGATCTTCGACAGGATAACAGGATGAATGGGATGGTTCGAGGCATGAGAGGTATCCCGTAAATCACGACCTGACTACGGCGAAAAACGATGAGGCACGAGGAACTGACGGAGAAGATTATTGGGTGCGCTTACCGCGTGTATAACAGAATGGGGTATGGATTTCTCGAAGCGGTAAACGAAAAATGCCTTGTCCTTGAACTGCGCAAGGCGGGACTAAGGGCTGAATCTCAGCACCCAATCCGAGTCTCCTACGACGGGGAAGTTGTTGAAGCCTTCGTGGCCGACATTGTGGTCGAGGATACGGTCATCGTGGAACTGAAATCCGTGAGGCGCCTCGTCAGCGCTCATGAGATACCACGCGAGACGCAGGGTCAACTATCTCGTCGCGACGGGTAAGCCAGTAGGCCTTGTCTTGAATTTCGGAGAACGGAAAGTTGAGGTAAAGCGAAAGGTTAAGGACCTTTCGCAGGGATAAACAGGATTCCAAAAATCCCGTTCATCCTGTTATCCCGTCAAAAAAGATACGTCACCAAATTTATGAATTGCAGCACTAAGGCAAGCGAAGATGCCGAAGACGGCTGATTTTCTAACCTGTGCTGGCTTTTGCGGTTCTCGTTTTGACGTGGTGAGCCGGCAATGAACGTTTGAGGCTTCAAAGTAGTGTCAATAGTGTCAATACGTTTTTGGAGTGGACTCAATCATGAAATAGTATAGGGGAGAAGAGCACTCTCCGGGCGGTCAGCGGTCAGAAAAGGAGATTTGACAGTTGGAACTCTCGACAGGGGACTGGGCAATCATCGTAGGCTACTTGGTTTTCGCCCTTTGTGTGGGGCTGGCGTACGCCAAACGCGCCGGACGCGGCCTGACTGACTTCTTCGCCTCGGGGCGAGCATTGCCCTGGTGGATTGTGGGCACTTCCATGGTGGCTACGACATTCTCCACCGATACACCGAACCTGGTAACTAACTTCGTACGAGCGAAGGGTGGCGTTTCGGGCAACTGGCTGTGGTGGGCGTTTCTGCTCTCGGGGATGATGACCGTCTTCTTCTACGCCCGGATGTGGCGAAGGTCGGATGTGCTGACCGACATCGAGTTCTACGAGGTTCGCTATTCGGGCAAAGCGGCGGCTTTCGTGCGGGGCTTTCGTGCAATCTACCTCGGGGTTCTCTTCAACGTTTTGATCATGGCCTCCGTGACACTTGCCGCCACCAAGATAGGTCAGGTTCTCTTCGGCTGGAGGCAGTGGACTATCGTTCTTCTGTGCGGCTCGGTGGCTCTCACATATTCAGTTCTGTCCGGATTATGGGGGGTGGTCATCACCGACCTTCTTCAGTTCGCTATGGCGATGGTGGGAGCGTTCGCTGCCGCCTACTATTCCCTTTCGCATCCTGCGGTGGGAGGGCTGGCGGGGCTTGTGAAAAAACTGCCCGCCGAGAAACTGAATTTCTTCCCCTCATTCGGAAATGCAGAACTTCTTGTGGGCGTGTTGGTGGTGCCGTTAGCTATAAGCTGGTGGGCGATGTGGTATCCGGGGTCGGAGCCGGGCGGCGGCGCATACGTCGCGCAGCGGATGTTGTCAGCGAAAAACGAACGCCACTCCATGCTCTCGACTCTGTGGTTCAACATAGCTCATTACGCCCTCAGGCCGTGGCCGTGGATTCTTGTGGCGCTCTGTTCGATAGTGGTTTTCCCGCATCTTTCGGACATCCAAACAGCCTTTCCGAAACTCCAGACCCATCTCATCAAGGACGACATCGCTTATCCCGCCATGATGAAGTTTCTGCCGCACGGCTTTCTGGGTCTGATGGCAGCATCCTTAATCGCCGCCTACATGTCCACGATTGATACCCATTTGAACTGGGGCGCCTCCTACGTGGTCAACGATTTCTACAAGCGCTTCCTCCGCAGGGACGCCAGCAACAAACACTACATTCTCGTCGCCCGCCTGGTCACAGCGGGCTTGATGGTCCTGGCTTGCGGGCTTTCATTTTTCCTTGTAAGCGCTGCAAAAACCTTCGAGATCATGCTCATGGTGGGAGCGGGTACAGGCCTAATCTATCTGCTGCGATGGTTCTGGTGGAGGATCAACGCCTGGAGCGAGATTTCCGCGATGATCGCGGCGGTCTCTGGCTCACTCATCTTCATGCTGTTCGCTCCCTCGGTAGCCAGCCACTGGAAGCTTTTGGGAACGGTTTGCATCACAACGGCGGTGTGGGTGGCGGTCACCTTCCTTACCCGCCCGACATCCCGCGAGACGCTCGTCAGATTTTACCGTTTGATTCGCCCCGCTGGGCCGGGTTGGAAACCTATCGCCTCCGATGCCCCGGAGGTCAAATCGCCCGATAACCTGACGAAGAACTTCTTTGGCTGGGTTGTCTCCAGCGTCGTGGTTTACTCTGCGCTTTTTGCCACTGGCTCCCTGCTGTACGGGAGGCTCACCGTTGGATTGATCCTCGCGGCCGTCTTCCTCATTTCCGGAGTCGCCCTCCTCCGCGCCATCCGCCGTTCCCCAATCAATGAGAATGACTGAACGCAGCAGGGAACACAGAGGCCGCAGAGATAGCAAGCGAACCTGCTATCAACGTTCTCCTGTGCGCTCTCTGCGCCCTCTGCGGTGAGGTGAAAAAGGCCGCGCACCGCAGATGATGCGGCGCGCGGCCAAATCGAATTGCTCCTGCAGCCCTTCGGGGCGGGCTGTCGGGCCTCCCGATTTACTCCGGCTCGACGACCGTGTAGGCTTCCTCCTTCGCTGGCTCCAATCCCGCCTTAGCGAGGATCAGATAAACGATGAAAGCGACCACGAAGGAGTACAGAGCAGCCGGGTGCCACGACTTCAGCACCGCAAGCTTGCCGAGCATGGCGTTGTTCGAGATTCCGACGAGGAATCCAATAGCCCATGCCGCGTAACCGGGGACGCTAATGCCTTTGCGGGGGCCTGCCCATTTTCCATGGGTCAGCAGGTAGTCGGCAGCCATCGCTCCGCAGACCGGGCCGAAGGACGCTCCAATCAATCCAAAGAATGATTCGAGGTTACCGGCAACGCCCGTGGCGCCCAAGATGATGCCAATAGTGGCGCCGCCCATGGTCCACTTCATCCGTGAGATGGAAGGAACCATGGTTGAGAGGCTGTTGCCGATGATGAACGAGCAGAAGCAGGCAGGCGCCATGGACCCTACGGCGAACAGTATCAACATGATTTTGGCAACGAATCCACCGACATCACCGAGCGACCCAGCATAACTGAAGTTGCTCAACTTGGCGTTAGCCCCGTTTGCGCCTGCGACCGTGATCAGGGCGAGGATAGCGACGAAAACCGAAGCTCCCCAGATGCCAACCAGCCCACCGATCTTGACATCGGAGGCGTTGCGGTTGGTCTGAGTGAAGTCGGCGCCCGCCGCCAACGCCGTCGCGCCAAAGCCGATAACCATCTGGATAGCCAGCAGCATACCGGCTATGGCCGGCACGCCTACCTTAGCCGACGCCACCCGAACGCCACCGAACTTGCCGAGGCCTTTGATCGCCATGATGGCGCCCACAATCAGCATGATGATGGGCACGACAGGGAAGATGTTCGCCACCCTGGCGACATACTTGATGCCTTTCGCTCCGAAGAAGGCGAACAAGTAGCCCCATACCACGGCGACGATGACGAAGAGGATGCTGAATCCGTGCACTTCGCCTGGCTCCAGCGGGCCGAGGAGCGTCATCGGTTTGCCGCCGAATCCGCTAATAACAAGTTTTGTCGCGTAGAAGGTCGCCACGCTGTACCACCCGATCTGGAGCAGGCCCATAAAGACGCCGGGCAGGAAGTAGCCGCCTTTTGTGCCAAAGGTGGAACTTCCCACGACGTATAGTGGCAGCCCTGTCTTCATGCCCCACATGCCTGAAAAGATGTAGTACAGCCCGAAAGACAGCCCGCCTCCGATGATCACGCCCAGAATAACAGTTCCCAGGTTACCCAGGCTGAGGGCATTACCGAGTTTGTCATAATAGGCGATCCACAGGTAGATGCCCGCGAACGCGGCGCCCGTGGTCATCAGTCCCGGCGCGCGGGCGCTCTTCGGGACCGGCTTGGCGGATGCCAGGTAGCTCGGAAGCTTTTGATTCGCCATCCTTTCTCCTTTCATTTTGAGGTTTTGTCGTTAGGTTGTTTTCGGAATCTATCAAACTTCACCCCGCCCGAAGGCGGGGTTACTCGCTCTCTTTCGCGTATCGCTCGAACTGCTCGGCAACCTTCGCGTCTTCCGTTTTACCCCAATGGACGTAGAATCGGCTCCTCAGCGTCCAAGGCGCCTCTCCCGGCTTGAGTGTAACCGGCTTGTTCCACTTGACGTAGTTCACCGCCAGAAGCCCATAGCCCCTCGCATGCCACGATGGCGGATACGGGCGGCTGCTCGGATGAGCCATGAAACCGATGCCTACCCAGGCGCCGTCCGGACGCTGGCCGGTGTAATCCACCCACTTCGCTTTTTTGCCCCAGCATTCCTTTTCGTTGATCTTTCCCTCGGAATTGACCATCCGCCCACGCCCGCCGCGAACCCGCAACTCCGGAGCGACCCTCAGCCCTGGAAGCCCCGCCTCTTTCGTCTGGCCAAAAGTAACGTCACGGTCCACGGCAACAAACTTGATGCACATGTCAATGAGGTATTCGCCTTTCTCGAGGGGGATGAAACGGATAGTCCTCGTATCCCGGACGAGAGCCTTGTCGCCGCCCATCCAGGCATTGACGCTGGTGAAGCCAGGGCGGTCTTTCTCGTCAAAGATTTTTAGAAAGCGCTCGTGGCGGATAGGGCTGCCTCCCTTCCCCTCGCGCCAGAAGTTGTACCCGCCGACATCGTCGTGCGAGAAATAGAGTGAATGATGGTGGACGTGGTCTGGCGGAGCATCTTGTGTCATTTCCTTTCCGTCCGGTCCCAGGACGGGATAAAAGTATGGCTTCGGAACTTCCTTCCCGAATCGGTATTCCGCGACCTTGCGGTTGCCGAGCCAAATTCCCAGGACGCCCGGGCGCACTAAACGGACGTACTTCCCCTTGGCCAGTATGCTTCCTTCACCCGTGGCGGTTGACGCGCACATCGCCAAAACCAGCCAACCCGCCAGGAAAACCGTCGCACTCAGAAAAAAGTCAAGCCTCCAGGCTTTTCGTTTTGCACCTCGCAGCAGCGTAATAATCATTCTTCTGGCCTCCACAGAAAACAAGATTGTTGCGGGGATGGTTGCGGGTAACCTTCCAGCAATGCTGGAGCACCATCGCCGAGAACTTATTGGATTTCCTTGCAAACCTTCGACAGGTAATCCAGGCACTTTTTCATCGAAGGGACCGGATTCTCCGGCTCGATCTCATACTCGAGATTGAGTGGGCCCGCAAAGCCAGTTTGTTTCAGCACCTTGAGAAATTCGGGGATGCGCTCAGCGCCCTGCCCCAGAATATGGTCGTGACCTTGGGGGTCCGTATCCTTGAGATGCACCGAATGAACACGCTCGCCGAGCTTCTTGGCCACCTGCACGGAATCCACTCGCGACCTCTGAAAATGCCCGTTGTCTATGCAGACGCCGATCCTCTTGTCCCGCCCTTTGACCGCGTTGAGCACATCCTCCAGGGAGGAGTATCGAGAGCCCGGGCCGTGGTTGTGAATGGCCACATTGATGTCGTACTTCTTCACCAGCTTCTCCAGGGAATCGAAGCTCTCCGGGGCGGGGTCAGCGGTGATGACCTTGATGCCCATCTCCTTTGCGAACTTGAATATCTTCTCGTTCGCCTCCGCGTTGCCCCCAAAGCCGACCACTCCGTATGCCACCATCTTAATCCCCGCAGCTTTCAGCTTTGCCTTCACGTTCTGAAGCTGCTCCGCACTCATGTCGTGGGAAGCGTGTTTGCCGTAGAACTCAATGTTCTTCAGCCCGAGCTCCTGGGTGTTTTTCAATGCCCCGTCGAGATCGAAGTTCCGGAAGCAATAACTTTGCACTCCGACGGTAAAACCGGGAAACCGGCTCTCGCCCGCGGTGGCGTTGTTGAGCGACGACAACGTCAGCCCAAAACAGAAAACTCCCATTGCCAGGTGCGACACAATCATCATAGCTTTCATCGTTTGGTTTCTCCCTCCTGCGACTTGAAATCGCGGTTGCCCTTGCTGTCGCCTCTGCGGTAGTGAGAAACCGAAATCATCCTCGGGCAGAACGGCCTCGAAACCCAAAGGTCTCTCACCCCAGACAGCGTTATCATTCCAGGAATAAGATACGTGGAACCTTATAGCAGTTTCCGGGGCAGCCCTCAACCGAAATTTTTGAAAAAAAGCCGCTTCCGTTAACGCCGGAAAACCGTCCGATTCGAAATGTGCGTAATCCCGACGCGAGTTGCCCGGACATGGTCGGGCGAGGCGCCTATTCAAGCCCCTGGCGAAACCTCCGTTCGCATCTCGATAAGAATAAGAGGTCTCTTACGAGGCATATCCCCGGCGAGTTTCAACGCTTGAGCCACTGGTCAAGCCAGGAGAGAGTCTCCCGCCACATTTTCGCGGTGTATTTGTGCGCGACACCCGGATAAACAACACCGCGAAAACACTCGTCCTTTCCGTAAAGGCGATAAATGCCCGACACGAAGCTATTGATTGTTCTCACTCCTGAAATGGGCGAACCGCCATCCCTATCGCCTGTCAGCGTCAGCAGAGCTCGGGGGGCGATGAGGGAAACGACAGCTTCCGTGTCGAAATGCTTCAAGACCCCGGGCACGAAGTAGTAAATCCCGTGCTCCCGGAGTCTCCTCGTGGCGATGAGGTCCTGGTAGCGCGTTAAACACGCCACGCACACCGCCGCACTTATTCTCTCGTCGAGAGCCGCGAGCCACCACGACCGGGTGCTTCCCATGCTCATCCCCGTCACAGCGATCCGCTTCCTATCCACCTCCGGCCGGGAGCAAAGATAATCGAGTGCCATCAGATCGTCCCGCAGCATCATTCCCCACAGCGTCCGCCCGTACCAGAGATTCAGCTTGCTCATGCTCAGTTCTTCCGCGCCGCCTGTCTCTCCTTTTCCTGCGGGCCCCCCGCCTCTTCTTTCCCCAAAGCAGTAGGCATCTATCGCCATTACCACATAGCCGCGTCGGGTGAATTCGACTGCGGGCGGCGTTTTCGCGGGCCACGCCTTGAATATCTCCTCCTTGCCGTTGTCGTACTCCCCGCCGTGATAGTGGCAGTAGAGTATCGCCGGTGCGGGACCTTCCAGCCCCTTCGGCAGACACAAATAGCCCGGCACTATAGCGCCGGCCTCGTTATCGAACTCGAACTTCTCAAGGGTGAAGCCCTCTCTCTGCTTCCTCCAAAGTAATCGAACCGCCGGCTGCAAAGGCCTTGGCGGCAAGTCACCCAGCAATTGCCATAACCTCCGCCTTACGCCCGCGCGCCGAGCCTTCCACTCCTTCAGATTTTCGGGCATGGCGAACTTGACGTTTCCCACCCGGTTTTCGTCGCTGCTCCCAAAAGCGTTCATAACTCCCACCCCCAGTGCCAAAACTAATGGCAGGCTGATACAAAAGCTCGATGTTGTCATTTCCTTTCCTCCCCTCGACCAATTCTCACCGCAAGCTCCCGGCGAGCGCCGCGGCCACGATGACCGTCGAATTCCGGCTAACGGCCGAAGCTGACATCGGACCAGGGCAATCCATCGCGCAGGCTAACGCCCCGCCTTGCACGATGTGCCCGCCCACGTCAAATCCGCAGGCTTGACGCGTATTCTTTCAGGGAACATTTATCGTGTGTCAGCACTCCCAAGTCAACTGAAATCGTGTGGCTGTATTTCAGTGGCAGCCGGGACCTCTTTCCATCGTTTTTTCTCAGGCACGTGGTTCGGGTTCAACACCGCAGCACAGCCTCATTTCTGCCAGGCTTTAGCTGGCATCCCCGTTAGCCACCCGCTTCAGCGGGTGGTCACAGGGCGCGCCTTTTTCCTCTCTGGAGCCGGCTTCAGCCGGGCTTCTCGACCAGAGGATTCATCCCAACCCCACCACTCAAATACAGTCACACCCAGGTATCCGGTAAATCCGAACGCCCGTGGGGCACTCTGAAAAACCAGGAAGAACAAGCAATTGGCTGACAAGTTGTCGCAGACTTCGCACTCCCCCGCCCTGGCGGGGTCGAAGCAGGTACGGTTATCGTGGGGCTGAGGCTCCCTGAGGGAGGATGTTGTTGCTCGTGAGATACACCCTGCCCATTGCGGAGTGCAGATTGCGGATTGCGGAATCCGAAATCCGCAATCCGAAGTCCGCAATCCCACACATCCTGTTATCCCGTCAAAAAAAATACGTGACCGAATTTATGAACCGGAGCACGAAGCGATAGAGCGTCTGCGCTCACAGCCTCGGGAAAACGCCTGAAGGGTGCGAACAGCGGGCGCTCCGGGGAAAAGCGACCTCCGAGATAAAGGGAAGGGAGAAGCGCCAGGACTGTTGAAAGATTTCAACATGAACGCCGGGGCACGCTCTGCCAGCAGGAGGAGATGTTCGCGGCGAGGCGGAGTTCTCCGGGGAGAGTCAGCGTCACAACTCCATCTTCTTAATCTTGTAGTAAAGGGCTGAACGGTCTATTTTGAGCATTCTGGCAGCCTTGCTCTTGTTTCCGCCCGTTACGCGGAGGGCTTTTGTAATCATACGTCTTTCGGCATCCTGGGCAGCTTTTTTGGCGATGTCTTTCAGCGAGAAGCCGTCCTTGCCGAAGTCACCCTCGGCTTCCGGGCTCTGCGCCAAGGAATCTGCGCCGAGGCTGAGGCTGATGTGTCGGGGAAGAATAAGGCGGTCTGTCAGGAGCACAGCCCTTTTGACCGCGTTTTTCAACTCCCTGACGTTACCTGGCCAGGAATAGCTCATCAACTGCTTCAAGGCCCCACTGGAGGCGCCTTCAACCTTCTTATTGAACTCGAAGTTTGCTTCTTCGATGAACCTCCTGGCGAGCAACATGATGTCCGCCTTCCTCTCTCGGAGGGGAGGGACGCGAATGGGGAACTCATTGAGGCGATAATAGAGGTCTTCTCGGAATGTTCCGTCTTTAACAGCTTCCCATAGATTGATGTTTGTGGCGGCGATTATACGGACGTTGACGCTGATGGTTTTCTTGCCCCCAAGATGCTGGATTTCTCTCTCCTGAAGAACGCGGAGGAGTTTGCGCTGGGCGGAGACGGAGAGGTTGGTGATCTCGTCGAGAAAAAGGGTTCCGCGGTCTGCCAGCTCGAATTGCCCGGGCTTTCTCTCCAGGGCTCCGGTGAAAGCACCCTTCTCGTAACCGAAAAGCTCGCTTTCGATGAGCGTCTCGGGAAGGGTACCACAGTCAACGACGACAAAAGGCTTCTTTTTTCTCTTGCTGAAGTGATGGATTGCTCTGGCGGCCAGCTCCTTGCCGGTTCCGCTTTCTCCCTGGATAATTACTGTGGCGTCCGTTGGCGCGACCACTTTTATCTGGTCGAAGACCTGCTCGATTTCGCCGCTGTTGCCCATGAGGCGTTCGAGATTCATTTCTTTACCGAGCTCACCTTTCAAGTAGGCGACCTGTCGCTTGAGCTTTCGTGCTTCGAGTGCTTTCTGGATTCTCAACGAGAAGCTCTCGCCCTCAATCGGCTTCGAGACGAAATCACACGCCCCAGACCTCATTGCGCGAACGGCAAGGTCTATGTCTCCGTACCCGGTTATGATCAAGACCTCCGTTGCGGCATCAAGGCCTTTAATCTTCGACAAAACCTCGATGCCATCCATGTCAGGGAGCTTGAAGTCGAGGACCACCAGGGCGGGACCCAGCTTTTTGACTTGCTCGAGGGCGGATTTGCCGTCGGGGGCGACAAAGGTGTCATGCCCTCTCTGTCGCAGAATGTCCGCGAAAAGCTCCCTCATTTCCTTTTCGTCATCAACTACAAGGATCTTTGCCATTAGCGACAACCTCCGCTGTCACGTTGCGTGCGCAAAAGCTCCGCTCTTTCGAGCAAGATCGCCGAGATTTTCAATTCGGCGCGCCTTTGCCTCCGAAGAGGCTTAAAATCACTCAGCCCCCGCCTATTTGCATGAGAACGACGTTCTGTCTTGACCCAGAGGCAAGAAAGGGGAACACCGCTCGCGACAAATCAAGCAGTTTCCCCCCGACGTGATTTCGATGCCGAAATACGCCAAAAACGGTCTCGGGCTGTCTCGCGTTCTCCGCTTAGCCGTCGGCTCTACCCCCCCCCCCGGGAGAATACGGCAGTTGACCCTATTGTGCAAAGCTTTATCTTCATATTAACATCTGTGAGCACACGCGCCAAGGCCGACGATAACTTTCTGCGTCTTTCCCCTGACCAGTGGAAGCGTGTCGCGCGTGCCGTAACGCCTTCCGGCCTGTCCGAGCAGCTCTCGTCGCCGCATCTATCGAAAAAGAGGGGAACGAAGGCCAGCGGTTGTGGTAAACTTAAAAGTGTTACGAAGTTCGCTCGGCGAGAGGTTCAAAAAGTGTTCTCGCCCGGAGGCGGAAACCGCCGAAATGTTCACTTGGTGCAACGAAAGGCCGAGAGGGAGATGAAGGAATACCGGAATCCTCTTTTCGAACGATACGCCAGCAAGGAAATGTCGTACATTTTCTCGCCGGAGTTCAAGTTCCGGACGTGGCGAAGGCTGTGGGTCGCCCTGGCGAAAGCCGAGAAGAAGCTCGGCGTCAACATAACGGACGAGCAAATTGAGGAGCTTGAGTCGAAGAAGGACGACATAGATTTCGAGACGGCGTGGCGGAGAGAGAAGGAAGTGCGACACGATGTCGTCGCCCACATCTATGCCTACGGGGTTCAGTGTCCCAAGGCGCGGGGCATCATTCACCTCGGCGCAACCAGCGCTTTCGTGGGGGACAATGGCGACCTCATCCAGATGCGAGAAGGGATGAAACGGCTGAAGTTGTTGCTGGTGAACGTCATCTCAAAGCTGGCCTCCTTCGTCAGGCAGCACGCTTTTCTTCCGACGCTCGGTTTCACTCATTTTCAGCCTGCTCAACCGACGACGGTAGGCAAGCGCGCCTCACTATGGTTGCAGGACCTCATCTTCGATTACCGGGATTTGGACAGGCAATTGCAGGGATTGCCTTTTCGGGGGGCGAAGGGCGCGACGGGAACGCAGGCGAGCTTCATGAGAATCTTTGACGGGGAGCATGAAAAGGTCAAACACCTTGATGAGCTTCTTGCGAAAGAGATGGGGTTCGAGTCAGTTCTCCGGGTGACAGGGCAAACCTATTCGCGGAAAATTGATTGCCGGGTCCTCGATGTTCTGAGCGGCATCGCCCAGAGCGCCTCCAAGTTCGCCACGGACATTCGGCTGCTCAGCAACCTCCGGGAGATGGAAGAACCGTTCGAGGAAAAGCAGGTCGGTTCCTCCGCAATGGCTTACAAGCGAAATCCTATGCGGTGCGAACGGATGACATCCCTCTCGCGGTATCTGATTCACCTTTCGCACGTGGCGCAAACTACGGCGGCGACTCAGTGGCTCGAGCGAACGCTCGACGATTCGGCGGCGCGCAGAATGGTCATTCCGGGGGCATTTCTCACCTGCGACGCGATTCTAACGCTATACCTGAATGTTGCGAGCGGCATGAGAGTCTATCCGAAAATGGTCGCGAAAAGGCTCGCCAGCGAGCTGCCCTTCATGGCAACGGAGAATATCCTGATGGAAGCGGTGAAAAAGGGCGGAGACCGCCAGATTCTGCACGAGACAATCAGGGAATATGCCAGGCAAGCCGCTGCCGAGGTGAAGCAGGGCGGGGAGAACAGGCTCTTAGAGATGATCCTCGCCGACGAATCCTTCAAGATGACGCCGGAGGAGATATCGAAGATATTGGACCCTTCGCAGTTCATCGGGAGAGCTCCGCAGCAGGTCGAACAGTTCCTGAAGGATGTCGTCGAACCGATTCTGGAGGAGAACAGCGGAATTGGAGAATACGGTGGGATCGTGGAAGTTTAGGACCGGGGCCCTGGCTTGAGGTCATCGAATGGTAATGCCTCAGTTACCGGCGGCTAAGGGTGGAACCGCAGAGCCCGCGGACGAGCCGGAGCGGGCCTTGTACCGCTGGCATCTTGCCGGCTGTCTCGGGGGCATGTGCAGTACAATTTGGCGTGGGCACGAACCTCCGACGTGAGGTTAGGGATGGCAAGATCGTCCTACAGAGGAGTGCCTGTTTCGCGCCACGAGCGCCTAACCTTACCTTCGAAGATTCGCCTCAAACTTTTTCGCCAGTTTCGAGGCCAAGTCACGGCCGATTTGGGCATAGTCTTCTTCTGAAGACTGTCGCTCACGGTCGGCATAAGCGGGGAAGTACGTCTCGAGGATTTCCTGCACAGTAGAAAAGGTCTTTTTTTTCTTTTCAGTCATTGCAGTCTCCTTTGGTGAGACGAGCGAGAACTCTTGGGTTTAACTCTGGCTGGAAGTAGTGCTTTCGCTTTATCCAGACGAATCCATCTCCCTTTGTGATTACAGCAACGTCAATTGGGCCGCCAACCGTTTCCTGTTCCTTGCTGACGCGCCGCTTGAACTTAGTCAGGTTCACCAGGGACTCTGCCATCGCATCAATTCATTCTGGAAATGAAGACTTGACTCGGCGAACGCGGAGGATGCAAAGCTTCCGGGGCGGGAGTGTAAAGGAAATGCGGGTGCGGAGTCCTTTCACGGCGAACTCCTGCTTTGTTTCAACCTTGTGGTGCGGCCCGCGCCCGGCAAGAATCTCAAACGTATATTTTCCCGGGGCGAGGAGGTAAAACTCCGCCATCATTTGACGCTTCTCGTCGCCGAAGTGAAAAAGCTCGGCGGCGAAGCGGTTCCGACCCGATTCTGTTACCAGGGCGGCGATTTCTCGCGGGGGAGTAAGCCAGCGCACTGCATTGAGCGGGAAATATCCTGCATCGCCCGGGTCGCCGGTAACTGTGGAGTACAACAATCCGGGGTTGGGGCTGCGGATGGCTTCGACTGCTTCATCCAACATCACGCCCTTGCGGAAAAGAGCAGGAAAGCGAAGGACACGGTCGGTGTAACGCACTTCACTTGTGTAACCTTCGAAATTGATGCTCAAAGCCTCGGCGTCGTTCCGCAGCGCTTTCACAAGGGCTCCCTTCTCTCGCCGCAATCGGAAGGCGACGTACGGAGCGCTCTCCCTGGCGAGGAGCTCGTCGAACTCCGAGCTGCCGGTCAGGAACTTATGCTTGGCGATGACTCCCGACACGTTCAGCTTCGAGGCGCACCACGCCTGCGTGCCGGGTGCTGACAGGTCTTTGGGCGGCGCCTTGAGATACTTCAGGCGGATTCTCGCCAGGGAGCGGATCGGCTCGAGATACCTGGAGTCCTTTGTCATGTAGTAGGTCAGCAGAAGAGTGTTTGTCATCATTCCCATGGCGCTGGGCCACTTGTAAAGAGTCGCTTCGGAGTGATTTCTTGGGTCCCACCAGTCGCTTCCCACGCCGCCAACTCTGCCGTCCGGCCAGTGGATTGCACTGGGGATGATGCCGGCGGGTTTCCCGCGTTCACGGCGAGCCGTCGCGTCAACCCAGGTGTTCATCCAGGCGGCGAAAAGCCTGCCAAGCCTCTCATCTCCCGTGCGCTGCCAGTAGAGCAAGGCAGGCTGCATGGCGCGGGGGTGGTAAACCGTGTCGCAAGCTCTCGTCGGATGGATATCCACCTGATTCAAGCTGAAATAGGTGCTCTTGAATTGAAGAAGCCCTCGGTCGTTTCTGCCTGTCCAGAGCGTCTCCATCAATTCCGCGAGGCGACGGACACGTTTCTGCCACAGTTTGTTACCGGGGTCCAGGTGCATCATGGGGGTCATTGCATCGGAGGAATCCTCTGCCGAATGCTCCACGTCCGTCAACGATGCCATATAACCCTGGTTCAAGTGGGGCTGGTTGAGAAGGGCGTTTGAGAATCGCTCCTGAGCGTGGGTGATTTTCGGGTCGTCGAAACCGATGAGCACCGGAACCCACCACCGCCACATCTCGCAGTCATCTCCCCATCCGCCGCCATACTCCCCGTTTTCTTGCATGCGATTGTCAATCCACCATTCGATGATGTCAGCGAGCCGTTCCAGCCCCTCCCGCTGATGAACAGCCCATTCCGGGGCGCCGGGAACGGAGGAATACCGTTTCGCTGAGGCGATCGGTTCGCCAAGATACATGCGCACGATTCGGTTTCCCGGAAAAGCCGCCTTCGCGGCTTCGAGGAAATGCCGCGCCTTTCCGAGAAATTGACGCCGCCTTTCCGGAGCGTTCCACACCCCTCCGGATTCAAGCGTGTACCAGATGAGCATTCTCGCACGGTAGAGGTAGGTAAGAGGATAAAGCGGGGAATCGCTCGCAATCTTGAAGTCCCAGTCTTTCTTCCGCGAAATTTCACGCGAAAAATAGGGGAGCTGTTTTGAATTAGTCCAGCGCTCTATCTCCGCGGTCAACTTTCCGAGGTCGGCGTTCAGATTTTCGTTGAGGTTTGACTGCCTTCGGATTTCTTTCAGATATGTGAGACGCGCCCCCTCGTTGTGGGCGTTTCCGGCGAGCTGGATCAAGCTCCTGACGCGGTCGCCACTTGCGACGGCGGTTGCCGCTTCTGACGGGAGAGCGAGAAAGATGGCGAGCAGCATCGCTGCAATCCAGCGCACTCGCGCCAGAAAAAAACTTTTTCTCAGTCTCTGCTCCCGAACTGGAGTCATTTTCTAATCTCCTCCGGCAGCGTTGTCGTCCCAATGGCCGTCGCCGGTTGCGAGAGACGGGACACTCGGGGAAAACGAGCTGACAATAGGCTATGGGGGTAGAATAGTTTTTGCCGGCGATTTTTTCAAATGGTCATTTTGGGTGCGGCCCCTCGCAGAAATGGGACAGAGCGAATTGTGGAATTCGTTGTCAATTTTTCCTTGTGGGCTTAGTACAGGGATTCGCAAATACAGTGACGTATAATGGTGTCGTGAAAGCAGCTATTTTGACGGGATAACAGGATAGACTGGATAGTTCCAGGCACGTGAGCCATCCAGTAAATCACAGGCCGGCGGGCCGCTGGGTGAAATATCACGAACCGCAAACGATTGACGGAGAAGTTGTCCGAGACCTTGCAGCCCGGTCATGGCGGGGTCGAAAGAGATACGGTCATTGTCGAGCCCCGCGTGGCGCGGGGTCAAGCAGGTTGTTGTGGCGGCTCAGCACATGCAACTCGTTAACAATATCGTAGCCACCGGCAAGCCACTATGTCAGCGGGAAGTTGAGTTAGAGCGAAAGGTGAACAACCTTTCGCCGGGATAAACAGGATTTCAAAAATCGTGTCTATCCTGTTATCCTGTCAGAGGAAGAATACGTCGCCGAATTTGTGAATTGGAACACTTAGGATGAAGGGAAGCAGCAACGATCAGGGATGCAAAAGGATTTCGCAACAATGGCTAACCCTAATCCGGACAATTATAGCGCGGCCAGGATTGGCGTTGTGGCGGACGACCTGACGGGGGCCTGCGATTCGGGCGTCGAATTCCTCGCCTGCTCGAAATCAGTTTTTGTCATGGTCGAGAGCAGTTTCGAGACGCTCGCCGAAGCGGAAGAAGGCATCATCGTTTACAACACTCAAAGCCGCAATCTGCCTCCCAAGGAGGCTTACGACAGGTCGTTTGAGGCAACGCGACGGGCTTTTTCCGGCGGGGCTGGTCTCGTTTTCAAAAAGGTAGATAGCGCGCTGCGAGGTAACTTCGCCGTTGAGGTCGGCGCTGTTATGGACGCCGCCGCGGCGCCGGTCGCCTTCATCTTGCCCGCCATCCCGGACGCGGGGCGAGAGACCATCGGGGGCGTCCAGCACATACACGGCATCCCCGTCGCGGAGAGCTTCTACGCGAGCGATCCGGAACATCCCGTCACGGAATCGAGCGTCCTCGCTCGCGCGGAGCAGGGCAGCAGCCGTAAAGCCGGGCTGATTTCTCTCGCGGACGTTCGAGCGGGGAGGACGGCCGAGGCAGCGATGAGGCTGCAAAACGAGGGCCGTCAGCTCATCGTTGTGGATGCGCGGTCGCCCGTCGATTTGGACAGTGCTGTAAAGGACATCGTGCAGTGCGCCCGGCCCAAAGTTTTCGTGGGCTGTCAGGGATTGGCAAGGGCCCTTGCCTCGCAGCTTCCCACGGTGAGAGAGGCGCCACTCACCCTCGAGAAACCCCGCGGCACGCGGGGCTCGACGTTCTTCGTTTGTGGGACGCCCCACCCTCAATCGAAGCGGCAGCTCGAGATAGGCGCGAAGGCCGGGGAGCTTCAATTGGTCGAGGTAGGGATGAGCCGCATAGGGAAAACCTCAAAACCCGAAGCCGCTTTGAATGAGTTTGTGAAAACCTGCCGAGGAGGGCTCCTTGCGGGACAAAACGTTGCAGTCTGCGTCCGTGGAAAGGTGGCGAGACCTCCTGCGGACCTCTGCGACTCAATTCTGGCATTCCTTTCAAATCTTTGCCGGCGAGTTGTCGAAGTTACTCCTCCCGCGGCTCTCGTTCTGACCGGGGGAGAAACTGCCCACTCGGTCTGCCGCGCCCTCGGTATCGGCGCCCTCAAATTGCATGCACGAATCTTGCCGCTTGTGGTAGCATCGAAAGTCGTCGGCGGGCCCTGTCACGGCATGATCGTTGTTGCTAAAGGCGGTTCCATAGGCCCGGACGACGTCGTATGCAGAATCCACGAGTCTCTGCGTGGCGGGAAATGACGGAGGTTGACTCGCAGTGGCGGACAGGCCGAAAGTCGCAATTACCATGGGAGATGCAGCGGGCATTGGACCGGAGATTGCCGTGAAATGCCTCGCGCAACCGGATGTGTATCGCTGGTGCAATCCTCTCGTTTTGGGAGATGCGCGGGCTATAAAGCAAGCAGCAGCGTTGACCGGCTCTCCCGTGGAGGTTCGCGCTATCGAAAGCGTCTCCGAGGCGAGATTCGCGCACGGAACGATTGACGTCCTCGATTCTCACAACATTGACGTCGAGAACCTCCGGATGGGCGTCGTTGACGCGAAGAACGGGGAGGCGGCGGTGCTTTACACGAAGGAAGCTGGGAAAATGTGCCTCTCCGGGGAAGTGGGAGCTATGGTCTCGGCGCCGTTGAACAAGGAGTCAATGCGCGCCGCTGGTTACAAGTACGAGGGGCAAACTCAGATTCTCGGCGAGCTTTGCGGGGCGAAGAGATACGGGATGATTCTTCTGCTGGGCGGTCTTCGGTTGATGCTTTTGACGACGCACATGTCGCTGCGTGAAGCCATCGAAAAAGTCAAGAAGGACCGAATCGTCTCCATGGTGGAGCTGGCGTGGGAAAGCCTTCTTTTCCTCGGCCTTGAGAACCCGAAGATAGCCGTGGCTGCGCTGAATCCGCATGCTGGCGAGGGTGGGATTTTCGGCGACGAGGAGAGCAAGGAGATCGCCCCGGCGGTCGAAGAATGTTCTGCTCGCGGCATGAACGTAGTGGGACCACTCCCTGCGGATACGGTTTTTGTGCGGGCGAAAGAGGGAGAATTCGACATGGTGGTGGCGATGTTTCACGATCAAGGGCTGATGGTAGTGAAGCTTCTCGGCTTTGGGTCGGCGGTGACGCTACTGGCGGGTCTGCCGCTCATACGCACGTCGGTGGGGCATGGCACCGCCTTCGACATCGCCGGGCAAAACAAGGCGGACCACAGGAATCTGCTCGAAGCGATAAAAGTGGCGACGGAACTCGCGTTACAAAAACGGAGGTGAATTCGATGACGGAGCTCGAGAAACTAAAAGCCGAATTGTCGCATTACAGTGTGTTGGCTTACAACCGGATTTTGGCCTCGTCGGCTGGAGGGAACAACAGCGTTCGCATAGGCGATTCGGAGGAGTTCCTCATCACGGCAAGCGGCCTCTCCCTCGGCGACACCAAACCGGAAAACATCGTGACTATCAATGCAAAAGGGGAGAAGATCGCGGGACCAGAGGAGCTGAAGCCGTCAAAGGAGGCGAGAATGCACGCGGCAATTTACCTTCTCCGAGGGGACGTCAAGGCTGTTTTTCACGTCCACCCTCGCCATTGCATCGCCCTTTCAATCCTGGGAGAATCCATTCCGCCAGTGACAGTCTCCGCGAAGGCCAAGCTCGGGAAGATTCCGCTTTTGCCCGAGTCAATGCCGGGGTCCGACAAGCTGCTGGAGGACGTGAAGAATATCATTCCCACCCTCGACAGCAGCGTTCATACGCTACTTCTCGCCCGGCACGGAATCATCTCCATCGGCTCATCCATCGTGGAGGCGTACATAAGGGCAGACCTCGCCGAGGAAACCGCTCACCTCGCCTACCTGACGAGAATAGCGACCCGGTGAGGATTTGGTTCGCTTGCTCGTCATAGCCATTTATTCCTTTGCGGCTATGTGCTGATGGCCGGAGAGGAAACGCCCGGTTTCGTCTGAAAGAGAACGCGCTCCCTCCTTTTCACTTCCGCGAACGGAGAAAAACGTTGCTCGGCCATCTTATCAGCGGTGATCCCTCCCTCTCGAGCGGGTACCCCGCCTTGGCGGGGGAGGGAAGCAGGGAAGAGGAGGACAACGCAAAGGCGCAGAGAGGCGGATGAGAACGACCCGATCCTCGGATGCCGTGGCATGGGCATCTTGCCCATGATTCCCACGGGTCCCGCCTCCAGCGGGATGCCACGTTGGGGACGGCTGTTCTTTTCATCCTGAAAGGTACTGGCCGACGCGAGGCCGAAGGATCCCTGTGTCAATGCTTTCGGATTTCTCATGCACCAAAGTTCCCCTATCCCACCCGTAAGTCAGGCATTATTATCGGCGGACGATCGTCCTTGACTCTTCGGGGTCGCTATGGCGATAATCGGTTCACGCACGTGACGTCCGAACGCGGGCGTCAATGCAGGGAAGGCAGAGCGGTTTTACGCATCTGGCGTTATCACAGTTCGCTGAACTATTTCATGGAGGAAAGCGATGGAACTGAAGACGGTTCAGGACCAGATTGGACATGTTCGGCTGCATGGGCCGGGACCGAGCGACGTGCCCGATTCGGTCCTTCAAGCATTATCGGTGACGACGATAGGACATCTCGACCCCGATTTTCTTCGCGTCATGGATCAGACGCAGGAGATGTTGCGAGAGGTCTTCCAGACGAGTAACCGCATGACCATCCCTATTTCCGGCACGGGAAGCTCCGGGATGGAAACGCTTGTGGCGAACCTCGTCGAGCCGGGGGACAGAGTGGCTGTGGTCAGGAACGGCGTCTTCGGGGGAAGGATTGCCGACGAGATTTCCCGCTTCGGCGGGGAGGTCGCGGAGATAAACGTTGAGTGGGGGAGGACGGTCGAGCCGGAGCAGGTGAAGCAGGCTGTCTCAAGCGGGAACTGCCGGGCTGTTTTTCTGGTCCACGCCGAGACGTCCACGGGCGCCCTTCAGCCGCATATCAAGGAGATAGCTCACGTCGTCCACGAGCACGAGGCGCTGTTCCTCGTTGATGCGGTGACCTCGCTCGGCGGCACGGAGGTGAAAGTTGACGAGTGGGGGATTGACGCCGCTTACAGCGGGACGCAAAAGTGCCTGAGCGTTCCGCCGGGGCTGTCGCCCATCACCCTCAACGACCGCGCGATGGAAAAGGTCAGGAACAGGCGGACACCGGTGCAGAGCTGGTACTTCGACCTGACCATGATCGAGAAATACTGGAACGAGGGCGGCGCGAGGAAGTATCACCACACGGCGCCGGTCAACATGATTTTCGCCCTGCACGAGGGGCTGCGGCTCGTCCTCGAAGAAGGTCTGGACGCTGTGTTCGAGAGGCATAGAAGGAACGCCGCCGCTCTTCAGGCGGGACTGGAGGAGCTTGGCTTCAGATACATTGTCGAGAAGCCGGAGCGGCGGCTTCCGATGCTGCACGCGGTCTTCCTCCCCGAAGGAATGGATGAAGGGAAGCTGCGGAAAGAATTGCGCGCGAAGTGCAACCTGGAAATCGGCGGCGGATTGGGCGAGTTCGCAGGGAAAGCGTGGCGAGTGGGCCTGATGGGGCATTCCTGCCGCGAGGAGAAGGTGGAAGCCCTTCTCGGCGATGTGCGCTCGGTCATTGAGCGCGAGCAAGGTGATTCGTCTGCCTGAGCGTCGGACTGGGGCGCCGAAAGTGGGCTGGGACTTCAAAGGCTTCTCCGGGTGATTCGCAAGCTTCGCATGTTGTGTTAGAATGATGATGGTTCAAGCCCGGCAGCATCCGCTCGCGGGTACCTAAACGGCTTATTGGCAGCAACGAATCTTGGGGGGAAGAATACCATGCGGCTTGGCGGGCGGCCCCTGGCGGCCGGGATAATCGCGGCCCTCGGTTTGGGCCTCGGGTATTGGGCCCGGAACGCCCTGTCGCCACCCGATCCGCGCCGTTCCTCCCATTTTCCGAAGTCCTCACCGAAGGTGCGCATTCGGTCCATTCTGGCCGAGCCTTTTCTCGGACCATCTGAACGTCACTGTGTGGTTTTTCTGGATGAACATGAGGAGGTCGTCCGCGAGGTCGGCAAAGAAGGTGTGCCCTTTCTGGTTCGTGCGCTCGAGGACGACGACCCGGACGTTCGTCTCAAGGCTACATTGTGCCTGAGCGCTCTGGGGCGGGACGCTGCTCCTGCGGTGAATGCTCTCCGCCCCCTCCTCAAAAGCCGGAAAGACAGGCAAGCCTACTGGACAATCATCTGTCTGGGAGAGATCGGCGGGCCGTCCGTGGCGGCTGTCCCGGACTTCCTCTCGCTGTTGGTTCATCCTCGCGGCTGTCCGTTTTGGCAACAGATAGGTGAAGCTGTCGCTCACATTGGCATCGAAAGCGGGAGGTCGCCTGAGTGGTTGTCTAACAGCAACCCGGCAGTCAGGTACACAGCTATCTTTGCACTTGGAGAGTGCGGCGAGCTCGCGGAACCGCTCCTGCCAAAAATCATCGTCTCACTCCGTGACCCGCACCTGTTGGTTAGAATCCACGCAGCTCTTTCTATCGGCAAGATCGGGCGGCATCCCGAACTCGCGCTGCCGGCGCTGCGGAAAACCCTCCATGAGCCCAAGCCCAGCGTACGCTGCGCGGCAGCAACCGCCATCGGTGATTTCGGCTCAGAAGCGGCGGGTGCTGTGCCGGAGCTCATCGAATTGCTGGGGTTTCCTGTTTCCCGCGTGCGAGCCGACGTTGCCACAGCCCTCGGAAATATCGGCCCGCAGGCCAGACAAGCCGTGCCTGCCTTGACGAAGCTCCTTGAGGATGAGTATTCGACAGTTCGGCGCGCCGCCGCCGAAGCTTTGCGAAGTGTCTCTCCGGCAGCCTCACCAGAACTACCTGCCCCGAGCGACGCGCCGAGTGAAACAGGTCGAAATCCTTGCTTTGCTCCGAGATGGGCGGCTGGAGAAGTCGCGGCTGGCAAGGGGGTCGTTCCTGCGCTCACCGAGGCGCTGCAAGATAGAAGGGGATGTCTGACACAAGCTATCGGCAGATTTTCGGAGTTAACGCTTTCGTGAAAGGAAGGCTTGAAAATGTACCGCAAAGTTGATGAGCAGGCTATTCAGTTTTTGAGGGAAGTTTTCGGGACAGACGACGTGCTTCTCGATCCCGAAGTGAAGGAAAAGTACTCACACGACGAGGTTCCCGGGCTAAGGGCTGAGCCGGAAGTGGTCGTTCGGGCGACGAGGGCGGAGCAGGTCTCAAAGTTGATGGTGTTTGCCAATGACCGCATGATACCGGTAACGCCTCGTGGAGCGGGCTACGGACTTTCGGGAGGCGCGGTGCCGGCGCACGGCGGGATTGTGCTGTCGCTGGAGAGGATGAACAAAATTCTGGAGGTTGATAAGAGGAACCTGATGGTGACGGTGGAGCCGGGGGTCATTACGGAGAAAATCCACCAAGCGGTCGAGGCGGAGGGATTGTTCTACCCTCCGGATCCGGCGAGCCTCGATTCGTGCAGCATCGGCGGGAACGTAGCGGAATGCGCCGGGGGGCCGCGCGCTGTGAAGTACGGAGTGACCAAGGATTACGTGTGCGGGCTGGAGGTAGTTCTGCCGTCGGGGGAGATCGTGGAAATGGGAGGAAAGTTGGTCAAAAACGTGACCGGCTACGATCTGACGGCTCTCATCGTCGGTTCGGAGGGAACGTTGGGAATAGTGACCAAAATCGTTCTGCGGCTGATTCCTCTGCCGAAGGTCACGATTGATTTGCTCGTGGCTTTTGAGGAGTTTCAATCGGCGGCTGATACGGTCTCGGCAATCATCGAGAAACAGATTCTGCCCACGGCGTTAGAGTTCATGGATCGGGACTGCCTGCTGGCATGCGAGGCGTTCCTCAAGAAGGAATTGCCGTTTCGGGAGGCGACGGCTCTGCTTATCATCAAGCTCGACGGGAATCGAAAGGACGACGTGGAGGCGATGGTCGAAACCGTTGGGGAGGTGTGCCTGGAGCACGGTGCGATTGACGTTCTCATGGCGGACAACCGCCCCGACCAGGACAGGCTCTGGGAGGCGCGGCGAGCCATCATTGATGCCCTCAAGATGAGAAGCCCGGTCAACCACATGGAAGACGTCGTGGTGCCTCGTGGGCGAATCGCCGAATTCCTCGCGGCGATGAAGAAGCTCGAGGAGGAGTGTCAGTATCCGATTGCCTGCTTCGGGCATTCGGGCGACGGCAACGTTCACGTCAACGTCCTCAAGGAGGACCGTCCCGATGATGCCTGGCAGCAGACCGTTCCGGAAATCAGCGAAAGGATATTCGATATCGCTCTGTCCCTCGGGGGTCAAATCACGGGCGAACACGGGGTGGGCCTGACGAGGAAGAATTATCTCGAAAAAGCTATTGGTGCCACGCCGGTGAAGCTCATTCGGGAAATCAAGCGGGTTTTCGACCCCAACAACATCCTCAATCCGGGAAAAATCGTGCCGTGACCTGACCGTGCCACCGGGACGACTGCACGAAGCGGTGTTGCCGAACGACGTGAATCATGCCGTCCGGGGCTTCGCGGAGGCTTTTTGGGACTGATTCGAGGTTACCGAATACGTTCTTGCCGACGGGCAGGCTCTCGGCTCGCCGCGGAATTGCGACTTGGGCAACCTCACTCCGGGCCGTGCGGGTTGAGGCCCGGCCACGCGGGATGCTTCTCAGGCGCCCTACCCGTGCTTTCCATTGTCGTTACGTCGGTCTGCGGGTGAGTTCGCGGCATCGGGCCGGCGTACCCGCACGCGCAGATGGGCAATGGCCTTTTGACCGTACTGGTCGTTACGCTCCACCCGGACCAGGTAGTCGCCCGGGCGGCTGAAGCGGTGAACGGTTACGGCATAGCCGTCCTTCGCGTGGGGATTGACATTGCCGTCCGACTTGACTGTAACCGGCGGGGCGCCGTCACCGAAGTCCCATGTTTCTCTGCCAGCGGTCGTGCGAAAAGTTCGCACCTTGAAGGTGACCGGGGCACCCGGCTTGATGCCGAATGTGGGCGAGTAGGCAGCGTGTATCGTCGGCGGAAGCCGCCCCGGCTGTGATTTGTCAATGACCTGCACGACGGCGAAATCGTAAGCAACCCGCCCGTGCACGTCGGTGACTTTCAGAATCTCGCTGTAGGCGCCGGGACGAGCGTAGGCGTGTTTGACCGTAGGTCCGGAGGCCTTGGTTCCGTCGGTGAACGTCCAGTCGTAGCGGGCGATCTTGCCTGCGGCGGTCCACGATTGCATTCCATCGAGAGTGACCGCGTCACCGGTCCACGCCAGGTGATGGGGCCTCGCCACCGCGACCAAGGTGGGCGAGTACTCTCGCCGGTACGCCTCCCACACGAAAGGGTATGCGGCTTGTGTGCCCCACTTGCCGGAGGGCTGGCGGCTCTGGATGTCGAAGTGCAGATGCGACCAGCCGCCGCTTGCCCCCTCCTTGCCGAGCACGCCGATGTTCTGGCGCATTTTGACCCGCTGCCCAAGTTTCACGGCGGGGTCAATGCGTTGCAGATGACTGTAGCGGCAGTACCAGCCGCGGTCGTCGAGGAGGTACACCACGTCGTAGCGAGGGCGCACTGGAGTACCCTCGTAGCCGGGGAGCACATCGGTACCGCGGGAAACGACCAGCCCGTCGGTTGCCGCGATTACATCAACCATCCCCTCGGCGCCGCCGAAGTCCAGTCCGTAGTGATAGTAGATTTTGCGTTGGGACGGCTGCTCGTCGCCGTTGACGAATGTGGGTTCGTTGGCCATCTGAGTGTCGGACGCGAACCACCGCTGCTTGACCGGGTAGGCGAAGGTTCCGGGCGCCACCCACGACGAACCAGCCGGCCAGAGCCGGAGCCGGGCGTCTTTGACCAGCCCCCAGGCGTCCTGACTGCTGTTGGCAGAATAGCCCCTCGTAATCGGGCAATCAACCTGCACGCCCGCAACCTTAACAGGCAGGTGGTACGTCGCCGAAATGAGCACAGCCCGCTGGCTGTTGACCTCGATTGTCACCCGCGAAACCCGCACCGCCGAGCGGACAGCGTCGCGGCTGTCCTCCACGCGGAGCAGCTTGGCCTGTGCCTTCGTTCCGTCGCACAGGTCGACGCTGCGCGATTCGCCAACTCGAAGGTCAACGACCCGCACCAGTGGGGTTCGAGTCGCTGGCGGCGGAACCGCCGTCGCCTCCCACACAGAACAAGCAGTTACAAAACCAGCAGCCAGAAGAGCACGGAGTACAACACGCTGTTTCGAGAGCGAGCCCATTGGAAGATCCTCCTTGTTCGCAAAACAGTTGGAACGTTTGGCATTGCGTCCATTGTACTGCCGATGCCGGATGACAGCAAGACTTTGGCATATAGGGAGTGCGGCTGCGTTTAAGTGGTAGAGAGGTTGCCTTTGGTGTGGTTGTGGCGCGCTGCAGAACTGCGAGCGGTGAATCGCAAGTGTGAGATTGGATAGACATAAGGGCTGGCGTCTGGGCCCGAGAAAGGGGAGGAGGCCTCTCGCAAAGGCGCGAAGACGCAAAGGATGTAGGAAAGAATCGAGCGCAAGATGCAGGCGGTAGAACCGGTGGGCCATTAAGCCCAAAGGTCCTCGGTTGTGGAGCCGACGGAGTGGAGAACACTTTGCCTTTTTGGGCTGGCGCTCGGCCCGGGGGAAAGCCGTGGCCCTGGGAAGCGGAAGACAGCACGTCAACGGCGAGTCAAATACAGCGACAGGGGCGGCGCCAGAAGCGGTGTTCGCGGGGTTTCTGAGCACAAAAAGGGCGAAAAATCTGAGCGCAATCCACTGGCGCAGAGGAAATTGCGGAGGGTTCTTTAACCCCAAAAAGGGCTTAAAATTCCAGTAGTTTCCAGTAGTTTCTCGACGAGAAGCCATACTGGAATGGGTGATCATTTGCGGGTCCTGATTGCGTTATGGTTTCGCTGCCATTTTTGAGTGTATTATAGTGTATTTATTGTCAGTTGTCAAGGAAAGAGGAAATTGACGCAAAGGCGCAAAGGCGCGGAGGGGGGTGCGTACGGGGGGATGGCGCCCGGGGCGCCAGGCCGAGGGCGAGACGCCCTCGGGACTGCCGGCGAGACGCCAGCGTTACACTCGCCAAGATCACGCACTGAAATGGAACCACACCCGCATATAGCGGCGAAGCGATTTCACAATCGTCTCGCGAGCAGCTCCAATTGATGCGGAGCGCATACAATGGGTGTGGCTACGTTTAAGTGGTAGAGAAGTCGCCCTTGGTTTGTTTGTTCCGCGTCGCAGAACTCGGAGTGGAGAACGGCAAGTGAAAAATAAGATGGGCGGGACGGTTGGCCTCTTAGCGGGAGAAATGGGACGGGGGAGACCTCTCGCAAAGACGCGAAGACGCAAAGGAGATAAGAAAGAATCGAGGGCGAGACGCCCTCGAGACTGCCGGCGAGACGCCAGCGTTACACTCGGCAAGATCGCCTACTGAAATGGAGCCACACCCGGAAATTGACGCAAAGGCGCGGAGGGGGGTGCGTACGGGGGATGGCGCCTGGGGCGCCAGGCCGAGGGCGAGACGCCGGCGTTACACTCGGCAAGATCACGCACTGAAATGGAACCACACCCGCATATAGCGGCGAAGCGATTTCACAATCGTCTCGCGAGCAGCTCCAATTGATGCGGAGCGCATACGAGTGGAATTCAGCCGACGGCAACGCGAATGTCGAGATGCGAACTCCCGAATCACATCTTCTGCATTCGCGGAGTTCCTTGATTGCTTTAGTGCTCGGCGCCCTCGGCGTAGCTGTCAATTAGGGCTGCGAGGTTGTGTATATAATACAAGTCGCCGTTGAAGCGAGTCGTGTCAACGTATAGGCTGAACTTCCGGCAGGTCTTGCCGAGAATCCAATATTGGGCGAGGACGTTGCCGCTCTTATGCTGGAGGGGACAGAGATGTTGTTCGCTGGCGGATTGCTTGGGAGCTTCGCTAATCCACCAGAGCGCCATGGACCTGTCGAGATTGTCGAGGTAGGTCCGGCACTCCTCGCGGGCGTATCTGCCGAGCAACCGTCCAACCTCCTCGACGAGGTCAATGAACGGCGGGACTTCCTGGTCCTCTCGCACGACCGAAAAGATGGAGCCGCGAAGGACAATGGCCGCGTTCCGGTCAATGTGGACAAGCGTTCGCCAGTCCTTCTTTTCATCGCCCCGCACTAATCCCATGCGGTGAAGCTCCGAGGTATATCTCGCCTGTCCGACCCGCGCCATGGCGAGCTTCCCGAAGAGATACCAGCCGAGCGACTCCTGCTCCTTCCAGCCGAGGTCCCGCGAAAGACGCACGAGCCCAATTGCTCCCGCGAGCCAACTGTTGTAGGTGGATTGGCCGCTGCGACGGTAGTAGCTGTACGGGTCGAAGAAGCCCCGCCAGGTAACGGGCGGCTTGACGGGCCCGCAAAGCGCCCAATCCTGAAGGGCGAGGAGTTCGTTGACGAGCCTTGTGCTCTGCCTCTCAAGCAGCGAGGCGTCCGGTTTCTCGCCGGTGATGGCTGTGTAAGCGTACACGCCGTACAGGTCGCCGAAGAAGCGTGATTCGCGGAGGGCCTTTTCGCGGTTGAAGGCGGGGAGCATGCGGATGTCCTGCCAGGGAACTTCGTATGGCGCGCGGTTGGCTCCGTCTCTGTACGTGCTGGTGTCCACCCGGAACGGAGGATTGATTCTCCACTCGTTCCGGAGATAATTTTTAACCTGCCGCCGCAGTTTTTTAGAAAAATATGGATAGGCTGCCATCAGCGACTTCGCCAGGTCCGGGGAACTGGCCCAGTAGAAGTAGGCGGAGGCAGTCCCGCCGATGCCGCCATAGACGTAGAAAAGCGGCGCCAGATGGCCCGCATCCACCATCTCCCGGACGTGCTTTTCGAGCTTGGCGCGCAGGGGCTGCGTCTCACGGGAGAGCGGGGCGGTTTTACGTCGGTAGAAAAGATATTGCCTCAGGCCGCCGATGCGGTACTCGTAGGAGTCCGCCCCTTCAACTGCCATCGCCTTGCCGGGCGTGTCCATAAGGTTGTAGTCAACAGGGAACACTTTCCTCGCGCCCTGATGGAAGGTCACGGGGACGTTTTCGCCCAGGGCTACGGCAAGCATGGGGGGCACTGGCGCCGCCTTGACGGCTGGCGTTCCCCAGTCGTCGTCAAACGATTCCCACTTGAAATCCTGCCGAATGGAAAGAATGTCCTCATCCGCGTCAACGGAATAGGTCTCTCTTACGGATAAAGGGTAATCCCGTAACTTTCCCGACCAGAGGCGGCTCTGCTCGAGCACTTCCGCAGGGAGGCTTCGAGCCCACTTCTCGGTGTCTGCTGGCTCAAACACCTTCCCGCCGAAAAGCGGCATCACTGCGATCTTGCCCGCCTGCCCGCGAAACTGGAATGTGAGCACGCGGCCGGAGGTGTGGATTGCCTGGGGGCGGTGTTCGAGACGAAAGAGAATCGGCAGGTCGAGCTTGAGGGGCCGGCGTCTCTCGAGCGAGATTTTGTCGGAACCGAGGTGCTCATCGTCCAAGTCGGCGACGTTGGCGTAGTTCCGGTAGGGCGAAAAGCGGCCAAACCAACCGAGGACCCAGGGCTCGTCGAGGTTGAGCGAGCCGTCGAGGTCTCTCGCGCTGCGGGAGATGACCTGCCCGCCGGATGCAAACGCGAGGTAATCCGGTGCGTTGTTCTGGAACGAAATAGTGGAAGCAGGGGTGTCAATCAACACTGCGGGAGTGAGGCGGCTCAGCACAACTGTGGCCCGGCCGCCGGAGACGGCGTAGGTGGCGATGTGATGGTCCCATGCGTTGTGCTGAACGCTGACTTTCTTCGCGCGTGGCCCCGGCGTCGCCCGGAACAGGACGTACGCCTCGCCGAACCACGCTGGCATGCCTGCTCCCTTTCGCGGCAAGTCGGGCACGGTTCGCTTGAAGACGATTTCGCCATTCGCAAATTCGGCGCGGAAAGAGAAACCGCCATCTCCGCGAAAGGCGTCTCTGGCGAGCTCGGAAGGCGTTTTTTGTGCAAAAGCCGCGTTTGCGAAAGAGCCGAAAGCGATGAAAAACACGATGCCAGCGCAGGCGAGTTTGTTAAGCCATCCGTATCGAATCATGCTGCGTCCTCTGTTTTTGCAGGTTCATTCGGCGGTCCGAAGTCTTTGACATCATTTCCCCTCGAGGCAGAAGACCAGATTGCGGACGGTCTTGTGGATAAGGTACTTGCCCGAGATGACCATCGGCGAAGCCGTGGCGTGAAAGGCGCCGCCGTAGCTGCCGCCGCGGAGAATCTCGCGGAAATTGGCGCCGTAGAGCCAGCCGTCTTTTCCGGTTCGGAGGTCAATATAGCTGTAGGCGCCCTCCCCGGAGGCCCAGCCGGGGTCCCGCACGGCGAAAATCTTGTCGCCGCCTCGGGCAAGGCCCCAGGACTGGTCGCTTACGCAGAACCCGACGGCGAAGGCGCTGTGGCGGTCAAGGTTCGCGCCGGGCTCGGCTTGCCATTCCCACTCGTTCTTGTCAATCCAGTAGCGGTTTTTGATGAGCGGTTCGAGCTTGCCGCCGGTCAGGTCGAGCCTGCCGACAAAGGCCCAGCCAGAGGCGCACAGCCGCCCCAGCGAGTACATGGCGTAGGCGTATCCATCCGGAGCGAGCACCGGCAGCGGCCCCGTGCAGCCCCCGCCGTGCACGTGCACGATAGGAGCAACGAACTTCTCGGAACCATCGCCCGCGTTGAGCACATGAAACGTCTTCTGATAGGGATGAGCGATATACCACTCGCGCACTTGCTCCAGCAGCTCATTCTGGACAAGCATCTTGCCGTTATGTCTCTCGCGGAATGGCTCCATCAAGGCCTTGTCAATTTTGTGGTGGGTCGTGTGCGCGCTGAGCACCTGCTGGGTGGAGACGATGACGGTGTCGCCGGAGACAACCAGCCAGTAATCACGAATCGCCATGCCGGGGAGTTTTTCCGATCTCCATATCTCCTTTCCGGTTTTCCCAGCGAAGGCATACACGCGGTTATCTCCACCGCCCACATAAAGCACGCCGTTATCGTATGCCGGCGTGGCCATGACCGGGCCGCCCACCGGCGATTTCCAGACCTCCTCGCCGTTGTCGGTTTTGAGCGCATAGACAAACCCATCTCGCCCGGCGATGAAAACTTTCCCCCCGGCTACCACGGGGCCTGCAAGAATCCCCTCGCCGGTTTCGAACGTCCAGAAGGGAGAGCCATCGCCGGCCTCGACCGCGTAGCAACGGTGGTCCATCGAGTTGGCGTAAACGATCTCTTCGTAAAAAGCGGGCGTGCCTAAAATGGCTGTCCCCGTTTTGTAAGACCAGGCTTTTTTCCCCGAGTCGAGGGCGATGGCGATGAGGTTGCCCCAGTTGGTGCCGAGGTAAACCTTGCCGGCGGCGACAATCGGGGGGCTGCCGGTGTGCGTCGGCTCGTTGATCTCGAACCTCCACTTGAGCCGGTAGGGCGGGTTCGGTTGATCCGTGGTGTAGCCAGTGTGCCCCGGATTCTTCTGGAGCTGCGGCCAATCATCCGGCAGTGCCGTTGCAGGAAGAAAGAGCAGAGCAAATATCAGTAAGGGTTCTGTCAGCTTCTTCATCTTTCTCTCCTTTTCATAAGAGTAGCACATCGTTTGGCATGGCGTGCTTCCTCGTGGAAATGATGGCGGTGATGGCGGCGGCAGGCAAGGCCTTGTTTTCGGCTGAGATGTTTTCTGATAGGAGAGAGAAAACTCTTCTACCGCGACGCCCCATCCACGCCGCGAGAAAAATCTTGTTGCCGTCCGGTCACAAGGGTAGCATAAATCCGGGCGTGGAAGCTCGAGCTCTACCGCTGAGGTGCGCGATGCGTCTATACCAAACCGTTATTCGTCGAGCGCTGTTCCATTTTGACCCGGAGTGGGCGCACGATCGGGCGATACAAGCCGGCCGGCTCCTGGGAGCGGTCAAGGTCGTCCGGCCGTTCCTGTCGGCGTTGTCCGGCTTCTCCGATCCGAGGCTGGAAACGGAGGTGTGTGGGATAAGATTCCCCAACCCTCTCGGGCTGGCAGCGGGGTTTGACAAGAGCGGGCGTGCGTGCGAAGTGTTGGCTGCGTTGGGCTTCGGGCACATCGAAATCGGTTCCGTATCGGCCGAGCCCTCCCAGGGCAATCCAAAACCGAGGCTGTTTCGGCTCCCGCGAGACCGGGCGATAATCGTGCACTACGGATTGCAGAATGACGGAGCCGATGCAGTCGCCGCTCGGCTGGCCTCCAAAAGGCTGGCGATTCCGCTGGGCATCAATATCGTGAAGACCAACCGAGGGAAGACCGCGGCGCCGGAGTCCGATGATGAGATCATCGGCGATTACACGCGCTCGGTCCGCATTTTGAAAAACGTGGGCGACTACATCTGCCTGAATCTCAGTTGCCCCAACACCGAGATGGGGCGAGATTTCTTTTCCGACCAGCGCAATACTGTACGACTGCTAACGGCTCTGTCCGAATTGGACATCCGCTGCCCTGTGTTTCTGAAAGTTTCTCCGCTCGGCGGAGTCCGGGCAATCGAGGAATTGCTGGCGGCGGTGGAAGGGGTGAGCTACGTGTCCGGATTCGTTTTCAACCTCCCTCCGGGCAAACCGGATACGCTCCGGACGCCCCGACATATCGTCGAGCTGATGCCGGGGGCCGTTTCCGGTAAACCGGTCGAGCGGTTAATCAACGAGTGCATTGGGGAGACGTACCGTCGGATGAACCGCAGCCGATACCGGCTCATCGGCGTCGGCGGGGTCTTTTCGGCAGAGGACGCGTACCTGAAAATCCGGCTCGGCGCCTCCCTTGTCCAGCTCCTTACAGCTATGATATATGAGGGGCCCGGTTTGGTCAGAAAGATTAACCGGGGGCTGTGCCAGCTCTTGGAGCGAGACGGTTTCTCCAATGTCGCCGAAGCTGTTGGAACGGCGCGCGCGTCGTGACGGCGGTTGAAATGGGTGCGGCTGTATTTCCGTGGCAAGTTATGGATGAATCCCTTGTTCGAGAAGCCCGGCTAAAGCCGGCTCTCACGCCGGAGACGGCCTATCCGATGACCACCAGCTGAAGCAGGTGGCTAAGGGGGGGCGCCCCGCCGAGGGCGGGGCATGTCCGGCGCAAGGACGACAGCGAGGAGATTGAAGGAGGCCTACCGAATATGCCACGATTTCGCAGCCACACCCGTTGAAATTGCCTCGGGAATCTCTCACCTTCAGGGGGAACTCACCGGAGAGAGCGCAGAGAAAAGGCGTCGGTATCCCCGATGAGCGGAGGGGACACCCCACACGATGCTGACAACTTCGGCAGGCGTTTCGTTTTGCCGCACGGTCATCTGCAGCCTCTGCGTGCTCTGCGCGCCCTGTGGTTCCACCCTCAGCTACCCGTAACCGAGGTGTTACCGGCCGGGTAATTTCAACTTGATAAAGCGACGGCAACACGGCATAATCGGCGTCAAAGGTTTTCTCGGGTAGGGCGCTCGTGGGCAAGGGGAGGCAAGCGATAGCCGCAAGGAGAGGGTTGGCAGCGGAGGACCCATGGTATTGAAGGAAAACACAGCCGTAACCGTGCGTGAGGATGTCGAACACGGCGAAGGTGTGGTTGTCAGCGTGCGGGGGTCCGTGGTGGATGTGCGGTTCAAGACTGGCTTGCCCTCGCTTCTCGAGGCGCTGTGCGTTCGTGTGTCGAAAGAAAAGGACGTGGTGCTCGAGGTGCAGCAGCATCTGGATGAGAATACCGTGCGCACCATCGCCCTGGCCTTCACGGCTGGAATGCAGCGAGGCATGAGGGCGCGGCGCACGGGGGCGCCGGTCATGGTCCCGGTGGACGAAAAAGTCCTCGGGCACATGCTGAACGTCCTCGGTGAGCCGCTGGATGTGGACGCTCTCCCTGAAAACATCCAGCGCAATCCGATTCACCGCCCCTCACCTTCTTTCCTCTCACAGGTGGCTTCGGAAAAGGTCTTCGAGACCGGCATCAAGATTATTGACCTTCTTGCGCCCATTAGCGAGGGGGGAAAGGCTGGCATGTTCGGGGGCGCAGGCGTCGGCAAAACGGTTCTTATTCAGGAGCTGATTCACAACACGCTGACTGAGCATCAGGGCGTCAGCATCTTTGCGGGGATCGGTGAACGGTCGCGAGAGGCGCTCGACATGTGGACCGAGATGAAGGAAAGCGGTGTCCTGAAAAACTCCGTCCTTGTGTTCGGGCAGATGAATGAGCCTCCCGGGGCGCGCTTCCGTGTGGGGCAGACTGCGCTGACCATCGCCGAATACTTCCGCGATGAGCTTCAGCGGGACGTGCTTCTATTTATGGATAACGTGTATCGTTTTGTGCAGGCGGGTATGGAAGTTTCGGGGCTGTTGGGGCGTATGCCGTCGAGGGTGGGCTACCAGCCGACATTGGCGACAGACATCGGCACCCTCGAGGAACGGATAGGCTCCACCGACCACGGCACCATCACTTCGGTGCAGGCGGTGTACGTGCCGGCGGATGATTTGACCGACCCCGCGGTCGCGCACGTGTTCCAGCATCTGGACTCAAGCATCGTCCTTTCGCGAGACATGGCGGCGCAGGGGCTCTATCCTGCGGTGGACCCACTCGAATCGAGCTCCAAGCTGCTCGACCCGGTCATCGTGGGGGAGGAACATGTGCGGCTGGCGGACGAGGTTCGGCGGGTAATCGCTCAGTACCGCGACCTGAAGGACATCATCTCGATGCTTGGCATCGAGGAGCTGAGCGAGGAGGACCGCAGCACTGTCGAGCGAGCGCGGCGAATCATTCGCTTTCTCACCCAGCCCTTTCACACTACGGAGCATTTCACCGGCAGAAAGGGCGCCACAGTTCCGCTTGAGAAGACCCTCCGGGGCTGCCAGGAGATTCTCGAAGGAAAACACGACGATAAACCCGAATCGCAATTCTATATGATAGGAGCGTTGGATTGATGATTGCGGATTGCGGATTGCAGATTGCAGATTGCGGACTGCGGACTGCGGATTGCAGATTGCAGATTGCGTGGTCGAGGTCGAGAATTCACAATCGCGATTCGGAGGTGGAAGAATCTACTGGCTTTTGGCAATTGCCATCGCGTCTATAAGCAACGCGAGGAGAAGGAGAACAAAGCAGAACGGCGCAATGCGAAATCGGGCATGCGGATTTCCAAGTCGGTAGCCCGCAATCTGGAATCCGAAATGGACTGCCGCAGAGAAGGTAAAGCCTGAAAGCGTGAAATCCGAAATCCGAAATCCCCAATGCGAAATCGGTCGCAACAGAGAGGGTAAAACCTGAAAGCACGAAATCCGCAATCTGAAATCTGGAACCCGAAATGGAGTGAGCCGTGGACAGGGAAGAGTTGAAGGGAAGGACAAAGGGCTTTGGACTTCGGATTATTCAACTGGTGGAATGTCTGCCAAAGGGACAGACTGCTGGCGTGGTGGGGCGCCAGTTACTTCGCTCAGGCACCTCGGTGGGAGCGAACTATCGCGCTGCGTGCCGTGCGAAATCAACCGCCGATTTCATTTCAAAAATGGGAACAGTTGAGGAGGAAGCCGACGAGTCGGTCTATTGGATGGAGTTGCTGATCGAAGCGCAGATTGTCAAAGCTGAAAAGCTCGAATCCCTCATGAAAGAAGCGGATGACCTTTTGGCGATTAGCGTCGCTTCCATAAACACCGCAAGGAAAAGAAAGGCGTAGAGCCGAAAAATGCGAAATGGAGTGTCGCAGAGAAGCTAAAGCACAAGGGTCCGAGACCTGAAATCCGTAATCCGCAATCGAAAGTGCAGTGCAGCAGAGAACTTAACCGCAGAGGTGCAAACTCTGAAATCCGAAATGGACTGCCGCAGAGAAGGTAAAGCCTGAAAGCGTGAAATCCGCAATCCGCAATCTGAAATCCGAAATGGAGTACCGCGATGCGGCTGCGAGTTACAGTTCCAACGCGAGTTGTCCTGGACCGCGAAGTGACGTACGTCCAGGCGGAGGACCCGAGCGGGCGGTTCGGGATCCTGCCTGGGCATGAGAGGTACATGACGGCGGTGGTGCCCTCGATCCTGGTCTATCGGTATAGCGTAGGCGGAAAAGGAGAGCGCGAAGCGTATATCGCGGTCCGGCACGGTGTGTTGCGGGTGACCACGGAGGAGGTTCAGGTCGCGGTGCGGGAGGCGCACGCGAGCGACGACCTCGCGGCGCTTCAGGAGGAAATCCGGAAAGCGCGCGAGAACCGAAGTCAGCGCTCGTATCGCTCGACGCGCTCGCTCTACCGGATGCAAATCGCCGCGTGGCGGCGGTTGATGGAGTACGAAGATGTGCGCGCACGATGATGATAAGGAGGAACTCGAAGACGAGTTCGAGGTCCGCGTTCGGCGCCAGCGGGAGCTAATCGAGAAAGGCCGCCGCGAGAAAGGGCAATCATTCTGGGGATATGTCGGCTTGATTGGCGCCGTCGGCTGGAGCGTGGTGGTGCCGATGGTGCTTGGTGTGTTTCTCGGGTTGTGGCTTGACCGTAAGTTCGGGACGGGCTCGAGGTGGACAATCGCGCTGCTTCTTTTCGGGCTGTGTGTCGGCTGCGTCAACGCTTGGCGAACGATTACGAAAGAGCAGTAAACGGCCGCATATTCAGCGTCCCGGCGTCAACGGCCGGTGGGAGAGGGCAAAAGCTGGACAGCTATTTACGGAAAATCGGAAATGGATGCGCTTCAGATAACAATCACCATAGGTTTGGGGCTGGCGGGTCTGGCGGTGGGCCGGGTATATTTTTCCCTCATGCGGTACTCTCTGGCCTATCTCGGCGGAAAGAGAAACGGGACCATGAAATTTGTGGCGTTGGCCCTGCTTCGGGTGGTGCTTTTTGGCGGCGGAGCGCTGGGCGCGCTTCTGCTCGGCGCCTGGTGCCTGGTCGCATACGTGGTAGGATTCATTGTGGCGCGGACCATCGCCGTTGGCAGAGCGAGAGCCGCCGGAAGCTTCTCGCCCACGCCATCGGAAGGCATAAAGCATAATGGCTAACAGTGGTGTTATGACAAGTCCGCTTGAGAACGTGGAACTGTTCAGGGTGGGCCCTGTACCGGTTACGCAGATTATCGTAGTGACGTGGGGCGTTATGGCGGTCGTGGTCGTTTTCGCCGCGCTCGTCAGATTGAAGCTGCGAAAGAAGTCCCCGGGCAGAGCACAACAGGTGGTGGAAGCGATGTTGAACTGGCTCGGCGAAGAGATCAGGGGCATCATTGGCCGGGACCCGTGGCCCTTTGTTCCGTTAGTGGCTTCGCTTTTCATCTTCATCCTGGCGTCGAACCTTGTCGCGTTCATCTCGTCCTTCTTCGAAGTGGTCAAGCCGCCCACCGCAGACATCAGCACGACGGCAGCTTTGGCGAGCGTGGTTTTTCTGGCGGTCCCTTTCTACGGGATCGCCATGACCGGGACGCTGAATTACCTGAAAACGTACGTCCGGCCGGTCTGGATCATCCTGCCGTTTAACATCATTTCCGACCTCTCGCGGACTCTCGCGTTGGCAGTGCGTTTATTCGGCAATATCCTCAGCGGCGAGATTCTGTTTGGCGTTCTTTTGTCGCTTGTGCCGTTCTTCCTGCCGCTGCCGTTGATGTTTCTGGCGTTAATCACGGGGACGATTCAGGCATACATCTTTGCGGTTCTTGCGACTGTTTATATTGGAGGCGCAGTCAGAGTTGTGGAGAAACACGAAACGGAGGAGAAAACGAAATGACGACGGAAATGCTGGCAGTCATCGTTGCGGGCGGAACGATTGCCATTGGCTCGATTGGTCCCGCTCTGGGCGAGGCGCGAACGGCGGCCGCGGCGCTGGAGGCTATGGCTCGCCAACCGGACCTTGCGGGGACAATTACCCGCACGCTCTTCGTGAGCCTGGCGATGATTGAGTCCACGGCGATTTATTGTCTGCTGGTTTCGATGCTGCTCCTCTTCAAAGTGGGACCGTTGTTTAGCTGAGCACATGGATTCGCAAATACGGTGACGTATAATGGCGCCGTGAAAGGAGCTATTTTGACGGGATAACAGGATACACGGGATTCTTCCAGAGACGTGAGCCATCCAGTAAATCACAAGCCGGGAAGGTGCTGGGTGAAAGATCACCAAGCGCAATGAATTGGCGGAGAAGACGTGGCATGGGCATCCTGCCCATGACCTTCCACGGGCGAGACGCCCGTGCCACGTTCCTCCAGACCTTCCTGCCCGGTCATGGCGGGGTCGAAGGAGATACGGTCATCGTCGAGCCCCGCGTGCCGCGGGGTCAAGGAGGTTGTTGTGGCGGCTCAGGAGATACAACTCATTAACAAGCTCGTTGCCGCTGGTAAGCCAGTACGTGAGAAGTTGAGGTAAACCGAAAGGCCAAGAACCTTTCGCAAGGATAAACGGGATTCCAAGAATCATGTGCATCCTGTTATCGTGTCTGAGCAAATACGCCACCGAACTTATGAATCGTAGCACTAAGCAGCCGTCACCCTACAATAGAGCACGAACCGGAAGCGGAGACCTCGCACCATGACCGTTTGGACTTACATTGGACAGATCGTTAACATTCTCGTCTTCGTCGTGATTCTGTATTTCCTGCTCTACAAGCCCGTGCGGCGGGTGATGCAGCAGCGGAAGGATGAGATGGAAGCCGAGCTACGGGAAGCGGAGAAGAAACTTCAGCAGGCAGAGAGCATCCGCGCCGAGGCCGAAAAGCGCGCCAAGGAGCTTGAGGAAAAGCGAGACTCCATTTTGAAGGAAGCTCGCGACGGGGCCGAAGCCCAACGTAAAGAGCTGCTGAAGAAGGCCGAGGAGCTGGCCCGCGACAGGCTGGAACGTTTCCGCCGCATTATGGATCAGGAACGCAGCGAGCTGCTTGATAAAATCACCGATGAGCTTCGCGACACTATCGTGCAGGTTGCCGGCTCGGCGCTGAGCGACGCATCGGTTAGGCTGACCGACCGTGCGCTGGAACGCCTCGAGGCGCTGCTGGATGACACGTCCAAGGAGGATTTGGAAAGCGCACGCAAGGCTTTGGGTGAGTCCGAGAAGCGCGTTTCGGTCCGTTCCGCGGAGGCGCTGACGGACAAGCAGCTCGACCGGCTGAGAAACATGCTTGCTGAGAAGGTAGGCGTCAAGAAGATCGAGCTTGAGGTAAAAGAAGACCCCTCCCTGCTGGCGGGACTGGAGGTGACGCTCGGACACCTCCTTCTGGAAGCGCACTGGCGTGGTGTGATAGACGAGTCTCTCCGGGAGCAGCAGGAAGCGCTGAAAAAGCAGCAAGCTCAGGCGAAGCAGCAGCGGAAGGAAAAGGCGAAGGAAAAGCCAAAGCAGGAAGCGGAGCCGAAGACGAAGAAGACATCCACGCGGGAACCGAAAGTGGAAGCGAAGGAAGAGGCAAAACCGGAAGGAAAGCAAAAGCCGAAGCGGAGTCGGGGTAGCAAGTGATGGAGGGTTGCCGCCACTGGTCTCGTGGGGCGTTGCATTGGTAAACCATGTCAGCCGAAAGCACGATTTCCCAACCGATTGATAAACTCGCCGAAGAGGCGCAATCTCTGCTGGAGTTTGAGCCTCACCTGTCGGAGTTCGTAACCTCCTGGCTCGGCGAAATGAGGAAGGCCGTGACCAAGCGCGAGCTCACGGGCCGGGTTGAACACGTGGGCCGGATCATTCACGTCGCGGATGGGGTGGCGACGGTCAGCGGGCTACCTGAGGCGCGCTTCAATGAGCTGCTGCGATGCCCGGGGAACGTTTACGGGTTGGTGTTTAACCTTGACCCCGAAGAGATAGGCTGCATCCTGCTTGGCGAGGATAAGAAGCTCTCGGCGGGGGACCCTGTGAGGCTCACCGGCGAGGTGGTGGTCGTGCCCGTTGGGGAGGCGCTGCTCGGCCGCGTGGTGGACGCCCTGGGCCGGCCGCTTGACGGCGAGGGGTTCATCGAGCATGAGCGCCGGGACCCTATCGAGGCGGAGGCGCCGCCGATCCTCGACCGCCTCCCGGTGGTCCAACAGCTCGTCACCGGCGTTAAAGCTGTGGACGCGTTGATTCCCATAGGCCGAGGGCAGCGTGAGCTTATCGTGGGCGACCGTGCGGTCGGCAAAACGGCGCTCGCCGTGGACACCATTCTCAGTCAGCGAGGGAGTGACGTCATCTGCATCTACGTGGCGATTGGCCAGAAGGTCTCGTCGGTGAAGCGTGTGACGGAATCACTGTTGAGCCACGGCGTCATGCGCCAGAGCATCGTGGTGTGCGCGGACGCCGATGACTCCCCCGGTCTGCAATATATTGTGCCGTACGCCGCCACGACGATGGGCGAGTACTTCATGCGGAAGGGCAGGGACGTTATCGTCATCTACGACGATCTCACCCGCCACGCGCGCGCCTATCGGGAGATCTCGCTGCTGTTGCGCCGCCCACCGGGCCGCGAGGCTTACCCCGGCGACATCTTCTTCATTCACTCCCGCCTTCTCGAAAGGGCGACGAGACTGAAGGAGGAGATGGGCGGCGGCAGCCTCACCGCGTTGCCGATTGTGGAGACGCAGGCGAAAAACATCTCGGCGTACATTCCGACCAACCTCATCTCCATCACGGACGGGCAGGTCTTTCTGGACCCGGACCTCTTTTACAAAGGCGTGAAGCCCGCCATCCACGTCGGCAAATCGGTATCGCGGGTCGGAGGCAGGACGCAACTGCCCGCCATGCGCGCCGTGGTGAAGCAACTGCGCCTCGAGTACGCCCAGTTCGCAGAGCTGGAGATATTCACCCGCTTCGGCGCCACCGTGGAGGAGGAGACGCAGAAAAAGATCGAACGCGGACGCCGCATCCGCGAGATTCTGAAGCAGCAGCGGCTCGACCCGCTGACTGCGGGCGAGCAGGTGGCCATCCTTCTCTCCGTGGACCGTGGCATTGTGGACAACATCCCCCTCGAAAAACTGGCGCGCTTTCAACAAACTCTGCGGGAGATGATTCCGGCGAAGCATGGCAAGCTTCTGAAGAAAATCGAGAGCGGAGAGGAGCTCCAGGATACCGAGTGGGACGCCCTCGCGAAGAGCATCGAGGCCATCGCCGCAGATTTCTCAGAGGAGAAACCTCCGCCTGAAAAAGGGGAACCCTCGCCGGAGAAGAAGGAGGAGCCGAAAACGGAAGCCGTGGAGAAAAAGCGGGAAAAGCGGACGGAAGCATCTCACGAAGAGAAAGCGGAAGTCCAGCCCGCGGCCGCCACACCGGATGACGTGGACGACGTAAACGATGCCGAACCGACGCCAGATCGAGAGACAAATTCAGACGATTGAGGGGCTGCGCGACATCATTCACTCGATGCGTTCCCTCGCGGCGACATACCTGAGCCGAGCCGAGGAGCGTCTGGACGGCGTCCGCGCCTACGCCGACACGGTCGGCCACGCAATAGAGGATTGTCTGTTCGGGCGAGAAATCCGTCTTCCGGAAAGCGAAGGGCGGGGGACGGCGATTCTGGCGTTCTTCTCGGAGCAGGGTCTCTGCGGGCGCTTCAACGAGGTTATGGCGGAGGCGGCAGTGAAGCACGCCGCAACCGCGAGTGGGCCCCAATTCATCGTCGTTGGCAAGCGCGGCCCGGGCCTGATACGAAGGGAGAAACTCGCGATTCTTGCCGAACTGCCCTCCACGACCTCGCCGGACGGCGTTGATGCGGTCATTCATGAGATTGCCAAAATCGTCCTCGAGCTTCATGGACGCAATGCGTTCGCTCAGTTGTACCTGCTTTACGCGCGCTACCTCTCGCCGGGGCGAATCAAGCCCGCGTTCGAACGCGTCCTTCCGCTGGACCTCACCCAATGGCGCGAGGCCGAAAAGGCGCGCACTTCTCCGCCGCATCTCGCCCTGTCGCGGGTGCGGCTTCTGTGGGAGCTGGTGCACGAATACACCTTCATTTCGCTCTACCGCGCCTTCACTGAGAGCCTCGCCGGCGAGAACGGCATGCGACTTCAATCCATGGAGGCCGCCAAGAACAACATTGACGACACCCTCAAGGATCTGCAGCTCCGGGCGCGCATCCAGCGCCAGAATGACATCACCGAGGAACTGCTGGATGTGGTCTCCGGAGCGGAGGCGTTGAAACACTCTTGAAGGAATCCAAAACGGCTTTCCAAGTGCCCTGGTTGGGTGCGGCCGTATTTGCGTGGCATACTTCGGATGAATCCTTTGGTCGAGAAGCCCGGCTGAAGCCGGCTGTCACGAGAAGAATCTCGTATCCGATACCACCGACTAAAGCCGGTGGCTAAGGGTGGCGCCGGCTAAAGCCCGGCAGCCCTGCCTGCGGCGGCGTGGCGACCACGACGAGAATGACAGGGGCCGTGCCCGATATGCCCCGCAAACGCGGCCACGCCCCCCTTGTAAGCCCTCAGTCTCGGGCGGAAACCCCGCCTTGGCGGGGGAGGGAAAAAGGGAGGAATAGGACAAGGCAGAGGCGCAGAGAGGAAGATGAGAAGAACCGAGTCCTTTGCTGCCGTGGCATGGGCATCTTGCCCATGATTCCTACGGGGCCCGCCTCCGGCGGGATGCCATGTGGGGGCGGCTTTTTTGCCGTGAAGGGTACAGCCGGAGCCAGTCGGGCGCAGGATGCCCTCCCGCGGAACGCGGGACAAGATGCCGGGGGTACAAGGCCGGCTCCGCGTGGTCCGCGGGCCGTGCGGTTGCACCCTCAGCCGCCCGTAAGTGACGCATTACAGTGCCCGGGTTTTTCCCGTTGCAGTGTCCGGGCTAATATGGTAAAAGCTGCTACGCGTGGCAATTAGCGAGTCATTTTCACAGCAGGCGCAGAGAACGGGGGAAGATACACCTCGGCCTTACAGAGGAGCAGGGTCATGCCAGAATGGTTTAGCAATTGGTGGAACAGTCTGACACCGCTCAACCAGACCTTCTATGGCGCCGCGGCATTTTTCAGCGTCTTCTTTCTGTGGCAATTGGTGGCAGCTTTGATAGGGTTGGGCGGTGAGGGGGGAGACGTGGATGACGTCGGCGACGTTGATGACGTTGATTACGATGCTGAGGTTGATGCGGCTGACGCAGTCGCTTCCTTCAAACTCGTCAGCATACGGTCAATAATCAGCTTTTTCACCTTATTTACGTGGGGCGGTGCTCTGTATCTCAACTGGGGCCAACCCTCTTCCACTGCCATTGGATATTCGGTGATCTGGGGGCTCGCGGGGATGTTCAGTGTCGCCTTGATTTTCTGGGGGCTGCGAAAGCTCACGAAAGCGGGAACGAGTGACCTGAGAACGTGCATTGGCAAGCCGGGAACTGTTTATCTGGACATCCCCGAAGATGGGGTGGGAGAGGTGCGGGTCATGGAGAGCGGTGTGATTTCCTACGTCAGGGCCCGATCCGCCCACGGAAAGGAACTGAAGGCGGGCACTCCAATCGGCGTTGTTCGTCGTCTGGACCAAACGACAGTTGAAGTTGTGCCTGTTGAGGAAGAGGAATAATGAGAAGGAGGTATCATCATGGTCGGACAATTCATCCGTGCATTACTTCTTGCGCCAGTGGCGGCGGCTAATCCCGCGCTGATTCTTGGGGTGATTCTTGGTCTTGCTGTCGTCATCCTGCTCATCAGCATGGCGAATCGCTACAAGCGCTGCCCATCCAACAGGATCCTGGTCAAGTATGGTAAGACCGGCAAAGGGGCGGCAGAGTGCATTCACGGGGGGGCGACACTTGTGTGGCCGTTGTTCCAGGCGTACGACTATCTCGACCTGGAGCCGTTCGTGGTTACGATTGACCTGAAGGCCGCCCTGTCACAGGAGAACATCCGCGTGAGCGTGCCGACGACAGTGACGGCAGCGATCTCGAAACAGGCGGGCATCATGGAGAACGCCGCCGTTCGCCTGTTGGGACTGTCGCGCCAAGACATCGAAGATCAGGCCCAGGACATCATTCTCGGACAGATGCGTGCGGTCATAGCCACCATGGAGATCGAGGACATCAACCGCGACCGCCAGGCGTTTATGTCCAAGGTCAACGAGGCGGTCTCCGGGGAGATCGAGAAGATCGGCCTGACGCTGATCAACGTGAACATCCGGGACATTGTGGACGAATCGGGTTATATCGAAGCACTGGGACGTCGGGCAGCGGCTGAAGCGATCCAGCAGGCGAACATTGATGTCGCCGAACAGGAGAAGCTGGGCGAGACCGGTGTCGCGGTGCGGCAGCGTGATCAGAGGGTGGCGGTTGCCGCCGCAAATGCCGTGGCGGAGATCGGCGAAGCCACCGCCAGCCGTGACAAGCGTATGAAGGCCGCCGAACTGGATGCCGAGGCTGTCCACGCTGAAACGGAGGCAGACGGCAAGAAGGCAAGCTATCGCGCCAACCAGAGAGTCGCCGAGGAAGAAGCGAGGAACCGTTTCGAGTCTGCGGCTCGTGAAGCGGACGGCGCTATTCGCGTGTCGGAGCAAATCGCCCAAAAGAAGGCGGAGGAGGCTCGTGCTGAACGCGAGGCGGCACGCCTCAAGGCGGAGGTGATTGTGCCTGCCAACGCCGGCCGCGAGAAGGTAATTATCACGGCCGAGGCTCAAAAACAACAAGCCATTCGTATCGCAGAAGGCGAAGCCCAAGCGACACTCGCTAAGATGACCGCGGAAGCGAAAGGCATCCAGGCGATCCTCGACGGCAAGGCCGTTGGGTATCGCGCACTGGTCGAGGCTTGCCGTACCGCTCCGCAGGCTGCTTCGCTTCTGCTCATCGAGAAGTTGCAGGAAATCGCCAGTATCCAAGCCCAGGCTATCCAGGACCTGCCGATAGAGAAGATCTTCGTATGGGATACCGGCGGGGGACAAGGACGGGAAGGTGGATTGTCGGGGTTTGGCGGGCGACTTATGGGCGCGCTGCCTCCCATGCACGAGTTAGCGAAACAGATGGGCCTCGATCTGCCGGAGTTCCTCGGCAAGATATCGGATGAATCTAAAAAGCAGCAGCAACCGCCATCGGAACAGAAGGCGGAAACCAAATCTAAGGTTAAAAAGGCGCCGCCAGCAGAATAGCGCCGGGGCGCCCGTGGCTCAGTTGGATAGAGCAACGGATTTCTAATCCGTTTCACCAGGATTTTGCAGGCGGTTGCCGCAGAACGAGTAGTGCCGCAACTCTTTTTATGCCAGATAGTTGCGGCCCTCCCTTTGTCTCGGGTGTGGCTCCATTTCAGTGGCAGGCGGGTCGGCTCTCATGTGTCTGGAGCAAACCGTGTATTGGGGATGAGCCTATCACGCCCCTTCAGGGCTTTTGTATTTCATCACGTACGACTTTCCCAGGGCGTTGCCCTGGGCTGGAATATTGCGCCCCTTCGGGGCTGAAGTTGCTTTGGGGTCGCCCTGTAAGGGCAGACTTAATAAAGCTCAGGGCAAGGCCCTGAGAAAGCGCCCCCGTTCAAGAATGATGAGCCCTGAAAGGGCGAGATATGTGCGTCACGACTCGAAAGATTCCTCGAGGCCAGTTCGAATAGCCCGGCGTTTTCTCCTTTTCGTAAAGGTGAGTGGGGGGATGGGGTCAAGATTCCGGCACGGGCAAGGTCCAAGGACAGTTCCGCCACTCAAATGTAGCCGCACCCAGACCTGTTTTTCGGCCATTTCTTTAGAGGCGGTGTCAGGGTGGGAAGGTTGAAGGGACCGCCGCCTGGTTTGTGCACCCGTGATGCGATGCCTTGGGTGCGGCTACGTTTCAGTGGGTGAGTTTGCGAAGAGTAACGCCGCCCCGCCATGGCGGGGCAGTCCCGAGGGAGTCTCCCGCCCCGGGCGGGACAGCGGGGGCAAGATGCCCTCCCGCGGAACGCGGGACAAGATGCCGGCGGTACAACCAGCAGCCTCCTAATCAAAGCTACGGGACCGATGGGTCCCCTCAATCCACGTGGACTCGATCAAGGGCATTTATCTCACCTTTGCAGTTCGTGACTCGGAAACCTGCAACGCGCGAGAAACAATCGAAAGGCAATTCCTCTACCACTTAACCGCAGCCGCACCCGACGCCTTTGCTGCGCCAGGCGTCGAAAGCGGACGCCGGGTTCGTGACCTCTTTCCGCTTGCCGTTTTCGCGACTACTTTGCTTCGATGCGATAGAATTTCGCGTCGCTGAGGAGGGTCGCATCCGTCCAGGAGATGGTTGCCCCGTCGGAGGAAATTGTTGCTTCCTCAAGCCACACGCCGGTGAAGAGGTCAACGCATGACGAGACGGTAAAGGTGTCGTTCGGCTGGCTGTCCCAGGTGAGGCGGATGCCGCCGCCATCGTCCACTGCGACGCGGGGCGCCGCGAGCGGCACAGAATTGTACTCGTAGGCTCCCACATCCACGGTAAGCGATGCTCCGCCAAAGGCGATGCGCAAGTTCCTATCGAGGTCGAACCCGGGTTGGTCGAGCACCGAGTTGTCCCCTGCGTCAACACATGGCGAATCCGACGAGAGGCGATAGTTGTTATCGTCGTACGTGTTTGAGTCGTTGTCGGGACCATCCGGATCAACGAAGCGTGGATTCAGGGCTATGTTCCCTTGTCCATCACCGGTCCATCCCTCTACGCATGAATAGGCAACATCTCTGGAACCGAGGAGTTGCTCGCACTGCGAGGCGTTATTTCCCCAGATGATGCAGTTGCGTATCTGACCACTGCAAACGTAAAGCCCGCCACCGGCGCCGTCGGGGGATGTCGTCCAGTTCCCGACGATGGTGTTATTGAGGACCGTGCCCTCACAGGCAGAAAGCCCCCCGCCATAGCCGGCCGAGTTGCCGATAATCGAGTTGCTGCGAATGGCGCCATCGCACTTATACAGCCCGCCGCCCTCGTTATCTGAGGAGTTGCCCTCGATGATGTTGTTCACGATCTCGGCTCCGCACACGAAGAGTCCGCCGCCGTACGCGGCGGAGTTTCCAGAGATGGTGTTGTTCTCGATACTGCCCTGGCATCTGCACAACCCGCCGCCTTTTCCTATTGGGTCGGCGGTGTTGTCTGAAATCGTATTGTCCCGGATGCGACCGTTACACTTGTACAGCCCACCGCCTTCGCTGTTTTGCCCCGGAAAAATCGGGGGCATAATCAGCGTGTTGCCGGTAATCGTGTTGTTCTCGATCGTGCCGTCGCAGTAAGCCAGCCCCCCGCCGCGAGCAAAGGCGTCTATGCCGAAGTTGGCGGTGATGATGTTGTTCTCTATGGTGGCGCGAGTGTGGTGTTCGCTTGTCCCGCCGCAAATTCCGGCGCCCTCGGCGTCCTTGGCCTTCCCGTTGCGGACTGTAAAGCCGGAAAGGACGCAGGTTTCGTCTTCTGTGCCGGAGAAGGTGACGACGGGACCCGCCTGGCTGCCATCAATAATGGTCCATGCCGGAGTGTGGGGAGCCCTGCTGCGGAGGACTATGTTCTTGCCCTTGAAGTGAATGTTCTCGAAATAGGCGCCGGGGGCGACAACGACCGTGTCGCCATCGGACGCCTCGTCAATGCCCTGCTGAATTGTGTTGAAACCCGTCAGCCAGGATGTGCCATCACCCGACGGCGAAATCCAACCGTCCACATACCACGTCGTGCTCGCCGTTGCCCCGCAGAACGAAAACAAGCTGACGATGAGGGCAATTACAGGGCAGCTCTGCAAAAGGAGTTTTCTGATAGCGCCCGCTCCGCCCGTCGGATGCTCCGTCTGAACGCTGAAATGCACATTATCCATGAGAACTTCTCCTCCGTAGGAAGGGACCCTCGTTCACAACAAGATGGAACTCACGTAGCCCGAAAGCTCCGACCAAAGAGTGGCCATTGCAATAGGCGTGCCAGGTCAGCATCGCGGAGATTCGGAGCGAAAAACGAGAACTCGGGGGTATTCTTATCGGCTTTTCTGTCGGCTTGTCATCTTGGGTTTCGCAGGAGCCTGGCGAGGCAAGAGGGCTAAACGGCCGAAGAAGTTTGCCCGGCATGAAGCTTGCTTAACCGTGAAGGGCCTTTGCGTTTGAACTCACGATTAGCCCTGAAGAAGCGGAGAGAAGACCCGGCAGGCCGGCGGATTACAGGGCGAGCGGGGGGTGTAACCGGAGCCACGCTCCCGTTTTCCGCCAGCCCTACCGGTTGAATCTGAAACCGTGGTTCGGGCTTTCGATGTAACCACGGAGCAAACATCTCCGATATTTGGAGACAATACTCGAAGTGTACACAATCGTACCGCCGGCCGCAATAGTGTGCAGCGCGATTCTGACGAGCTTGCCTCACGTTGGCCGCAGAGCGTCCGTGCAGAACCAGCCAAGCGACAGAAAACCCCCGCAAGAAGGGGTTGTGCGATTCCGCTGGGGCCTCCATCGCCAAGTCTTCGATGACGCACAACCTGTCGGCTAAACGGTCACCTCTGGCGCGACATTGTGGCGCCGAAAAATGAGGAGCGATCGTCTCTCGGGAATCTCGGGATCGGTAAGCGAATGATTGAAATACTGGCTCAGATGGAACGCGTCGAACTTCTAAATGCGAAAGGAGCGGAAGAATGTCCAGTTGCGAGGATGAAAGGTCGTGGAAGGCGCTGAACGCTCAGGCACGTGTGCTTTATCAGGAAGGGCGATATTCAGAGGCTGCCGGTGTGGCAGAAAGAGGTTTGGAAGTTGCAGAGAGGGCGTTCGACGCCCATCATTGCAACGTCGCGACATCCCTGAACAATCTCGCTGCGCTTTATCATTCACGGGGGAAATATGCGAAAGCCGAGCCGCTTTACGAGCGAGCTCTGGCGATTTGGGAAGAAGCCCTCGGGGCGGATCACCCTTTGGTGGCGACCTGCCTCAACAATCTCGCAGAGGTTTGCAGGGAGCAGAGCAGGTATGCTGAAGCGGAACCCCTTTACAAGCGAGCTCTGGCGATACGGGAAAAGAGACTTCTCTCTGCGCATCCTGACGTTGCGACTTCTTTGAACAATCTGGGGCTGCTTTACTATTTTCAGTGCAGATACGCCGAGGCTGAGACATTTTGTAGGCGAGCTTTGGGGATATGCGAAAAGGCTCTCGGAGGGGAGCATCCTGACGTTGTGCAGTCGCTGTGCAATCTCGCGGGGATTTACCTTTCCCAGGGCAAGTACGGCGAGGCGGAGCGGCTCAACAAACGGGCACTCGCAATAAGGGAAAAGGCTCTCGGACCAGAGCACCCCGCCATTGCCAACACCCTGAACAATCTGGCTGCGGTCTATCATTCACAGGGGAAATATGCGGAAGCGGAGCCGCTTTGCGAGCGAGCTCTCGGGATACTGGAAAAAGCCTTCGGACCGGAGCATCCGCGTGTGGCGATTGTGGTCGAAAATCTGGCAAAGCTGTGTTGGGACGCGCGACGTAAGCGCGAAGGGGAACAAAATGCAAAGCCTACGTACAGTCATCGTTAGCGCTCTGGCTATCGCCGGGGGGTCTTTGGCCGCTGAGCCCGCTGGGGCGGGACCGACGCCCGAGCCCAGGACCAGTCCAAGAGCCCAGAGAACGGGCCCGGGCCAGGAGGTGGCGTCAGGGGCAGGGACGAACAGCCGCAACCCAGAAGGCCGCCCTGAAACGCAACCTCCGCCTGCAGGGGGTGACGGGGGATGGATAGAGTTCAAGGGGGCGAGCTACGGTGGAACAAGAGCGCGCTATCATGTTCGCAAGGGCAAGGCTTTAGACGAGGCCGCGGTCATGAAGAAGATACAGAAGAATCCCGTCGGTGCCATGATGGCCCTCGAGTCCAAGATGGCGCGAGCGGCGATGCGACCGACCGCCAGGACCCGTTATCGCATCTATCTGGCGAGCGCAATGGTGGACGGCGGACTTAATCCCGGGACGGCGGTGACGTACGTATTAGAAGGCCTCAGCGATGACCTGGCGGCGATGCTCTCCTCGCAGTACATGGCCCAGGGACTCAGACAGCGGAACGAAAGAGGCACGCGATGGGGGCCGCCTGAGGTACAGTGGCAGCCCATCGGCCTTGGCCGACTGGTGCAACTGACGCGAGCGCACATGGCCCACAGGTTGAGGGTCCAACGGCCCGGGGCAGCGGGTGCTTGGACGGGCCCTCGGGGAGCCGGAGGATGGGTGCAATTCCACGGTCCGGGCTGGGACGAGGCCGACGCGTGCTTCGGCGTCCACAGGGGCCGGCCCCGGGACATGAGACGCATGGCTGGCAAGGTCAGGCAAGACCCTTTTCTGGTCATATGTGGCCTTGAGTCCAACATGATAGAGGCAAGAATGCGCTTGTCGACCAGGGCCGCATACAGAGCAAGCCTTGCCAGGATTCTTGAGGGCGTCGGTTTTGATCCCGGCGCAGCAATTATCTACGCGAAGGAGGGGCTCTCTTCCCGCCTCGCTCGAATGCTATTCTCTATTTACGCCGCAAAAGCGGACCGCGCGCCGAGCCGGGATCTACCTCTTTAAGCAAGCTTCAGCCGGGCTTCTGAGTCGGGGGCTTTAGCGATCCCCACCAGCCCCTGGCCGTTTTCTGTTCTTGCGGCCCCAAACGTCAGCTCCGGCCGCGCTTTCCAGCGGCTCCTATGCGGTTCCCTTCAGCGGCGCGTTAGCATTACGGTGCGGCCCTCGGAGCCAGTGCGGGGGACTTTGAATGCTACATCCAGTCCCACTCGCTTGGCATCAGTTCCATTTTATACTCGGTTTGGCACGTTGGACAGTTTGCCGCAATTCGTATGACAGCTTGACTGTGGGACTTGACGTCTTCGGGCATCTCGATAAACCCGAGTTTGATCTCAACTTCCTCGACCTCATGCCCCTTCGGGCAGAACAATTTGACGCTCATTGCTATCCCTCCCCTTGCTGCGACGAACTCCCTGTTGTTGCTGTCCGGTTCTGGGCCCTGCCAAGCCGGGCTCCGGAGCAGCGCCCCCGGGGGCGTGGTGCGCTCTTACTGCGTCCGGCGGAGCTCGTTATTCGGCTTGTCCTCTTTGTCTTGCGTCTTAACCTTCAAAACGAATATTGATGCCACTGCGATGGCGATTGTGATGAGGTTGACCACCGACCAGATCTCCCGAGTGAGATGAACTCGGATGATCGGGTTGTAGACCACAGCCATCACCCCGAGAACCCAAGCCCATCCCTCCTTGTGATGGGCAAGAGCTTGGACGCCGACATAAGCGAAAGCCGCACAGCAGATCCACCGCAGCAGGATGTAGTACGCGTATGGGTTCCGCGGGTTAAGCGCCCAAAGGAGCGTGAGAGTCGCGATCAATTGTGGAATCCAGATTCGTTTCACTCTGCATCCTCAAAGGACGAATATTCTGCTCTAATGGCGTTGTCCCCAGAAAAGGCGACCACCAACTGGAAGATCATGCCAACCCCCATGATTGCACTGAACGTTATGACAACCGGCCGGAGAGCCGCGCGCGCGAGCGCGATCATGATGATTGCCAGAAGGTAGGCCACCTGTGCAAGAAAGGTCGAGAATAGTGAATACTCATTACCCCCGGCCTGCTGGTCCTTCATGGCAAGCCAAGCCCAAGGTTCTGTGGCTACGCCATATGACCAAAGTAAGATTGGTATCACGGAACGGTTGTCTGCCATTCTGAAGAAAAAGTACAGAACCCCGACGCACCAGAGCGTAACGAGGCCCATGCTGTAAACGCTGTTGAGGAATGCGAAAAAGACCGCCCCCGTCCTATTCCCCTTTTCAGCGCAATACACAGCAGGTCCCGCGAGAAGGAGGGAGGGCATCAGTGCGAAGCGGATCGCCACGCCGGACGCAAGAAAGCATGCAATTCCAATACCAACGGCGTTCCACTGGCCAAGAATTGCAAGCCAGATACCGGAGACCACTCCACCGAGTATGTTCATCACCGCGATCACTATTGTCAGTGCTGTGATTACGGCTATGAGAGCCTGCATCCTGGTATCCTCGTTTCAGCGGAACGACACGGTCGAGGCGCTCTAAGGCGTGGCGCCGCTCCTCTCGTCGCACGCTCTCCTTGCTTTGCTGCTATTTCGCGTAGAAATCCTGGATGCCTTGACCTGAAATGGTTAAGACCGTCACAGGCCCGCCGATGCTCGCATCACCCAGCGTGGCCGGCTGGCGAAGAACCCTGGGCCTGGCATTGCTGAGCCGATACAGCTCGATTGTCATGTTGACCAGGAACCGTAGGTACTCGCCCCGGGATTCGAGGCTGTCCGGGTATGGAAATCGGAACTCGGTGCCTGCTTGGAACTCGTCGAGGAAGCGAGACAGATACTGGTTCGTCCATGCGAAGACGGAGATGTCGCCGTTCCGGCGCCCTTGTGGTGTCCGCTCACGAGACCAAGCTTGCGGTGGTATATCATGATGAGCCCGAAATTCTCTGATGGGAGGGTCTTCGTCCGGGATCCTGACGAACTTGCCGTCGTCTACCTGAACCTTGTAATGGCCGTTGTGCACGTGATACAGCGCCGGGCCGCGAAAACCTTGGCGTTCGTCGAATCCGCACACATGGATTCCCATGCGGCCCGGTGCCACGCCCCCGAACGCACTGTTGAGTTCATCTGCGAGACGCTCAGCAGCCTTCCATAGAGTCATGGTCGGTTTGACTTCGGTCTGGATGAACCTTTCGAGCCATACGTCAGTGTCCTCTTCTCCGATGGATCCCAGTCCCCAGACTGACATGCCAGCGCCGATTTGAGGCACGGCCTGGAGCTTCTGCGCTCCGACATAGACACGCCCTGAACCGCAGGTGACCGCTGAATCCGCGGCCATTGCGACGCCTCTGTGCGATATTTCGGAGAGCACGAGTGTCATCTCTTATTTCTCCATATGGAACTACGGTCTATATGGCTTCCTCATGACACCTTTGGCCGCCTGATTCGCGTCATAAGGCGACAGACCCGGCTCCCAGCCAGGCCTCTCCCTGCCGTTGGCCCGCCTGCCCCGGCTTTTCTGACCCCCTTATGCGGTTTCTGTATAATGCCCCAAATCCTAAGCGCGTTCGAACCATCAGTGCCTGAAGTGGCGGATGCCGGTGAAGACCATGGCGACGTCGTGCTCGTTGCAGGCGGTGATGGATTCCTCGTCCCTGACCGAGCCTCCCGGCTGAATGATCGCCGTAGCTCCCGCTTCCACCGCCGCATCCACACCGTCCCGGAAGGGGAAAAAGGCGTCGGAGGCAACCACACTCCCTTTCAGCGACTTCTGTGCTTTCATGACAGCGATCCGAGAGGAGTCAACCCGGCTCATCTGCCCGGCGCCGATTGCCAGCGTCTCGATGGCGTTGGTGTAAATGATGGCGTTGGATTTGACGTGCTTGACGACCTTCCAGGCGAATAGCAACGCTTTGAGCTCCTCCTCCGTGGGTTCCCGCTCGGTCACGCAGCGAAGGTCCTTGTCGGAAATCGTCAGAAGGTCGCGGTCCTGGACGAGCACGCCGCCGACGATCTTGCGGAGGTCGCGGGACGCGAAAGCCGTTCCTCCCACCATCCGCCAGGTCTCCAATCCCTCCAGGAGCACTAACCGCCGCTTCGTTTTCTTCTTCAGGACGTCCAGCGCATCATGGTTGAACCCGGGGGCGAGAATCGCTTCGATGAAGGTCTTGTTCAACTCCTCGGCAGTCTGGAGGTCTATGCTTTTGTTAAAGGCGACGACGCTCCCGAAAGCGGAAACCGGGTCGGTCGCCCTCGCTTTCTTGTACGCCTCGAATATCCAAGAGCCGACAGCCACCCCGCAGGGGTTGGTGTGCTTGATGACGACAGCCGCTGGCTGGGCGAATTCCTTCACGGTCTCGCAGGCGGAGTCCAGGTCGAGAATGTTGTTGAACGAAAGCTCCTTGCCGTGGAGCAATTCCGCCCCCGGAACGCACGGCTCACTGAAAATCTTTTCGCGGTAGAGAGCCGCTCGCTGGTGAGGGTTCTCGCCGTAGCGAAGGTCCATGACTTTTGCGTACTCGAGGGTAAGCTTGCTGACGGCGGTCACCTCTCTCTTTTTTTGGAGGGAGGCGAGAAAGGTGAAAATAATGGAATCGTAGTATGCGGTCCTCTCGAAGGCTTCCGCCGCGAGGGCCATGCGCAGCTCACTGGATATGGCGCCGTCGTTCGCCCGAAGGTTCTGAAGCACGTCGGCATACCGGGCGGGGTCCACCACGACCGCCACGTCCTGGTAGTTCTTGGCGGCGGATCGAATCATGGATGGCCCGCCGATGTCAATGTTCTCGATGGCTTGTTCCAGCGTCACATCCTCCTGCGAGACCGTCTGCTCGAAGGGATAGAGATTGACGACCACGAGGTCAATGGGCTTGATACCGTGCTCCTCCATTTCTCTGCGATGAAGGGGATTGTCCCGCAGAGCGAGAAGCGCCCCATGAATCTTCGGATGGAGCGTTTTGACTCTGCCGTCGAGCATTTCCGGAGTACCGGTGAGGTCGGAGACCTTTGTCACCGGGATGTCGGATTCCCGCAACAACTTCGCTGTTCCGCCGGTGGAGATGATTTCAATGCTCATGTCCTTGAGCTGCCGGGCGAATTCGACAATCCCCTCCTTATTCGAAACGCTAATGAGAGCTCTCTCAACTTTCCTCATGGGACTCAATCCATTCGCACTTTGTAAAACCGTTTACCATCCGACACGCCCGGATCGGCGCCGGTCCATTGTTTTTCAGTGATTCCCGTTGCTCGCTCCGTGGCGGTGGAGAAGGTGGCGTCACTGCTCGCTTCTATGCTGAAAACGCCGTCGGGAGCATCCCAGGCTAAGGACACCTCTCTTGTGGCGGCGTTGACCTGAAGGTCGGTGATATCCAGCTTCTTCGGGCGGCCGATGACCCTGACCTCATCAATCGCCCACCAATAGTCGAAATCGGCCCAGTAGCGCCAGCGAATCTTTATCTTCTTGCCGTCAGCGAACTGCGAAATGTCTATCGCCTGCGGGTAAACCGAGTCAAAGTTTTCCCAGCTCCAGAAGGGGACGCGGTTGGATTGCCAGTTGTCGTATCCGGGAGCTGTGCTGACGTGGACGTTGAAAAGTTCCCGAGAATCGTTGCCGCGGTCTATCTTGAGGTTGTGCCGGAATTGCAGGTGAACGTCTGTGAAGTTCGTGCAATCTATCTCAGGCGAGAGCAAACGCTCGTCAAGGACTTGGAGCGGCAGGAGCTCTCCCTCCGCGGCGCTGCTGGAAATGACGTACGTGCCGGACACACCCTCGCTTCCGAGAGGCCCTCGCTCAATGTGCCAACTTCCGCCATCCTCAGGAATGTATTGCCCGTGCTGCCTCTCCCACCCGGCGCCCGTCAGATTCTCATTGCTGGTGAAGGCGTCGAAATCCTCCCTGAAGATCGTCGCCAGACGGGGCGACGGCTGAAACGTGAGATTGTCTATGAAAATGGAGCCGGGGAAGAGCGAATCGAAATAAATCGTCAGCTCGGTTATTTCCAGCCAGAGTTCCTCATAAGTAGCCGGAGTGCTGCCGTCGAGCTCGATGGTTCCGGAGTAATAGTCAACTCCGTAGCGTTCCTCTCCGGGTCCATCCCCGAACAGCCGGACAGTATCTCCCGGAACGCCCGCAAACTGGATGCTGATGAAGTCAAAGGGAGTCGCCGAAGAGATGGTCACCTCCACGGGCGTCTCCCCCACGTCGAACAAGGTGCATGGAGTCGCGAATTGGGGTAGATAGTGAGCGTCAACTATCCACTTATTCTCGAGGAGGTGAGTATCAACCCAGTTCAATCCGCCGTAGTCGTCCGGGACAGGTTTACCGGCGAGGTCATCGAAATCGAGGACGGCGCCCCACGCCGAGGCCAGCGGAGACATCCCGATGCCCCATCCCGCGATTATCAGAACCGCTTTCCTAATCGCTATTGCCATTCTGCTCCGGACTGACGTTCCAACGTCAAACAGCGACGGGAGGACGCCGCCTCCATTTCCTCCCGTCATATCTCGCGGTTACCTTCCGCGCGCCGGGGCAAACAACTTGCGGCGCGAAAGAAGTTCGCGCCCGGCGCATTGGGCTGGGCAACACGAAACCGCCTCCATGTTGTCATCTGCCTATTGCGGGCTTACATTTGCTGCGTCAGTCAGATGGCTCCTTCAGGAGCCGCCGTCCATGCACTACCGATGCGACCAGTATTCGATTGTGTTTGTCGTCGAACCTGTAGATAACACGGTAGTCACCAACCACTATCTGGCGGTATGGCAAGTCGGGAAACTCAGGCACCCGGGAAACCATCAATGGAAAAGTGGCAAGCTTTGACACCGCCTCTTGAACCTTCTCCACCTGCATCTGGGCGTATCGCTTGGAATCTTTGGCTATAACCGATAAATGTCGCGCAGGTCGTTTAGTGCTCGCTGCGTCCATACTATTTCTGGAACCACTTGGCGGTCTCCTCGACCACCTACCCATGCGAGATGAGCCGGCCTTTACGAACATCTTTCTCGGCTGCCTCGAGCTTCTGCCGGAGATATAGCCGATGAATAAGCTCGTCTATATCAACTTCCTGCGGTAGCTCTCTTATCAGCTCAAGAACTTGCTGCTTCGCAATCGTCACAGAAATCCGACATCCTCCAAGCTACAGTATCGCTCGCAGAAACCTGACCCCAGTCCATCCGGAACCCTGTTGACCCCAAAGGCCATGCGAATCGTCTTCCGGTTCGTGCCAAGCTCATCGAGGCGCAACTGCCGGTCCAGCACCAATCTTTACGCCAAAAAACGCCGCAATCTTCAAGAATGGTACCCCCTGGACACTCTTTGGGACTTGGGCAATCCTTCAGGCGATCGGTTATGCGCCGGAGAGAACTCAAACCTGCTTGCACATATCTACTGTATCCTCAGACGCTCACCTCAGGGAGTTCCTTCACAGCCTCTTTAACCTTCTCCCGGTCAAGGTATCTCAGGCAGTTTTGCCAGGGCCTCCTCTATCTTCTCTTTCGGATACGCATAATCCTTCAGTTCGCCGGCGAAGTAGGCATCATAAGCAGCCATATCCACATGCCCATGTCCGCTGTGAGCTATGAGGATAGTCTTTGCCTCACCGGATTCCTTGCACTTCAGCGCTTCATCAATGGCTACCTTGAGGCAATGGTTTGGTTCGGGGGCGCTGATGATGCCTTCGGTTCGGGCAAATGTTACCCCGGCTTCAAAAGTAGCGAGCTGATGCTCGGCTCTGGCTTCGACAAAACCCAGCTTGTGCAGGTGGCAGATAATAGGCGCCATCCCGTGATAGCGCAAGCCACCAGCGTGAATCGGCGGTGGGATAAAGCCATGCCCTAATGTGTACATCTTGAGGAGAGGCGTAAGCCCAACCGAATCGCCAAAGTCATAGGCATAAGGTCCCTTGGTCATTGTGGGAGCAGACATAGGCTCTACGTTGATGATGCGCAGGTCCGGCTTTGTCCCGTCAATTTTATCCTTGACGAAGGGCAAGAACAGCCCGGCGAAGTTTGAGCCACCGCCGATGCAGCCAACGATAATATCCGGGTAAACGCCCGCCTTCTCCATCAGCTTTTTTGCCTCCAAGCCGTTCACAGTTTGATGGAGAAGAACGTGGTTCAGCACACTGCCTAACGCATAATGGGTGTCATCACGAGACACAGCGTCCTCTACCGCCTCGCTGATAGCCAATCCGAGGCTGCCGGGGCAATCGGGCCACTTCTCTAACATGGCTCGCCCTGCCTTCGTCTCGGGACTCGGGCTCGGTATGCAGTTTGCGCCCCAGGTCTGCATCATCACCCGACGGTACGGCTTCTGGTGGTAGCTAATGGCGACCATGTACACCTTTATCTCAAGACCGAAACAGGCGCCTCCAAAAGATAGAGCACTTCCCCACTGCCCGGCTCCGGTCTCCGTCGTGATACGCTTAATGCCCTCTTGCTTGTTATAATAGGCTTGAGCCACAGCGGTGTTGGGCTTGTGACTTCCGGGGGGACTTGACCCCTCGTACTTGTAGAAAATCTTGGCCGGCGTATCGAGGAATTTCTCCAATCTGTGGGCCCGAAACAGCGTCGTCGGCCTCCACAAACGATAGATATCTCGGACTTCGTCGGGGATTTCTATCCAGCGCTCGGTGCTCACTTCCTGTTTGATAAGTTCCATAGGAAATAGAGGAGCCAAATCAGCAGGGCCCACTGGCTTTCCTGTACCAGGATGCAAAACGGGCGGAAGCGGCTCGGGCAAATCTGCCTGGATGTTGTACCAGCGCTCCGGTATTTCTTCCTCATCGAGAGTGAACTTGGTCCTTTTGTCCATTCTAACCTCCCTATTACAGTGCTCTCTTTCTCATTGTGCTGACCGGTCTTTTAGAACGAATAGATGAGTTTGAACCAGTAGGAGTTCCCTTTGGGCCTGTTTTCAGTGTCCACCTCGAACTGCGCCTTTGCGACCAGGTGCAGATTCTGCATTGGGCTGTACATGAAAACGGGGCCGACGGCGAAAGCTTCGCCTTTATCGTCGGCGACCTTCGCATCGTCTATCTCGTCGTCATCCACTTGCTTGTAATAGTATCCGCAGGCGCCCAACCTGCAATTCTTCGAGATAGCATAGTCGAGGCTGTAATCGAAATGGATTTCATCCCCGGGCTGGAGTCTGCCGGTGGCCATGGTCATGGTTGCGGGGTCAGCAACGTAAAGATATTCGTCGTTCTCGGTATTGAAATCGTACATCAACTTTATTGACCAGCTCCATCCTGTCTCGTACAGCCCTGTTAGCCCGACCACCGGCTCGAAGGTCCAGAGGTTCTTTCCCACATTGATTGGCTCGTCCTCGTGGTATTTCCCGGTGGGAGGGTAAATGTCAAGACCTGCCACTCCGTGATAGGTCTTTCCGTGCCAGGCGACGAGGAATGGGTCGAAGATCAGGTCCCCAACGCCCGACGCCGAACCTATCGGGTCAATGTCCACATCCAAATACGGGACGAAAAGGTGGCAGAGCCACGTGCCCCCGAAAATCTTCTTATCCGAGGAGTAAATGACCCGCAAGACTTCCGCCCACACGTTCACATCAGCCTCTCCGACAGGCGTGTCCATTTCGGCGTCATAATAGTTCAGGTAATTGACGATGTGCCACCCCGGCGGCGGGACCGCACCGCATAGACAGTCCTCCGCGCCGTTCGGGTAGTGCTGTCCTCCTCCGCCAAAGGCTGCCGGAGCAACCATCAGCACCACAGAGAAGGCCACAACCAGAAATACACCCCTTCCGAGCTTTTCCATTTTTCGCTCCTTTCTGTAGCAACAAACCTTAGTCACAAACCTCCCCCCGGCCTTTGCTTAACTACTTAGTTCTCGCACAAAACCTCGCCGGCGATTATCGCCACCAAAGCTCTTTCCGCGAGCGCCTGACAAAGAATATGACACCTCTCCAGAAAAAATCAAGACAATTCTTTTGACAGTAGTAACCCCTCAGTTACGGGCGGCTGAGCGTGGAACCGCAGAGTGCGCAGAGCACGCAGGGGGGCGTGGCATGGGCATCTTGCCCATGAGTGTTCATCCCGCGTTCCGCGGGACCTCCGCCGAGATGCCACGAGGGCGCTTCGTCAGATCCGAGCCACGCGCTATCATTGTGCCTTCAGAGCACACAGTGACGGGCGCTCGCCAAACAGGAAAACGGAACCCCCCGCGAGGCTCGTCAGCCGCCCGTGGGACTGTCCTATGCGTCCATTAGAAGATGGGTAAATATTTTCTCCGCGCCCTCTGCCCTCTCTGCGGTGAGTTCATCTGCCCCCCGAGACTGAGTCATTACGGCGCCACTTCAAAAAGGGATTGACTTTTGCCGACGATGTTTTTATCTATTGGAATGGCTCGCGTCGAGATTGGCGGGCACTTAATGCGCAGCGGAACCCCATCACCGAGGGTGGTATTTAATGATTACGCTGATTCGAGGGAAACTCCTCTACGCAGGGCTGACCAGCATCGTCGTTGACGTCGGGGGTGTCGGGTACGAGATCCTCATCTCCCTTGCCTCGCACAGCAAGCTGCCTCGCGAGGGGGCGGAGGTCGAAGTCCTCACGCACCTCCACCACAAAGACGATACCATGCTGCTCTTCGGTTTTATGACAGAGGAGGAACGAGAGCTGTTCAGGATGCTTATCGGAATATCGGGAATAGGCCCGAAGAGCGCTATCGGCATCCTCAGCGGCATTTCCGTGGAGGACTTCAAAGCCGCCGTCGCACGCGGAGACGAGAAAATGCTGAAAAGCGTCTCCGGCATCGGCCCGAAAACCGCGTCCCGCCTCATCGTCGAGCTGAAGGAGAGAATCGGCTTGGCCCCCGGGTACGAGGCAATTTCCAGGGAGCTCGAGCCGACCGAGGAGCAGAAACGGCTCTACGACGCCGCTCTCGCCCTCATCAAGCTCGGTTACACCCAGGCCGCCGCTCAGAAAGCGCTGAGAAGGGCACTGGAAAAGATGGAGGGGGAAACTACCCTTGAGGAACTCGTCAAGAGAGCTCTGAAGAATGTCTGAAAGGTTCGTGACCTCAACCCTCAAGCAAAGGGACGTTCAGCTCGATGTTTCTCTCAGGCCCCAATCGTGGGAGGACTTCGGAGGCGGACAGAAACTCAAGGAGCGATTTCAGATTTTCATTCAGGCGGCTCAGGACAGGAAGGAACAGCTCGACCACACCCTGCTGTCTGGCCCCCCCGGACTGGGCAAGACAACGCTCGCCCACATCATCGCCCGCGAAATGGGCGTCAACGTGACTGCAACCTCCGGCCCCGTCATCGAAAGGCCGGGTGATCTCGCCGGCCTCCTCACGAACCTCCAGCCGGGCGACATCCTTTTCGTGGACGAAATCCACAGGCTCAGCCACGTTGTCGAGGAGTACCTTTATCCGGCGATGGAGGATTTCAAGCTCGATATTGTTATAGATTCCGGCCCGAGCGCCCGCTCCATTCGCCTCAACCTGAAGAAATTCACCCTCGTGGGCGCCACCACTCGCATCGGCCTTTTGACCGCTCCTTTGCGCTCCCGATTCGGCATGACCGTCCGCCTCGACTATTATTCCCCCGAGGAATTGAGCGGGATAGTCCAGCGGTCAGCCAGGATACTCAATGTCCAGCTCGACGAGAACGGCGGGCGAGAGATCGCCCGGAGGTCCCGCGGAACCCCCCGAATCGCCAACACGCTTCTGAAAAGGATAAGGGACTACGCGCAGATCGAAGCCGACAATTTCATCACCGCCGAAGTCGCCGACCGCGCCCTCAAGATGCTCGGCATTGACCACGAAGGACTCGATGACATGGACAAGCGCATCATGGAGACCATCATCCACAGGTTCTCCGGCGGGCCCGTCGGCATCAACACCATCGCCGTCGCCGTCGGCGAAGAGTCGGATACAATCGAAGAGGTCTATGAACCGTACCTCATACAGAAAGGATTCCTGAAGAGAACCCGCAGGGGGAGAATGGCCACCAACCTCGCCTACCAGCATTTCGGGCTTGAGCCAAAGGCGGAGCAAACGGAGATTTTTTGAGACGGGATGCCGCATTCTCAGACCACTTGCGGGCAGCCCGCCGGGACCGACTCTTTGCCTGTATCTGTCAAGGAGAGATAACCGCTGAGAACGCACAGCTCGAGGAGATGAGAAAAATCTTTAGCGCAATCGGGAAAAATCGCTTGTCCCACTCTACGCTCTCAGCGTGCTCTGCGGTAAAAGCTAAACTGAGCGTCGGATGCCAGCACAATGAACATTCTACTGCACCTGTGCTGCGGGCCCTGCGGCACCTTTCCCGTTAAAAGCCTTTTGGAGGCGGGACACGCGGTCACCGGCTTTTTCTACAATCCGAACATACACCCCTACACCGAGTTCATGAGGAGGCTCGAAGCCGTCAAGAAGTTCGCCGAACAAGTCGGCCTGAAGATGATTTATCACGACGAGTACGACCTCCGAGGCTTCCTGCGGGAGGTTCTCTTCCGCGAAGACGTTCGCTGTCGCTTCTGCTATCACATGCGGCTTCTCCGGACGGCCGCGGTCTCCAAAAAGGGTTCTTTCGACGCCTTCACCTCCACTCTTTTCGTAAGCCCTCACCAGGACCACGAGCTGATGAAAACGGTTGCCGAGGAGGTTGCGGCGGAAGTCGGCGTCCCGTTCTACTACGAGGATTTCAGAAAGGGTTATCGGGAGAGCTACGAGCTTTCAAAGAAGTACGACCTCTACCGCCAGTCCTACTGCGGATGCATCTTCAGCGAGTACGAGAGATACGGCGGGAAAAAAGCCTCGCGCCCGCAAATCCGCCCACGGGGGATAGTTGAACCTGGGAATTGACAGAGAGGATCGTGTTATCCTCTTATCTCGTCAAAAAACAGAATACGTGCCTGAAGCGCGGTAAAGGGAAAGCTTTTCTGGCCTTGGCGCCCTTGGCGTCTTGGCGAGAGAAAGATGGAAAAAGGGAAGGCCTCTCGCAGAGACGCGAAGTCGCAAAGTCCCGTGCATCTTGTTATCGCGTCAAAAAAAGAATACGTCACCGAACTTATGAGTCAGAGCACTAAGGTGGGGCTGTCGCGTCCGGCTCACTCTCTGATTCGCACGCTTGCCCGCGCCCCAGCAGGCTGCCAAAACGCGCGAGACGGGCGGCAAGAGAGAGCCGGCGGTACAAGAATGAATCCTGGTCTGCGGCGGAGGTACACAAATGCACAAAAAGACTCTCCTTGTTATCATCCTGCTGATGTTGCTCGCCAGTGGATGCGTTCCCACGGAGAAGCCGCTGAGTCGCCGAGCCGTTCGCGTCGCCTTGCTACAGGGAGCGAATGCCGTCACCCTTTCCTCGGGGGACGTCCTGACGGTTAAAGAGACGCGCTCCGGGAGGGTGCTATCCACCTCAAGGCCGGGCAAACCCGTAATCCTCCGCCTCGCCCCCAGAGGTCTGAACATCGCAGGAACTCCATACGCCGTCCAGGACCTCCGCGTCAGAAGCGCCTCCAACCAAATATCCCTCAGAGGAAAAGCCTATCCGGGAAGCCTCAGAATCCTCCGCAAAAGAGGGGGCCTCCTCGCGGTCAACGTCGTTGACCTCGACGCCTATCTGAAAGCCGTTGTTCCTTCCGAGATGCCGCCGGAATGGCCTCAGGAGGCGCTCGAAGCTCAGGCGGTCGTCTCGCGGTCATTCGTGCTGTCTCACGCCCTCCGCAACAAGGACAGGGATTTCGATATTTCTTCCAGCGCCCAGGTCTATGACCCGAATAGGCGGGACCAACGAACCGACAAAGCCGTGGATGCCACCAGAAACACAGTTCTATTCTATAAGGGGAAACTCCTTCTATCCTACTTCTCCACGTGCTGCGGCGGCTTCACCGAGTACGCCTCCAACGTCTGGCAGACGGAAGGCCGGTTTCCGCCGCCCGTTCGATGTCCCTTTTGCCGTGAGGAACCTGGCTTCCGCTGGCGAGCCCGCATGAGCTTCGAGGAGCTGCGAAGGAAGCTTCGCCGGGCGGGCATATCCGGCGCCCGCTCCATCGCCGTCCATCGCAGGAGCGCTTCCGGCGGCAGGGTCACGGCCCTGAAAATCAAGTCTCAAGATGGCGATAAGGTCATAAAGATCAATCGCTTCCGAATGACAATGGGGCCGAGCGTAATCAAAAGCGGTTTCTTCAATATCGAAGCCAAAGACGGGTACGTCACCTTCGCCGGACGCGGTTGGGGACACGGCGTTGGCATGTGTCAGAGGGGGGCAAAAGTTCTCGCCAAACGCGGCAAATCGTTCAAGTCTATCCTTCAATACTATTTTCCCGGCGCCCGAACCAGGAAGATGCGATGGTAGATGTCCTCGCCCGCCGCTTGCGGAAACGAAGCAGGATGCCAGGGCAGACGGGAAGCCCGAGGGCGAGTCGCTCCCCGCGGAAACATGTTGCCGAGAGAGCGGATATTGCGCAAAATTCCTCACTTTGGCTCAGTGGTACATATCTTGCTGCACGCTGGGCAGTGGACAGCGCTGTATGCTACCCAAAAAAAGCCTTGAATCTGAGGCAAATGGTGCTATTATATTTAGTGGCGTGAAATAAGAGTCTTGCCAGGGCGAACTCTCTGTGAGTCCCCGTGGGGCTGCGGTTGCAGTAATACATGGGCTTACCCGATTGACCGTAAAAACGGCGGCTTTGACGGGAAGGAGCTTAGGCTCGGCCTGACCGGATCACTTGAAGCCGGCTGCCCGAAGGGGACAGCCGCAGGGTTTGTTGGTAGCCCATGCCAACTTTGGTGTCCGGCAGACCAGCGTTTGCAGATATATCGTGGTTGTTCTTATGCGCCGTCGGTTCTTCAGGCGACAAAGGGGGTGATGTAAAGTGAAACGCATGACGCTCGCAAACAGAGGTTTCACGCTCATCGAGCTGCTGGTGGTGATAGCCATCATCGGCGTGCTGGCGGCCATTATCCTGCCCGCCATGCACTCCGCTCGGGAAAAGGCCCGCACCGCCAACTGCCTGAACAACCTGCATCAGATCGGCCTTGCCTTGCTGCAGTACACCAACGATTTTGACGGCCTTTTGCCACACGAGGATGACGCCCAGGACAATCCCCCGAAGGAAGTCAGGTGTTGGTACTACGTTATAGACCCCTACCTCGAGACCCGAGGTCTTGAGGACGTAGAGATAAACGAAGTCAAGCTGTGCCCCGGTGTCAGGAAAAGTAAGAAGACCCGGCAGGAATCGTACCGAATGAACAGCAAGCTGGAGGAATCCGAGGACCCTCGCAACTTTCCCTTCCGCAACATAGACACGATTCCGAAACCCGCAGCCACCGTCTGCATTTTCGACGGTGAGACCAAAGGGGAGCAGATAAAGTTCAAGGGGAAAACGGAGAATTTCGCCAAGAGACACCAAGGGGGTGGAAACATCCTTTTCCTCGACTGGCACGTGAAATGGTTCTCACAGAAGCACGTTAAGTCGGACGCAAAGCAAGAAAAGCCCACGATTATTTGGGATCCAGGGTTGAAGTGACAGGGGCGCTTCCCGGGCCGTCTGCGACCATCGGCATTTTCGATGGTAAAACCGTCTGTTTCTGGATTGGCACGTAAAGGTGGTACTCTAAGGACCATGTAGATTCGGACTCGTACAGTAACAAAGGACACGGACAAATCACAATGGAGTCCGGACGGGCCCGCCGGCGATGATGAGGAATAGACCCCGTCTGTCGCGGCGTTCGGACCCCTCGTTGCGATAAGGATTTTAGAATGTCCACAACTTACGAAAGAAGCGAAAAGAAATATCTGCCCGGGAGCAGTAGATACCATCTGACCGTGAAGACCGTGAAGAAATTCGTTCCGGTGTATATGTTTCGCAAGGACCAACCTGTAACCAGCGTACACACAACCTATTTGGACAACGAGAACTTCGACACCTATTACGACTGGCTGAACCGCGAGCCCATCAGGTACAAGGTCAGGTACAGACAGTACGGCTACGACGGCAAGTTCTCCGAAGAAGTCTGGATGGAGCTGAAAATCAGGAACTACTCAATCTCGCAGAAAAAGAGGTTCCGAATAAGCCAAGAGCACGTTGACGAGTTCATTTCAGGCCAGGACGTCCTGAAGGAAGTTATCAGGGATAACAGGAAAAACCGCGACATCGTTGACACCTATGCCAGCATCCAGGGGTATGTCGTCTCCAACGACCTCAAACCTGTCCTCACCGTGGAGTACAAGAGGGTCTCCTTTCAGCCGTCGGAAGACAGCGACGTTCGCATCACCCTCGACAGAGACATTACCATGCGCAATCTTCTAACCGGTAAAGCGGCCAAAGACAATCGCGTCGTTTTGGAGAGCAAAGTCTCCGGCCCCCATACTCCCCTCTGGCTCAGCGACCTCATCGAAGAATTGGGAACCACGAGAAACGTGCGGTTCTCGAAGTTTGCTCTGGGCATGGAGCGGTTTTTCTTCCAGGAGCAGCCATCTCCCCTCGGTCAACCGAGGGAGATGTCTGTGCCGGGGAAGGTTTCCTCAGACCCCGCCTGAGCACGGTGGAAGACAAGACTTTATTCACCTGTTTCAACAATTGGGAATGACAAGTGTGCCATCGAGGATTTTTGCCAACTCATTTGCTCCTGCTTGGTTTTGTTTTCGCGTTGTTTCCCTGTCTGTGCACAGGGGTAGAGAGCGATGGTGTCGCCCCGACCTCTCCGCGAGCCGAGAGTAAAACGCTCTCTGGAAAAACGGACGGCACGGCACACCCGGAAGCAGTGGACGAAGCCCCCTCGGAAGAAACAGGCGCCGGCCCACTTATTGACGCGCTTCAGTCAGTCCGCCAGAGACCACAGAGGCGGTCGGACCCCTGGCACATCGTCATCACGAAGCTCGCCCTCGCCAGCGCCCTGGGGCTGATTCTCGCTTTTGTATATCGCGCCTCCTTCACCGGCAAGAGGAAGAAATACAACCCTTCTATGATGCAAAGCCAGATTCTTCTGTGCGTCGGCGGGGCCTTGATCTGGATCATCGTGGCCAATAACATCGTTCGGGCATTTGGGCTTGCGGGCGCCTTGAGCCTGATAAGATATAGAACCGTCGTCCGGGACCCCAAGGACACGGTGATTGTCTTCCTCTCCATGCTTGTTGGCATGGCTTGCGGCCTCGGCCAGTACATAGTGGCCCCTATAGCAACAGCTTTTATCTGTCTGCTCCTTTTCGAGATATACGTGTTCGGCGTCGGCAAGAAAAAAAAGAAAAAGAAGAAGCCTGAAGCCGAAGAGCCTCCCCGCCCCCCCGCCGCTCAGGATTGAGTTTTCGAGCCTTTGGGTGCGGCTACATTTCAGTGGCGGGATTGTCCTCGTACCCGGCCCGTGCGGGAATCTCGACGCCATTTCCACGCCCCCTTTGGGAACAGGAGAAAACGCCGGGCTACTCGAACTCGCTTCGAGGAATCTTTGGAGTCGTGACGGACTTATCTCGCCCTTTCAGGGCTCGTCATTCTCAAACCGGGGCCTTTTCTCAGGGCGTTGCCCTGAGCTTTGTTAAGTGTGCCCTTACAGGGCGACCCGAAACGAATCTTCAGCCCTGAAGGGGCGCAATATTGCAGCCCAGGGCAACGCCCTGGGAATAGTGGGCGACCAAATCCAAAAGCCCTGAAAGGGCGTAATAGGTTCATCCCCAATACACGGTTCCCTCTGAAGACATGAGAGCCGAGCCGGGTGCCACCAAAGCGGCGTCCCGCCCGTGGGCCCCTCGGGATCATTGGCGAGATGCGCGTGCCACGGCAGGTGAGGACGGGGCCTTCTCATCTTTCCCTCTGCGACTTTGCGTTACTCTGCTCTTCCCTTCAGCAACTCGGCGCCCGCCGGAGATTGAGCGATTAGTTTCAAAGTAAAGCCTCAGTTACAGGCGGCTGAGGTTTGGATCTCATAGGACGCAGAGTAGCCCTTGTGACGGTGGCATCCTCCCCCCGCCGAGGGCGAGACGCCCTCGGGACTGCCGCCCCGCCATGGCGGGGCAGCGTTACATAGACCGCAACACTGAGCTGCACCTGGCAATCAAGCGCCAGACGCCCAGGGAACGACAGCCCCGCGAGACGCGGGGTGGGCTGCCCACCTTATTCTCTGCGCCTTTGCGTTACTCTCTTCTTCCCTTCTTGCCTTCAGCAACTCGGCGCCCGCCGGAGATTGAGCGATTAGTTTCAAAATAAAGCCTCAGTTACAAGCGGGAATGGCTGTATTCCGGTGGGCCAAGTTCCCTAAGTGCTCTGGTTGGGAAGTGCCGTCACGTACTCCATTTTTCAAAAAAGCAGAAACTCCCGCGAGGGACCAGATTTTGCACGAAGAAATATGTAGCTGTAGTCGCGAGCAGCGTTTAGCCACCGGCTTCAGCCGGTGGTCACGCGCATCGGGAGTCAATCCCCATAATGACACACACGCCGCGAGTGGGTGATGCACCAGCCTGAGTGAGCACAATCCGAGGCATCGGTCTTTAGCCACCGGCTTCAGCCGGTGGTCTCGGATGCGATACATATTCCTGTCGGAGCCGGCTTTAGCCGGGCTTCTCGATTAAAAGGATTCATCCGTGCCGCAACGTGTTCTTCACGACCTCTGCCTTCGCATCGTCTGGCAGACGAAGAATCACAAGCGGCTCGAAAGGGCGGCCAGAGATGACATTTCCGGCCGGAAGCACGAAAAACCGCCAGGGCCTGGTGAGAATGGCTGAAGCCCGGCTGAAGCCGGCTTAAAAAGGCCGGGCTCCACGCCAAGCACGGGCTGAAGCCCGTGCCTAACCTAACTTCCGCACTTTGTAGTGAGGAATATAGGAGAACCCCGATTTTTCAGTCACTACATTTGGGCATTCGTGATGA
>Ga0315548_1000120_pt1 | contig 69685 bp, 60 predicted proteins | sample SalMarSW160110MG_2_FD_202540 | JGI IMG/M metagenome (GOLD analysis project Ga0315548, IMG submission 202540) | Salt marsh sediment microbial communities from the Plum Island Ecosystem LTER, Massachusetts, United States - Salt Marsh Sediment SW1601-110 ... | reverse complement strand
GAAATGACCGAAGTGCTTCCGGATGCGGTTAAAGAGGCCGCAATGCAGGTTATTCCGGTGCGGCGGTTCGGTAAGGTCGAGGAGGTGGCACGGGCAGTGGCCTTTCTGGCTGCAGATGATGCAGGATATATCACCGGACAGGTCCTCTGCGTGGACGGCGGGATGGCTATGTAAAAAAAAATAAAAAACATTTGTAGAGACGCCCTTTTGCCGGTAATATACCCGCCGATATGAAAATGTTGTCGCGAAACCAAGTGTGTATATGCGATATGAATTCCTGTTTGATTTAGGGAGGAACACTAGTGAGCGCTGAGAGCATAGATGTTCAGGCTATTGAGAAAAAAGTGATCGATATAATAAGTGAGCAGATGGGCGCGGAAAAATCGGAAATCACACGCGAAACTTCATTTATTAACGACCTGAATGCGGACTCGCTGGATACAGTTGAGCTGGTCATGGAGTTCGAGGATGAATTTGATATGAGCATTCCGGACGAGGAGGCTGAGAAAATACAAACAGTCGGAGCCGCCGTCGATTACATTGTCAACATCATCAAAACCAAAAGCCAAGACTAAAGAACAAGTTTTGTATGAGTAAACGACGAGTTGTCATTACAGGCTTGGGTTGTGTCACCGCCTTGGCTGAATCCGTCAATGAGCTTTTCGCCGCGGTCTGCGAAGGCAGGAGCGGTATCTCAACGATAGAATCATTCGATACCAGTGCATATCCCGTCAGGTTCGGAGGCGAGATAAAGAACTTCGACGTCACCAAGTACATCGAGCAGCGTGAAAGCAAGCGCATGGACCGCTTCGCGCAATTCGCCGTCGCCGCCGCCGTCCAGGCGGTAAACGACAGCGGGCTCGACTTCGCCAAAGTTGACGTCGCCCGCACCGGCGTCATCGTAGCCACAGGCATCGGCGGCATCAAGGAAATCGAAGAGCAGCACCTTCGGCTCCTGGCCAAAGGCCCATCCAAGGTCTCCCCCTTCTGCGTTCCCCGCCTGATGGCCAACGCCGCCAGCGGCAACATCGCCATCCAATTCGGCCTAAAGGGTCCCAACTTCTGCGTTCTAAGCGCCTGCGCCTCCGGCAATCACGCTATCGGAGAAGCCTTTTGCAACATCGTCGCCGGACGCAGTGACATTATGATAACCGGCGGTTCCGAAGCGGCGCTGACCCCGATAGGCCTGGCCTCGTTTTGTGCCGCAAGGTCGCTCAGCACGCGCAACGATGACCCCCCGGCCGCATCGAGACCTTTCGACAAGGACCGGGACGGTTTCGTCCTTTCCGAAGGCTCCGGCATCCTGGTTCTGGAAGAAGAATCTCACGCCAAAAAACGCGGCGCCCGCATATACGCCGAACTGCTCGGCTACAGCGCCACCGACGACGGCTATCATATCACCGCCCCACTGCCGGACGGCAACGGCGCCGCCTCGGCGATGAAGCTGGCACTGGCCGATGCCGGCGTTGGAGTCGACGAAATTGACTATATTAACGCGCACGGCACAGGAACCGGCCTTAACGACGTCGCCGAAAGCTCCGCAATTCAGAACGTTTTCGGCAAGCAGGCATACAAAATCCCCGTCAGCTCGACAAAAAGCTGCATGGGCCACCTGCTGGGCGCCAGCGGAGCGGTAGAGCTGATCCTCTGCGTCAAGGTCATTAACGAATCGACCATCCCCCCCACCATTAACCTGGAAAATCAGGATGAACGCTGCAATTTGAAGATGGATTTCGTCCCGCTAAAGGCCCGCCAGGCAAAGGTCAATATCGCAATGAGCAACTCCTTCGGCTTCGGCGGACATAATGCCTGCCTGGTAGTTGGAAAATTTTAATCCCGCAAATCCGGCTAATATTCAGCTCGAAAATTAAAGTTTACCCCTTAGGAGTGAAAAGTGTAAAATTTTGGAATCTCGACTTTGTCGCGATAGCTGTTTTATTGGTAAATACCGGCGAAAAACCCGCCCCCAATTCGCCAATCGACTAATTCCCTAATCGTATAAATAACTAATTCACCCATCCACTTTGCTAATTCTGTTCGCTTAACGACTGTCACCCGCCGCCGACGTCCTCCATAAGTATATACGCATATACTTATGGACTATTGAAAAATAATCCTTCAATTTCGTAAATGCCTTTAATGGTCATTCAACGTTAACAAATTGTTAACTGATCTGTGCACTCTTGATATGTTCTGTTTGTCAAGGAGGTAATAAACGTGGAATCCCCGCTTTATGAACTTCACTAAACCTGCATTTTTCAGAACTCTAAGGTGCTGAGACGTTGCAGCCTGTGTTATACCTAACTGGGATGTCAGCTCGGTAACACAGGGAGATCGTCGTTTAAGAATCTGCACGATGTGAACTCTTGCTTCAACTGAAAGAACTTTGAATATCTCTGCTAATTTCCCCGCATCAGCCATAGTATCTCACCTCCTTTTTTCGTGTTAATTAAATGCAATCATTGAATACTATCTTTAATTGCAAATTTAAGATTATGATATTGGTTCAGTCCATAAGTATATATGCATATACTTAAATACTTTAGCAGTGAATGTCAAACTTAAAATAAAGGCACCAGGCGTACGATATCAGGGTTTTCTACTAATGTTAATTAAAAAAACAGATTGTTGAGATGCTTGTGTACTTTATAAGTATATATGCATACACTTAAATACTTTAACGGCAAACGTCAACCTTAAAATAAAGGCACCAGGCGTACGATATTAGGGTTTTCTACTAACGTTAATTCAAAACAACCGATTGTTGAGATGCTTGTGTACTCCATAAGTATATATACATACACTTAAATACTTTAACGGCAAACGTCAACCTTAAAATAAATTTCCACACTCTTACGGACGTGGAATTTGCCGGGACAGGCAAGTCCGTCCGACTTTTTCGGATACTTCCATCCACGGGATTATCCCCTGTGGTATTACGAAGGAATAATAAAAACACCAGGCGTATGATGTCAGGGTACCCTGCTAATGTTAATTAAAAAAACAGATCGTTGAGATGCTTTTGTACTCCATAAGTATATATGCATATACTTAAATAGTATGGCCGAAACTACCAATCTGATTTCCCTCATATGATTTTCTTCGATCTTCAAAGTAACCATCTGATTCAATGATACTTCAAAAAAAGTACTCCATAAGTATATATGCATATACTTATGGAGTATTATTAATTTCGCATTTTTTTGTAAGTGATTAAAAAACTGCTATGTAATCATAAGCCTGAGCGGCTTCGGCGGACATAACGCCTGCCTCGTCGTCGGAAAATATTAAGCCAATACTGATTAGCACCAACTCACGGTTTTGTTAGTTTGTGAACCTGCCGCATCTTTGACTTATATATTCCAAGTTCTTTTCAATCAATCCTTTTCTATTACCAACTTCGGCGAAAAACCTGGCCTTAGTCCAGTTTAGAACATTTTTTATTATGTATAAAAGTTCTTGAGCTGTAAACTGTGCCGGTTAATTAAAGGACGGCTATCGTTCTATTATTCGATAGCCGTCCCATTGTTCAACACATGCACAAATAAAGCAATGTTTAATATTATACTTATTTCTTTATTACCAAATCTCACTCAATCACAAGATTTGGGTCACTAATTAACGGAAAGTTAAATGCTTTTACATCATGGCCGATGGCCGAGTCTGTAATTACTTCTACATTCAGTTCATTTTCTACATCATAATTAATATCAGATTCGACAGTTTTAGTATCATAGCTCACTATATATTGATTACTTAGAATCACTGCGATTGACATATAAATAGCCTCAAGATCTTCCGGGTTTGGAGCATAATAATATAATCCGCCTGTTTGAATGGCTATCGTCTCTAAAACTTCTTCATCTATGAGGCCTCCAAGACCAATCGTGAAGACAGGTACGTCATTCGTCTTTGCTATCTTAATAATTTCAGTTGCGCTATGTAAAGATGCAAGATCCCTGCCGTCAGATATTGCAATAACAGCTTTACTGCCTTGTTGGTCATTTACATCAACTATAGCCTGATATATTGCATCATAGAGCGAAGTTGCATTTGGGTCGAGAATAGTTTGCTGCTCAATAGCATTTATCAATAGTTGTTTATCATTTGTATATTCCTGCATAACCTCAACACCATTTGCAAATTTGATAACCTCACCATAATCCTGCTGGTCCATAAGATTCACAAAGCTTATGGCCGCATTTTCCATTGCTTCCAAAGCTTCTTCCGACATGCTGCCGCTGTAATCAAGGGCAAGACCAACATTGATATTAGATAAGGCAGGCTCCACAGAATTAATATCCTGTAATATACCATTCTCATAAGCACAGAAATTATAAGCTTCAAGATCAGGAATTCCTATACCGGCACTATCGGTAACAAGAACAGTTGCCTTGATGAGTGGATAACCGGAACTATCAATTCTTAGGATTTGAACAACCAACTCATCAGGAAGGGTGGGAATAGGTAATTCTCTTATGTGAATATCATCAATATCCCAGCCTGTATTATTAGAAGAAGCGTCGGCGAGTAAACGAAACCTGATGAGGATTGGTGTGGTCTTATATTCAGATAGATCATAAAGCTCAAGTGTCCATGATGAATATATAACATTTGTAAATCTTGATTGATCAGGATTATTGGGATCTATGGCTGTCCATGTGTATCCATAATCTTTGGAAACCTCCACATAACAATAATCACCACTATTAATACCTATCTTATGCCAAAAACTCAAAATAGGAAATTTGCCGCTCGATAAATCTACAGGATGTGCAAGTATTAACAGGGCATTTGCTCTATCTAGATAGTTTCTGTCGTTACTGTCGACTATAGAATGCGTAGGACTTCGCCATGAAGATCCAGACAATTCCCAGCTATCAACGCCAATGAGCCAGTTATCCAGACCGCTTTCAAAATCATCGAAGAACGGAAATTCTATTGTTTCAGTATCCAGTTCCTTTATCTGTACATCATCAATATCCCAGCCCCAGGATTGCCTCCTATTTGAATATGTACTACCATCATCACGTAAACGAAATCTTATGATTATATTTTCTGACTTGTAATCACTCAGGTCGACTTGAACTAAATTCCAGGTTGACTGGTATATATTGGTAAATGATTTTATTATCGTCCAGTTAAAACCATAATCATCTGAAATCTCGACATAACAGTAATCGTAATCAACAATTCCAATCTTTTGCCAGAAGGTTAACGCCAGATGATTACTATCTGGTAAAGCAATTGGATGAGCAAGCATTAAGCATGAGTATTCACTACTTATATAGTTATCTTCAGGGCTCTGGCTAACGCAATAGTTCGGGTCGCGGTAAAATTGATCTGTTAACTGCCACGCGTCACCACCGACGAGCCAGTTGTCCAAGCCGCTTTCAAAATCATCAAAGAATGGGAACTCCATTGTTGTTTCAGTATCTAATTCTCTTATCTGGACATCGTCAATATCCCAACCCCAGGATTGCCTCCTATTTGAATACGTACTGCCATCATCACGTAAACGAAATCTTATGATTATATTTGACGACTTGTAATCACTCAGGTCGATTTGAACTAAAGTCCAGGTTGATTGGTGGGTGTTTGTAAAGGATTTTAATTCTGTCCAGTTAAAACCGTAATCATCTGAAATCTCGACGTAACAGTAATCATATTCAACAATTCCAATCCTGTGCCAGAAGGTTAAAACAGGGTGATTGCTATTCGATAAATCTACCCTTTCCTGTAGTCTCATTGTCATAGTTGAGTTAGTGTTACTCTGATAATCACCTTCCGGGCTTTCACTGGCACAATTACTTCCGCTGCGAGAAAAGTTGTCTGTTATCTGCCAAGTATCCCCCCCGGTTTCCCATTTTCCTAAGATGTTTTCGAAATCATCCTCGAAATAAATAGTTGTTTCTGCATTTGCCGCAAATATTGGCAAGGCACAAAAGGCAGCAAAAAGCAGCAGAAAATGCAAACTGAACTTCTTATTAAATGAATACCTTTTGCTCATAATTTAGTCTCCTCATTAAAAACTGCAATAAATAATACCTCCAACAGGCGTTTTATAACACCACTCGCATATTCCTTAGTGTTTAGAGTTCTGGACTTAGACCAATACTATCAGTGATACAGGAAATAGAAAAACAATCCATTGATTACAAAATAAATCACTCTCCAATATCGTAACTTCTTTGAACATCTCGCACTTTAACCATTGGTAGATTTCCTTTGATCACTCTTTTTAATTTATGCCTCGCCTTTGGTGAATAAAAAAACCTATCGATGCTATTGAAGTTTTTTTGTATCCGGTATGTCTATTAAAGTCAAGTGAAAAAATATCAAAATCAGGGATTTTATCATAAGGTTCGACTCAGCAAATACTTGTGCAGCCCAAAACAGGTATTTATTGCCTCTGTTAATCCCCTCAATAAACGATATAAAACAAAATCAGGCTTATCCGGCAACGGCTGATTCAAATAAACTCAACACTCACAAATCTTCGGATGCTCTTCAACAAGCCAGCCAAGATAAATCATTACAAGCACCGCCAGTAAAACCAGCCAGCAAATAGCTGTCCAATTAAATGTTCGTATCTTTTCGAGACTAATCTAGCTCTTGAGAAAACGGATTGCCTCAAGAATAGCAATAAGTGGCTGTCTTCCATAATAAATTAGTTAGAGGATGAATATAGACCATACTATGCTATGAAATAATAGGACAAATCCTTTCATCTATTGTCCTTTCTCTCATTATCGAACAATAATTAGTCTAATCGATAAAATAATCATTTGACTCGTTTGTCAAAATTTCGCTATCATCTTGATTCTATGTTGCATTCGCTCTTTCGGTGAAATCCTCTGAGAACAGGATAAGCAGGTTGCGGTGAAATGTCAATTGTGATTTTTTATTGTCTTATAGCGGCGTAGGCCTTTAGACGCAAAGGTTGGCCTTTTTCTTTGTGGCCGGAGACGGAGAACTCAAGCCCTTTGACCAATGCAAAATTGCTGTCTTCCAGAAGCCTGTTGACCAGTTCTGCACTGTGCCGATACATGGTAGTTTGTGCTTCGCCATGCTCTACATGGAAGCTCGATTCCTCGTTGCTTTTGCGGTCGGCCACAATAAAGGCAAAAATCCCATCGTCTTTTAAGATACGCGAAGTTTCTCTGAAAACGACTCCTAAATTCTCAAAATGATTTAGTACGCCGATGCAGACGACGTGGTCGAACGATGCATCCGAGTATGGATAAGGTTCGGCCGTTAAATCATGCACCTTTAAATCCTCCGTGAATCCCTTGTTCCTGCAGACTTCCAGCATTTGCGGTGACATATCCATACCATAGACATGCAGGCCTGCCTTATGGAACAATATCGAGCCGAGTCCTGTGCCTATGCCGATATCGAGTACGGCCTGGCCCGGTTTGATAAATTCGTACACGAGGCCAAAGACAACTTCGGGGCCATGCCAGCCCTCTTTTTTACTGTCATACTCATTCGCCATTCGGCTGCACTTTTCCGTTACAGACCCGTCTATGTCGTTCTTCTCGCACACTTCTTATATTCCTTTCTGAATGTTCGAACGATTGCCTATACAGACTGTATAAAACGGCAGATACACGCTTTTTGTTTTTGTATAAAAAGTTGCCGTTTCAGCTATTTATATATTCTAAAATTCCTCAAATCAATCCTTTTCTATCATTTAGCCGTTTGCCGGCACCGGTGAGAAACTAAACACGATTGTTTTTATCTGCTAATTAGCTTGAAAAAGAGGCGCTCTTGAATTAATGTTTCTGTAAATCGAGTCCCCGTCCGGAACCGGGGAAGCATTGAATCAAGCGAATGATATGAACATAACTTTGGCTATATTATTGCTGGCAGGCGGCTTGCTAATTCTCTGGAAGAGTGCCGAGCTGCTGGTCTCCGGTGCGGTAGTGCTGGCACATCGACTCGGCATAAGCTCACTGGTCATCGGCCTGACCGTCGTGGCGATGGGGACATCGGCACCGGAAGTGGCGGCCAGTATCGCCGGTGTGCTGCAAAAAACCAACGGCGGAGATATCGCCGTCGGCAACGTTTTCGGTTCCAATATCGCCAACCTCGCCCTGGTCGGCGGGCTTATCGCCCTTATCCGCCCGCTGGTAGTCAGGAAGCTGACACTGATGCGCGAAGTGCCGGTCATGCTGGCGGTGGCACTATTGCTCTGGCCGTTTCTGCGTAATTCGCATCTCGCCCGGCCGGAAGCAACTGCCCTGCTGGTCGTCTTTATAGTATTAATCCTGCTTACTGTTTATGATGCCCGGCGGGAATCCAGGCATACAAGATCTGCCCTGAGAGCAGCCGAAGGAAACAAATTTAAAAGTGTCATGCAAGAGCTGCCTATTGAAATACAAAGCATGAAAAAGAGCGTGATATTTGTCGTTATCGGTTTGGCTGGCCTGGCGCTGGGGGCGAAAATGACGGTCGAGGGTGCGATTTTCATCGGCAGGCAGGTCGGCCTGAGCGAAGGTGTTATCGCGCTGACCGTTATAGCACTCGGCACTTCCCTGCCGGAGCTTGTCACCTGCGTCGTCGCCGCCGTCAAGGGCGAGCATGACATCTCCGTCGGCAACTTAGTCGGCTCGAATATTTTCAATACCCTGCTTGTCACCGGCACGGCCGGCTTGGTTAAGCCGTTCGATATATCCGCCCGCTTCGCAGGAGGAATCGACTATTGGATTATGATTATCGTCTCTGCCGGTTTTGCAGGCTTGATAATAATCGGCAAACGCGTGGTCGGCAGAATCGCCGGTGTGATACTGCTGTGCGGATATTTCGCATATATCATCTATCTGTTCACATACGGCTCACCGAATATTTAGCCCCGCAGTTTTTGTCCTGAACAACGCCGAAGTTTATTGCGGGGTCTTTCGAAATTCAAAGATGCATATTGGCCGTGATATTTCTTTGCGGCCTTGTCATACGCACGTGCCGCTTTGGTCTCATTATCGAAATAACCGAGAAATTTCGGTTTGCCGCCGGCCTGTATATCGGCCACCCATTTTTTCTGCGCTGACTTGAACGAAACACCCTTATATTTCGAGCGGCATTTGGTCCTTCGTTTCGGGCGGTTCCACATATTCTGGCTATGCGTCGCCGGCCTCAGGTTCGCCTTTCTGTTATCAAGTCCGTTATGATTGATATGGTCGCAAATCACGCCGTCCTCCAGCCCCAGCACGACGCGGTGCATCCAGATATTCTTTCCGCGCCTGGCCTCTGATTTTCTGCCGATTCTTACCGCGTAATAAGTATCCCTGCATCGAAGGGCATACCAGTTGTATTTGTTTAGTTTCTCGTAATCTTCGGGATCGACTATTGCGAACTTGTCCTTTGTCAGGGGAATTCGCCGAAAGGCGTAGCCGTAGCACAGCCGCCGATACAGAAGTATCAGGAAAAGGACGGGCTTTTCCAGCCGATCCGGAATTTTGACGACAACTTCGATAACACCCTCGCGGGGATAAGTTGATTAGAGAATTAGTTAATTAGATAATTTGCGAATCAAGTTTTAATACCTTAATAAATTTATGAACTAAAAAACTACGCCCCCCATAATGGTGGCTATGTGCGCAAACGTGACGAAAAAAGCCTCATTTTTCCCAACATTGTCCCGGTAATGAGATATCTTTTAACATTCAAATTACTTGCAAAGAAGCGGATTTGACTGTAAGCTTGAAAGGCAAATTTATGCCGGAATTGTTTAATCTGTGATGCTTAATAAACTCGATTTCCTTCGGAAAGGCAAACAAAATGAATAAGCGATCCTTCATTAACGGCATATTAATTTTAATGATTATTGTCACGGCCTTTTTACCGGGGCGGGTATTTTCCCAATCTTCTGTCGTCTCGGTGAATGTGGATGCCACAAAACCCGGTCGGCCGCTCAAACACGTATGGCAATATTACGGCTACGACGAATGTAATTATACAACCACGCCCGATTGTATCGACCTGATGAAAACAGTGGCACAAATCAATTCTGAGCCGGTCTATCTGCGACAGCACTTTTTACTCAACAGCGGCGACGGCACGGCAACTCCGAAATGGGGCTCGACCAATGTCTATACCGAAAACGCCGACGGCGAGCCGGTATATGACTGGACGATTATGGACGGGATATTCGACGCCGTAATTGCATCCGGGTGCCGGCCGCTTGTGGAAATCGGATTAATGCCGAAAGACCTTTCCGTCAAACCGGATTCGTACCGGCCGCCCAAACCGTTCGGACCGAATGAGGGAATGGGCGTATTTTTTCCGCCCAAAGATTATGAGAAATGGGCCGAGCTGATTCGCCGGTGGGCACGTCACTCGAAACAAAGATATAATAACGTCGAAAAAACCTGGCTATGGGAGCTCTGGAACGAGCCGGACATTTTCTATTTCCAGGGCAGCTACGAGGATTACGTCAAACTCTTCGAATATACCGAGCAGGCCATTCATGAAGTCATGCCCGAAGCCGTTTTCGGCGGCCCGCACGTGGCCGACTCCGGCAGCAGGTTCCTGCGAGACTTCCTGCGGCACTGCGCCCAAGAGAAGAACTCACTAACGGGAAAGACCAGCACGCGGCTCGACTACGTCGGATTCCACGCCAAAGGCGGCATCGTTTTCAGAGACGGCCATGTGGAGATGAGTATGCGCGGCCAGCTCACCAGGCACCTGAGCGGGTTTTCCGCCGTGGCGGATGTCCCGAAATTCAAAAATACGCCAATAATCATAGGCGAGGCGGACCCGGACGGCGCTGCCGGAATGCCGGCTTCGGAATCGCCGGAGCGAGGTTATAGAAATGTCCCCGCCTACGGTGCCTACGTGGCGGCGATGATGAAATACAGCCTTGATTTGGCCGAGAGGGAAGGCGTCAATCTCAAGGGCGTGCTGTCCTGGGCCTTCATGTTCGACGGCATGCCGTGGTTCGACGGCTATCGCACACTGGCCACCAACGGCGTGCATAAGCCCGTCCTGAACGCCTTCAAAATGTTAGGGCAATTAAAGGGAAACCAGCTGCCTCTGACCAGTGACGGCGCGGTGCCGGTGGACGAAATTCTCAAATCGAGCGTTCGAGAACGGCCGGACATTAACGGAATGGCCGTTGCTGATGGCCAGGTCATAAAAATCTTACTCTGGAATTATCATGACATTATCGTCCCGGCAAAACCCGCCTCGATTCAATTGAAAGTCAAGCTGCCGGCAGATTTAGGAAACAAAGTCCGGGTGACACATTACCGAATTGACGATACCCACAGCAACGCCTATACGAAGTGGCTCGAATTGGGCAGCCCGCAGGATCCTACCCCGGCAATGATTGCCCAGCTCAAAGAGGCGATGGAATTGCAACTGCTGGAACCGTCGAAATCTATTGACGTCACGAATAATGAAGTGTCGCTCAACTTTGAGCTTCCTCGGTCCGGCCTTTCTCTTATCATCATGGAAAAATCCGGGGCATAAAGCAATTTACGGCATAGGCCCCGTGCTGATCCTACCACGCTCAGGAGATGACACGTCAATCGTCCATCATCCCTCGTCTATCATATCATATATGCAGTATTTTACCTATTTTAATTCTATCCTCTATACCCTATCAGCCAACCAGAGCGGTTTTAATGGCCTTGCGAATGATAATCTATCATGTTAATAAAATATTTCTCAAAAATCCCAAAAAATACTTGACAAAGTTAGGCAAAACTAACTATATTAGGTTAGGCTCATATATATGAGAATAAAACAATATGGCAGAGACGAAAAAGACAAAATTAAGCGCTTCCCTCGAAGATTATTTAGAGGCGATTTTCAATTTGGCCGGAGATAACAATATCGCCCGCAGCAAGGACATCGCCGAGCAAATCGGCGTCTCCAGAGCTTCGGTAACCGGAGCGCTGCGGACCCTGAAGAAAAAGGGCATGGCCAATTATAAACCTTACGATTATATCAGCTTAACACAATCCGGACAGGTCGCTGCGGCCGAGATAGCAAACAGGCACGAAATCCTCAAGTCCTTTTTTACCGATGTCCTCGGCGTTAAACCGGCAATCTCACAAGAGGCGGCATGTAAAGCCGAACACGCACTCGGGTCGGAGATTACTGCCAGACTTTTATCTTTTATCGAATTTGTCGGCCAAAGCAGTGAAAACGGCAACGATTTTATGGTCGAATTTCGTAAATTCTGCAAAAGAAGGAACAGGAAAATAAAAAAGTAAAAAAGCATGCTCCGGGCGGAATCGAAGGGGCCAAGAGAAACGAACTATGGAGATAAAAGAATTAAAGCCGCTATCAGCGATTCGGTCCGGCGAAAAAGTCAGGCTGGCGACCATAGAAGCCGGACGCGGCCTGAACAGCCGACTCGCATCGATGGGGCTTTTACCCAACGTGGAAATAACAGTCGTTAGTAACGGCCATCCCGGCCCGTTTGTTATCAGCGTCAAAGGCTCGAAGATGATGCTGGGCAGGGGTATGGCCCATAAGATAATGGTATGTGGTTGTGATGATGAAAAAAATCACGGCGGCACTGGCCGGAAATCCTAACAGCGGAAAAACTTCCATCTTCAACCAGCTCACCGGTGCGCACCAGCACGTGGGCAATTATCCCGGCGTGACGGTGGAGAAGAAACAGGGGAAGTGCAGGCACGGGGATTACGAGATTACGTTCGTGGACCTGCCGGGGACATACAGCCTGAGTGCGTATTCGACCGAAGAGCTTGTCGCCCGTAATTTCATTATCGGTGAGCATCCGGACGTCGTGGTCGATATCATCGATGCCTCCGGCATCGAGCGGAATCTGTACTTAGCCACGCAGCTTATCGAAATGAACGTCCCGCTGGTCCTTGCGTTCAATATGAGTGACATCGCCGAGCAGAAAGGCATGCTGTTCGATATCGAGCAGTTGTCAATGTTGCTGGAAGCGAAAATAGTCAAGACCGTAGGCAACAAGGGCAAAGGCAAAACGGAGCTGCTCGATGCGATTATCGAAACCGCCGGACAGACCAAAAAACCTCGCATCCATAAAATAAATTACGGCGATGAAATCGAGCACGAGCTGGAACGAATCGAAAAAGTTATCATAGAGAAGGAACAACAGCTTATAGAAAAATACGAGCCGAGATGGCTGGCAATCAAGCTTCTGGAGCAGGACGACGAGATTACCGCAAAAGTACACAGCAGGGAAGTGCTCGATACAGTAGCCGCTTCGGCCGTGCATCTAAAAGACATTTTCGGCGATAATCCTGAAATCGTCATGGCGGACAGGCGGTACGGCTTCATATCGGGCGCGTGCCAGGAGACGATTAAAACAACCGTCGAACTAAGGCATAATTACAGCGATATGATCGACGCCGTAGTGACACATCGCATCCTCGGCCTGCCGATTTTCCTGCTGCTGATGTACCTTACCTTCGTGCTGACGTTCAAGATAGGGGGTTATCCGATGGGCTGGTTAGAGTGGTTCTTCGGCCAACTGTCAAATGCGATAACAGCTCTATGGCCAGCGGGAAGCGACTACTGGCTCAAATCGCTCCTGGTGGACGGCGTCATCGGCGGAGTCGGTGGAGTGCTGGTGTTCCTGCCCAATATCCTGCTGCTGTTTTTGATGATCGCCCTGCTGGAAGATTCCGGGTACATGGCACGGGCGGCGTTTATCATGGACCGCATAATGCACAAGATAGGCCTGCACGGAAAAAGCTTTATCCCAATGCTTATCGGATTCGGATGTTCCGTGCCGGCGATTATGGCAACGCGAATCCTCGAAAATAAACGCAGCAGGTTCACGACAATAATGGTCATCCCGCTGATGAGCTGTGGGGCAAAATTGACTATTTATGCGCTAATCATACCGGCGTTCTTCCCGGAACACTGGCACGGGCCGATGATGTGGCTGATTTATCTGACAGGAATAATCATAGCCGTTATCTGTATAAAGATTTTGCGTCTGACGGTGTTCAGAGGCGAGACCGTGCCGTTCGTCATGGAGCTGCCGCCCTACCGCGTACCGACCTTCAAATCCATCTGTATCCACATGTGGCAGCGAGGCTGGATGTACCTGCGAAAGGCCGGCACGATAATCCTGGCCGTCTCGATTATGTTGTGGATTGCAATGAGTTACCCGAAACCCGGCCCGGATTCGCTCTCGGAATTGACGCCGCATCAGGCTCGGCAGGAAAAGCTGGAACATTCGGCCATCGGCAGACTGGGAAAGGCGATAGAGCCCGCACTCAAACCGCTCGGATTCGACTGGAAAATCGGAACGGCCCTTGTCGGAGCTACCGCAGCCAAAGAAGTCTTTGTATCGCAACTGGCAATTACTTATTCGGTCGGCGATGAGGGTGAATCGGGAAAGACACTTCGGCAAAAACTTCAAGCGAACTATACGCCTTTGACCGGTTTTTGTATTATGCTGTTCTGCCTGATTTATGCACCGTGCATCGCGACGGTCGCCATGACTAAGCAGGAGACGAATTCCTGGCGATGGGCGCTGCTGCAATTCTTCGGCCTGACCGCACTTGCGTACGTTATTACATTCATCGTTTTCCAGACCGGCAGCCGAATTTTCTGACACCCTGCGCAAGGCTGGCAGGCCAAACATCATATTTATACTAACAATCCATCATATTTGATATATTGATTTCCTAAATGTATGAATTTGCCCATCAACTGTCAAACAGCTGCTTACAACTTAATAGAACAAATTATCGAAACAACATGCTTTGGCGTTAATAAATCCTCTGTACACAGATATAAAATGAATATATACCAATTCTACAGTTGATTTTGCTTGACTAAAAAGGATTCATATTGTACAAATAGAACAAGGTAATAACTGTTGATTTGAACTTTTCAGCAGGAGAAATTTCCCCAAAACATCGATAAGACATATTGAATCATTGTTTCAAGTTGCTGTAAGGAGGACTGATATGTACAAGAAAATGTCTTATTTAATCTGTTTGTCTGTGATAATCGGATTGATTTTCACAAATATTGCAAACGCCCAGCTTGATCCAAGTCTCTTAGGTTGGTGGAAGCTGGATGAGACATCCGGAGATGTGGCCTACGATTCGTCCGGCAACGCTCGCGACGGCGATTTGAGGGCGGGACCAATATGGGTCGAAGGCCACTTCGGCGGTGCACTGCAGTTCGATGGTGAATATGACTATGTAGATCTACCGATCGACTCGATTTTTAGCTCGCTAACCGGTGTTAGTTGCTCAACATGGATTAATTTTACCGGTCAACTGGGAGGATACTGGGCGCGTATTTTTGACTTTGGAAGCGGTCCGGAAATTTACATGTTCCTCACAGCAAAAGGCCAGCTTACTACTGGTGAAGAGCCATTAATTTTCGGTCTTGGACAAGGCGGCTGGACGGATGAGGACCGTGTAACTACCGCCGAAACATATCCAGAGGGATTACCCGAGGGATGGCATCATGTAGCTGTAACAGTGGATTCGGAAGAACTTGTAGCTAAAATCTACATCGATGGTGAAGTCGCCGGAGAGAATTTAACTATGCGATATGGACCACAGAACCTCGGAGAACCTAACCAGAACTGGCTCGGTAAATCACAATATGAAGGTGATACACCTTTTGCCGGCTCTCTGGATGATTTCCGCATTTATGACTTCGCAATGACACCGAAGGACGTCCTGACCGTCATGAACGGCGGTATATTAATTTTTGAGATTGCCTCTCGCCCCAGTCCAACCGACGGGAAAGATGAGGTATCCCGAACACCCGTTCTTAGCTGGAAAAAAGGCCTTTACAGCAATGTACGTAATATTTACTTAGGAAAAGATTTTAATGATATCAACGAAGCGAGTTTATCCGACCCGCGCGGTGTAATGGTTGCGGAAAATCATGAAACGACAACATTCGAACCCGATATTCTCGACTACGGAGAAACCTATTACTGGCGTGTTGATGAAGTCAATGAATCGGGCGATCCGACAATCTATAAAGGTGACGTCTGGAGCTTTACGGCGGTGAACTTTATTTTGGTTGAAAACTTCGAAGACTTCGACGATGCCAACAATATCATATACGAAACATGGTTGGACTACTACGCGAATAATACAGGCATGACAGTCGGTTATTTTGAACCTCCATATGCCGAGAAAGACATAATTCACAGCGGCAAACAATCTATGCCCCTTTATTACGACAATGATGGTACCGTCAACGAGGGGACAGCTCTTGAGACAACCGGAACATTGTTCTACTCCGAAGCTGATCGACAATGGGCAGACGCACAGGATTGGACTATGGACGATATCGAAACACTATCGTTGTGGTTCAAGGGCCACCGGCCTTATATGGGATACTTTCTTGAAGAACCGGTAGGAACCTACACAATTAGAGGGGCCGGCGAGGATATCTATGGCTTCGAAGATCAGTTCCATTTTGTTTATAAGGAGCTTACCGGCAGTGTCAAGATTACTGCCAAGGTCGAGAGCCTTGACAACACCGACCCGTTTGCCAAAGCAGGCGTAATGATTCGTGATACACTCGATCCGAACTCTCGGAACATGACTGTGCTCATTACTCCTGAAAACGGTGTTCGATTCCAGTATCGTATGGTTAGTGGCGATGTGACGGACAGGCTATTCGCAGAAGGCGTTACCGCGCCTTACTGGGTCAGGCTGGAACGAACTTCGGGAGGATTGGTTAGGGCGTACCATTCCGCAAACGGCGTTGATTGGACGTCGTTTTCTCTGAAACAATTATCAGTAACTTTACCCATGTATGTCGGACTGGCCGTAAACAGTCATAATGCTGATATTGCGGCCGAAGCGGTGTTCTCCAACGTGACAATCACCGGTACCGGCAGCGAACAACCATGGCAGCATCAGGATATAGGGCTGATCGACAACTCTCCCGAGCAGTTTTATGTGGCACTCAACGACAGAGGAGTCGTTTATTACACCGATCCCGATCCCAACGCCCCGTTTAGCGGAGTGCTGAATCCTGACTGGACACAATGGCAAATTAATCTGCAGGACTTTGCAAATCAGGGTGTTGACTTAACCAATATCAGCAAATTATCTATCGGCGTGGGAACAAAAGGCAATACAACACCAGGCGGCTCAGGTAAATTGTACATCGATGATATCCGGCTATATCGACCTCCGGTACAACAAACGGAATAGACGGTATTTGTGCCCATATAATTAAATCGCATTATTTAGAACTTGTACCGACATATTCGGTGCAGGTTCTTTTTTTTAGCGATTAAACAAAGAAGGGGAAAATGAGTATAAAGCCGGTTTGAAAAAATGAACAGGATTTGGAAAGTAAATATTGACCGATTCGATAAGAAGAATAATATAATGCTATATAGCAGAGATTCAGCATCGCCCGAACAAGCACAGTAAAATAAACGTATATCACCAGAGAGTGAGGGGGCGCTTAACGATTGTAAGCGGAGGTAAAATATGGCTCAAAACGGTAAAAACAAGAAACCTCACAACGATGTGATAAATACCGGGGAAGAACTCGAAGAATGCCGGGCGAAATTCCAAATTCTGTTCGATAACGTCTGCAGCGGTATAGCAATTTACCAGGCCGTCAACGACGGTGAAGATTTTATCTTTGTGGATTTCAACCGGGCGGCCGAGGAGATCGAACATATCAAAAAAGAAGAGCTGACAGGTAAAAGTGTCACCGAGGTATTCCCCGGAGTCAGAAAGTTCGGCCTTTTCGATGTATTTCGCCGGGTGTACAAAACCGGCACGCCGGAACACCATCCGGTTTCCATATACAAGGACGAAAGAATAGCGGGCTGGCGGGAGAATTACGTATTCAGATTACCTTCCGGGCGGATTGTCGCGGTATATGACGATATCAGTGCGAGCAAACGCACCGAATTAATGTCACAGATGACCGACCAGTGCTTCCGTGCAATTGCCGATTATACTTACGACTGGGAGGTCTGGGTGGGTCCATCCGGCAGAGTGTTATGGACCAATCCGGCGGCCGAACGTCTCACCGGCTACAACGTAAAAGAAATTATGGCCATGAATGATTACCCGGAAGCGGTCGTATATGAACAGGACTGCAACCGTGTGATTAAAGCTTTTCAATCGGCCATCAGGGGAAGCACAGGCAACGACGTCGAGTTCAGAATCGTACGCAGAGACGGCAAGACCATCTGGGTTGCGATATCCTGGCAGCCGATATACGATGACAAAGGCCATTCGTTAGGACACCGCGAGAGCATTCGTGACATTACTTCGCGCAAAGAAGCGGAAGAAGCACTGAAAAAAGCAAAAAATGAAATTTAATCGGCCGGTTTCCGGCTCGATACCCACACATACCACCGGTATTTTTGTAATAAATCCACCTAAAAAGGCGTCTTAATTAGACAATAGCGGGGAAATAGCAGCCTAATTTTAACTTGACAGAGCAGTGGTTTATATGTTATTAATTAAGATAGGAAGATTTGATGGCAAATGTATTTTTGCCATCGAATCACATTCCTATAATCTGTGGTTTTTTGTTTGTATTTCGATTTTTGAAGAAGGATGGGCTTTTTAAGCATGCAACCGGATAACCTTTGGTCAGGTTTTTTCTCGGAGGTTGTATGCCCACATTTGAAGGAAGGAAAGAATACATATCTAACTAAAGATACTGTTTTCCCACTACATATCAAAAAATGAGTTTCTGTAAAAAACAAAGAAAGTTTTTATTAATAATTCAGGCACAATATAGAGGAGTAAAATTATGTGTACACAAAAGAGTTATCTCATCTCTTTAATGCTGATTTTAACTTTTGCAGGAATCAGCGCGGCCCAGGGGCTCGATCCCAATCTTGTCGGCTGGTGGAAATTTGACGAAGGGGCCGGCACTATTGCATATGACGAAACCGACTACTGGAACGATGGCGTATTATACGGCGGCCCGCAGTGGATAGAAGGCCGAATCGGCGGCGCGCTGGATTTCGACGGAGTTGACGACTACGTCAATTGCGGCGATGACGAAAGCTTCGATATCACCGGGCAGATTACAATGGCCGCATGGATTAATACGCGTACCGCGGCCAACAGTCAGCATCAACATTACTTAGGTAAAGGAAATAACAGTTATTGTATCAAACAAAATTCCGGTAATAATTTGGAGGTAGTGATTTACATCGGCGGCTGGAAGGTCGCTACGAGTCGGATTGACGAATCTTTCGGTAATGAATGGCATCATATGGTCGGAACTTATGACAGCAGTCAAATCAAATTATACGTTGATGGCGAATTGATGTCCACAACAAATCAAACAGGCGCGATCGCAACCAACGCCGACCCGGTCAGGATAGGGACAAGAGACGGCACACGCTGGTATCACACCGGTGGAATCGACGACGCCCGTATTTACAACCGTGCAATTTCTGCCGTCGAGGTCAAGAAACTGGCCAGTCCGGAAAGAGCTTCCAATCCCATCCCGGCCGATGGAAGCGTTACCACCGAAACCGAAGTGACTCTCCAGTGGGATGCGGGACTTAACGCGGCAACTCACAACGTGTATTTCAGTGACGATGAGCAGGCCGTTATCGACGACGCCGTACCGGTAATAACCCTCGACCAGACCAGTTACGGTCCCTTATCGCTCGAATTAGGAAAGACATATTCCTGGCGTGTCGATGAAGTCGAGGCCGATGGAACTACGATTAATACCGGGGAAATCTGGAGTTTTACGATTCAGCCGTTATCGGCTTATAATCCAAGCCCCGCGAATGGAGAAAAATATGTGGACATTAACGCCGACCTGGCCTGGAGTCCGGGCTTTACGGCAGAATCGCACGATGTGTATTTCGGAACCGATGAAACTGCACTGGCATTCAAAGGTAACCAGACGGAAACTGCCCTTGAGATTGATACTCTCGAATATAATACCGTCTATTACTGGCAAGTTGACGAGCATAATAACGATATGACGATAACAAGCGGCGAGCTTTGGAGTTTCAGAACGATACCCGAAACCCCCATTACTGACCCGAACCTGGTCGGCTGGTGGAAGCTTGACGACGAAGAAGGTAAATTGGCACTCGACTGGTCCGGCTATGGAAACAACGGCTCAATTGCAGGAGAGCCGCAATGGATCATCGGCCAGTTCGAAGGTGCACTGGCTCTTGACGGAGTTGACGATTGCATAGATATCGGCAATCCCGAAATACTTGATATTAATGATTCAGTCGTTACCGTTATGGTGTGGGTAAAAATGGAAGAAGCCGGAAACAGCGCAGACCAGTCCTTCGTGACAAAAGGCAACGACAGCTACGGATTAAGACACGCCGGTTCAAATAATATCCAATTCCGCATCAGTGACACTACTCTCGTTGACACACCCGTGGATAATTCATTTAACGGCGTATGGCACCATGTGGTCGGTGTCTGTGATGCAAGCCAATTAAGGTTGTATATCGATGGTACACTAAAGAATACAACGAACAACTCGGGCAGCGTCCCGAGCAGTATTTACAACGTTAATATCGGAAGAGAATCCGTCGGGAATCGATTCCTGTATTACGGGGCCATAGACGATGTAAAAATCTACGATCGCGTCCTGACACTCGAGGAGATCCAGGGTACGGTCAGAGGCAACCCGCTTCTTGCCTGGAATCCGGGCCCGGGTAACGGGGCGTTACTGGATTTAATCGGCTTCGAACAATTGAGCTGGTCGCCGGGAGACGAAGCGGCCGAGCACGATGTGTATATAGGAACCGATAAAGAAAGCGTAGTCAATGCCAATACGTCAACTACCGACATATATCGCGGCCGCCAGCAGAATACCACCTTTACAATTGACGAAGGTGTTCAGGCGAACCAATCCTACTTTTGGAGAATCGATGAAATCAATAACGATTCGACAATCAGCAGAGGCGGAATCTGGACCTTTACAATAGCCAACTATCTCATTGTTGACAACTTCGAGTCATACAACGACCTCGATGAAAACACGGAAGGTTCGAAGCGAATCTATCTGACATGGCTCGACGGATACGACAATCCGAACACAAACGGCTCGACCATGGGATATCCGGAACCGGCTTTTGCTGACGGTGAACATTTCGTTGAAACGACGACTGTCCATAGCGGCGGCCAATCTGCTCCGATTTTCTACAACAACACTGTCGCAGGCGTTTCCGAGGTGACAGCCAATACGGACTCGCTGCACGTCGGCCATGACTGGACCAGAAATTCTCCGGATACCCTGTCAATGTGGATTTACGGCGACCCCAATAATTCCACTACGGAACAGATGTATGTTGTGATAAACAACACAAAGGTGGTCTATGACGCCAACCTGGTAGATGCAAGCTGGCAGGAATGGACTATCGACATTACTACGCTTGGTCTGAACTTAAATAATATCTCGACGATAACTATAGGCTTTGAGCCGACCGGCGCCGTCGGTGGTGAAGGTGTGGTATTCGTCGATGACATCTGGTTGTATTTCCCTGTGGATGAGCAGGTCGGTGTCCTGGATTAAACAGGGACAATAGCTTCAACTTCGTATAGGTCAGGGGCCTTTGCCGGTAATCGGCAAAGGCCCCTTTTTTATTTATTCTGCTAAATATTAAAAAATATCGCGATATCAAAAGCAGCTAATCAATTCGGCGATATCAGCTCAATCCCTTCGCCTGTTCCCAGGTTGCGTGAATACTTCCTGTCCTTCGGATTGTTCCAGTGCTCGTGGACACCGAGACTTTTTAGGGCGGTCCCATCGCCTTCCGGGTCGTAAGTCGTACCGGACGGCGGTTTGTCTGCCAGCGCCGCTTCGTGCATATAATTATCCGGATTGCCCCTGACGTTCGTAATGTTCGGATTGATCTGCTGCTCGTTCCGCAGGAAGTCCAGCCCGACTGAGTCAATCGCCACCATATCCTGCGAAACAAGAATACTGGAGAACCAGTCGTCGTCAAACGCGGCGAATTTCGTGACGGGGCCGCTTTGAAACGTCGCCGGATACAATGCGTCTATCATATACAGGAATGTCTTGCCGCCCAGCTCCCTGTGACCGTTGAGATTAACAAGACAGTTATATGTCCCCATGCCGTCTCTTTGGCTGCCGTAGTCGTGCAGCGGTCTCGGGGTCCAGCCGCCGCCATTTGGAAAATACGTGGTGCCGAAGTGGTTCTTTGCGCATAATGTCACTCCAAACATCGAATGGGCCCTCATCAGCGCCAGATTAATCATATACTTTGTTTCGGTGACGCATTTCGGCAGGTATGCAGTACCCGCCCTGGTCACAAGCGGATTGTCGGTATCGGCAGTCGCACCGATTCGCCCGTTGTCGGCGCTGTCGGGCGCGACTACAAACCTGATGTTCTGGAAATTTTCATCGGTATTGCTTCTGATTTTATTATAAATCGGATCACCTATATACCGCGAGGCATCGTATATTGTTATATCGGAACCGGACACACCCGCCTTATTTATAAGCTGGTCCACAAGCGAGTAGATAACATGAGGGCTGGGTAATCCGATGTTCGGCGACCAGCCGCGTCCCCGTTCCTGGTTCATATTGATTTTGATGGCGATTTTCTGGCCCTTTTTGTAACCCGCATCACCGGAGCCTTTTGTCTTGTTGAAGTGCTTAAAAAGTGCATCCCACGCACTCGAATCACTCGTTTGCCCGGTAAGTTGCTGAATGGATTTGGAAATCATGGCATCGACCCTGCTCTGGTCGGTATTCTCGTCATCCCACCAGCTCCCCTTCTGCCGGTCCCAGTTGGTTGCATCGGGATCGCGAATCCATACGACCCGGCCGGGATGAATTCCCTTGGCCAAGCCTATCGGGCTGTTGGGCGGCTCGGACGGCTTGAACGCCGTTGTCGCAGACCTGATCTCGGCAATACTAAGTGTCCCCCAAACAATCATCACTGCCGTAAAAATAAAAATGCCGGCCGATATATATCGCGATCTCTTGACCAGTCCCCTGGCTTTGCGATATGCCAGAGACGAACCAACCAACCCGACAATCCATACTACAAAACCGCCGGCCAGTGGCGCCGCCAGACGCTGACACGGGTAACTCGCACGAGAAGGTTTCGGTATAACGCGAATTAAAAACCAGATAAGCGATACTAGACCAATCAAGGGAAACAGCCATATAAGCCGGACGTATTTACCCTGTCCGGCGTTAAGATTGTTTATCTTCGAATGGACATTACTCCCCTTGTGCAAACAAGAATTATTTTTTACCGGATGACGATTTGTTGATGATTTCGACTTTTTCATGTGTGTCATTTGATAAACACCCCAAAAAATAATATCTCTTCCCGAATGGAAATCCCAACTCAACCGACGGCTTACTTGTATCGGTGTAAGGCATAATTCAGGACGCGATCGATGAATTCCTCGTAAGAGTATCCGCACTTCTCAGCAGCCTCGGCGACTTCTTCGCCGTAGGCAAGATCAGGATTCGCATTGGCCTCGAGAATAACAACCTTATTATCATGCGTAAGTCTCAGGTCGATTCTTCCATAGTCTCTCAAATGCAGCACACGATATACTTTCTTGCATACATGGCCGATATTTTTTTCCACCACCGGGTCGAGCTCGGCAAAGTCATATTTTATATTCCACTTTTTCCTGTACTCTTCATCCCATTTTACACGGTAAGTCGCAAGTTGAGGGCCCTCTTTGCCCAAAGAATCGAAATGACACTCGCGAATCGGAAGCACAACGAGCTTTTTATTGCCCAAAATACCGACGTACAACTCCCGGCCTTTGATATATTCCTCTGCAATCGCCGGCTGTTCCCACCTATCATGCATAAATCGGACACGCTCCTGCAATTCCGTATCATCGCTTACCAGCGAAGCATTTGAAATTCCCTCGGAGCCGTCTTCCAGCGCCGGTTTGACAACCAGCGGATAATGAACCGTTTTGGTAACGCGAATCTTTTGGCCATGAGGCAAAGAGTAAAAATTAGGAACGCGAATCTTATGTAAACTCAGCAGCTCCTTACACAATCGCTTGTCACGAGAGAGCATCAATCCCATAGCCCCGGTGCCCGTAAAAGGGACGCCAATCATTTCAAGAAGCCCGGCGATATTTTTATCCAGACTTCGGTTCCCCTTGAACGCCTCGGTAAGGTTGAAAACTATATCGGGTCTGTGTTCCGTGAGCGTTTTCACAATTGTTTCGATATCCCTGACCGCCCCAAGAACCGAAACCTTATGCCCAAGGTCGCGCAGCGCCTCGATGACATGGTATTCCGTGGTCGGAACATCAGGAGAAACCTCGAAATTCGGATCGCTGTCCTTTACTTCCGTGGCATCTACCAAAACCGTTATGTTCAATTTTCGGCCCATTAACGTGTATGCCTCCCAACTATCCTGAGTGTATTACTTGCAATAGCAGTCAGCAAAGCGGTAATACCCACAATATTCTCCGTCTGACCGGGCCTGGCAAAAAGGTCAAGTGCATCGCAGCGAAGAATAAGGGTATTGACCAACTGATGAATATCGTGCTTTCGGTGGCCGGTCCACCGTGTAACGCTGTCTATCAGCTCTCGCCGATGGTGACGCAGAAACTTCGAGGCCTTCTGATTCGCAGGACCGCTCGGCTTCAAACCAAAGAGGGAGATAAGACTATCGTCATAAAATCCCTGGAATCCGCTGCCCAGAACCTTGCGTTTACGCTCGTAATGAGCTGCAAGAGTCGAAGTCATCCGTGAGGCCGACCACGGCGGCTGCCCGTGAACCGTCTTTACGGGCGCAATGTTTGAAATATGTTTCATCAAGCCGTCCACATACCACAGCTTCTTAATAACGGGCCAGTTTCGATACTTCTGCTCCCAGCAACTTTGTGGCGTGAGCCAAACGGCAAAAGTCTCGGCAAAGTCCTCATCAGGATGAGACTGGGCATAGTTGTCCTGAAGGTTTATTACAAAACGCCTGGAATAGGGCTGATAGGAATAGGAGTCCGAGTATCTTGTCGAGAAAGAGCCGAACAATTCGCGCCATCTTGTCTTCTTGTATAACTGGTATGCGTAATTCAGGGCGTGACCGCATTCATGACGCAGAAGCTTCATACAGGACTCTTCGGTTCCCCCTTCCACTTCGTACATCATCTTTTTCTCAAGCTGCTTTAAACGCGGATGGGCAAGGCAGAACGGTATCCCGATAATCGGGATTTTGTCGGGGCAAAGCCACTCATCGGTGAGATAACATGGAGGATGAAAACATATCCCCTTGGCACCCAGCTCTTCATACACCCTCTCTATCAGCAATTGCAGCTCGGAGCCCTGGATCTGTACGCCGAGGTCGCGAACGCGTATTTTCAGGATTTCTTCGTCCGGCAGCTTTTCCCAATCTTTTATTTTACCGGCCTTTGCCATTGTTTTTTAAGCCCACTATGCTTATAACAACCGTAAAATCATATACTTACAGCCAGCAATTAATACATTTTTTGACACCGGAGACTATGATAACATAAATCTGTCGTATGAACAAGAATCTGCAATTTTCTAAACCGTGAATTGTCGTTACTTCTTATCTATAATAAAAAAAAGCCCCCGAATAAATCCAGGGGCCGAATATTCTTTGTTGATACGTTTTTTATTCTATTACGTGAATGTTTTTCTTTTTACACATTTGTTTTAGCACTTTCGGCCAAACGGTCGCACTGACTTCGCCGATATGGGCCTTTTTGAGCAGGAGCATAAATGTGCGGGATTGCCCGATGCCGCCGCCGATGCTCAGAGGAATTTCATTATTGACGATGGCCTGATGATACGGATATTCGAGCATATTGAGCAGACCGGAAAGCTCCAGTTGCTCGACAAGTGTCTCGGCATTAACACGGATGCCCATGGATGTAAGCTCATGGCGACGTTTGGTTACAGGGTTCCAGACGAGAATGTCACCGTTCATACCGTGCATTGTCCGGCCGTCTTCGGTTTTCGTTTCGGTGACCCAGTCGTCGTAGTCCGCAGCCCGCATCTCGTGCGGATAGCCGTCCTCCAGGACCCAGCCTATGCCGATAATGAAAACAGCCGGATATTCCTGTAAAATCTCTGTCTCTCGCTGCTTGCGAGGTAAATCTGGGAATTTTTCGAGTATCTCTTCGGCGTGAATGAAGGTCAGCTCATCGGGCAGGTCCGGGTATTTATCTTTCAACTGTGGGAAAAGCCCCTGAACATGCGTCTCGGCGCCTTTGAGAACCTTCCAGATTTTTCCTACAACTTCCTTTAGAAAATTAAGGCTACGCTGCTCGGCGGTGATTGCCAGCTCCCAGTCCCACTGATCAACGTATGCGCTATGGTCGTGGTCGAGGAAGTAGTCTTTACGGACGGCCCGCATGTCGGTCAGCAGGCCCTCGCCCATATTCATTTCAAATTGCTTCAGGGCCATACGTTTCCATTTCGTAGCGGCCTGTACGACCTGAACATCGATCGGATTCTTGTCTCTATCGTTCGAGATATGGAACTGGATCGGCGTTCGCGAACCGTCACGGTCGAGCATGTCGTTGACGCCGCTCTCGACGTCCACAATCAAAGGAACGGTCACGCGGATAAGGTTCAGCTCTTTACAAAGGTTCTGCTCGATGTAGTCCTTGACGGCGTATGTGGCAATCTGAGTTTCCTTCGGACTCAGCAGAGAACTGTAGTCACCGGGAAGAATTTTTTCCAGTTCGTTATAGTCGCCGATACCCGGACCGGCCAAATCCGCTTTCTTTTCGTCTGTCATTGTGTTTTCTCCTATGTATTTTTCTCTTTTTACAAAATAGAACAATTAATTTTAGCTATGTTTTTTCTCTGAGCCAGGCGGTGAATTTTTCCAGACCGTCCCGGATGGATGTCGAAGGTTTATATCCCAAATCTTTTCCGGCCCTGGTGACATCGGCGTAGGTGTGTTCGACATCACCGGGCTGTGGAGGCAGGTACTGTCGAACGGCTTTTTTACCGAGAGCTTTTTCAATTTCCGCGATTAAATCGTTGACCGTAATCGGTTGCGACTCGCCGAGATTGTAAATATTAAAGCCTTTACACTTTTCGATCGCCGCGGTTGTGCCGTCGATAATATCGTCAATATATGTGAAGTCGCGCATCATCGAGCCGTCGCCGTAAACGGGTATGGCTTTACCCTGCTCGATGAGTTTTGCGAATTTATGGATAGCCAGATCCGGTCTCTGCCGGGGGCCGTAAACGGTAAAGTAACGCAGGCAGGTTATGGACAAACCTTCAAGATGATAATATGTATGGCAAAGCAATTCGCAGGCCTTTTTGGTAGCGGCATAGGGCGAGATGGGAAAATCGACGTTGTCCTCTTCGGAAAATGGAACTTTCCTGTTGTTACCGTAAACACTCGAACTCGATGCGAAGACGAATTTGCCGATTTTGTACTTTTTGGCCGCCTCAAGCAGGACCATCGTGCCGTTGATGTTGACATCGGCGTAAAGCAAAGGCTGTGCAATCGAAGGACGAACACCGGCTCTGGCCGCCAGATGCACGATTACATCGATATCGTCACCGACCGTCCCGTCCATAGTGACGCTGTCACGTATGTCGGCCTCGACGAGCCGGAAGCCCGGATTTTCAAGGCACGTTTTGATATTTTCGCGTTTGATTCCGGGATCGTAGAAATCATCGAAATTATCGACCCCGACCACATTCCAACCGCCCGCAAGAAGACGCTCGCAAAGATGCGAGCCGATAAAACCGGCAACTCCTGTTATCAATGCTTTCATAAGTTTTTTCTAATCTATTTTTTTGTATTATTAATTACGCCGACAAAAAAGTCGCTACTCCAACGGCCCCTAAAATCAAGCCCATAAATTGAAACAATCCTTCCGATTGTTCCCGGCTCCATTCGAGAATAGGCGATGTTTTTTTCGGTCCGAAACTAAATATTAAAAAACCTTCGGCCATAAAAACAACTCCACAGATAAATATCACAATCGGATATCTGCATTCACGGGCCCCGATAAAGAAAACAGCCGCCAGGGCGAGATTTATAACTCCGTCAAAATAAATCCGGCTGCCCTTTTGAAAAAAAGTAACGAGCCGCTTTGCAATATCCGGTCTCAACATATAAACAATTGCTATCAGAGCCAATACAATGCCCAAACTCTTAATAACAATCTGCATCTGCATCACTTATTTACTATATTATTCGGACAATATACCGGTCGATTTATCCGGAGACGGTAGCTCTTCCAATGCTGTGGTATTCAATTCCCGCTTTTTTAACAACATCCGGGTCGTATAAATTTCTGCCGTCGAAAATAACAGGATTTTTCAGTTTCGCCACAACGGCTTCGAAATCGGGATTCCGAAATTCCTGCCAATCGGTAAAGATAACGAGGGCGTCGGCGTTATCGAGAGCATCGTATCCGTTCTGGAATATCCGGATTTTATCACCCAGCACTTTCGCCGCCGAAGAGGCCGCCTCGGGATCGTAAGCTTTTATCTTCATCCGACAATCGAGTAATTTCTTAATACAGTTAATCGCCGGTGATTCTCGGATATCGTCGGTTCTCGCCTTAAAGGCCAGTCCCCAGACAGCTAACGTGGTCTTATTTTCACGACCGGCAAAATAATCGGTAATGCGTTTTGCGAAACGCTGCTGCTGATTGATGTTCACCTGCTGTACCGCTTTGGCTATCGTCATCTCGACATCGTGCTCGGAACCTGTATGAATCAGCGCCCGAATGTCTTTCGGGAAACAGGCGCCGCCGTAGCCGACGCCGGGAAATAAAAATGCAGAGCCTATTCTTGAGTCACTGCCGAGGCCGTGTCTTACCTGTTCGACATCCGCACCGAGCTTCTCGCATAATACCGATATTTCATTCATAAATGAGATTCTCGTCGCCAGCATGGTATTGGCGGCGTACTTCGTCATCTCGGCTGAGATGGTGTCCATAAACAGTATTCGGCTGCTCTTTCTCATGAACGGGCTGTATAACTGTTCCATAACTTTCTCGACTTCTAGATTCGTTGTGCCGATGATTATCCTGTCGGGACTCATAAAATCTTCAACCGCCGCGCCTTCTTTAAGAAACTCCGGATTGCTGATATAATCGAAAGGAATATCGGTTTTCGATTTTATGATCTCGATAACCTTATTGCCTGTCCCTACAGGCACAGTGCTTTTGGTCGCAATTATTCGATAGGCACTGAGGCTCTCGGCGATGCCGTTTGCCACTGAAATTATTGCCGATATATCGGAAGAACCATCTTCAGCCGAAGGCGTGCCAACCGCGAGAAAAATAATAAGTGAATTATCAACACCGTATTTCAAATCGGTCGTAAAATGCAGCCGGCCGAGCTTTACGTTATGTTTTACTATTTCCGTCAGGCCCGGTTCATAAATGGGGATGACTCCGTTTTTCAGACCGGCGATTTTTTCTTCATCGTTGTCCACGCAGATGACATTTTTTCCCGCCTCCGCCAGGCACGCTCCCGTAACCAGGCCCACATAACCGACACCAGTGACACAAATTTGCATGATATAGTCTCCTGTTCTTGTAATCACTCACCCAGACCGAGCAATTCGCCCTATATCGAAAACATCATATCTATTGCCGTTTCCATTAAATAAGTTTCACTTTTTTCTTATGTCATTCCGCACTTGATGCGGAATCCAGAACTAAAAAACTGGATTCCACCGTAAGGTGTCCCCAGCGGGACTGCCTTTCGCAGGAATGACAAAAAGTGACAATTACTTTTTAGAAACGTCACTATAAAAAGAAATTCTTCGTATAGCGAAGAATTATCAAAGCCGCTTAATCGACACTTTCTATCATATCGATGTCTATTTCTACGCTTGCCGCCTGTCCAAGCATATCGACCTGCAGAACCAGCCTTGTCGAGCCTTTGGTCGTGACTACGATACCCTGTAATCCCATCAACGGCCCGGCGACGACACGGCACTTCTGGCCGACCTTAACGTATTTGTGGGGCACCAGAGGAACACCTGTTTGAAGAACAAGCTCGATTTGAACCAGTTCGTCAACTAATTTCCCCTGGTCTTTCACTTCGAGTAAATTCGCCACTCGGTCGGTTTTCATCAGTTCCGTTCGCTGGTTGTCGTCACCGCAAAAAAACAAATACCCGCCGAACAAAGGTAGAAGCGATTTTATTGTCCTGTGGCTTTTCCGCCTGACCTTCCATGTCATCGGAAGAAAGTAGCTGATATTTCTACTGATCAGATCGTGGGCAAGGGCCTTTTCATTCCTGCTCTTTGTATGTGCAACCCACCACCGGCCGGCAAAGTCGCGGATTGAGTCCACTTCGGGCCAGATAGTCGGCGGATTTTCGTTTACCTTCAACAATTCAATTAACCTGCAAATAATTCTCTAATCTATTCCATAAAACTTCAGCACAGTCCCGACGACATACTCTATCTGCTCCCGTGACAATTCGGGATAAATCGGCAACGAGAGGACCTCGTTGCAAAGCCGTTCGGTAACCGGAAAATCACCCGGCCCGTAGCCAAGGTCGCTGAAGCATTCCTGCAGATGCAGCGGCTTGGGATAGAATATCGCCGAACCTATATTGTTTTCCGCCAAAAACTTCTGCAGCCGGTCCCTGTCGGGGACTGTCACGGTGTACTGATGATATATACATACATTATTGGCATCGATCTTCTGCGGCTGCACGGGAGTTCCCGAAAAAGCATCGTCGTAAAAGGCGGCGTTTTGTTTTCGTTTCTTATTCCAGGAATCGAGGTGCCCGAGCTTAACTGCAAGGACGGCCCCCTGGATGCCGTCGAGGCGGAAATTGCCGCCGATCATTCCGTAAAAGTACCGCGGATTCTGACCGTGGTCGCGAAGTATTTTAATCTTTTGTGCAAGAGCATCATCGTTGGTTGTTACCAAACCTCCGTCGCCGAAAGCACCGAGGTTCTTGGTCGGGTAAAACGAAAAACAGCCGCAATCACCAAAATTACCACACATTACGCCGTCCCGACTCGCTCCTATCGCCTGAGCAGCATCCTCGATGACGGCAAGATTGTATCGCTTTGCGATTTCGGTAATGGCTTTCATCTTAGCGGCCTGCCCGAACAAATGTACCGGTATGACGGCCTTTGTCTTTTCGGTGATTTTTTCTTCGATACCGGCCGGATCGATGTTGTAAGTATCAGGCTCGACATCGACGAAGACCGGTCTCGCTCCGAGTCTGACGACACAACCGGCGGTGGAAAAGAATGTAAAAGGTGTGGTTATAACCTCATCGCCCGGCCCTATATCCAAAGCCATCAGGCTCACAAGCAGCGCATCGGTACCACTTGAGACCCCGACTGCGTGTTTGCATCGGCAATATGCGGCGATTTTTTCCTCGAAATCGGCCACCGCCGGCCCGAGGGCAAGCGCCTGGCTCTCGCAGACCCTGCTGATTGCCGGCATAACCTCATCCCTGATGGTTGCATACTGAGCTTTTAAATCCAAAAGTGGGACCTGCATTGATACTCCTGTCTGAATCGCTTCCTGCATATTCACTTCCTCTATTGTGTATTGTCCAAACGGCGCACTAAGTACTACTGAATTAATCAACAAAACCGTTATTCTAGAGCCGCAAAGCCAAAATGTCAAAGGAATTGACATAATTGTTTTTTCGTTTTCCCTGCGGAAATTAAGAAATAGATGTTGACTATTTTGAGTTTTCGTTAAAAAATTGGATAATAAGAAACATATACCGGAACCTAAAATTGAAAAAAAGAAAAACCACAACCGCAAAAAATCTAAACATCCTGTTCACCTGCATCGGCAGGCGGGTCTCGTTGCTCGAGGGCTTTCGCCGGGCGGCCGGGCAATTAAGGATAAAGGCATCATTCTTCGGCACGGACACCACCGAGTTCAGCCCGGCCCTGCAACTGTGCGACAAAGGATTCCTGGTCAAGCCGATAAAACATGCAGGTTACATCAGGCAACTGCTGTCCATAGTAAAAAACAATAATGTAAACCTGCTTGTGCCGACCGTCGATCTGGACCTGAAACTTCTGGCCCAGAACAATTCAAAATTCACAGAGCTGGGCTGTCGTGTGCTCGTTTCGTCACCGGAAGTGCTCGATATCTGCCAGGACAAAAGACTGACATACCGTTTTTTAGTCAGGAACGGTTTCGATACGCCCGTCACTATGACCGTTCATTCCGCTCTTTTAAAGAGGAAACTCGACTGGCCCAATTTTCTCAAGCCCTGGGACGGCTATGCCGGCAGGGGCAACGCCATTGTACTTAATCAAAAGGAGTTGTCCTTCTACGCCAAAAGAATTCCCAATCCCATCTGCCAGGAGTTCGTACAAGGCACCGAATATACGTGCGATGTTTATGTTGATTTCTCCATGAAGGTCCGATGTGTCGTTCCGAGGAAACGCATCGAAATCAGAGCGGGCGAAGTAAGCAAGGGCCAGGTCGTCAAAGATAATCAAATTATGAGTCAGGCGGCAAAGCTGGTTGAAACTCTCGGCGCCGGTCCGGGCCTTATTACCCTGCAATTGTTTCAGACGGCCAAAGGTAAGCTCAAGTTTATCGAAATCAATCCGAGGTTCGGCGGCGGTATCCCGTTATCAATCAAGGCGGGTGCTAATTTCCCCAAATGGATTTTACAGGAAATGCTCGGTAAAAAAACAAATATCAAATTCGACGGCTTCAAAGATTCTCTTATCATGCTCCGATATGACAGTGAAGTCTGGCTTGAAAATCCAAAACACCCCAAATCCTGAGATTCTTTGCCGTCAAAATCAGGCAAAATCATTTTAGCATTTGTATTAATTTCTATTTATTCTGTTTTTCAACTATGCGCCAGAGGACGCCGGCCGGTTCAAAATCGTATCGCCCGAACAGAAAGTCGGGACAATATCCTTTAGCCGGCGAGACTACATAAACGGCTCTTTCCGAAAGCAATTTTTCGATTGTCCGCTCGTTGAATTCGGGCGAATTTTCACTATCGCCGATACTGGATATAATTTTTATGTGATCGCCTAACCGCTGATTCTGAACCTCCTGGGCGTATAACAAAGGTGGCGCTGTGGTCGCATCGGCGTATATTACCGAAAGAGGCTTGACAGTATATAACGCTTCAACCGCGAATTTCTCGGCACCCTTGTACCCCATTTTCCACGGCCGCAGGAAATATGTATCGTCATCCCGATAAGGGATTATTCTTCTGCCGCTGACTTTGATTTCCATTTTCTCTGCGATTTTCGGCGCCATTATATAAACGGGAACGGTCGCCAGGGCAAATATCACAAACATGTAAATAATCGCCCTGCTGTCTCTATATGAAAATCTGTAAACTCCGACGCCAATCAGAAGTGACATAATGCAGTAGAACGGAATGAAAAAAGCGTAGCGATCCGGAACCGTATAGCGAAAGGCAAAAACAAAAAATAATATTAACAACGCCAGTATAATATGCGCGAACCATCGCTTCGGAGAAAACTTATATAAACACAATACGCCGACAAAGAAAAGCAGGATATTCGGCGTAGGAAAATTCAATGCGATAAACATCAGGTTTTCTTTGGCGATATCGGCGGTAAGTGAAACATTGAGGACGTCACCCCGCCATTTTGCACCGAAAGCCGCCGATGCCAATGTCCCCCATAAATCGCCGCTCTGCAGGATATTCTTTATTATCAGATATTCATAGGGCAGAGCGCCAACAATCCACAACAGCGCCATGACAGCTAAATCCCGCAATTTGATTTGCTTTTTAATTACAAGAGCAACAATAAAAACAAAATAGCAGGCAAACGCAAGGCAAGCCATCATGTGATTGGCCACGGCAAGGCCGTTTAAGAGGGCCAGGAAATACAAATACCCTTTTCGGGAGGTTTTGGCATATTGCAAAAGCATAATCAATTCGCCCAGAAGCAGGGCCACAGCCAGATTGTAGGTTTCAGGGACCGTGGCATGCCACCAGAAAGTATGCGATAAAGCCAAAGTCGCGGCGCCGAGCAACGCGGCCCACCCCGCACCACTCGAACCTCTGCTTTTGAATAATCCCGATGAATCGGCGGTTGTATCTTCATCAACAGAGATTTGCCGCGGGATGTCAAGCCACAACCGCAACAGTAGAAAAAGACCTGCAACTGCCAGCGCCGAAATCACCGCATTCAATACGTTTATTCTGTAGGCAAATTCTTCCAGAGGAATGTATTTTGCCACAATAGCGATGATATAGTACAGCGGATGCGATAAAGCAAGGCCAAGGTGCCCCTGGATATCATTATGCCAGAGGCGGTATTGTATTACGCCGCTGTCCTGCCAGACCACCCCCGGCGCACATGTAAAGACATACAGCGCTGTGGCCGCTATAAGGACCACGACATAGCTCGCTTCAAGATTGCTACCTGCTTTGGACATCTTCAATCGATCAAATGGTTACCGTTAAATATTCTGAATTATCGGCAAATCGCATCGCCCCTTCATACGCAGCGGGTATGAGCAGACACTCACCGGCTTTGAATTCCACGTTGTAACCATCGGTTCCGAGGATCGTGCCGGAGCCGGTGAGGATAATCAGCACTCTTATTTCACCCAGTGAAAGAAGCACCTCACAGCTTTTGGCCTGATGTCCCTTGTCTATAGAGAAAAACTCGCAATTTACAAGCCGCCCTATCGTTGTCACGGGAAGTTCGTCCTCAGAACTATTAAAGTGGATGCTCTCCAGCGCCTGCTCGATATGCAGCTCTCTGGGCCTGCCGGTCTGGTCCACTCTGTTCCAGTCGAAGACGCGATACGTCGTATCCGATGGTAATTGAATCTCTGCTATTACAAGCCCCGGCCCGATGGCGTGTGCCGTGCCGGCGGGAAGGAAGTGACACTGCCCCGCTTCGACCGGCACCCTGGCTAACAAATCGGCGACATTGCCCTTTTCAATCGCTTCGGCGAACTGCGATTTTGTGACTCCTTTCCTGAGCCCTTTATAAATCACCGCATCCGGCTCGGCTAAAATTATATACCAGCATTCGGTTTTGGGCTGCCCCTGGCCCATTCGTTCGACCGTCTGCTTATCGGGATGGACCTGAACGCTCAGAAAATCCTGGGCATCTAAGAATTTGATAAGCAATGGGAACGGCGATTCGAAATAAGGTTCGCCGGTGATTTCAACCGGATACTGATTAATCGCCGAGATGAGGGTCTTCCCTTTTAGTTCGCCGTTGGCGATGACGGATTTGTCCTGAGGCAAATCGGCCAGTTCCCAGCTTTCGCCGATTTTCTGATCCGGCGGCAAATCCTTACCGAAAACTTCACGCAGCTTCTGCCCACCCCAGATTCGCTGTTTATACATCGGCCTGAACTTTAACGGGTACACTTTCACGGCGGGTATTTTACCGACAACTCGCCGCCCCGTCCAATACTCAATTTACCAATTTTTTTCAGATTATTATTTCTAAACCGCCGATCCCACTTTGAAGAAATCATACTCATCTGCTAATGTGCATGTCTATTAGGTTCCTGTGGCCGATTGCCTCCTTTGCAATGATTATATACGATGAGCAGATCGAGAGCACTTTTGAAGGTAACTCGTACACAGAGTAGCTTTTTTTACTGTCTATTATGTCTTCAAAACTTCAAGAATTTTCTTCTCGGTTATATCTGTCAGTTGCTTTTGCACTATGCCCTGCAACCTTTTGGGCATTGCCTGGAATACATTTTTAATTGTACTGCTTTGTTCCGAATCTATCAGGGCACAAAGTATTTTTGTCGCGGCATCCTTATCTTTTGCCTTTTTTTCTGTTTCAGGTCTTCTGCCCATAACAAGCAATTTATGTAAAGCAAAATTTGCCGGGTGGGGAAGTGTAACCGTTATTGAACCAACTTTGGATTTAATAGTATCTTTAGAGAGAAACTCAAGAAGCCTAAGAGACTGAGCATTCAAGCCAAGTTGTGATAAAGAATAAGGCCTATTCGAACCTCTGCCTCGTTCAGGAACCAGGAATTCAACGATTAGTTGCGGATGTTCCAATCTGATATACCCTTGTGATCCGGTGAATCCAACAATAAAGCCCAGATCTTTCAGCAATTCAGCGACATCAACTTTCGCTTTAATAGCTCGCGGTTGAGGGATTAGTAAGTCCATACCCCGGGTTGTCAGTGAGGCCATATACTTCTGGCCGGCAAAATAATTCTTATAAAAAAAGGTACACCAACTGCCCACAATAACAATATCCTTTAATATGCCTGCTTTATCCAGCCGATGCAGAACTTCTACACACAAATCATACTGACTTTTTTCCACGTAACGTGCTCCTCAGGAACTTTATCTGTTTCTTTACCTCAGAAAGAAGTTTCCTGTATTTTGCCCGGTATTCTTTGGCCTGTTCATACTTTCGTATTTCTTTGTCACTGACTTTCTTACCTTTATAAATGAATTTAACTTTACCTTTTTCTCGTACAACCAAATAATAGTACTCGTTATTTTTTACGCTCTTTTTTATCAATGAACCTTTGGGCAATTTAGCCAGTTCCTTCTCATAGTCCTTTTTCATTGCCAAAGAATTGGCCAGTTCTTCTTTCAACACGCTTTTTATGACTTTCATTTTGTTTCCTTTGGCCTCACAGCAGTTACCATACAATTTGTGATATATTATACTTTGTATGGTAACAAGGTCAATGGGTTGTCATACAAATTTGCAATTCTTCGTATTTGTATGGTAATTTGGTAATAAAAATATATGCAGGAAAATTTAGTGTATCGGCCTGAACTTTAACGGGTACACTTTCACGGCGGGTATTTTACCGACAACTCGCCGCCCCGTCCAATACTCAATTTACCAATTTTTCCCGATTAAAAGTTCTCATCTGCCCTTTTTGCCCCCGGCAGTAATTAAAACCGTCAAATGAGTCTTGGTCCTTGCTCAGTGTAATAGTATGAATGTGACACACAGTTTATGTATATAACAGAAATGTTAAAGAACTATTGTTAGTTTAGGCCAATGGAAGAAATGTAACAAACCATGCAGAATTAAACCCCATGACCTGGATTCTTCCCATTCGACAGTGCCTTGTTCGACATAGCTCACTACAGGCAGGGCGGATGTTCCACTGTGGAGTAATAAGGCAAAAAAACACTTAGAAGAGCTTGGTTTTGATTCCCTTTTCGCGCAACTCTTCGACGAAGGTCTTCATCTCTTCCAGCAACTGCTGGAGTTGCTCGGTGTTTTCCAGCAGGTTTTCATAGAACCTGCCGTCGTTTAGTATTTTAGCAGCGGAACCCTGGCCGTTGTTGACCTTTTCCAGCACCAACCGAAGCTCTCCCATCGCTCCGCTGAGTTGTTCGCTCGTCTCAACCATTGCAACAATGAGCCTTTCCGATTTATCATCCACACTCTTAAGAGTTTCCGTTCCGGTCGTTGCCAGTTTCCGAATATCCTCGCTCGTATCGACAACGGCGGTCACCGCCTGTTCAATTTTAGCATCGGCTTTTTCCAGGGTGGAAGTCCCGGTTGCAGCTAACTTTCGAATCTCATCCAAAGTCCCCTGAAGCTGTTCCGTCGTATTATTAAGATTCGCCAGGATTTGTTTGAAGTTGTCCTTGTTCGCCTGGTCGCCGATTATATCATTTGCGTTGGTAACAAGCTCATTCACACCCTCGATCAACTCGTCCAGCTTTTTCTGACTTTCCTCCGGGAAAAATTCACTGGTCATGCCGGCCGAACCCTGAAGCCACATCTTGTCCACAAGAAATTTTGTTTCCGGTCTATTCGGATCCTGCGGAATCGTTTCTTTTCCGGGGGTCTGCTTGATTTCGATATAGCTGCTGCCTAAGCCGCGCGTCATCAGTTTAACTTCAACATTCGACGGAATTGTTTTATAAGCTTTGTCTATACTAAGAATAACCACCGTTTGATAATACTCCCTGCCGGTCTTGTCGCCGTCGGTAAGTTCTTCTCTTACCTCCGGAGCCATAACCTTAGTGACTCGGCCGACTTGATAACCGCAAAACTGTACGGGTGTATCTCTCTGCACGCCGGATGCCGTGGGGAATTGAACGAATAGCTGGAAGGAATCAAGCTTTGTTACGAACGTCGGCAAATCACCGAACTTAAAAATCAACCATACCAGTGCACAAGCACCTATTATCACAAAAAAGCCCACAACTATATTACGTCTTTTTTGCGTGGTTTCATAATCACTCACTGTTCGCTTCCTTTCAAATTAGTGCGGCCTTCCATAAACAATTCCCTTATGGCACGCAAAGGATAACCGCTTTCATTGAGTTTTTTTATTATTTTAATCCTTTCAACAGCCTTTTGGTCGAACATCCGTCTTCCGGTAGGCGTCACCTCCGTCGGCTCAAGCAACCCGACCATGAGATAATATTGCAAAGATTGCCGGGAAATGCCAGCTTTTTTTGCCGTCGCCCCTATCGGAGTTAACTTTTTGGCCTCAGACAAGATTCATCCTCGAACAGCCCGGAACATTCAACAATAACTTAAGAACAGTTATTACAGGAATTACAACAATTGTACCAGATAGACTGTATTTCGACCAGAAAGATTGATGTCATTATAATTCAATAAAAAAACGTTTATGGACGGGAACAAATACTATAAACAGCGATTTTATCGCTGAGTGTTTATTTCCTGTGCTCAGAAGACAAAAAACACCGTAAAAAGCCCCATACGCATTGCCAGCGAATACAGAAAGATAATCAAAGGTACTCCGGCGATGGCGGTGGTTATCATTGCAAGCCATTTTTTACTATCGAACAGAACTCCGATAATACCAAACATCAAAGACACCGGAACGCAGAACAATAGTACCAATAGTCCAAGAACCAGAAAAGGACTGCCCCATTCGGGCTGAAGTATCCAGATTGTCAGAAAAACGGCACCAGCAACAGCAATAAAAATCGCAGAAAGTTTACCAAAAAGCATTTTTACTCCCAAGAGAAAAATATGCCGATAACACTTTTACTCTTAGTTTATATAAACAACTTTTCAATCAGTCAACAGTTAATTATTCGAATCTTCGGTATTAACGCAGGTTTGATATAACAGACTATCAAACTGTCAGTACAAACAGATACAGATAAAGTATTATGGGCATAACGGCGGCCGCGGTGACAATAATCGCAAGCAACTTACTTTTGTCGAAAATAATGCCGGTTATACCAAACATCACTGAAACCGAATATGAGAAAATTATTAGCAACCCTCCAAGGGCGTTGAGAGGATTACCTCACCCGGGCTGAATTAAAAACATCACCAGTATTACTGCTCCGGTCATAAGCAACATTATCAGTGAAAATATCCCAAATCGCATTTTTATATCCAAATCGATATTAAAAAACTTCCAGTACTCCGACTCTGTCACCCGGACGGCAGTGTTCTTAAATATCGGGTATAGCCGGACCGTCGGGTCACGTTTATTCTGTCGAAATAATCAAGAAGCGGAATGGCGAACTTCCTGGTCGTATCAAGAAGATATTTGAATTTGACACTCTCAAGACCGCCCTGCTCGGTAATGTACGAAACCAAAATATCGCGAGCCTTCTCAACGCCGTCACAATGGAAATACATGTCTTTATCGACACGGACAAGACGTTCCTGCTCTATAAGTATCTTAATGATTCTTTGCACCTTATCCGAAGCCGCTTTCGACCGCTCGATGATTTCCTGCCGGTCAGGCGGATTAAAAAGACGAGCTTTAAAAAGAGATTCGATATTCCGGGCCAGCTCCTGTTCGTCATCGCTGAAGGACTCACGGTGCCCGGGCAAAGCTATGCGATGCTTTTTCTCGATGAGTTCGCCCTGCGCGATAAGAAGCCTGAGCAGGCCGTCGAAAACATCCTTTTTTAATCCGGACACCTCGTAAAGCTGCTCGGGACCGAGCCCCGGGCTCTCTGGCTTTTCCCGATGAAACTGGCCGACAATATCAAGCAATCGCCGCCGGGTGTCACCGAGCGTGTCACGATGGATATACAGCTTCGAGCCTAAATCCAATATGTTGCCCAGGCTGCTAAGCTCTTCGAGAACAGCATTCAAAGAATTCGGCGGTGTTTTTGTCCGAACCGACAATCCGGTTTGGCCGACAGCAATCGATTCGGCGGTTCTTATCGCATATTCAATAAAATCCATGCTGCTCAATACTGCTTTTGCACGTTCCTGAGCATCTTCAAATACACCGGGACGATTCCGCCTGAGTTTTCCGGAAATCGCCTCAATTATCATTCCGCCGCCGATAGTCTGCATGGGTGAAAGAGATCGCAATATGAAGCGGTCGCCGGGACCGGCCACGACAGGTTCACTCAATTTGACCTGGATAATCGACTCGTCACCGGCGGCGATATTGTTGCCCTGCAGTAAATATACCGTCGCAACCACTTCGGATGTGCCGGTATGAAATTTGATTTTAGCGCCGTTCTTTAGCGGCGATTTGATACCGGCGAGAATCCGCAGCTTACAGAGAAACCACTGCCGGGGCGCGAAATATTCGCCGTCAGTCACACAACAGCCTCTCTCGATGGTCTTGTAGTCCCACTGGGGGACATTAAGCGCTGCGCACTGACCGACCATGGCCCTGTCACTTTGTCGTTTGTAAACCTGTATAGCCTTGATGCGCCCTTTTACGCCCTGCGGGAAAAGCATTACCTCATCGCTGATTTTTACCGAGCCGCAGACAGGTATCCCGGAAACGACCGTGCCGTAGCCCTTGACGGAAAAAGCCCTCTCGACCGGCAGCCTGAACACGCCGTCCGTTTTCTTTGGCTCGATTGAATTTACAAGCTCTTTGAGGGCCTCGGAAAAAGTATCGAAGCCCTGTCCTGTTATACTGGATACGGGAATAATCGGGGCGTTTTCCAGGAAAGTACCGACAAGAAAATCTTTTATCTCGGCGGTTACACTCTCGAGTCTGTCAGGCCCGACGCAATCGGCTTTGGTCAAAGCCACAATACCGTGTTCGACACCGAGTAAAGTCAGAATATCGAGATGCTCGCGGGTCTGCGGCATAACGCCGTCATCGGCGGCGATAACGAAAATCACACCGTCGATGCCGCTGGCCCCGGCGACCATCGTCTTGATAAAATTTTCATGCCCGGGGACATCGACTATACCGACTTCAAGGTCGGAAACCGTACACGGCGCAAACCCAAGGTCGATTGACATCCCTCGTTCCTTCTCGGCTTTGAGCCGGTCCGTATCACATCCGGTCAGGCATTTAATCAGGGCCGTCTTGCCATGGTCGATATGGCCGGCGGTGCCGAGCGTGATGTTAAATTGTACTGTGCTCATGGATATTATTAATCCCTGCCGAGAATTTCAAGCAACGCTTTGATAAGAATATCTTCGTCCCCGGCAAGCAAAGTCCTCGGATCGATAAGAACCCGGTCGTTCTGGATGCGGGCAAATACCGGGGTCTCGTATTGGCGGAGCTGTTTCGCCAGCGATTCTGCGGAAATCTTTTCCGGCCGTATCGCCACTAAGGTGGTCGCCAGATTCTGCGCAGGAAGCGAGCCGCTTCCCATCTGCGAAAAACCGCCGATTGTAGTGACCTCGGCGCCGGTGATTTTCTTTTCTAACTGCGAGGTAATAGATTCGGCCTGTTTTTTGATCTCCGAGGCGTTACGCATCAACATCTGCAAAGTCGGAACCTCACGGAGTGCGACCGATACATCGAGAAACAGCTTCAAGGTCGCTTCCAGTGCGGCAAGTGTGAGTTTGCCGACCCGCACGATCCTGGCAAACTGGTTCTTTCGTATGGCCTCTATCAGTTTCGCCCTGCCGAGAATGATTCCGCCCTGAGATGCGCCTATCAGCTTGTCGGCGCTCGAAGTGACAATATCAGCGCCCTTACCGATTGATTCGGCAAGGGTAGGTTCAGGCTCAAATCCGAATTGGGAAAAATCGACAAGCGCGCCGGCCCCGACGTCGTCAATCATAACAAGCTCGTGCGAATGTGCTATCTCAACAAGCTCATCCAGCGGCACTTCCGAAGAAAAGCCCTGAATTTTATAATTGCTCGGATGGACGCGGAGAATGGCCGCGGTATTTTCGGTGATTGCACTGACGTAGTCACGCGCGTGCGTCTTGTTGGTTGTCCCGATCTCGATGAGTTTGGCGCCGCTAAAAGCCATGACATCCGGCAGGCGGAACGAACCGCCGATCTCGACGAGCTGGCCGCGAGAGACTATCACCTCTTTATCCTTGGCAACGGTATTTAATACGATACTCGTAGCGGCGGCGTTGTTGTTGACAACGGTGGCGGCTTCGGCGCCGGTCAACTTACGTAAAAGCTGCCCGATATACTCATCCCGTTTCGAGCGTTTGCCGGTCTCGGTACCCAACTGGAGCAGCGAATATCCGGACAATTCTTCCCGAATCTGTTGCAGTGCTTTAGCCGGCAGGACCGCGCGACCGAGACCCGTATGTAAAATGATGCCGGTCGCATTGATAACTTTCCGGTAGAAAGGTTTTCCGAATGCATTTATAGAGCGTTTCGTTTCGGTTATGATTTGTCGAACAATCGTATCTTCATCCATTTCTACTTCCGGTCCGGAAATCAGAATTTGCCTGACCTGGTCAATCGCCCGGCGAATCGAATCGACAACGACTTGTCTGCCCGCCTCGGAAATTAAATTCTCCAGTTCGAGATTCTTCAGGATAGTATCGACCGAAGGTAGTTTCTCAAGTGCGCCGGCGGGAGACTTGTTATGCTTTGTCATAAATTACCTCGCAACTTTTTAAAAAGGGAGCCTTTAAGGCTTTTATTTGATTTTAATTGATTGAGAAATAAAATCAAGAAGTTTGCACAGGAATTGGATTAGCGAATCTTCAGCATACATGGACCTGAAGATAAAAAGCTGCAAATATTTTTTTAAGAAAAAAACAGAAAAATACGAAACGAAATGGTTATCAGCACGTCTATTATAAAATAAAGGCACCGGAAATCGGTATATACAGTTTTTTCGGCTGAATCAATTTCCGGGCTTTGTTATAATTAATCGCCTTTTATTGTATTTAGAGAACCGAATCAAGAATGAAGAAAAAAGATATTTTGATTTCTCTGGCCATTATTACATGCTCGGTTGCTGTATTTTACCACTACACACAACGAAAAGGCCATATTCAAATCGACGCCGGCGGTGCCGAAGCGACAATGCAGCTCCGCAGCAGCTTATTAGCTCACACAACAATTCACTCGGATGACGAGCCCGCCGAAGTTCGTGCAATAATACACAAACCGCGACACCTTAGCATAACAGCCAGGCATGACGGACACAATTACCGGATTGACAGTGACGGCCCCTGGGGGAGTTTGTCGAAAATAAACGTAAATAAAAATAAGACGACTTTGCTAAAATGTGGGCCGCCGTTTGTAATCAAACCGAATATTCGTAATAACAGAGACCAGATATCGATAGACTTTACTATTTTCGGGCAGGCCGGAGAACAGTACCGAAAATATGCGTTAAAGAACAACCGAACAATCTCCGGTGCAAAACTGAAAATTATTGATGAGGAAGGAAACGTGCTAACAACCGGCAAATTCCAATATGGTTGAGGTGGCACCTGCCGCCGGTACTCGTGGCGAGTACCAAAGAATTTCAAAGGCAGGTACCAGGTACTGATAGACGTTGATCTCGGACCGTTCGAGACCAAACACGAGGAGACCTGGCACATGATTTGAGAAAAAATACAGCCACGAATACCGGCGGGTTAAGAGATAAGCTTCTCTTGCCCGCCTTTTTTATTGGATAAAAACAAAGAAGGGAGATCAAAAAAACATAACAAAAATATAGATATAAAATCAATACTGTTCGAGTAAACCAGGGGGACAAATACTCTTGATAAAAAGGACTGTAAAATGAAAAATATTTCAGCATTAATAATAACAACAATAGTCATATTCATTATGATTCCTGTAAATAGTGTCAATGCAGCTCCGGAAGGTTTGAGCAAGACAGGAAGTGATACGTATTCCTGGTGCAATCAATACTGTATGAGTATGTTTACAAAAACAAGAACCGCAAAGACGGTCGGCAAGGGCCATTTGTCGGTATCCTTAAAAGTTCAGCATTTCGACTGGGATATGGTTAAAGGAACCGACGGCGATTATCACAATCGAACATCGGGTCAGGAAAAACAAAGGCTGACAGCGACACTATGTACAAAATACGGCTGGGCCGAGGACCATCACATTGCTATCGGTGTCCCCTTCTGGTTTAATGATTTCGATACCAGCACAACCAACAACAGCGAAGGTCTTGCTAACATATACGTTTTCGAGAAATGGAACTTCATAAAAGAAACGAACAATTTCCCGGCGGTAGCGGCCGATTTCTGGTATTATTTCCCAAACGGCGATACGGACCGAAAACTGGGTAGCGATGACGGGGCATATAAAATTACAACGGAAATATCGAAAGCATGGGAATATTTTTCACTGCATTTTAATCCGGGCTATACCTGGAGTGAGGACGACGATGCCGAGGTGGGAGAAATCAACGGCGGTCTTATCGTAAAATCCTCTCCCAACTTCTGGCCTGCGGTCGAATACAACTATCTCGATAAGGAACATCAGGGACATTCACATGATGTAGTACCCGGTATCATCTGGAAATTCGCGCCGGGATGGTCGTTCAAAGTCGCCGCCGCCGTCAATATCGACTCCACATTTACCGACAGAGACAGAGTCGGAATAGTTATGAAACTTTTCCGCAAATGGTGATATACTCCTATATTTATGTTGCTGTTGAAAAACAGCATACATGAAAGGACTTAGAGATGAAAAAAATGGTATATCTATTTCCTGTTTTGCTTTTAATATTTTTGTTTTTATCCGGTTGTAAGCAAAAGGAAGCCGAACCTCTCGAAACACCTGCACCCGTCACAATCACAGTCGGCCACGTCGGACACGACCATCATACGGCGTTATTCGTCGCTTTAGACAACGCCGGACAGTTTGCCAGCCAAAGCGGTATCAGTATTAAGACAATTGAAGAATTCAAACTCTACGAACTATACGACCAGAAACGTAAAGTTGCTGATATTCAGATTGTCAAAGTCGGCGGCGGGTCAAAGATGCCTACGGCACTGGCTCAAAACGTTATCGAAGTCGGCTTCGGCGGGGTCGCGCCGGTGCTCGCCTGCGTTGACAGCGGTGCTCCGGTCAAGCTGATTTCGCCGTTGCATTACAAAGGTGACATGTTCGTTGTCAAACCCGGCTTCCCGGCAAAAACATGGGAAGAATTTATAGAGATGGCCAAAGCGATGGATAAGCCGATTCGTATCGGTTATAAAGACCCGGTTGCAGTGGCCAAAATAGTGTTCGAGGAAGCACTCAAACACGAGGGTATCTCATTCGGCGGGGATTTGTCCGCACAGGATTTACAGGTGCACATGATTAACGTCAAGGGTGGCGGCAAACTGAACGTGGCGCTTTCCGGCAATTTGGTCGATGGATATGTCGGCAATAATCCGTTCCCGGCAATCGCTGTCGAAAAAGGTATCGGCAGAATTATCTGCGACCTCGAAGAGCTTCCGCCGGGGACATTCCGAAATCATCCCTGCTGCTGCATCGCCGCTAACGCTCAAATCACGCAGGAAAAATCCGAGGCCATCGTCGATTTGCTTGTTTTATTTTTGCAGGCCACCGAAACCATTAACAATGACCCGGACAAAGCGGTCTCTTCCGCTGTAAAATGGATAGGTACCAGCGAGGACGTCGAGAGAATGAGCATACCTACCAGCGGCTTTTCTATGGAACCTTCGGAGTTGTGGTATCAGACAATGGCACAATGGGTAAAGGCGATGGGTTCTATGGGAATATTCAGAGACAAACTTAACGGACTGGAGCCGGAGCAGGTCGCCGCGGCCGCCTATGATTTTTCACTCTTGGAACAAGCGAGAGAAAAACTTGAAAAAAGAAGAGTCCAAAATCGATAATACCCGGCATTCCTCGAAGCTGCTTCGCTGGATTGCCGGGCCGGCCATACTGCTGTTGATATGGCAGGCGGTCGCACAATATTTGAATCAGCCGTGGATTTTCCCTACAGTCACCAGGGTCCTGTCTCAGCTTGCACATCCACTGCGGCAACATTACGCCTCCGGTTCGCTTCTAAGTAATACTCTGATTAGTTTGTTGAGGGTACTGTTGGGATTCTCTCTGGCGGCGGTCGTCGGCGTGACACTCGGTATTGTTATGGGCTCAATCGCCTTCATCCGGGACATCCTCGAGCCTGTCGTTGAATTGCTGCGCCCTTTATGCCCGATTGCATGGCTGCCCTTCGCTATTGTGGTATTCAAACTGCGAACTCTGCCGCAGTTGTTCGGCGTCGGGTACAGCCACACCATCTTCGACCAGGTACAGTTAGGAATGATTTTCGTAATCTTTGTCGGCGGTTTTTTCCCCATTCTCACCAACACACTCGATGGAGTCGCGGGCGTCAGACGAAATTACCTTCTGCTCGCAAAAACTCTCGGCGCTTCTCCGAGACAAACATTCATTCACGTTTACCTGCCGGCGGCGATGCCGATGATACTCACAGGCTTAAGACAGGGACTCGGCCTGAGCTGGTTCGTGATTATCGCCGCGGAAATGATGACAGGCGGTGACAGCGGCATAGGTTATTTGCTCATGTACGCTTCGGATAATTCCGCGATGGATATCGTGATTGCAGCAATGCTGATAATCGGCGCAGTCGGTGCTTCGCTCGCTTTTCTGATGCGGCGAATTATGTACGGTTTCGTTAGCTGGAAGGGGAAGGAAGTGTGACATTTCGATGACGGAGAAAAACATTAAAAAACAATCAAAAGAGCATTTTGCGCTGGAATTAAAATCAATCTGCAAACAATTCCTCTCGGATACCGGCTCTGTCGTCCCGGCATTAGAGAATATCGATCTGGCCGTACACGACGGCGAATTCCTGACTTTAGCCGGTGCTACCGGCTGCGGCAAGACGACACTGCTTAATCTTATCGCGGGATTCGCTTCGCCGGATGAAGGCCGGATACACCTCAGAGACGGCCTGCGATTCGGCGACAATATCGCTTATGTCTTCCAGCATTATACGCTGTTTCCATGGCGCACAGCGCTTAGGAACGTGACATTTTCTATGGAGATGCGCGGCGTACCGAGAAAACAGCGAAAAAGCAGGCCCGTCGAGCTGCTCGCCAAAGTCGGACTCGAAGGCTTTGAAAACGCCCATGCACATGAACTATCGGGCGGGATGCGCCAGCGGACGGCCATCGCTCAGGCCCTTGCCATGCAGCCAAAGCTGCTCCTAATGGATGAACCCTTCGGGGCGGTCGATGACTCCACCAGGGCCGAACTGCAACAAATGATTACACAATTATGGCAGGAAAATCACACAACTATAATATTCGTCACTCACAATATCGACGAGGCCATATTATTAGGCGACAGGGTAGTCGTACTGAGCGAGCGTCCGGGTAAAATCGTCTGCGAGTTCAAAGTCGATTTACCGCGCCCGCGGGACAGAATGAATCCGGAATTCACCGATTTATTTATCAAAATCCGACAATCATTGTCCGGGCAGTTGGACTAAAAAGGAACATTCGATATAAAAAAATTCAAATTGAAAATAGTAATTACAATCTCCGATTTCGTATGAAATAATAGCCTATCTACAGAAAGGTATCGTCAATGATAAATACTGAAAGACGAAAACGGGTCATGCAGCGTTCCATAAAGCTCGGCCACTGTATATGCGATCCCAAGCAACCATGCCCGTGTGACCTGTTCAAGGAAAAAAATATATGTCTGTGCGCCGGCGAGCGGCTCGAATCCCCTGTCGGGCCGGTCCGGCTGACACAACTCGTGGAAAAAGCCGGCTGCGCTTCGAAAATCGACCAGGCGTTCCTAAAACAGGTATTGAAGGACCTGCCCGCCGTCAACGATCCCCGCGTGCTCGTCGGCGTCCCGGCCGGTGACGACGCCGGCGTTTACGATATGGGCGACGGCAAGGCACTGGTCCAGACCGTAGATGTCTTTACGCCGTCGGTGGATGACCCATATACATTCGGGCAGGTGGCGGCGGCCAATTCCGTCAGTGACATTTACGCCATGGGCGGCACGCCCATCACCGCGGTCTCGGTGCTCGGTTTTCCCGTTCGCAAAGTTCCCGATAAAACTATGAACGAAATTCTATCCGGCGGTATCGACAAGATGAACGAGGCCGGCGTGGCAATCATAGGAGGCCATAGTATAAACGACAGCGAAATAAAAGCGGGCTTTGCCGTCACCGGGACTATCGATAAGGACAAGATAATCACGAACGCCGCCGCGAAACCGGGCGATGTGCTCGTTTTGACCAAGCCGCTCGGCACCGGCATCGTCGCCTTCGCCGCACAGATAGGCAGGGCCGATCCAGCAAGCGTCGAAGCTGCGACCGCGTCGATGACTACGCTCAATAAAAAGGCCGCCGAGCTTATGATAAAATTCGCAGCACACGCCTGCACCGATGTCACCGGTTTTTCCCTGTGCGGGCATCTGGCCGAGATGGCCTCATCGAGCGGCGTTGACGTCGAGGTAATCTGGGACGATATCCCGCTGTTTGCCGGCGTGCTCGAATACGCAGCAGCGGGAATCTTACCCGGAGCCATCGAGCGAAATAAGGAATCGTGCGGCCGGCGCATCGTCGCTTTGGACGCCCTGCCGCAGGAGATGGTCGATATATGTTACGATGCCCAGACCTCCGGCGGCCTGCTGATTGCAATCAACGAAAAAGATGCAGATAAGTTTCTAAAAGCTCTTCATCGTGACGGAATTTCCGCCGCTGCAATCATCGGGAAGGTTATCGAAAAAGGTTCGGGAATTGTACATATCAAAACAACCGGTAAACGCAAAATACCCTCGCCGAGCTTGGCAGGTACACCCGACAAAGAGCCGGTTAATGAAGAACGAGAGACGATGGACGAAGGACGAGCGGAAGTCGCCTGCTGCGCCGATGCCGTCGCTTCGAGCAAATCCGCCGGGCAGGATTCCGAAGTTGCTCAAATCAAGGCAAAATTCACGGATTTTCTCGACTCGGCCAGTTCGCCGCACGGCCTGGACGCCTATACCAAGCAGGCGATGGCAATTGCACTATCGGTCGCCACGCGGTGCGAGCCATGTTTGGAGATGCACCTGAAAAAGGCAAAAGAGAAAGGCTTCACACAGGATGAAATCGACGAGGCTGCATGGATGGGTATCAGCTTCGCCGGAAGCCCGGCAATGGTCTTTTACGAACAGCAAAAAAACTCCTGACAGACAACCAATGTGAGATATAATAAAACCTCTGATAAAGGAAGAAATAAGAAGCTGTCCGCAGATTTGTATTTGGGAAATCCGTATGGGAATATACTCGGAGCCAATCTGGAAATGGTAAGTCGTAGGTTCAGCGTTTCATTGTTGATCTTGGTCAGTATCATGACCTTATTGTTCGGCCTTTGGCCTTTGAACTTTTTTTCAGAAAATCAGGTTCGCTGGCAAGCCCAGCAAGATGGCATTCAATTCTATAAGCAAGGCCTTTCAACTCGAAGAGCAAGTGGCGGTGTCATTTACAGTGATTCACCTGTCGATGTCCGAACGAGAGCGCATATGTTTGTACCCACCACGATCGAAATCTATGTCGAACCGCACGAGATAAAAGGTGGTGGTTTGGCGCATATCGTATCCTTCCATGACGGTTATCCTCACTCGCCGTTGGTCATTGGCCAATGGAAGACCGAACTGGTTATACGCAGCAGAGACAACCAGAATGTTGCTCGCGATACCTATCGTGAAATCGACCTCAATGACGGACTCATCACAAATGAAAAAAGGCAGATCACGATAGCCTCCGGGCCCGAGCGAACCGAGATTTATGTCAACGGAGAGCTGGCCCGGTCGTACGACATTCGGTCACTGATAGGAGTGGAGCATTTCTGTGGCTACCTTAATCTGGGGAATTCGTCAATCGGGCATAATGCCTGGGTTGGGAACCTGTATGGTTTGGCCCTATATGACACGCTGTTAACGTCCGAGCAAATCCGAGAACACTACGAATTCTGGGCCAACAGGTCGGCGGACAAACTCGCCGCTATTGAGCCTGAGCCAATGATTTTGTACACTTTTACAGAGCGAAAAGGCGCCTCAGTGCACAACCAAATGGGCAATACGAACCACCTGACCATTCCTTCGACATTCAAGGCCCTCAAAAAGGAGATTGAGGTGCGGTTCTGGCGAGACATCTACTGGGATGAAGGGACCATGAAGGACATCCTCGTCAATATTCTCGGTTTCGTCCCCTTTGCCTTGTGTATGCTAATGTATCTGAGCGGAAATAGGAACGTGTCCTCCAGGCAGACCGCCTTTCTGACAGTACTGGCCGGTGCGATCCTGAGCCTCATCATCGAAACCGTCCAGATAGGTTTGCCGACGCGGACGCCATCGTCACTCGATCTTCTATGCAATATAGCAGGCGCTGGACTGGGAATTATAGTTTTCAGGATAATACCTTTGCGAAAATTAATCTGAAAAAACTAAGCCGCCTGGATGGGTATCAGCTTTGGCAGCTCGCCGGCAATGGTCTTCTACGAACAAAATAAGGAGAAATAATCATGTCGGAAATTGAAAAAAGAATAGAATCGCTTGAAAGAACAAACCGCCGCTGGCGATACATGACGGGATTATTCGCTGCCTTGCTACTGGTATCATTGACCGTCGGCGCAAAACTTCCCGATTCGGTACCGGATGTGCTGCAGGCCCGGCGGATTGAGGTCCTTGCTCCTGACGGCAAGCCGGGTATAGTACTCAGCACCGACGATAACGGCTCATCTTTAGGACTAACCGCCCAGGGCCGGGACCATAAGCGGGTGATTTCACTGATGGCCAACAAAGAAGGCGTCCACTTAGTGTTAATGAAGCACGCTGAAGCGCCGCTGTTTTTGGCTGAGGTTGACGATAACGGCTCGTCACTGGCCATGTTCGATGGTCGAGAGCCGAGCCAAAATCCCAGAGGTATCATCTTAAAAAGTATCTCACCGACCGGGGACAGTCCGGGTGCGACAATGATTAATTTGATAAAGGGTCCGCGTACAGCGGACATTCAGGCCGGTCTTTTAATACTGGAAAACGGCAAAGGCACATCTTTATTGTTAGGCGGGGATGAAGGCAAATCGGTGAATATTAAAGTCAACCAGCAAGACGGCAAGCTCGGCTTCTTCGGCGAAAACAACAAAGTTCTCTGGACTACACCCTAACCAACTACCTGAAAATCCTGCATCTTAGACACGGATTAACATTAATAGAATTTTGACCCATCCGGACAGGATGACTCGTTCGTTCCATCGTAAGATCCTGCAGTAAGATAAAGTTTCGACAAGTTATCGTTACAAAGCAACTTCCGCATGGGATGTCTTGGGAGCATGGAAATTCGGATCAGGATCTACAATAAGACCTAATTGAGGATCTGGAAACATTGATGACCAGACCTGGCCGGTTGCAGAATCCAGAATGAAAGCGTGACTTTCATTCGTTACGATCTGGAACCGTCCATATTCCTCCGGCGGCACAAAAGGTACAGCTCCAGCTAAACATAAAATCATCACCGCCAACAGGCCGCCAATTAGAACACTTTTCACATCGATTGAGCGAAACATAAGGAATTCTCCCTTCTTTAAAACAAGAAACTTAACCAAAATATACTTTCCAACTCATACTTTCATTAAGAATTGAATCTCTCTTATATAAGAGGCGCTTTATTTGAAAAACGTTACAATTTTTCTGGAAAATTTTCCCTCCAACGTTGCGGCTCACACGCAATGGTCTTTTACGAACAGAATAAATCGTAGGATGGAGGCTTGGTTCTCCATAAGGAGTCCATAGGACTGCCACAGGTACCCCACCATTAATTTCTGAGGGATGTGAAATTAAGACAGTTATTAACAAACACCGGATTGAAGCTATAAGAGTTACCTGTAAATAAGTTGTAAAAAGATGTGACTTTATTTTTTTATTCTATTTTGATTATATTTTCGTATAAAAAATATTTGTTGTGCTATGACGATACTAATAGTATAAATTGGTTGTTAAATTTAAATGATTGTTTAATAGAACGTTGACACAGCAGTTAGTGTAATTTTTTTCTGTAAATTTGGTATGAGACATCGCCCCGAAGTAGCATTCTTTATATCTGCTATTATCATCGTTTCTTATATTCTACTAGTTTTTACTTAGCAAGGAATTTTATGTACGTGGATCGCATACCAGCTCTGAAAATAGGAAACCTGGAAATAAGTCCGCCTATCATACAAGGTGGAATGGGCGTCAGAGTATCAAGAGCAAATCTGGCTTCTGCTGTAGCAAACACGGGATGTGCCGGGATTATCGCCAGTGTCGGATTAGGACAATTTGAAAACTTCCCGGGCTCTGAATTTGTGAGAGTCAATGAAGAAGCTTTAAGATACGAAATTAGAAAAGCAAAAAGCCTGACCAGCGGAATAATTGGTGTCAACATAATGGTTGCTCTTTCCGATTATGACAACCTCGTAAAAACCGCTGTCGAGGAGGATGTTGATTTAATAATCTCCGGTGCAGGTTTGCCGTTGAATTTGCCCGAATACCTTAATGGCAAGGATATTAAATTAATTCCTGTCGTTTCCTCAGCAAGAGCTTTTCAAATCATCTGTAAAAGATGGAAAAACCGTTTTAATAAACTGCCTGACGCCGTAATTGCCGAAGGCGTTAAAGCAGGTGGTCATTTGGGCTATTCCTATGAGTCAATAACAGATGGAACTGTCTCTGCACTCGAACAAATAATTAAAGAAGTAGTTAAGATCGCTGATAATTTCACACCTGCTATACCTGTTATTGCTGCGGGAGGAATCTTTGATGGTAAAGATATTGCCCATTTTCTCAAATTAGGTGTTTCCGGAGTCCAAATGGCAACTCGTTTTGTCTGTACAGATGAATGTGATGCCCACGACAATTTCAAGCAGGCTTATTTAAATGCTAAGGCTGAGGATATAATAATCATAAAAAGTCCTGTCGGATTGCCGGGAAGAATTATAAATAACAGTTTTGTTGAAAAAATCAAACAGGGTAAGACCATACCTTTTAAGTGTAATTATAAATGTCTCAAAACCTGTGATCCTAAGAAGGCACCTTACTGTATCGCTCAGGTCCTTGCAAATGCTGCACAGGGAAAACTCGATGAATCTTTTGTATTTGCCGGTACAGAAGCTTACAGGTGCACCGAAATTGTACCCGTAAAAGCACTTGTTGAAAAGTTAAGTGAAGAGTTAGCCTTAGCACTTGCCACCGAACAAGATGTCCAGGCATAAAGATTCTTCAAACGAAGACTAACTTGAACATAACTGTGGACGGAATTCATAGGAGTTACCTGTAAATAAGATGTAAAAAAAAGATGCGACCCTATTAATCTAATATTAATCCTTGGGCGTCTTTTCCATCGCCGCCTTGTCCGCGTCAGCGGCCTTAGCCACCTCGACCTCGTAAACATGTGTCGGACCGAAAAGGTCGGAGCGGAAGACAATCCACTTGCCATCTGGCGTGAACTGACAGTTCGGCTCCAGCGAGTAGTTATGCTTAGTTAGGTTGACGAGCTTCTCTGATTCGAAATAGCCACTGCGTATCAGAGTGTTCGGGTCGCTGGCGCCGCCGGTCACCGGCGGGATCAAATGCGGCCGGAAGAGGTATATCCATTGGCCGTTATCCGGCGCAGCCACGCTGTTGGGTCCGCCGCCGTCGCCGCAATAGAGCGTCTGGTCCGGCGAGATATTGAAGTGCACGGACCACTCCTTCTTCTGCAGGTTGTACCACGTCCGCGTCTTGGTCTCGATGTCGTAGCGACCAACCCAGAAAACGTGGCTGCGCGGCGTCTGCAGGTCATACAGGATACTCTTGCCGTCCGGGCTGAAGAACTCGTGGCCGTTGATTTGAAAGTTCATGAAACGTGGCTGGACGTTGGTCAATCCGGCGCCGTCGGTGCGGATGATCCAGGTCCGGTCCATGAGCTGCCAGGTTCCCTCGTGACAAAAGAGCATTTGATGCGGGTCGGTCGGGGAGAATTGCACGTGGTTCAGCCAGGCACGGCTCTCGTTGAACTTGTTGACTTCGCCGTTTTTCAAATCGATAGTGATAAGCTGCATGTCACGATCCGTATTCGGGGTGCCGAAACCCGGGCGCCGGCCTGAGCGCGGGCCGCCGGACCTTTGCGGCGGATTAAGGTCGAACGTGCCTCCGGCTAATGTCTCGTCGCAATTTATATTGGCAATCGACAGGCCGCGGGGGACATCGACGATTTTAATGTCTTCTTTGGTTGCCGGGTCCACGGCCCAAATCGCCATTCCCTGGTCGCCTCTGGATATGTAAAAGGCCCGGCCCGTCTTGCGGCCAACGCAGATTAAGCGGATTCGTCCCTCTCGAATCTGTTCAATCGCACGGGTCTCCAGGTCTACGGTGTAGAGCCCGCTCGGCGAGGTAAAGACCAGTTTCCTGCCGTCGGGGGTAAACTCGTTCTGGTGGAAGTAGGAGCTTTGGCTGCCGTCCTCGCGTGATAAACGGATGACCCGATGTCCGGTATCCGGGTCGATCCAGTCGGTCGGAATATCGGTTTGGGCATGGACACAGGCACTCGCCATGAGCAGGATCGCAAAAGCACTCGTTATGATACGCATGGTACACTCCTTCTTGTCGATAGTATTTCTTTGAGCATTGTATCTCTCCAGGGCTCGTGTGTCCACTTTCGATTGCCTTGGCATCTTCCCTCTCCTGTTCGCGCAGGTGATCCAGGAAAGCCGGGAGGATTAAAGACATCCGGGTCGATATTAAAATCGTTGGCCGGATCCATTCGGTTTTGCCTTTTCTTTATACGCAATACGCACAACTCAATACGCAATACCAGATACACCCCCGTAGTTTTGCAAAGCAAAACTAAGTAGCGGGGGATAAGTCATGGACATTTTTCGCCGAAAAACGAGGATTTGGTTTGTATTTCGGCGGTTTTTTGGTACAATATGTATCAAATAATTGAATAATGAATATCGAATAGCGAATGCAGAACAAGCCCAAAAATTCTAAGCACTAAATCCGAAATCCTAAACAATCTTGGAATGTTCAAAAATCCAAATGTTCAAAACTCAATATTTAGCCCGTCAATTTATTGGCGGGTCCTAAAAAGGATAGGATTCGACAAATGTAGAGAACTCTCTACAAATCGGGGCGATTTGAAAAAACAAACCCAATTTCGGAAAAAGTCAAGTCAGTTTAAGTCTATTATTAACAAGGAATTATCGCAGAAATGAGCGATTGGACACTTAGTAAAAACAAACCCAATCCGTAACGACAGAAGACAGAAAACCGAAGGCAGAAGACAGTAGAAAAAATGAAAAACAAACCCAATCAAAGCGAATTTTCAAACCCAAAGGTAGATGACAGATGACAGTCCACAGGATGCCTTACGGCAAAGGCAGACATATAACTCGGTCATCCGTCCTCCGTCTTCTGTCTTCTGTCCATAGAGTTCATTGACCGGGGAAAGCGGATTATATATGATGATATTCGATAATATACGAAGCTCTCGTGGAGGTGACTGGTGCCTGGTGGTGCCCCTGGTCTTCAAAACCAGTGTGGGGTCGATAAGGTCCCGGGTGGGTTCGATTCCCATTCGCCTCCGCCATTTAACGATGGCTGTGAACAAAAACGCACTATTTTCGTATGTTTTGCCGATATATAAAATGTAAAAATTCCGGAAATGCAGTATTAACAAGGTAACTTTCAGATGAAAAAACAGACAAAAATGATCATCGTCGGCCTTTTCATTCTGCTCGGAGTTGCTTTGTTTTCCTACGGCGCTTTCTTTCATTCCACCGAGATTACCACCCCGGTAAAAGGAGGTTCCGTTACGACTTTCAAGCAGGAACCGGCCTTGGTTAAAGATGTCTCGGTCGGCGGTGTGATTAGAGATGAATCCGGAGAGATTAAACAAACATACTTAGAAGGTGAAAAGCCTCCTGAAACCTGCCCGACGTGAGGCAGTTAAAAAGGGACCATGGTGGCCATGGTCAAAAAATTGACAAGTACAATATCCTCGAAACTGCTCGGCTGGCGCATGTGGATTCAGACGGCGTTCCTGCTCCTCTGGCTGGATCCGCTGGGCCTGCGTTTGCATACGGTCTGCTCGCCGGTCTTTCACTGCTACGCATGTCCGCTGGCTACTTTCGCCTGCCCTATCGGCGTCATGGCCCAGTTCAGCGCACTGCACGTGTTTCCCTTCATCGCAATCGGCATACTTGTCACGGTTGGTGTTTTGTTCGGCACGCTGATATGCGGCTGGGTATGTCCCTTCGGACTCCTGCAGGATTTGTTCGCAAAAATCCCGACGCCGAAATACGACCTGCCGAAATTCACCGGCTATTTTCGTTATGTAATGCTGATCGGGGCGGTATTACTTATCCCCTACTTCTTCGGCGAAGGGCATCCGCTTTTTATATGCCGGATTTGCCCCGCCGGGGCGGTAGAAACTGCGGTACCGAATATGGCCGGCCAGGTGAAAAGCGGGCAGCGGATTATCTGGCCGAACGAGATTAAAATGACCGTGCTCGTGTTGTTTATAATAGCAGTTTTCTTCGTTAAAAGGCCGTGGTGCAGAGTATTATGTCCGCTCGGAGCGATATTTTCTCTTTTCAACCGTTTCTCAGCCTTTTTTCTGCACTTCAATGCCGACAAATGCACCGACTGCAAATTCTGTCACAGGCTGTGTGAATACGGCATAGCGCCGGAGAAAAGTCCGAACGACCTGAGTTGTATCCGCTGTCTCGAATGCACCCAATGCGCCCCCGAAGCACTGACACTAAGCAGCATTTTCGATGAGACACTGAGCAAAAGCAAAAAACCAATTAGTAAAAAAACGGTCGAAGAAAAGTGAAAAAAAATTTCTGGGCATACAATCTCCCCTTCCGCATCTTTATAACAATTGAATTATCAATATAATAAACAGCCGTTTACTATTACTTACGATGCCGTTCTTTTAATAAACGCAAAGACAATCACACCGGCCGCCACGATAGATAAAACAACAACCGTCGCCAATAGATTATGCCTGGCCGGCGCCCCGGGCTCACTTGTCCGGGCCGCTATAACGTAAGGTTCATTTTGTATCTTAAACGGGGAACTAATCATCAGTGTCGCAGTAAAAGGCCCTTTTACGTTTTTCGGCTCCCGCCACGAGAGCGAACATGTGCCACCTCACCCATACCTGAAACTATAGGTCCTGTCATATTTTCCGTCTTCGCTCTTTATATTCAGTTTCGGGGCCTGCGGCCGGGTACCGTTGCGGGTCAATTCAATCCGCTCATCGTCCCGACCTTTGACGGCCTGACGAAAGTAATGCATTCCATCCCGAAACGATGCTTCAAGTGTGGATATAACCGGCTCACCAATGCTAAGTTCCGCCTCATCGGTCTCGGTAATATCGAAATATCCTTTTCCGCTGTAGTAGTATTGAGTTCCCTCCATTTTCCACTGCGTATCTTTGTCGTCCTTGCGCTCGACGGCCCAACTACTGATTTTATATCTCCCGACAGGTAGTGAACCGGTTCCATTTTCAGGATTAATTGTAAATAGTCCGTTCTCACCGCCTGCGGAAAACTCGGTGATCGATTCCGGCAGCCGGATGTTCCCGAAATTCACATCATCCGCCCTGGTTATCTTTATATACGCACCATCACGCGCAATCTCAGGACGGTACAATTTGCCGTCAACCTTGATGTAGTTGCCTACAAAACGTGTGGCTCGACTGTCTAACTCACCGATTCTGATACGGTCGGATTCGCCGGCTTCGAGGGATTTGTCATTAAACGTCCCATTTACATTGTAGTCGAAAATCACGCAGTGTTTTTTAATCCCATCGACAGTAATGTCACCTTCATACCAGCAGCCCGTTGTCGCGTATATCCTTCTTCTTTTATTGTTACCAGAGCTGTAATACCGAATGTTGAAATGATACGTCACGGGGCCGTCTTCTATCTGGAAAACTACTTTCACCGGCCCGAAATACATATTATTTTGCGTAGTGCGATATGCTTTTATAGCGGTTTCGTCGCTTAGATTGCCGTCACCGTTCGAGTCTATATAAAGATTATCATGTGAGCCGCGTTTGTGAGTTTTATCCAGTGCCAGCAAAATGTAACCGCTTTGAATCATAGGTGTCGGCCATTTGGCGAATAGTATATCCTTCGACTTGAACTGTGGCATCTCCATCCCGGCCGGCTTGTCGGTGATGACTTCCAGATTCTTATAATTCAGACTAAATCCAATCAGTTGAACCTCACGGGCCGAATGATACTGGAGCCATTGCTCATCCTGTGCACGAGCATTCACCGCCAGAATAAACAGGCCGATTATAATAAGACACAAATTCATTTTTTTTATCATCTCCGAGCCTCAAAATTTAGGATTCCAACATTAATTAGAATATGCGTCGCTATTAATCCCACACCTTATATATTAAGACGAAAACTTCGATGAAATGTAACAATTTTTTTACATTTTTCTACTTTTCTTCCGGCAACCTTGACCCTATCGTCGTTTTTCAGCTATAAATGTTATCTTCGGTTTTTCCCGGATCAAGGAACCGCCCATTTAGAATCTCTTTTCCTGAATCGTAATCCGCAATTGCAGGCATCGACCTCAAACGCAAACAGGCATAAAACCTCTTACGGAAGAATGGATTGATGAATGCTAAAATCATAAATGGCAGATTAATTATAAACGAAATCAATCCTGTTATCGACCCAGATATTAATAACACCAAAAATACCCTCGAAAACTCAACAGAAATTTGCTCTACAAGAAAGAAAATCGAATAAAAAACAAGTATGCACATGAGAGTTGAAACTATAGTCCAGAAAGCCAACCATAATATAAAACGAACATGACCATATCTATTTCTGCATTGCCAGCCCGCCATGACAAAACCTAACAGCATTGCAAACGATAAAATAGCCAACATCATCAGCAATGCAAAGTTTTGTTGAGAAAATTCCAGTCCGGCGTATGAGATAGAACCTACGATACCGATAACCGCCATAACACCAAAAGCAAAAATAAATCTAACCAATCGCTTTCGATTGCCAAATTTGTGAACCAACAACCATAACATAGCAATACCCACAGAATATGAAACGATAACCGGATCAAACTGCGCTTTGACAGAGAATGGAAGATTTAATAGAAAAACAAATCCAAGCCAGAGCAGATATATTATAGACAAAGGTATTAGAATCAGTAATGCCTGACGATTACGATTAGTTTTTTCCAGAACTATTGCACCTAACAAAATCAACCACAACGTCAGTGAGGGAATGCTATAATACAATTTCCAGTTATACACCGTCGCTTCGCTATATTTCGGTCCCAAGTCACCTATATCCATGGAAGCGACGAACTTCAATTCACCGAATTTTGTTAAAGGTACCCGCCACGAGTACGAACATGTGCCACCTCAGCCGTATTGGAATTGACCTGAGTCGATTATTTCGTCACCTTTGTAAACCGAAAAACTCGGCGGCTTTTCTCTGTTACCACCGGTATAGCTCTCACCGCCGATTCCAAGCAGCTTGTAATTCAATACAAGCATTCTGCCCTGTCGTTTCACCTCGACTGTTTGTTTAAGAGGGGCACCAACTTTTAAGACCGCCGGTTTGTCCTCGGTAACCTTTATCCAATCATGTTTGGGAAATCTCAATACCCGGCATTTATATCCATCGACCAGATCTACTTGTTGTAATTGGTATTCTCCCAAAGGTAGGCTTATAATCTGCTCCGGCTGATTGAACTTTTCCGTTTGTCCATCCTTCCGGCGAAGAGTCAACTGCCGGACGCTGCCGCCCTCAAGCTTCAACTGCCCCATAGACTCCTGTTCACGAGCCTTGCATGGAGAAACTGCCGGGATGAGAATTTGGGTAAGACTTAGGAATACAACAAACAAACCGATTTTGCTAATTTTTAGGAACACAATCTTCATCCCTGTTTTAACTTGATTTCTAATATGATAGACGCACATCGGTATATTAAGTTACACGAAAAATCCGTCAAGCCTGTCATCTTGGCGTGGCCGGGCAGGTTCGAATACCAATATTGGCACCTTTTCCATGCAAAAAAGTGAGCCGACTACAGATATTCGCCAATTTTAATACAATATAACTTCTTTATAAAAAAATGCTTATGTAAATTTATACTATAGAGCCATCTGTGCTCATAAAAGCTGGTATATCTTTTGCAGGTTTGGTATTAATTATGCTAAAATTAACGATTAAATCTTTTTAGAAGCCAGAATAAATAAGGAGGCAAGCAATTATGGCAGTTAAAGAATTAGCATTCCAATCCGAGGCAAGAGCCAGTCTGCTGGCCGGCGTGGAGAAACTCGCATCGGCGGTCAAACTTACCCTCGGCCCGCGCGGTCGAAACGCCGTTATCGATAAAAGCTGGGGCGGACCGACGGTGACCAAAGACGGCGTAACGGTTGCCGAAGAAATTGACCTGATCGATAAGAACGAGAACCTCGGTGCAAAACTCGTAAAGGAAGCCGCAAGCAAGACCTCGAAAATCGCCGGAGACGGAACAACAACGGCAACGGTTCTGACCGAAGCTCTGTTCAGGGAAGCCTGTAAAAACCTGGCAGCCGGCGCCGATGCTATGGCATTGAACCGCGGCATGCAACAGGCGGCAAAGGCGGTGATGGATAAGCTTGCCACTCTGGTCAAACCTATCGATATCACAAAAGCCAACGATATAATCAATATCGCCTCGATATCGGCCAACAACGACGTGGAAATCGGAAAGAAAATGGCCGAAGCATTCCAGAAGGTCGGCAAAGACGGCGTTATCACGGTCGAAGAAGGTAAAAGCTTCGAGACGACCATCGAGTTCGTCGAAGGTATGCAGTTCGATCGCGGCTACCTTTCCCCGCACTTTGCAACCGATACTGATAATATGGTTTGCGTGCTGGAGAAACCGTTCATACTGATATACGAAGAGAAAATCAGCAGCGTAGCCAAGCTCATACCGCTGCTTGAGAAAACTGCGAAAGCCAGAAAACCGCTGCTGATAATCGCCGAGGACGTCGAAAGCGAAGCACTTGCAACTCTTGTCGTCAACAAACTCAAAGGCGTTCTGCAGGTGGCGGCCGTCAAGGCGCCCGGCTACGGCGACCGCAGAAAAGCCATGCTGCAGGATATCGCCGTGCTGACCGGGGCCGAGCCGATTTTCAAGGACCTCGGAATCGAGATGGAAAACATCGGCATCAAACAGCTCGGACAGGCAAAGAAAGTCACTATCGACAATGATAAAACAATTATTATCGAGGGAGCGGGTAGCCAGGACGCTATCAACGGCAGAATCAATCAAATAAAAAGCGAAATAGATATCACAACAAGTGACTATGACCGCGAGAAGCTCCAGGAACGATTGGCAAAACTAACCGGCGGAGTGGCTCAAATAAACGTCGGCGCTGCAAGTGAAGCGGAATTGAAGGAAAGAAAAGCCCGTATCGAAGATGCTCTGCACGCCACCAGAGCAGCCATCGAAGAAGGTATCGTGCCGGGTGGAGGCGTGGCACTGATCCGTTGTATCGATGCAGTCAAAAAGCTAAAGCTTGAAGGCGACGAGCAAACCGGTGCGGATATTCTGGTAAAAGCTCTATCGATGCCCTGCTACTATATCGCATACAATGCCGGCGCAACTCCCAATATCGTAGTTAACAAGGTATCGGAAGGCAAAGGCGGCTTCGGTTATAACGCCAATACGGACAAATACGAAGATTTGCTGGAAGCCGGCGTAATCGACCCGGCCAAGGTCACCCGAATCGCTCTTCAAAACGCCGTCAGCATTGCCGGACTGCTTCTGACAACCAACTGCCTTGTTACCGAAAAGCCGAAAGAAAAAGACGACATGCCTGCCGGCGGCCCCGGTGGTATGGACCCAGGCATGGGTGGCATGGGAGGTATGGGCGGCATGGGTGGCATGGGCGGCATGGGTATGATGTAAGAGAAAAAATGTCGCTCCCGCTCAGGTTCGAGAAGGGAACGTATAAGAATTTGCAATAATCATAAGGAATAGAACATGACAAACAATTCAAACAAAAAGAGATTTGTTGTTTCGGTTGTTCTTATGATTGTGGTCTGCGGATTGGTTATTATTACAGGATATTCGGAATCGAGCGGTTCCATGATTGATACGAAAAGCAAGCCGCTTACCAGAGAAGAACGAATGAAGTGGTGGCACGAAGCAAGATTCGGTATGTTCATTCATTGGGGTCTTTACGCGATACCGGCGGGCGAATGGGAAGGCAAAAAGATTCCGGGGATCGGCGAATGGATTATGGACAAAGCAGATATTCCAATCCCGGACTACGAACAGCTTACCGGGCAGTTTAATCCGGTAAAGTTCGATGCGGAACAATGGGTGCAAATCGCCAAAAATGCCGGTATGAAGTACATTGTAATAACATCCAAGCACCATGACGGATTTTGCATGTGGGATTCAAAAGTCACGGATTACGATATTATCGACGCGACGCCGTTCAAGCGGGATGTGCTAAAGGAATTGTCCCGGGCGTGCCGGAAAAACGGTCTGAAACTTTGCTTTTACCATTCGATTATGGACTGGCATCATCCCGATGCCCAGGGACAGTATCATCCGAACTACGATGCACAAAATTCGAATCCCAACTTCACTCGATACGTCGAAAATTATCTCAAACCTCAGATTAAAGAGCTGGTGGAAAACTATGGTCCGCTCGGAGTATTGTGGTTCGACGGCGAATGGGTAAAGGACTGGACCGAGCCTATGGGCAGGGATATGTACAATTACGTCCTTGAACTTCAGCCGAATATTATTATCAACAACCGTGTCGGCAAGGGACGCAAAGGATTGGAAGGATTCAGTGACAGCAACGAACCTGTCGGCGATTTCGGCACCCCCGAACAGCGGATTCCTCCAAAAGGTTTGCCCGGCGTCAACTGGGAAACCTGCATGACGATGAACGATACGTGGGGCTATAAATCATACGACGATAACTGGAAGTCAACAGAAGAGCTGCTTCGCAAGCTGGCCGATATCGCAAGCAAAGGAGGCAATTTTCTGCTGAACGTCGGCCCTACTGCAGATGGTCTAATCCCGGAACCAAGCGTCGAGCGGCTGGCGGCTGTAGGTCGATGGCTGGAAGTAAACAGCGAGAGTATTTATGGAACAACGGCAAGCCCGCTCGGTGAAATATCATGGGGCCGGTGTACTGCAAAGCCCGGCAGGTTATATCTGCATGTATTCGACTGGCCGACGGATGCCAGGCTGGAAGTCCCGGCTCTTAAAACCGCCGTAACAAAGGCCTATCTGCTTGCTGATAAAGAAAAGGCCGCATTAACTTTCACTAAAGAAGGCCAGAATAATCTCGTTATAAATGTGCCGCCGAAAGTACCGGACAAGATCAATACCGTTATCGTACTCGAAATAAAAGATAAATAAAAACTTAAGAAATAAAACCCTAAAAGAGATAAGGAGTGAGTTATGAACCTAAAACCTCTGGACGACAGGATTGTAATTAAACAATCAGATGCTGAAGAAAAAACCTCCGGCGGAATCATTCTGCCGGACACTGCGAGAGAAAAACCGCAAATAGGGACAGTCGTAGCTATCGGACCCGGCAAAATACTCGATGACGGCAAGAGGGGGAAAATGTCGGTAAAGAAAAAAGATGAAGTTATTTACGCGAAGTATATGGGAAGTGACGTTGAAATCGACGATGAAAAATACGTAATTCTCAGAGAAAGCGATATACTCGGAATCGTCGAAAGATAAAATGATCCGCAAACAAAGCAATGGAACACCGAATAAAGTGGTTTTATAATAATCAATAAGAGGTAATAAAAATGGCAAAACAATTAATGTTTGACGATGCAGCACGGGCACAGCTTAAAGACGGCCTGTCACAATTGGCCGGAGCGGTTAAAGTGACTCTCGGCCCGACCGGCAAAAACGTTATCCTGCAGAAAAGCTGGGGCTCACCGAAGGTGACAAAAGACGGTGTCTCAGTGAGCAAGGAGATCGAACTGCCGGAACCATTTAAAAATATGGGGGCAAAAATGGTTAATGAGGTCGCCAGTAAAACATCCGACGTTGTCGGCGACGGGACCACAACTTCCACTGTTCTTGCCGAAGCAATCTATCTGGCCGGTCTCAAATACGTGACCGTCGGCGCGAATCCCATGTCCATTCAGCGGGGAATCAGCAAGGCGGCGGAAGCAGCCACCAAATACATACAGTCGGTCAGCGTCCCGGTGAAAGGCCACAGCGATATAGCCAAGGTTGCGACCATCAGCGCAAATAACGACCCGTCGGTAGGAGAAATCCTGGCCGATGCACTCGATGCGGTCGGTGCAGAAGGCGTCATCGAAGTCGAAGAAGGCAAAGGAATGAAAAACGAGCTGAATGTTGTCGAAGGTATGCAGTTCGACAAGGGTTACATCTCACCATATTTTATGACAAACGCCGAAACGCTCGAAGCGATATTCGAAGATGCTTACATCCTGCTGCATGAGAAGAAAATATCCAACGTTCGCGAGCTTATCCCCCTGCTCGAAAAAGTCGCCCAGGTTGGCAGGCCCCTGCTGATAATCGCCGAGGATGTCGAAGGCGAGGCGTTGGCCGCGCTGGTTATCAACCGTCTGCAGGGCATTTTGAAAGTATGTGCGGTCAAGGCTCCCGGCTTCGGGGACCGCAGGAAAGCAATGCTCGCAGACCTGGCCGTTTCGACAGGCGGACAGGTAATTTCCGAAGATTTGGGAATTAAGCTCGAAAAAATCGAACTTTCCAAGTTAGGCCAGGCAAAGAAAATCGTTGTGGACAAGGAAACAACGACAATAATCGAAGGGGCCGGAAAAAAGAAAGATATTAACGCACGATGCGACCAGATCCGCAATCAGATTCAGAAAACAACCAGTGATTACGACCGTGAGAAATTACAGGAGCGTTTAGCCAAATTGACCGGTGGCATCGCCGTTATCAAAGCCGGGGCCGCAACCGAAACGGAAATGAAGGAGCGAAAAGACCTGCTGGACGATGCGCTTCATGCCACAAGAGCGGCGACCCAGGAAGGTGTCGTCCCGGGCGGTGGAATCGTGTTCCTGCAGGCAATTAGCGAAGTGGAAAAGGCCAGAACAAAGGCAAAAGGCGATGAAAAAATCGGCTTTGACATTGTAATCAACGCCCTCAAAGCACCTACAAATCAGATTGTTGACAACTGCGGCGAACCGGGTGACGTGATTGTCGCACAACTGCTCGAAAAAGGCAAGAATATCGGCTACGACGCCAACACCGGCCAGTTCGTCGATATGTTTAAGGCAGGAATTATCGACCCGGCGAAGGTCGCCAGAACCGCGCTGGAAATGGCCGCCTCGGTTGCAGGTCTGATGCTTACTACCAATGTGCTGGTAACGGAGCTTAAAGACAAAGACGAAGAGCCGATTCAGGGATCCGTAAGGTAATAAAAATGGCCTGTGACATGTGTCTGCGATTCGGACTTACGAGCGACAAGTCATGGGATACGATACAATGGCCAAACGAGACTATTACGAAGTTTTAGGCGTAGATAAGAAAGCCTCCGCCGACGAGATTAAACGCGCATATCGGCGCATGGCGATTAAATACCATCCCGATAAGAATCCGGGCGATAAAGAAGCCGAGGCAAAATTCAAGGAATGCGCCGAAGCCTACGAAGTACTGAGTGACCCGACCAAAAGGCAGAGTTACGACCAGTTCGGACACGAAGGTCTTCGCGGCACCAGTATGCATGATTTCTCTCGAATGAACGTCGAAGATATTTTCAGTATGTTCGGCTTCGACGATTTCTTCGGCGGCATCTTCGGAGGACACGGCAGAAAGTCGAGCCGCAGAGCCGGACCTACCCGCGGTTACGACCTGGAAACAGCAGTGGAACTTACTCTCAACGACGTCGCCAAAGGCGCTGAGAAGACTATCGAATTTACACGTCAGGACACATGCACCGAATGCAACGGGAGCGGCTGTGCAAAGGGAAGCTCACCCGGTAAATGTCCGACGTGCAGAGGAACCGGACAGGTCGCACGAGGAGGCGGATTCTTCCAGATGGTTTCGTCCTGCCGACAATGCGGCGGCACAGGGCAAATCATAACCAATCCCTGCAAGAAATGTAAAGGGACCGGCAGAATACCGAAAAGAAGAACCGTCAATATTAAAATCCCGGCCGGTGTTCATGAAGGACAGGGCATAAGAGTCACCAACGAAGGTGAGCCGGGCGGAGGTGGAGGTCCGAGAGGTGACCTTTACTGTTACGTCAGATTGAAACCCCATGAGTTCCTGCAGCGTGATGGAAATAATCTGATCGCTTTGGTTCCAATAAGTTTTACACAGGCCGCTCTTGGAACGACCATTGACGTACCGAGCCTCAACGGCACACGCGGACTCAAAATTCCGCCCGGAACCCAGTACGGAGGCATATTCAGAATAAAAGGTCAGGGGCTTCCGGACATGAGAACACACCAAACCGGTGACCAGCTCGTACAGATTATAATCGAAACGCCGACAAAGCTGAATAAAGAACAACAGGAGTTGTTGAGAGAATTCGCTAAAACCGAAAACAAGAAAGTGTCTCCGAAATCCCAAAGCTTTTTTGAGAAATTAAAAAAGACACCCCGGTAAAAATCAATGAAAAAGAAGAATAAAGAAAAATATAAAACCGAAAATTCACACGAAGCGGACAACAAAGGCCCCGGGAAAAACGACGAGTCGGAAGAGCTTCGCAACACTATAGAGAATCTGCAAAAAGAAAAGAATGAGCTTTTCGAAAAACTCCAGCGTATAAGCGCCGATTATGCAAATTTCCAAAAACGAGTTCCGAAGCAAATAGCCGATACCGTTGCATACGAGAAAGAGACAATTATAAAATCTCTTCTGCCGGCCCTGGATAATTTCGAGCATACTCTTCAAAACACACATTCAGTGGAGAATCCGGATGCGCTTGTCAAGGGTATCAAAATCATTTACGACCAAATGCTCGACATCCTTAAATCACATGGCGTAGAGTATATAAAGGCATTAGGTGAAAATTTCAATCCCTCCATGCACGAAGCAGTGATGCAAATGGCCGAACCCCGGAAGGAAGATAATATCATACTGCAGGAATTTCAGAAGGGATACAAACTCAACGGCCGGGTGATTCGCCCGGGCAAGGTAGTCGTTAATAAACTCGCAGCGGATAAAACAGACTTACAGCAGCAAACAAACCAGGACGAAGTCACTGATGAATTTGAAACAACCGATTCGGAGTAATTACGATGCCGACTTACGAGTATATCTGTGAGAATTGTGGATTCGAATTGGAAAAATTTCAGACTATAACCGCCAAATCCCTGCGAACCTGTCCTGAGTGTGGCAAAAAGAAGCTCAAACGTCTTATCGGCACCGGAGCGGGCATTATCTTCAAAGGTTCCGGTTTCTATCAAACCGATTACAGAAGCGAAAGTTATAAAAAGGCCGCCGAAAGCGAAAAGAAAAGCTCGGACGACAAAAAGAAAGAGACTCCAAAATCCGAAAAGGAATCAAAAACCGATACAAAACAGGATACAAAAACCAAACCCACCAAAAAGCCCCCGAAGAAATCAACCTGACTTACAAATCACAATCTATTCAATTACCACCAGTGACGATAGTGAATCGACCATCTTCAAATAAGGCATTCTCCACCCTCACGCTTTTGATATTGTTTTCAAGAAATAGTTTGTCGATATCAACGATAATATTAGGATACTCAAATTTTATATACGCCGGCAATTTTAGTTCAAGCGCCTGATCGAACATACTTATAATTTTATCCGCCCGCCCGCTGATAAGAGTAAGTTCAAAAATTGCACAATTATTCTCGAATCTTAAGTATTTCAACGAGGCGGGAATAAACGGCAAAATAAACGACTGAGTTTTTATCACGAAATGGACCTCGTCATCTTTGACTCTTATACGTGTTATTTTTCGAGGTAAAAGCTCATTGGAAATCAGGATTTTCACAAGTTCTTCGAGACCGAATGTTAATTTTGCCATAGTGCCTTTCTCTTAATTATTTTCATTGCAAGATTAATATATAAAATTATGTTGGTATTCTGCAAGCACGTTTCATAAACTTTCCTTAATCCGGTAACAAGATTTTTGATTTGAGATACAAAACATGATTAACCTGCCGGAAGATTTTTTCGAGTGATGACAGCGAAATATCCGGAGTTTTCCGAGATTTCCATGGATATAAGGCTTTCATTGCATCCCAAGTTCCGGAATCTTGCCGAGGGCCTTAAGAAGAAAAACCTTCTGAATATATTCTTAAGGAACAACGAATGCCAGGCAAAACCTCTGCTCGAAATCGTCCATACTCAGATTCAACCTACAAAGAAGTTCCGCAGGCAGCATAGATGAGAGCATATCCCCGGTAAAGTCACTGTATGCAACCAAGTGTGACGTAAAGATAGTCGCCCCAGGAAAATCAAAATCTACATACAAAAAATACGAATCCGGAAAAGCTTCTTAGTAACCTACCGCAAAACAATATTGATGTCACTTGAATATTTCGCATTTGCTCGTTACATACCGATAGTGGTGACAATCGCTAAATGCGGAAAAATCGTTACATTTGACACCGATAAAGGCACATGTATATAGACACTAAAGAGTGTTACCGAATGTGACGGATATTATTTCGGTAATAATATATTCTCATACGGTTAAGAGTGATGTTACGGTACGGGACGTATCCTGTATCGCCCAGGATGGGTCAGCGTCAATAGCCTTTCCCTCGGCGAACACGCTGACCCTTTTTCGGTGTCACCGTAACAAGCACCCGTAATAAATTCCTCAAACTGTAATAGCCAATATTAAAATTATGCCCTCAAATACTGCGAGCAAAAACATTCCCCCATACGGCAGGCGGATAACTTTAATTCTCCCTTTAACTTATCTATCTCCTACGTTTTTTTATCCGCTTAGGCCTTCTTTTTCTACTTTCTTACTTGGCGCTTTAACACACTTAAATAGGTAAACAGCCCTAGTTTTTTTGTATTATATCCGTGATTTTGTCACACAGATCCCTTGCCATTTCCATATTGCAGATGATTTGGTTTAGGATTATTTTCAATTTGCAGTATGCAGCTTCAATCTCCTCTTCATTAAAGGTTCCTTTCTCGAAGTTCCCTTCAATTAACATTAGTTCTATCACGTATTCATAATGGAAATCATGGATGAAATAATTTCTTTGATGTTTAAACTCCTCCAGACTCTTAATAATATCTTCTTCAAGAATACATATATCTTCAAGTTCTCTTATATTAGGGCCTAGAAGCGTTTTCTTGAAAGCCTTCTTTTGAATCTTGCTAATTTCCCTTATTGCTTCTGGTGGCTTTAGTGGTCTTCTTGGACAATTATAAATTCGCCATTCATATAATACTTCAGCAAGCTTGTACTCAAATAATTGACAAGCTCGATGTGTTTTACCAATCAATGCATATATTTCTACTAGGAGTCTGTCGGATTACCTCATATAGTTTCAGTAGTTTTGGTCATTTTATATCTGGTGATCCGGTATTTTGAGTCGGGTTTTTCAAATAGGTCAAAAACACACCTTTTTACCGTTGGCGCGTTCATTCCTTGATGCCTTTTACGCTACTTTCGGCATCAAACCGCTGCGAAATAGCTTCAAAACGTTGTGC
>Ga0315548_1000117_pt1 | contig 70632 bp, 45 predicted proteins | sample SalMarSW160110MG_2_FD_202540 | JGI IMG/M metagenome (GOLD analysis project Ga0315548, IMG submission 202540) | Salt marsh sediment microbial communities from the Plum Island Ecosystem LTER, Massachusetts, United States - Salt Marsh Sediment SW1601-110 ... | reverse complement strand
GGGCGTGACAGAGAACATTAACAACAGGTAAGTATCGAGGCAGCAAAATGTTATTTGAAAACAAAGAAAAGATGAACAAACAGAAAACATTACTTGACAACCGGCAGCCTTTCATGAATAGGGTGCGATGAATCGCACCAATTATGGGAAGGAAAAACCAGGAGGGGAAAATGGTTCATGAGCATTTTCTGCCTCGGCCGAGAGGTTGCAGAGCCGGAGGGACAGCCTAATGATTGATGCAGTTTTTTAGCTTTTTTCCTTTAATCCATGCTAATCCGCTTCTAACAATAACCGTTCTTAGCCAGCTTTTGAAAAAGGCCATTTCGATGGCCTTGTGGACGAAAGCAAGTCTCTGTGGCGAAAGCTCGCTTTCAGAACAGAGTTTGCCGAGAACACCAAGCTGGCTAAAACATAATCCGTGTAATCAGTGTAATCCGTGGTTAAATATTATTGAATTCTCTGATTTCTCTGTGCCCTCTGTGGCTAAAAAAAGTGCTTTTTTGTCATTTTTTTGTTGACTATTGTTTGAAAAATGTTAAAATACCCGCATGTTAGCCAGCAGGCTAACATAAACCGCCAGTAGGCGAAGATGACATTTCAGTTTGCATGTCGTAAGCCACCGAGTGGCAAGGACTTAGAGCCAGCAAACCCAGTTGAATTAGTCAATAGTCAATAATCAATATTAAAAAAGAAAGGTTGGTTCTCCCTGATGACCTGATATTTTGATAATCACTTCCTGATAACCCGGTAACCCGATGACCTATACACAATATACAATACTCTATACGAGATATGCTTCACGCAATACGCAATACGCGATACGCAATACGAGCATCTGCCCTCTACATCTGTCGAGAATCCTCTACAAATCAACCCTTTTTATGCAAAACAAACCCAATGTCAAGGACGCTCAAATTAACGTAAACTCTTATATGAAAAGTAAATATGAAAAATTGGACACTTGGCTAAGTGGAAAAAACAAACCCAATTCAAACCCAATCAAACCTTGTCCTGAGCGTATTTAGTTTACCCTGAGTGTAATCGAAGGGAATGGGCCAATCTCCGAAAAGCCAAAATGAATGTAAACTTAACTTTAACAAAGGATTACAGAAAAAAAGATGATTTCGTAGTCCGAATAAACAAACCCAATTCAAACCCAATTTTCTTAAGGACAAAAACGAATGCAACCCTCTTTACCGCAAAGGATTATGAAAATGAAACCGCCTTCAGGCCCCAAAAAAACAAACCCAAAACAAAGCCAATTTCTTCAAAGGCCAAAATCGTTTGCCGGAAAATCCGGCCACACCCGTTGTAGGTTATCCCACATATTTGGCTTGCAATTTGGTCTGATTGTAGCAAAATATAGCGAGATTTGTGGTCATCGTTTTGTAAGTGACAACAAGGCAATGCAAGTGCTGTGCAGTACAAATCATTTACCATAGAAGTTGTGAAGTGAAAGGGAAAAAATATGAGAAACAAAGCGGCTATCCATGTATTGATTGTAGCGTCTATTAGCTCACAGATTGCCTCAGGTTTATGGGCGGCTGAGGCGCCAAAACCGCGCAGCCGCAGCGAAGTCGAAGCGGTCCTTGCCAAGGCTCCAAAGCCGCCGGCAAGACGGGAGCTTCGCGAGCTCAATGTTGTTCTTGTTGCGTTCAAGAAGGACCACGGCCCAAACGAGCACGATTATCCCTTATGGCAGAAGCGATGGGCAGTTTTGCTCGGGGGCAAAGAGGCTGGGCAAGAGCAACAGGTAAACCTCTATGGTCCAGCTCCCAAGGCCAGACAGAAAAGGGCTCTGGCCGGCGCACCAAAAGTGAAAGTCTCAACGGCCAACGGATGGCCGAGCAAAGAGCAGCTCAAAACAGCCGATTTGATTGCCGCGTTCTGTTATGTCCAGTGGGACGAACAGAAGCTTGAGGATCTGGAAGAATTTTTGTCGCGAGGTGGAGGTTTTGTCATCCTGCACCCGGCTGTAATCGTTCCCGAGGGTAAGGATATCGTAGGTCAATTGGCAAAGCTCATAGGGTTAGCGTGGGAATATGATTATACCCGCTGGCGTCATGGTCCGATAGACTTGAAGATTGCCGCCCCGGAGCACCCTATATGTTTGGGTCTGCCCGAGACAATTCATTTACTGGACGAGGCTTATTGGCCCTTGAAAGGGGACCTCAGCAAGGTCACTGTATTGGCTACCTCCAATGAGACAATCAGCGAAGGCTCCCCGGAGACTAAGCCGGAACCGATGTTTTATGCTTACGAATGCGGTAAAGGGCGTGTTTTTAGCTGCATACTTGGACATTATACCTGGACATTTGATGACCCATATTGCCGCATCCTTTTACTCCGTGGTATGGCGTGGGCGGCTGGAGAATCTCCTTATCGTTTTGATAGGTTGGTGCTGCGCGGAATCCCATTGGATAAGTAGAGTCTGCAAGAGCATGTCCCAACCGGCAACTGAAGTGGCTCTGAGTTTTCCATCTTTGTATAATACATTCGGATAGACTTCGGCGAGCTCAGTCGAGTCGGAACTTGATAGAATGCCAAGAACAAAAATCATCGCGACATTAGGCCCTGCGAGCAGCAACTACACTGTCCTGCGGAAGATGTTCACAGCCGGCCTGGATGTCGTCAGGCTGAATTTCTCGCATGGCAGCCACAAACAGCATCTCAACTTGATAGAGCTTGTCCGTGGGCTAAACAGAAAGTACAGACGACACATCCGGATAATGCAGGACCTGGAGGGCTTGCGAATCAGAATCGGGCGGTTCAAAGGTGCCAAAACGAGATTCTTAAAGAACCGCACAGTAGTGTGGCTGACCAACGACGCCGAGGCGTATGGGCCAAGAACAATACCATTTGACTACAAAGGTGATTTGGACCGGATAAAACCACGACAACTCATATATATTGACGATGGAAATCTTTCCCTTCGTGTTAAGAGTAACTCCGTCAATAGCATAAAAGCAGTCGTTGCCGAAGGTGGTATCCTTAAGGAGAGAAAAGGCATAAATATTCCTGATGTGGACCTTGAATTTGAAGGAATAACCGAGAAGGACAAAAAGGACATCGAGTTCGGTATAAAACACAGCGTTGACTACATCGCTTTGTCGTTTGTACGGGATGAAAATGATGTTCGGCAGGCCGCTGCGCTGATAAAGCCGAGATTACCCGACTGTCGGCTCGTGGCAAAAATAGAGAATAGACAGGCGATAGAAAATATAGACGGGATACTTGAAGCCGCGGATGGAATAATGATAGCCCGCGGTGATATGGGTGTTGCCATTCCAATTTATGAAGTCCCCATAATCCAAAAGCGTATAATAAAAAAGTCTAATGCCGCGGGAAAGTTCGTAATTACAGCCACACAGATGCTGGAACACATGACCGAGCACAGCAGACCGACGCGTGCCGAGGTCGCTGACGTCGCCAATGCAATCATCGATGGCACCGACTTCGTCATGCTTTCGGCGGAAACTGCTGTCGGCCGTTTCCCGTATCAGTCGGTCCTAATGATGAACGAAATCATTAAGTTTACCGAAAAATCCATGTCTGGATTGTAATACCAATTATAGTTAAAAATTGCCGAAAAAATTTTACATTATACAAAATGGGAAAGCCTGGATTCCTGCTTTCGCAGGAATGACAGAGTCAGGTAATCGGCAATCAATAAATAGAATTGGTATAATGTTTCTTCTAACGATACTTTGGCGTAATAAACGCCTGAGCACCATAGTTCTTCACCCCCTTGGAGTCCCAGGCACTGAAAGCCTCCACACGACCATCAAGATAGCCGGCATTGAGTCGAATCTTAGGCTGTCTCTGCATAGCGGGGTCCTTGGAAACCCAGTACGGATGGCTTCTTGCACCATTCCTGAATGGGTGAGATGAGTACCAGGTCTGCTGTGGGCTCGGCCAGAGCAAATTGGTGTTGTTTGTGAGATAGAAGAGTGCATCCTGCACAACAAGTTTTGTCTTGGAATCGAGCCGGTTGGCGCCCTCGAAATGCCCCTGAGCTTTATCCACATGCCCGGACGTTTTGTGATTATACCCTTGATAGCACCACAACAACATGTAGGTTGAGTGCAGAGGGGCGAAGGAGCCGGTCGAGTAGAATTGGCCATAGGTTCCCTGTGCGGACTGTCCGGAGCCCGCTGGAGGCCAAGGCGTATTGTCTCTGATAGCCGAGAGCGTGCAGTTGAAAACGCGAACGTCCTTCAGGTAAGAATACAAATACCTGCCGGCGTGGTGGTAATCCTTGCTGTCAACATCTGCCACGGGACCCACGTTGTTGTGATTCCAGTTCAGCTCGAAGGGCCGATGGTAGTTCACGGGAGCTTGAATCGTAGAAGGATGAGGGGGCAAACGTGAATCATTGTCCTCCGCATAGGTCACCAGGCCAAAGATCAACTGGCGCATATTGCTGCCGCACGAGACCATCTTTGCCTGTTGTCTGGCTTTCTGAAAGGATGGCAAGAGAATTCCCATCAAAAGAGCAATTATGGCAATAACGACTAAAAGTTCTATTAATGTGAACCCCGTTAGAAATCTTCTCCTTTCCCGATTGGGAATTCCTATTTCTGACGTAGTAAATCCTCTTGGTTTGTCCATAATGTTCATCTGTTTATTCTATCGAAAAATCACTATTTACTCAACCTACAAAATGCGCAAAACGAAACGTTTTGTTCAGCCGATTTACTTTGAATTGGGTTTGAATTGGGTTTGTTTTTTGGGGTGCTAAACAATCGTTTTTTCTGTAATCCTTTGTTAAAGTTAAGTTTACGTTCATTTTGGCATTTGAAGAAATTGGGTTTGTTTATTCGGACTATAAAATCATCTTTTTTTCTGTAATCCCTTGTTAAAGTTAAGTTTACATTCATTTTGGCTTTTCGGGAATTGGGTTTGTTTGGGTTTGAATTGGGTTTGTTTTGACCAAGTGGCCAATTGGCAATATTTTCATAATCCGTTGTATTATAGATATTTAAGTTCATTTGACTTTTTCGGAAATTGGGTTTGTTTTGCATAAAAAGGTTGATTTGTAGAGAATCCTCTACATTTGTAGAGGGCGGGGGGAGTGAAAAGTGAGCTAAATCCCTTGGGGATAAAGTGCCTAAAGTGAGCTAAAGTTAGATTCTCGATGCTCATGATTGGTAATTGCCTCATATCAGGACTTGTAGATAGATTATCTTTCATTTTTGGCCGCTTTTTTGCAGAGGCTAAAAAAGCAGCCCCCGGCAGAAAAGCAAGTAAGCACACAGCGGGGGTAAACTCAGGGAGTAAAAAACACTCCCTCTATAATTGGGGCTACCTGCACTTTTGATGCGAAAAAAGTCCTTGATTCTCGATTCGGGATTAACATAACTTGATGTCAGCAGAGCAGTTAAAAATTTTTTAAAAAATTTGATTTTTGCTCGAAGGTATCATCGCTTTTGATTGAAAACTGACGGAAAATATTAACTATCTTAACGCCGCGGATTGCACAGATTTACCAAGTAAGATGCCAACTGCTCGAAGTTCGTATTGCGTATCGTGTATCGCGTATAGCGTGCAGCGGATAGAGTTTAGGAAGTTCCGGGACTTTTTACTCCTTCGAAAGGGCTCAGAGCCTGCCCCTTCAACTGTGTTCAGGGCAAGCTCTGAGCAAAGCCGAATGGGGCAGGCGTGAGTTTCGTGGTAAAAGATTTTTTTTATTTTCCGGCTAAATCTGTGGAAATCAGTACATGTGCCCAATAAAACCTAATAAAATCCTAACTTCCCTAACAAAATACTGGTTATCTGATCTCGCATTGTAGCCGATAGCAAAAACGGCGAAATAATTAGGGACGCACCCGATTTTATGAAAACGAAGCGGTATCAATAAGAAGGAGATGCAAAATGAGTGAAAGTGGAGAATTTCCAAAATCAACTGATGATGATGACGAACTTGTTCACGTATATATTAAAACTAAATTGGACGAGGTGGGAATCAAACTCACTGAAATAGACAAAGATGGTACAGATGATACTGTGGAGACTGTAACCACTGATAAAGAGGTGCCGGAAGCAACAAAGTCAGACATATGTGAATACGCGGACGACAAAGATAGGACCATTATATTTAAAACAGCACCATCTGGTTGTTAATGTGAAAACATACGATTGACTGAGCAAGGTTAATTACGCCAATTGAAGCACACCACCAAGTAGTAATAGATGGTGCTAAGACAGTAGAGACAGTAGGGGCAGCCCCTATTTACGACCAGGGCACTCTATAATAACTGGTGCGTCCATTAAACCTCTTTGACAAAACTCTTTTCTCAACGGAGGTGTAAAATGAAAAATTGGAAAGTGTTAGCGTTAGTGTTATTGGTAGCCATTATTACTGTCGGGGCAACAACCAAACATGGAAGTAAAACCATGCGGGCCACACGATTTGAGCTTGTTGATGAGGCCGGTAAAATCTTGGGTGCTTGGACATCCGATTCAAATGGTGTTTCTCTCGTGCTTAGGGATAAAGCCAGCGAACGTGTGTTTGTTGTGAGAATAGACCAAAAAGCAGCCTATTTGGTACTCGGTCAGGGTGACGATGGAATCAACTTACAGGTCATCGACTCTCATCCCGTTATAAAAGTTGAAGAAAGTGGCGAGACCGCGTATTACACAAAAGATTTGGTGCGAGCACCCAGATTCGAGCTTGTAGACACAAATAACAATATGCGGGGTTATTGGGCAGTTGACTCAAATACTGTTGGTTTCAGACTCTTAGATGAAGTAAGCAAGGCCTCACTCAATTTGATGGTGGATCGAGATGGTGGTTCCGCGATAATATTGGACGATAGCAATGGAAACTCTCTGCTTTCTCTGGGCGTCATTGACGACACTGGCGGGATAATGGTTACTGGCGGTGACAACACTATCGGTTTGGGCTTCCCGAATTCTAAGTCAGATATAGTATTTCTTAGGAATAAGGACGGAGAAATCGTATCCCAACGCTCTATCGACGAAAGGATTAAGAATCTTGAGGAGACTGTAGTGGTTTTGTCTGATCTCCGTAAGTAGCTCACCCCCGCAGCGAAGACGGCTACGGGAAGTAATTAGGGACGCACGATTTTATGAAAACGAAACGGTACCAATAATGGTTCGTCCCTATTATTTCTAATAAGGAGATTGAAGTGGAGAATTTCACTACCAAGTTTCAGCAGTCGTACATTTGCCTGCAAAAGTTCCTCGACAACTGGACAGAAAAGATTCAAGACAGGTGTCTCGGAGATGACCAACGCAAGGCAAGCTTTTACATTTGGGCTCGCTATACGATGTCAATCCACACATTCCACCGAATTTGTGAGCCCCGCTATATTCCAGACATTTATGTCATCGCGAGGTCGTGTCTCGAATGCGACGCTTCTCTTATGGGTGTCATGGCAGACGCCGGACTTGCCAAGGCTTACCTTGAGTTCCCAGACAGAGCGAGGGCATACTACGGTACAGTTCTTGAGAAATTGGGTCTTAGCTCAAAATTGGCTAAATTGGAGCCGGATCTGCAAAAGGCTTTCGGAGACAATTGGCGTGAGAAAAGGCGCATACATTGGGCACCAGAACAAGGAGGCATCAGCAAGTTGGTTGAGAAATATGGAGGGTTGGAACAACGGTGCTATTATGCTCAGTTGTCCCATTTCACACACGGCTCTGCGCTCGCTCTGGAGGTACTCCAAGGAACTTCCCCCACACGAGACCAACTTGATACAACCGTTTTCATCGTATACAGTGCGTATGTTCCATTGACTTCCGATTTTCTCGACTTCGCCTGGGGTCTGGTCGTGACTGCTGACAGTGAGAGCTGTAAAAGTGAGTTTGTTCACAGCGTCATGAAGACTTGGATTTAGACCAACAAATCGGGGGACATCTATGAGCAAGCGTTTGTCAAGACGTTCGCGGGATTTTTTCACGGGAATTACAAACATCTATTCGGCATCAGTCGATTCCGGGGCGCCAGTCGATTACGTTCGGGCCGGTTCCAGTCACGTTACTTATTTCTCCCTCTCATTGAGGTCGTTTCAGGGAAATTAAAGGTATACACCTGCCCCATAGGGGGTACATTTTTCGATGAGTTGTGCTTGATAATGACAGGTTTTGATAGAGGACAGCGGGTGGGCTGTGACCTGCTCCCCGAAAACTGGTCTATTCGAAATGAGACAGAATCTGCAAAACGACGGCCAAGATAGTTGCTATTATCAGGCAGATTTGGTATCTTAGTGTAAAGAAAAATTAAGCGCAAATCTAAGTTAATCTTAAATGGGAATTAGATATAAAGGGACTCGTATTCGACATCAAGAAGTATGCAATACATGACGGCCCAGGTATCCGCACAACAGTGTTCTTCAAAGGCTGTCCATTGCAGTGTCAGTGGTGCCATAATCCGGAAAGCTGGAGCAGTTCCACTGAACACGGCCTGCGCAGGGACCGATGTATCGGTTGCGGTCAATGCGCAGAGGCGTGTCCCGAGCAAGCAATTTCGCTTGTTGAAAACAGGCCTGTAACAGATGTAGACAAATGCAATCTATGTGGCCGATGCGTGGATGCCTGTATGAACAGAGCGAGAGAGATTATTGGGCGTCAGATGACCGTAAGTGAGGTTATGTTTGAAGTTGAAAAAGATATTATTTTCTACGACCAGTCCGACGGGGGAGTTACATTCTCCGGAGGCGAGCCGCTGATGCAGCCGGAGTTCCTTCTTGCATTGTTGAATCAATGCCAAGCCAAGCAGATACACAATGCGGTGGATACGAGCTGTTACGCAGAGCCGAAGATTGTAGAAATGGTCAGCGAAAGAACCGACCTGTTTCTTTGTGACCTCAAACACATGGACAACGAAATTCACGAGCGTTTTACCGGCGTGGGAAATAGTTTGATATTGGATAATATCAGGCGTCTCTCGGAGGCCGGCAAAGAAATCGTTATCAGGATTCCGGTCATTCCAGGCTTTAATGACGAGAAGGCAAATATTGAAGCTACAGGCAAATTTACAGCGTCACTGCCGGGTGTCATTAGAGTAGATATCCTGCCCTTCAACCGTGGCGGAAAAGAGAAATTGGCACGACTCACAGCCGAAAGCAAACTCATGCAAGTTGAAACTCCCGGCGAGGAGGAAATGAACTCGATTGCGAAGGAGCTTAGCAAATACGGATTCGAGGTCAAGATTGGCGGTTAAAAATATGAACGAAAGAGTGGCGAAACTGCGCAAACAAAGTGTTGAGACCAGGCCGTACATCTCCACCGAACGGGCGGAGCTGATGACCGAGTTTTATAAAAGCGATATTCCCCAGCGCGAATCTGTTCCGGTCTGCCGGGCTTTATCATTCAAGCACCTTATGGAGAACAAGACGATATGTATTAATGATGGTGAGCTGATTGTGGGTGAGCGTGGCCCGGCCCCCAAGGCCACGCCTACTTACCCCGAGCTGTGCTGCCACAGCCTGGAAGACCTGCGCATTCTCAACAGCCGGGAAAGAACACCCTTTGTGGTTACGGAAGAGGTCAGGAAAATCTACAGCGAGAAAATAATTCCGTTCTGGAAAGGCAAAACCATACGGGAAAAACTTTTCGGCGCGATGGACCAAAAGTGGCATCAGGCATTCAACGCGGGAGTGTTCACCGAGTTTATGGAGCAGCGTGCCCCCGGCCACGCTATTCTTGATGATAAGATTTACAGAAAAGGTATGCTGGATTTTAAACGCGATATTTCGGAGAACCGGAAGAAACTCGATTATTTTAATGACCTGCGCGCCTATGATAAGGACCAGGAATATCAGGCGATGGACATTTGTGCTGATGCTGTTATTATCTTTGCTTGGCGACACGCGGAGAAGGCGAAGGAATTAGCAAAAACGGAAAACGACCCTATCCGCCGTAGCGAATTGGAACAGATAGCCGAGGTCTGTTCACATATACCCGCCAATGCGCCGCGAAATTTTTGGGAGGCATTGCAGTCGTACTGGTTTGTGCATTTATCCGTGATTACGGAATTGAATACGTGGGACTCTTTCAATCCCGGCCGACTTGACCAGCACTTATTGCCGTTCTATGAACAGGGCCTTCAGGAAGGAACTTTGACGCCCGAACAGGCCAAAGAACTGCTTCAGTGTTTCTGGATAAAGTTCAATAATCAGCCTGCACCTCCGAAAGTTGGAGTTACCGAAGAACAAAGCGGGACCTACGTTGACTTTGCATTGATTAATACCGGCGGGTTAAGGCCGGCCGATGGAAGTAACGCAGTCAACGATATTTCATATATGATTTTGGATGTTGTCGAAGAGATGCGTCTGCCCCAGCCCAGCTCCTGCGTTCAAATCAGCAAGAAGAATCCGGACCGGTTCCTGAAGCGTGCCTGCGAGGTGATTCGCACCGGATTTGGCCAGCCATCGGTATTCAACACCGACGTCATCATCCAGGAAATGCTTCAGGACGGCAAGAACATGACGGATGCCCGTGCAGGTGGTCCCAGCGGTTGCGTGACAATCAGCTCGTTTGGCAAGGAAAGCTGCACCCTGACCGGCTACATAAACTGGCCCAAGATTTTTGAACTGGCCTGCAATAACGGGATTGACCCGAATACAGGCGAGCAGGTTGGTCTTCCGACCGGTGATGCCAGTAAATTCGATTCTTATCAGCAGCTAATGGATGCCTACAAGGAACAACTCAGGTATTTCATTGACCTGAAAATCAGAACTAATAATGTCATCGAACGGCTCTATGCTAATTACATGCCGGCTCCCTTTATGTCAATTCTGATGGACGACTGCATCGCCCGCGGGCTCGATTACCACAACGGAGGTCCGAGGTATAATCCAACCTACATCCAGGGCGTTGGCATCGGCACGACAACCGACGCGCTGACAGCGGTGAAATATCATGTTTTCGAGCAGCAAAACATCACTATGGATGAATTGCTGACGGCGATGCAGGCTAATTTTGAAGGACACGAACGCCTACAGCAGAGGCTACTGTATCGCACACCAAAATACGGCAACGACGATGATTATGCAGACAGCATTGCCGAGGAAGTATTTAATGCTTACTACGATTTGCTCAACGGCCGACCGAATACCAAGGGCGGAAAGTATCGAGTCAATCTGCTGCCCACAACGGTACATATCTATTTCGGCTCTGTTGTAGGCGCGCTGCCTAACGGCCGAAAAGCCGGTGAGCCGGTCTCTGAGGGCATTTCGCCCACACAAGGTTCCGATACAAAGGGTCCAACCGCTGTTTTCAAGTCAACGGCCAGAATAGACCACGCCCGCACGGGCGGAACACTCTTAAATATGAAATTCAATCCGGATGTGCTGGCCGGCGATGGTATCGATAAGCTTGCTCATCTAATCAGGTCCTACTTCAAGCTCGATGGCCATCACGTTCAATTCAATGTCATCGGCGCGGAAACGCTTCGGAAAGCCCAGCAAAATCCTGAACGGTATCGTGACCTGATTGTAAGGGTAGCCGGTTTCAGTGATTACTTCGTAGATGTAGGCCGAGACCTGCAAAACGAAATCATCGCCCGCACCGAGCAGCAATCATTATAGAGAATTGGGACACTAAGTTATCAGGGTACCAAGTTATCAGAGTATCGGGGTACCAGGTTATCAGGCTGCTTGATTTCCTGAACACCTGATTCCCTGGGAAAGTGGAGATTTATTATGGAGAGAATATTTGTCGTTATAACTGTGTTTGTTATACTCCTTTTTCTTGTTGGCTGTGTGACTGTAGCAAGGGAAAAACAATTGGAGCAGTTTATTGACATTCATGTCGCCAAAGTAGAACCTTTGACGACGCAGGCGAATCATGCTTATTGGGATGCTTCCACAACAGGTAAACCGGAAGATTATGAACGAGTTAAAAAATTGCAATTAGAGATTCGGCGAATATATAACGATCCTAATGAATTCGCTTTTCTTAAAGACATAAAAGAATCCGGTCAGGTCGGCAATGCCAGGCTGGCCCGACAATTGGATAAATTATACTATGCTTATCTGAGGAACCAGATAGAGCCGGAGCTGTTGCAGAAACTCGTTGATTCGGACGGTAAAATCCAGGAAAAGTACAACACTTTTCGCGGCACTATTGACGGCCAAAAAGTCACCATGAGTGACATTTATACAATCTTAACGACGGAGAAGGACTGCCGCAAGAGGGAGCTGGCCTGGAGGGCGAGCAAACAGGTTGGAGATGCGATTGCAGATGACCTCATTCAACTTGTCAAGCTGCGTAACGAGGCCGCTCGAAAGGTTGGTTTCGACAATTACCATACTCTTTCTATCGTTACGGGCGAGCAAAGTGAGGAAGAGCTCGACTGCATCTTCGAAGAGCTTTGTAAATTAACCAGCGAGCCCTTTGCCCTATTGAAGAAAGAGCTGGACCAGATCCTGGCGGAAAGTTACGGCATTGACCCCGAGGATTTAATGCCCTGGCATTATCACGACCCCTTCTTTCAAAGAACCCCTCTGGTTTATGAACTAAATTTGGACATCTATTACCAGGACCGGGACGTGAAGGAATTAGCGGAAAAATATTACGCCGGTGTTGGCCTGCCCGTGGATGATATCCTGGTAAGAAGTGACTTATATGACCGGGAAGGTAAATATCCACATGCATTCAGCTTTGAGGCGGACCGCGATGGAGATGTTCGTATCTTATGCAATCTTCAAAATACCGAGCGATGGATGGAGACCATTTTACACGAGCTGGGTCATGCGATTTATAGTAAATACCACGACCGGAAGGAGCCCTGGCTGCTAAGGGAGCCGGCTCACAGCTTTACCACCGAGGCCATCGCGATGTTTTTCGGGCGATTAAGCCGCAATGCAAACTGGATGCAGCAAATGTTGGGTCTGCCGGATGAACAACGAGCGAAGATTGAGAAAGTCAGTGAAAAATATCTGCAATGTCAACAGGTTCTCTTTGTGCGCTGGGCTGCAGTTATGTATAATTTTGAAAAGCAATTATATGCCGACCCCGACCAGGACCTTAACACACTATGGTGGGACCTGGTTGAGAAATATCAATTCGTAAAGAGACCACCCGGACCTGTCGATGCAGGCTGGGCGTCTAAGCTTCATTTCACAACCGCACCCTGTTATTATCACAACTATATGTTGGGCGAGCTGTTGGCATCTCAACTGCATAACCATCTTGTTCACAAAGTCTTGATGCTCGATTCGGATGAGGGGGTAAGTTATGTCGGAGATAGAAGGGTCGGGGATTATCTACGCAAGAAAGTTTTCCAACCGGGAGATCTTTATCGTTGGAACGAGATGATAACGCGGGCGACCGGAGAACCATTGACACCGAAATACTTTGTGAATCAGTTTATAAAATAAGAGAGTTGTGACTTACTTAATTGCCATATTCGTTTATTTATTTGCACTGACCGGAATCGGAATTTATAAATCCCGTCAGGTCAAGACACAGGCCGATTTCTCAGTGGCCGGCAGGACTCTTTCACCCTGGATTCTGGTTTGTACGATGTTAGCCTGTTGGATCGGCACCGGTTCGATTGTAGGAAACGCCGGTAAGACCTACGAGACCGGATTGGCTGCTTTAATCCTGCCGGTTGGCAGTGTTATTGGGATGATTATTCTGACCCAAATTGCCGGAAAAGCCCGCAGCTATGAAGTATATTCGGTGCCTGAAATCATCGGAACGCGTTATGGTCAAGCGGCTCGGCTGTTGGCCGTGATTGCTCTGGTGATAGCATATATGGTGATTGTGAGCTATCAGTTCAATGCCGGCGGGATGGTGCTGGAAGTTATCCTGACAAATGCGGAGGGAAAGCCCCTTATAACCGCTCACTTTGCGACAATCATCGCAGCGGTTTTTATTATCACCTATACCATCCTGGCGGGGCTTATGAGCCTTGCTTATACGGATATTGTCACCGGAATTGTTGTAACCGTGACTCTTATTATCGCCTTTCCAGTGCTATGGTTCAAGGCCGGCGGATGGAGCGATATGGAAGCTTCCTTTGCGGCTATGGGCAACAGACCTCATCACATGCAGTTCTGGGGCGTTTACAGCAAGACCGAGATAATCAATTATTGTCTGCCGGTGTTTCTGCTTATTATGGGTGATGCCAACCAGTATCAGCGGTTCTTTGCCAGCAGGGATGCCAAGGGTGCGAAAACCGCTGTCACCTTCATGATATTAGCGGTACTGGTTGTCGAAAGTCTGATTATTTTGGAGGCATGGATATGTTCGAGCATGATACCGAACGCCGAGTATGGAAAGTATGTGCTTATCTATGCGGCCAAACAATTCATGCCGCTAATCCTGGGCACCTTCTTTATGATAACCGTCGTGGGCATTATTATTTCCACCGCTGATTCCTTTTTGTTGGTGCCCGCCACCTGCGTCATTCGAGATATATACCTGAACTATATCAATCCCAGAGCAAGTGAAAAGAGAGTCATTTTCCTCAGCAGAATTATGGTATTGACCTTTGGCATAATTGCCTGGTTGGTTTCTCTGGCATTTGCCGAATCCACAACGGTCTTTGAAAAAGCACTCTATGCATTTACTATTTATGGTTCAGCAATTACTCCGTGCCTGGTGGCCGCTTTGTTCTGGAAAGGCGCCACCAAACAGGGTGCTATCGCCTCAATAGTTTCAGGAACGGCAATGGCTTTGGCCTGGGAAGAAATGGATTTTATAAAAGAGTCCCTGCCGGCTTACCTCTCAGACCTGGATGCAGTATTGCCGGCAATCTCGCTGTCGGTGTTTGCTCTGATTGTTGTTAGCTTGTTAACCAAGAAAAAACAGACCTCTGACGAGGACTAAGAAATGTTTCCAGCAAACGTGTACGTTGAGAGAAGAAGCCGTTTAAAAGAGCAGATTCAATCCGGATTGATCCTTTTCTTAGGCAATGAAGAAAGCCCGATGAATTATCAGGACAATCAGTATTCTTTCCGGCAGGACAGCTCATTTCTTTACTTTTTCGGACTCGATTTTCCATCTCTGGCTGCGATTATCGACATCGACCGGGACAAAGAAGTTATCTTCGGTGATGATTTGACGGTTGATGATATTATCTGGACGGGGCCACACCCAGCTCTGAGTGAACGATGTCAGGAAGTCGGTGTTCGTGAAACTGCTCCGTCTGATAAATTGCAGGTCACATTAAAAAAAGCTGTTCGACAAGGCAGAGAAATCCATTTTCTTCCCCAGTACAGAGCGGAAAATACTTTGAAAATCGAAAGATTATTGGGAATACATCCAACAGTAATCCAGGACTATGTCTCAGAAAGTTTAATAAGAGCTGTAGTAGCGCAGAGGTCCTTAAAAAGAAGGGAAGAGATTGAACAAATTGAAGCGGCCCTTGACGTTTGTTATGAAATGCAGACGATGGCGATGAAAATGTCAAGACCCGGTATGCTTGAAATGGAGGTCGTCGGTGCGATGGAGGGAATTGCCATATCGAGTGGATGTCGTCTTGCCTTTCCCACCATTTTCTCAGTCCGAGGAGAGATACTTCATAACCACTATTATGGAAACGTAATGAAGCAAGGCGATATCGCTATCAATGATTCGGGTGCAGAAACCACTCTTGGCTATGCCAGTGATATCAGCAGGACAATTCCCGTGAGTGGAAAATTTTCAGAAAGACAAAAGGAAATTTATGCTATTGTCCTTAATGCACAAGAAAGAGCGATTGAATCTATAAAGCCGGGCGTTGAATTCAGAAACGTCCATCTTCTCGCCTGCAGGACTCTTGCAACCGGCTTAAAAGAGATTGGGTTAATGAAAGGAGATGTTAAAGAAGCTGTTGATGCAGGTGCGCATACATTGTTTTTCCAATGCGGATTAGGCCACATGTTAGGCTTGGATGTGCACGATATGGAAGGGCTGGGAGAAGATTATGTCGGTTATACTGATACAATTAGACGGAATCCCGAGTTTGGCTGGAGGTCTTTGAGACTCGGCAGGGCGCTCGAGGCAGGTTTTGTGGTAACAGTAGAGCCGGGAGTTTATTTCATTCCCGAATTGATAGACCGGTGGATGGCTGAGAAAAAAAACTCGCAATATATAAACTATGATATGGTTAAGAAATATGAGGATTTTGGTGGTCTTAGAATAGAAGACGATGTTCTGGTGACAGCAAACGGCCATCGAGTGTTGGGCAAAAAAATACCGAAGACCATAGATGAAGTTGAAGATATGTCATCCCGTTAACCATGTCCGGCCATTTTGCATAAGTTTTGCGGAAAATGTACAGGCACTATGTAACAAAGATTATTATCCCTTTGTAACACCATGCGTCAACGGTTCTGACCGAGCGAGTACCTGCTATGAAATCCGCCCCAAGATGCGATCCAGAGAGTCCGACGTCTGGTAAATCAAGGCCTCCGGGTAGTGAGTATAGGGATGAAAATACTCAAAGGTGACGTATCCGCGATACCCTACCTTATCTAATTCCTCCATTACGGCGGGCCAATTGGTAGTGCCGTCCAGCAGCGGGCGAAACGTTTCCAGTGAATAATCAGTGCCTTTCTTCGTGAATTCCTTGAAGTGGATATTCTTAATGCGTTTACCCATTATCGGCACCCAGTGCTCAGGATGTTGAAATATCGAGATATTTCCCGTGTCTAAATGAATCTTCACATGTTCACTTTGGAACGAGTCGACAAAATCGTTCATTTCCATGGGAGTCATGAGGTAGCCGTTAAAAAAAATGTTCTCGATGTTCAGGGAGACCTTTAGTTTTTCGGCCTGGCGAGCTAACTTTCTGACGGCTTCTTTGGCGCGACGGTCACAGACGTCGTTAGGCACCGGCTCATAGTCGTCTCGCCAGGGAATATCAACCGCACCCGGCACCAGCAGCACGTTTTCCACCCCGAGGTCGTGAGCGGCATGCGCGATTTTTCCAGCCAGTTCGATGCCTTTCGCGCGTTTGTCCGGATTGTTGCTTGTCAAAGGATAAGGCCAGAAAAGAAAGGAGCAAAGCCCGCTAATCTGGATGCCGATTCATTCGTTGGGGATAAGGAAACGCCCACTGGTTGATGGATTTAATCATTGCATAGCGTTTGGGCGAACCCTTTCGCGGGTCGGGCCTGCGTTTCGTCGTCTTCGCCTGAGCTGGGCTCCAAAACGTCGCCGCGCTCCTGGAAGCCAGCAACGCTTTGATAACGTTGCGACGAGTCAGACAATTATGTCCCGGCGGCAAGATGCTGGCTTGCGAATCTGTTTTGTGGTAACCTTTTGGCAAATGTTTCGAAGAGACAGAATCTTTCATAATGCAAATGATATCAGGTTTTGGAAGTTTTATCTGAAATTCCCATTTAGGGCCGCTCAGCTACGCTGTTGAGCCTTATGTGCAATAAAATATCAAGTCTCTCCTGAGAATGCAAGCGTTATGTCTGCTTCTCGGTTGTATATCGTGTAAAATGGTGACGGATGGTTCCCTGACCAAAAACTAAGTATGGAGAAAGCCATCGAGTTGTACACCCTCGGCTCGGCGTACGCGGAATTCATGGAAGATCGCAAAGGTATCATTAAAGAAGGTTATCTGGGCGATGTAGTGATATTCAATAACGACCTGATGACCATACCGTATGACCAAATTATGTCTGCAAAGGTGGACTATACAATTGTAGGCGGAAAGGTTGTGTACAAACGAAAAGAGGCGAATTGATGTACAAATGCCGCCAACCATCATCCCGAAAATGACTATGCCGGCTATTATCATAGTATTTTAAAAAAGAGTTGAACCAAATGAAAAATTCTTGTATTATCCCTATTATGAATCAGGCTTATTTGTCCGTAAGAAGCGATTTCGGATATATTTTATAACGCGTAATTTCGGATACATAAATGAAAAAGTTCTTTTCAGCTCTGCTTGTTCTTGTAATTTTCGGGATAGCCGGCTGGCAAGCATACAAGCGAATCATCGCCTCTGCCGATAAGAAGGATCTGGGCCGTTCGGCTGCCCCTGTGGCTATTGAGACCAGACCGATTCGCAAAGATGTAATCAGAGATATTGGAATTTTTACCGGCTCTCTGCTACCGAAGTCACAGTTTATTGTCGCACCAAAGGTGGCCGGCTGGCTCAAAAAAATCTTAGTCAATATCGGTGATACGGTTCAACAAAATCAGGTGATAGCAATCTTAGATGACGAGGAATTTACCCAGCAGGTTCAACAGGCCAGGGCTGAATTACAGGTCGCTAAGGCAAACGCCGAAAACTGTACCAGCGACCTTGACATTGCCAAACGTGAGTATGAAAGGGCAAAGGCGCTTCGTGAAAAAAAGATCGCCTCCGCTTCTGAATTGGATGAATCCGAGGCTGCGTTTAATGCCTGCCAGACAAGGCTCAAAGTCTCATTCGCTCAGGTGGCTCAAAAGGAAGCTGCTCTAAAAACTGCTGATGTTCGACTTTCCTATACCAAGGTTCAGGCGTTCTGGGAGAACGGCGACCAGACCAGAGTTGTTGGTGAAAGATTTGTGGACGAAGGAGCGCTGCTGCAGGTGAATGAACCTATTGTTTCTATTCTCGAAAACAACCCGTTGACCGCAGTGGTTTACGTCATTGAAAGGGACTATCAAAAAGTCAAGGTAGGTCAGCAGTCTATAGTAACTACCGACGCCTATCCCGACAAAACTTTTACCGGCGGCGTTGTCCGCATAGCACCGCTTCTCAAAGAAAGTTCCCGTCAGGCCAGAGTTGAAATGGAAGTCCCAAATCCCGATCGTCTGCTCAAGCCGGGAATGTTTGTAAGGGCAAAAATTGAGTTCGCCAGGCATGATAACGCCATGCTGATTCCGTTCGCCGCTCTGGTCAGAAGAGAGGGCAAAGAAGGGATTTTTATTGCCGAGGCGAGCAATCTCAAGGCTCGTTTTGTTCCCGTAACAACAGGCATCATAAACGGCGAATTAGCTGAGGTAATAGAACCAAAAATTTCAGGTTTGGTGGTCACTTTGGGTAATCATCTTCTCGAGGATGGCTCAGATATTATGCTACCCGAGAATAAGGACTCGGAAAAGGTTCCCCAAAATATGGACATTAAATCTAATTCGGCATCAGTCAATACCAGGTCAGGAGATTCGCGATGAGAATCTCACGCTTTGCTGTCCACCGCCCGATATTCACGATTATGGTGGTTTTGATTGTAGTCCTCCTTGGCACTGTCTCGCTGTTAAGGCTTCCTATCGACCTTATGCCGGATATTTCATACCCGACTCTCAGCATTTCCTGTTCTTACGAAAACGCCGGCCCTGAGGAGATCGAGGAACTTATCACCCGTCCAATCGAAGAAGCCATGAGCGCTGTGCCTGGAGTCGAGGAGGTAACCTCCGTTTCCGTCGAAGGCCAGGGCACCGTTCGGGTAACTTTCAGCTGGGGAACCGACCTCGACGCCGCAGCGAATGATATCCGTGACCGTTTGGACCGTGTTATCCAACGTTTGCCTGATGATGCCGACCGACCCACACTTCGAAAATTTGACCTCGCAAGCTTCCCAATCTTAATTCTTGGTGCCTATAGTAACCTCGACCCCGTCCAGACCCGACAGATTATCGAAGACCAAATAAAATATCGGCTCGAGCGTGTGCCCGGAGTGGCTGCCGTTGATATATGGGGAGGCCTCGAACGTGAGATTCATGTTAATCTCGACCCAGCCAAGATAAATGCGCTGGCCATACCGCTGGACGAGATTATGGGGCATATACTCGAGGGAAACGTAAACATTCCGGCGGGCACTATCGAAAGGGGAAATTTTGAGGTTACTATCAGAACACCAGGCGAATATACCGACCTCACGCAGCTACAGGACACTGTAATAGCGATTCGGCAGGGTGTGCCCATTCAATTGAGGGAAATCGCTTCCGTAGAGGATTCCTGGCAGAAGATTACAAGGATTGTCCGAGTTAACGGCATGCCGGGAATGCGGCTCTCGGTCAATAAACAATCAGGAAAAAATACCGTTGAGGTTGCACGTGGTGCACTTGAGGAACTTGAACGCATCAACCGTGATATACCACAAATTAAAATAACACCTATTCTTGACACATCCGATTATATCAAGCGCTCCATCAAAAATGTGGGCGCTTCTGCAATTTATGGAGGGATATTGGCTGTAATCGTGCTGCTTTTGTTTTTACGCAACCTGCGAAGCACTATTGTTATTGCGACCGCAATTCCGGTCTCAATCATAGCAACTTTTGCCTTGTTGTATTTCGGTAATCTTACTCTCAATATAATGACACTTGGCGGATTGGCTCTTGGAATCGGGATGCTCGTTGATAATGCAATTGTCGTTCTCGAAAACGTCTTTCGAATGCGGGAATCCGGCGACTTATTGGAGCATGCCGCCGTCAATGGCACTGAAGAGGTTACAAATGCCATCATAGCAAGCACACTGACTACAATGGTTGTCTTTTTGCCGCTGGTCTTTATGAGAGGCATGTCTGGTGTGATGTTCAAACAGCTCTCAATCGTGGTCAGCTTCTCGCTTCTATGCTCCCTTGCAGTAGCGCTGACGGTGGTGCCGATGCTCTCTGCACGTATTCTTCCTGCTGCTTCAAAAGATACACAGTTTAGGCAAACGTTCGGAAGCAGGATATTCGAAATTAGTGCACGATTTTTCAAACGTCTGGAAGACAGCTATAAAAGGCTCCTCCACCTTGCTTTAGATAATCGTACCTTTGTTGTAATTGTCGCGGTTTTAGTTTTGATTGCAAGTCTGATGCTTATTCCCTATGTCGGTGTAGAACTTATGCCCAGCACTGATGAGGGTGAGGTCCGGATCGACGGCGAAATGCAGGTCGGCACTCGCCTGGACTTGATGGATGGGAAATTTAAAGTCATCGAGGAAATCGTCAACGACTCCATACCTGAAATCCAAAATGTAGTTACAAGTATAGGTGGCTCCCGCTGGCGCGGAAGTGGCGGACATACCGGCAGTATTCGTATCTCACTGAAACCTCAGTCTCGGCGGTCGAGGTCCAGTGAGCAGATTTCTGCTGAGATGCGACGCAAATTAAGCAACATACCAGGAATGATTATTAGAACCCGCGCCGGTCAGGGATTGTTTATATTACGCATAGGCACCTCGGGAGCTGACAGGATTCAGGTCGAGGTTCGTGGGCACGACCTGCAGATGGCAGACGTGTTGGCCGCACAGGTCAAAGAAATTGTGGAATCAGTGGAAGGAATCACCGATGCCCGAATCAGCCGTGAATTAGGAAGTCCTGAAGAGCTGATTTTCATAGACCGCCAGAAAGCCGCCGATATGAGTCTGACCGTTTCAAAAATCGCAAATGCCCTTCAAACTATCATCTCAGGGACAAGGGCCGGCTACTATCGCCAGGCTGGGGACGAATACACGATTCTTGTTAAGCTCAGAGACGCTGAGAAAATGGACTTGAGAGATATTCTTGACCTAACACTTGTCAGTTCCAGAGGTCAGCCCGTTGTCCTTAGAAATGTCGTAAATGTGGCTCCTCAAAGCGGTCCTGTAGTAATTGAACGAAAGGACCAGGAACGCATCGTTACCATCTCGGCTGACATCAGCGGAAGGGACATGGGTTCGGTTATCTCGGACATACGTGGACTGCTGCGAGGCATCCCTGTACCGGCAGATTTTACTATCGCCTTCGGTGGTGATTATGAAGAGCAGCAGAAGTCATTTCGCGAACTCTTGCTCAGCTGCGTTCTGGCACTGGTGCTGGTTTATATGGTGATGGCCTGCCAGTATGAGTCTTTACGCGACCCTTTCGTTGTGATGTTTTCGGTGCCGCTGGCCGCGATAGGAGTTATTCTGATGCTTTTCCTCACGGGTACAACTTTTAACGTTCAGTCTTTCATCGGATGTATTATGCTGGGAGGAATTGTCGTCAACAATGCGATTCTTCTTGTTGACCATACCAACCTGCTGCGTCGCAAAGCCTCTATGCCGATTCGAGACGCTATTGAAGAAGCAGGCCGAAGACGCCTCCGGCCGATTCTTATGACTGCAATGACAACTATTACTGCCCTGGTACCTTTGGCCCTCGGCCTCGGTGAAGGAGGCGAAGCTCAGGCCCCTCTGGCAAGAGCCGTTATCGGAGGTTTGCTAAGCTCAACGTTGATTACACTCGTATTTGTCCCTGTTGTCTATTCTATTTTTGAACGCCGCAGCCTTGGCGGAACATCCGGCGGTGACAGTGATATGGAAAATATTTCAGATTAATGGCGATAGAAAAAGTGTTTGTTAAAAATTCAACCACAATATTTTGTGGCATAATATTGTTTATCAAGGCTGTCTTGCTGTCCTCATGCTTGTCACTCGATCCGGAACCCTACTCTGATTATATCGGGCCTGCAACTGGAGGTGATTTACCAAAGGACCAACAAAAGCGTCCAGTGAATAAACCTATTGATGCGAACGATACTACTATAACCAAAGCTCCTCTCGAAATAGGTATCCAGAAGGCGATTCTTCTCGCTATGGAAAACAACCGGTCGCTTATTGTGGAAAAAATGAATCCTGAAATAAGCCAAACTTTCGAAAAGGAGGAGCTTTCGGTATTTGACCCGGTCTTAGGCTCTGAAGTATCATCCAGAAGGTCTGTGGCTGAGAGGATGGGGCGAGCCACATCCGGTACCGAAAGTCAAATTGTGGATGCCGTTACAGGCTTGATTTCGCTGAACAAACTTTTCCCCACCGGCACAAACATCGGACTTGAGGGCAGCACAAGTTATACGGACTCATCTCTATATAGCGATACATTCACGTCCACTCGTCTTGGAGTCAGTGTTACTCAGGCGCTTCTGCAAGGGATGGATATCCGTGCGAATTTGGCACGCGTACATCAGGCCAGAATCGAGGCGCTTATTTCAGAGTATGAGCTGCGTGGTTTTACTGAGATTCTCTTAGAAGATGTCGAATCAAAGTTTTGGGATTACGCCCTTGCTCAAAGGCAAATTGAAATCTATACCAACTCACTCAATCTCGCCGAACAGCAGATGGGCGAGGTTCAGGAACGAATCAATATTGGACAACTCGCCGAGACCGAGCTGGCTGCTGCACAGGCCGAGGTCGCACTCAGGCGGGAAAACCTCATAAATGCAAGAAGTGACCTTGCCAAGGAACGTTTGGATCTGCTACGGCTGCTGAACCCGTCAGAGAATGTTAATTGGAACAGGGACATCATTCTTGAATATGAGACTGCGTTGCCCAGCATTGAACTTGATGATGTCGAACAGCACGTCCAGGTTGCGCTGAAAATGCGTCCGGACCTGAATCAGGCCCGACTACAGATACAACAAGGGGAGCTGGAAGTGATAAAAACCAAAAACGGGCTGCTTCCTAAGATGGATTTCTTTATTGCTTTTGGCAAGACAGGCTATGCAAATACCTTCAATCGCTCTACAAATAATATATTCGGTGATAGTTACGATGTTACCGGCGGCCTTGTATTCGAATATCCTCCGATAAGTCGAGGCGCTCGTGCCCGGCATAGTCGGGCTATTATCAGCAGTCAGCAGTTACTCGAAGCCCTAAAAAATCTCACCCAGCTTGTACAGGTCGACGTCCGCTCTGCTTACATTGAGGCGACTCGTGCACGCGAACAAATTGCCGCGACGGCCGCCACTCGTAATTTCCAGGAGGAAAAACTCCGCACCGAAACCGAAAAGTTCCGGGTGGGCAAATCCACTTCATTGCTCGTTGCCCAGGCCCAGAGGGACCTTCTTGCCAGTCAGATTGCCGAGATACAGGCCTTCGCTAATTATCTAAAGGCTCTGGTTGCTCTTTACAGGATGGAAGGCTCGCTGTTGCAACGCCGGGGCATTTCGGCACCGGGCATAAAACCCATCAATCTCGACAGCGAAAAATAACATGATTATGATCTAATTATCTCCGGGGCTATTGTAGGGACTTTTTTATCAGGAGATGCTTTGAGCGATTCCTTTCTTGCGGGATGATTATATTCTTTAAGCCCAAAGTAAGCCGTGGAGACAAATTTTCAATAATATCTCTCGATCTATTAGAAGAAGTGAATGGACCTTGTAGCTTTGTAGTGCAGGAACATTAATTGTGGACGATAATCGCTTGGCACCTTCCGCAGTTTGTAGCGCTTGAGCTCTACATCTTCTTGTGTTTCTGCGGCGTGCAAATCACGTTCGTCCGGTCTTCGATTTAGAATTGCTATCTAATAACGTCTGTCCCAAATAGTACGAAGAAATAACCTTTTTTCCTTCATATCTTTACTTGAACACAAAGCTGAACGCCTCAGAATTGATACATAGAATGGGCGGCAGGTCACAGCCTGACTCTTTCATATTGACTTTGCCTGTCGTAAATATATAATGTTCTATGCTTTGTATAATCGAGTGAAGCGTTTCTGAGAGTTTCGAGGAATTTAATATGTGGCGGAGAATTCTCCATTTCTTTCGTAAGCCGGCAGAGAGCGACAACCTCCTGGCCGAGTTCGAAGACACTCTAATGCTCATAGTTGATCCTGAGCAGCTAACCAATAATTTGCTTAGCAAACTCAAGGAGCTGATAAGTGTGGAAAAAGCCTTTGTATATCTTGTAAATCAGAGTGAGTCGTCTCGAAATTTCTCTCTGGTGGATAAGGTCTCTGAAGGCGCATCCCGGCTGCCGGTTCTCACCATTAATAGCAGAATAGTACAATGGTTCCGTGCAAATCGTCAAATCTTATTTTTTGGGGGAGACAAAGAGGTGATAAACTATTTGAGCTCAGAACTTCAACCGTTTCTGGATTTGTCTGTTAATCTGGCTTTCCCTCTTATTTCGATGGATAGATTAATTGGCATAGTGTTCCTGCATATAAGTCGGGAGCCGCTGAATAAGATTCAGATTGCGAATTTGCAAGTGCTCGGCAAACAGGCTGGTTTAGCGTTTGAAAATGCCCTTCTTTTCAAGGAGCGCTTACGCCAGAATGAACGAATGTTCCGCGCCGAGCAATTAGCCACAATGGGCCAGTTTGCTGCGGGGATCGCACACGAGCTTCGAAATCCCCTGACGGCGATTCGCAGCACGATACAGTACCTTGCGGGCGATTTTGCTGGAGACACGGACCAAAGGAAACTCGCTAATGACATATTGGATGAAGTCGATAGACTCAATAATATTGTGGGTAATCTACTTTCGCTTGCCCAGCCTGCCGAGAGTAACCCGGAAGAGATAGATATTTCTCAAGAAATCGAACACTGCCTGAATTTCATTAAGGCTAAAGCTAAAAGTCAGAATGTCAAGTTACAAACAGATTTCGAGAACAACCTCCCCAAGCTTACCTTCGACCCGGCCGAGTTACGTCAACTGCTTTTGAATGTCGTGATGAATGCTCTGCAAGCTATGCCCAAAGGTGGAACACTCTCAATCAGAACTAATCAGTTGACGGATGGAGGCCCTGGCTATACCTCAGGCCTCAACAGGCTGTTGATACGGGTTGAAGATGAAGGAGCCGGAATAGACTCTAACCTGCATGAAAAGGTTTTTGAGCCTTTTTTCACGACAAAAGCCGGCGGGACAGGTCTCGGACTGGCCATTTGCAATAGTATTGTCAAACGATATAATGGAGAAATCTGGGTAAAGAAAGCTAAAAGTGGCGGTACAGAAGTCAATATAACATTGCCTGTAAGCTAAACACAGCTCTCTGGAGTCAAGTCACATGAAGAAACCCAAGGTTCTTATTATTGATGATGAGGCTGGCATATCTTCCATCTTGTCCGCACTATTAACGAAGAACGGTTACGAAGCAGAGGTTGCCAATTCCGGTGAGTCGGGGCTTGACGCGTATGCTCAATTTATGCCGGCCGTTATTCTGTTAGACCTTAAAATGCCGGGAATCGATGGCATAAAGGTAATGGAAATACTTAATAAACAGCTCGACGCCGACTGCAAAATTATAATAATGACCGCACACGGAGAGGTTCGTTCTGCAGTTGAAGCAATGAAGAAGGGAGCTTTCGACTATCTCGAGAAGCCTTTTGATAACGACGAGCTTCTGGCCATAATATCTCGGGCGATAGAGATGGTAACACTCAAACGGAGGGTCAAGCAGTTGGAAGACCAGCTTGAAGAGACCTACCGGTTTGAAAATATTGTAGGTGTCTCGGACAAGATGAAGTCAACATTCGCTCTCATGCGTAAATTTGCTGCCACTGACGGCACGGTATTAGTCTGCGGCCAGAGCGGTACAGGCAAAGAGTTAATAGTGCGGGCAATTCATCAGGCCAGTAAACGTAAATCCGGGCCATTTGTTGTAGTCAACTGTGGCGCCATACCCCCGAATCTAATCGAGAGTGAGTTTTTTGGTCACGAGGCAGGTTCATTTACCGATGCCAAGGAGCTTAGGGTAGGCAAATTTGAATCTGCTAACGGCGGAACTTTGTTTCTTGACGAGATCAGCGAACTGACTCTTGAAGCACAAGTGAAGCTTTTGAGGGTTATCGAGGAAGGGACTTTTTCTCGTGTGGGTAGTAACATGCCCATTGCGGTCGATGTCCGTGTAATGGCAGCAACGAACCGAGACTTGGCAGATATGGTTGAGCAAGGAAAATTCAGGGAGGACCTTTACTGGCGATTGAATGTTCTGAGCTTGAATGTTTGTTCACTGCGTCAGCGCAAAGAGGATATTCCAATACTGGTGGATTACTTCCTTGAGAGGTATGCTACACCGCTGGGAATAGAACAGCCTGCCGTTTCTGATAAAGCGATGGAATTATTGATGGCTTATGATTGGCCGGGCAACGTAAGAGAACTGCAAAATTGCATTTATAGCGCGATGACGATCGCGAGCGGCCCGACCATTGAACCTGCTGACCTGCCAAGGCGAATTTACCTTGATTCGGAGCCGTCAGAAGTAACCAGTGTTATATCAGGGCGAATATCACTCGCCGAGACTGCCGCTCAGGCCACAGCGAAAGCCGAGCAGGAAGCGATTAACAAGGCCCTTTTGGAGAGCGGGGGCAATCGTGAAAAGGCTGCTGAGCTGCTTGGCATCGGCAGGAAAACTCTTTACCGCAAGTTGAGACAATACGGAACAGAATAATTCACTTGTTTGATATTAGCGTGTCATTCGTGACCCAAGTGTGTCATTGATGACCCAAGTGTGTCATTCGTGACCCACTGGATACCGCAACGGCAGCATCTCTTAAAGGTATTTTTGGTCTCTATCTCTTTTCAACTCAACGACTTACGAAAGTTGCACAGGACCAGGCCTATTTTGGCACGCCTTTTGCAAAAACAAAACTACAGGTTTAGTGAAGTAAATCGGGCATCAAGAAGCTAAATTCTTGAGATATGATATAACGTACAATAAAGAAAGGAAGCCCCCCATGATTTGGAAAATAGCTAAAAAGGAGTTTTTGCTGAACCTGATGACGTTCAAATTTGCCGTGGGGACAATAGTTTGTGTGGTCCTGACAGCCGTCTTTATGCCCATCCTGGTTGGTGACTATCAGCAAAGATTGAAGGACTACAATGAGAATGTGGCTGCTAATGAGGCTGAGCTTCGAAAAGTCAAAGTTTACAAGAACATAACGCCTACTGTTTATCGACCACCAAACGTTTTGTCGGTCTTCAGCGAGGGGATAGATAACCAGTTGGACAGTTCAGAGAAAATCGACATTCTTGCCGGAAGTAACGTCTTTTTGGAAGCCGAAGCAAAAGGAGACAATTCCTTGCTTTCGGTTTTTCCCGTTTTAGATGTAACACTGATCTTCAAAATCTTAATGAGTATTCTGGCCATTCTGATGGCTTACGATGTCATCTCGGGTGAGAGAGAACAGGGAACACTTAAGCTTATTCTATCAAATACGGCAGCTCGTTATAAGGTGCTTCTCGGCAAACTTGTTGCAGGGCTGATGACATTGATTGTGCCTGTGACAGCCTCATTTATATTGTGTCTTTTAATTCTTCTGTCTTCAAATATGGTCAGCTTGACTGGTGCACAGTGGTTTCGCATTGCGTTAATGTATTTTGCTTCCTTAGTTTTTGTTACTGCAATGTTCAACCTTGGTTTGTTACTTTCATGTTTAAGTAAAAACTCTGCAATCTGCCTGGTCTTTGGGCTGTTCCTCTGGCTGTTGCTTGCAACTATCCTTCCCAATGCAAGTGCTTATATTGCTTCCCAATTAAAACCCATCGAATCACCGGAAGAGTTTTCTGGAAAAGTCAAAGCGGTTACAGACCGGCGTGGTAGTGAAATCAAAGAATTGACCAAAGACATTAAAGGCGATGGAAGTGAAGCAGCAACCGATGCACCTGGGGCCTTTGGGCACACATATTATCATCTATGCAATAAAAGCTCTATGGACTACGACCGTAAAACATACCCTATCACGGAACCTGTTAAGATCAAGTATTTTGACAAGGTGTTGGGTGTGAAGGAGATGCATCTGAATGACCTCATAAGGCAAAAACAGTTTGCAGACAACATTGCGGGCGGTTCACCAATAGTTCTTTACGAGAATTTAATGTCAGTGTTGACAGGAACGGATTTCGGAAATTTCAAATGTTTCAAAAACAATGTAAGGACTTATGGAAATGAGGTTTCTGATTATATTCGTTCCAAAACAGAAAATTTTGCTTTGACTTCTTACTTCACACCATGCAAGGAAGGAGATTACGAAAAAGTTATAGGAGTACTTTATAAACCGATCCTGGAGGCCAAAGACAAAGAGAAGAAAGCTAAACTTATGGAAGCCGCTACGAAGCGGTATGAGCAAATGCTGAAAGAAACGCCTTCTCTTGACTTGCAGGATTTTCCCGAATTCACTTATCAGCCGCAAGGCATCAGGGAGACTCTTCAACAAGCAATTTCCAACATAGGACTTTTGATCTTCGCAAGTATTCTCTTTTTCGCGTTATCCTTTGTGGCGTTTCTCAAATACGACGTGAGATGAACTGCAATTATATTGAATATGAAATTGGTATTCGTGGAGAAGTATTATGATCAGCCAGATAGTGCGTAAGGAAATCTTAGAGAATTTTTTGAGTTTGCGTTTTGTCCTGTCGCTACTTTTAGTCATCTTAATCTTTGCTGTTAGTGGCTTTGTGTTTATAAGTAAACACGAACAGCAGTTGCAGGACTACTCGAAAGATACTAACAGGAGCCTGTCGAATCTAAGAGACCAAACCAGTAGACTCTATAGATTAGCTATTAACAAGCAAGAAGTTTATAGAAAGCCGAAAGTACTGGCTCTTTGCGCAGAAGGATTTGAAAAATCCATTCCCAATCACTTCAGATTCAATGCGTTTTCAGGAGACTATCCTCAGATCAGAGTAAGAACAAATGCTTTGCTCTTTCGTTTCTGCGACGTGGATTGGGTGTTCATCATTTCTCTCTTTCTTAGCTTTGGTGCCCTTATTTTTGCTTATAACAGTATCTGCGGAGAAAAAGAGACCGGAACCTTGAGACTAATGTTGGCAGGATCAATACCTCGTCACAAGGTTCTCTTGGGTAAGTACCTCGCTCTAATGTTCACACTTGGAGTGCCTATTCTATTGGGTATTTTGATTAATCTTATCATAGTCACTTCCTCCGAGAATATTAGTATCGATGCAGGGCAATGGTATAAGATTTTTGTCATTATCATTTTCTCGTTTTTATATCTGTCCATTTTCGTGCTGTTGGGGATGTTTATATCCAGCAGAACAAGTCGTTCGGCAAATAGTATGGTAATTCTCCTGTTTCTTTGGGTCGGCTTAGTCATATTGGTTCCAAGTTTTGGAAGGATTGTTTCCAAAACATTCCAAAAAGTTACAACACAGGCAGAAATGCAAAGGAGACTTAGCGAATTGATGGAACAAATGTTTCAAGATATGTTATCCGGAAAATATGGCGAGAACGCAGGTAGCGCCGCTCCTCTTGAGAGCGGAATTTGTAACCCGCCTGCACGGGCTCGTTTCTACAATGCTGGAATTGAGGAAAGAAATAAGATTATGGATGAGCACCTCAACCAAATGACGGCCCAGGTGGTAATTGGACGTCGGTTCACACGAATTTCACCCACCGAGATCTACAGACAGGCATCTGAGACAATTACCGGGACCGGTATTGGACGCTTTTCGGAACTGCGTCGCCAGATTAGCCGGTATCAGGGAGATTTCAAAGAATACATTCGCAGCAGGGATGCCGAAGATCCAAATAGTCTTCATCTACTATATGACGAAATGTATACTGCAAGTTTGTGGAGAACCATATCTCATAAACCTGTCGATTTTGATACCGTGCCGAAGTTTCAGGAGCTAGACCTTGCCCTCGGCCAATCTCTAAAATTGGCCATCTGGGATATTGGACTTCTGGCACTATTCAACCTTGTCTTCTTTGCAGCTTCTTTTGTATCGTTCTTGCGATACGATGTAAGATAATAAAGGAGGAAAATCTGATATGGTCTGGAAAATAGCTAAAAAAGAATTTCTGCTGAACCTGATGACGTTCAAGTTCGCAGTGGTAACAATCGTGGAAACCGAGACAATTGTTGGAATTTTCAAAAGTTGGGAGTAAAGCTTAGTAGAAGATAAAAAGCAATAGAGCGGTAATTTGTAAAATGGGTAAAAACACAAAGCTATCATGAAACAGTGGAGTAATTAAGCAGTTAAATTCAATCTTATAAGATTCAGAAAGGGCGGAATTATGAAGAAGTGGATTGCCATAGCTGTCATATTGATGTGCTGTCTTGTGTATGCAATTGTTAAACTTAGCATGTCAGAATACCAAAGCATGTCACAAAACCAAAATGCGAATAGCCGGGCTCAAGAGACGCAAAGTGCAAAACAAATAAATGCTGATAACACTGATAAGGCAACACCTGAAGAAGATTCTGGTTCTGATCGTCCTGTTGTTCAGGTCGATGTTCCTGCTGCCCAGGTCGAAGCCGTTATCAAAGCCTTTAGCGAATTTAAAAGTGCCCTCAAGAGTGAAGATTATGAGAAGGTATGGCAGTCGATTTCGGAACACGACAAAGGTCAGGAAAGCTTTGAGGACTTCAAAAAGAAAATGGCTGGCAATCTTCAAGCTTTTCTAGCTGAACTGATGAGATTAATTATAGAACCGGAGTCTACCATTATCATTGAGGGTCGTGTGGGATTACATATTACGACCCCTGACGACGAAGTTTATTATATGTTCTTCATTCAAGAAGATGGGCAGTGGAAATTCTATGGTATGGAACCTGCCGGGAAAGTGGATGCCTCAAAAGAATGATTCTCATAATGTAAAAGCTTATCATCAGAGCGTCTTAATATACATTATGTCAAAGGTTCGACCGCGTAAGAGGAATCCGACATGATTTGGAAGATTGCCAAGAAAGGGTCCCTGCTGAATTTATTCTCAGCGAGATTCGTTATCGCTATCAGACCTTTGCAGAAGCCTTCGGTACAGGTTGGGTCGACATATTATTACTTTTTCTTTTTAACATTCTATTCTTAGTCGCGGCCTTTATAAAGTTCAAGAAATACGACGTGCGGTAAGAAAGGAAGGAAATCATGCTAAAGTCAATAATCAGAAAAGAGATACTTAATAACCTTCTCAGTTACAAGTTTTCGATAATAATTATTCTTTCCACAATATTGATTCTCGTCAGCATATTCGTTATGTATCGCGATTACTGGCTGGCCCTGGAAAATTATGAAATCTTGCAGATGAAATCCGAGGGTCCTGTTGTAGTTATTCCGCCAACACCATTGGGCATCTTTGCCAGGGGGCTGGACGAGAATTTATGTCGCTCCTATGGAATCGGATTAAGTGGACAAATCAGCGTAAGCAGCAAACAGCAGTCGGTGAACAAACTTTTCAAGCTTTTCACAGCACCGGACTTGCTGTATGTCATCAAGGTCATACTGTCTCTTTGTGCGACGCTCTTTGCTTTTAACATAGTTTGCGGTGAAAAAGAAATAGGAACATTGCGGCAATCGCTGAGCTGTAGTTTAAAAAGGCCGATCCTTATTATCGGCAAATGGATCGGCGGATTTAGCAGCTTTATCCTGCCTTTCTTTATCGCTGTACTTTTGGGCACAATTTTCGTCACCTTATCGCCTATGGTAGATATGAATCCGAACAATTGGCTAAAACTGGGGCTGTTCCTCTTAAGCAGCATGATCTATTTAGCTGTTTTCTTTTCTTTGGGCTTGTTGATTTCCTGCCTTACACATCGTTCTTCTACATCTTTGGTTATTTCTTTATTTGTCTGGACTATTCTTGTCTTTCTCATTCCGAATCTGGGCAATATTCTGGCCCGTCAATTTGTCGAAATTCCGACGGTTCAGCAGCTTGAGCTAAAACTTGAACAAAGTTGGACCAAGAATAGGTTTGAGGAACACTGGGCGGATCCATCTGAGCATGAGAAAATGTATAGCCGCATGGGGGCAGAAAACGATAAATTAACCGAAGATTATCGCAACCGTTTCAATAGACTGGTAAAAGTATCTCAAAATATCACCCGATTTTCCCCGGCTGCTGCATTTACCTTCCTGGCGACAGACATTACGGGAACTGGTATGGCAGAAGAACGAAAGTTAAAAAGGGCGGTTTTGGAATACCTAAAGGATGGGGATGATGATAAGGGCGATAAGCCGGTTTTTAGTTATCGGCGCAGTTCAATCAGAGAGGTTTTAGGCCCAGAGGGCTTGAGTAGTTGTTTAATTCTCATTTTGTTTAACATACTGTTTTTCGTAGGGGCGCATGTGGCTTTCCTGCGATATGATGTGCGCTAATTTTAATCAAAGGAGAATATCGATGTTAAAAACAATCATAACAAGAGAGTTTTTGAACAATATCCTTAATTTGCGGTTTATGATAGGGCTTGTTTTGTGCATCATTGTCACCTTTGTCTGTATTATCATTCTGGCCCATGATTATCAGAAAGAACTGGCCGATTACAATCTTCGAGTCAATTTGCAGGATGAATTCCTGAGAAATTATGCCTACCGAGATGGGCTTTTCCGGCTGATTCCCCGGCAGAAGCCGCCGGAAAGGTTTCGACCGCTCATAATTGGCATTTCAGGCGACGAGAATGTGGAGTCTTTTGATGATAATCCCTTACCCATACTCTTTCCTCCTTTTGACTTCTTATTTATTGTGACGATTATTATGAGCTTGCTGGCGATTTTATTTTCTTACGATGCTATAGCCGGCGAACGACAAAGCGGCACGTTGAGATTAGTGATAGCCAATTCCATATCCAGAACAAAGATTCTTTTTGGTAAATTCATAGGAGGTGCCGCCAGCCTCCTAATACCATTTATCTTATCACTTCTGGTTGGGGCACTTTATATTTCAGTAAATCCGTCTATCCAGTGGGATGGCTCGGCATGGGCGGAATTTGGCCTATTAACCGCAGCTTCGGTTACTTTCATCACGTTGTTTTATCTTTTGGGGCTTATGATATCTACGTTTTCCCGATATCCGGCTACTTCAATTTTGAATTGTCTTTTCCTCTGGGTACTTCTGATTCTGGTGATTCCCAACTTATGCCCCCATATCTCAGCGCAGCTTTGTCGTATTCCTTCGATCAAAGAAACTGAAAGGAAGGTTAAGGAAATTCGGAGTCCTTCTCTTGAAGTATTTCGGGAACTTAGGGATGAAGCTAAAAAGAGATTGAAAAGCCATTATGGCAAACTATGGTCTGAATTTGAATCAATGCAATTCGGGGGTATTGGTGACTTTTTTTCAAAAGTTGACCCTAAGTATCTAGAAGCAGCCCATCAGCGAGCAGCCGCCGATCCTAACTTTAAGGCCATGATGGATGCATTCCGTGAGGAGGTTGAAAAGGCACGGAAAGAACTTATACGTATCCGAGGGGAATCTGATAAGCTTTGGTACGACTTTCATGCAAAAGCCGCCTTTCAAACAAAGCTTGCTAAAAACCTTGCCTGCATTTCACCTTTGGCAAATTTTGTTTATGTTGCCAGAGATCTGACGGGAACGGGGCTGCGTAGTTTGGAGTACTTTGAGCAAGTTAAAGATGAATATGGAAATCAGTTTGGGCTATATGCGAATAAAAAGGTTCAGGATGCGCAGAAAAATGACCCAAAGTTTACATGGGCCTCTTTTCTTGATTTAGGTGATTACCCACGCCTTGAGTTCAAAGAGGAGGCGTTGAAAGACAAATTAGTCGAAGTGCTGCCTTACTGGGGAATACTCGTTTTGTTTAATGTGGTGTTTTTTGTGTCGGCGTTTGCGGAGTTCATGAGATACGACGTACGATAAGAAAGAAGATACGAAATTCAAATCCCGGCAAGCCGGGAAAATGCGAAATTTAGAGAGAGAGAAAAATGGAAATTAGGCAAACCTACAGAGTTGTTTTTTTGATGGCCATCGTATTGTGTTGGTTACATTTGGGACAGGGCGATGTTCTTGCGGACAAGAAGCTTGACCCTTCACTTTTGCAGATTGAACAACGCCTTGAAGAAGAAACTAAAACGGGTCCTTCGGAGCCTAACTCGCTCACATACCTGCGGGCAGTTGGAGAACGGCCGGCGCGAACCGTATCTCCCAGACAGATGAAAGCCAAACGCGTGCTGACTCTCGAAGAATGCCTGCAATTAGCCTTCGCTAACAGTAACGAAATCAATCAAGCACGCCAGCAAATACTTGCCGTAGGAGGAAGTAAGCTGGTTAACAATTCAAGGTTTTTGCCCACAATTGAGCTAATCAGCCAATATGAGCATTTTAGAAACTTCGGGTCCGACAATGTCACTGATGATGCACATAATATAAGTGCGATAATCAGCCAGCGGATTCTTGAATATGGTAAAGACCACCCTCTCGATGTTAGCTTGCGTGACGAGCAGCGTAGTGCGCTGTTCAATTATGAAAATAAGGTCGCCGGTATATTCTCGGATGTGCGCAGAGCATTCTTTTTCATAAAGCTAAAAGAACAGCAGATTGCCACCCGCCAGGACCTGCTTAAGCAGTTCGAGAGGCAATACCAAATAAAGCAGCAGAGGATGGACGCGAATAATCTGAGTGTCAGAATGGAGGTTCTGACGGCCTACTCAAATGTCCTCAATGAAAAATCGGAGATAAATGCTTTAGAGCGTGAAAGATTCAATCGTAAGATGGACTTATTACGATTTATTGGCTTGCCGGTCGGTGCCGACCAGGTGGAATTCGATGGCCAAAGGGACAGTTTTGGTCTCGACGATTTTGATATGGATGGAATGATTCGCCTTGCCCTTGCCCAGAGCAGCCAGGTGGCATTAGTCGAAGCCTATGTGGCCGAGAAGCAAAGGCTTCTGGACCAATTACGTTATGAATACGTCCCGGACCTGCGTATCACCGGGGGCTATCAGGATAAAAACAGTAAGGTCGGCGCAGACCTTATTAACCAGGATGATACCTGGGGTTTAGACATATTTGGTCAGCCAATGGTACCGGGATTGAAAGAAGATAGAACGCAAAGCCTGGGTATATTCGGCAATGAATTAACTTTAGGTGGGCCCGACCCCGGGTGGTTCGCAGGCTTACAATTGCGGATACCCATCTGGGAAGGGGACTCGCGCAAGGGCAGGCAAATCAAGGCCAAGGCTGTGCTCAACGGCTTAAAAGCTGCAGTCGAAGACCAAAAGGATTTAATCGAGCTGGCGGTGCGCCAGAGTTACAAGTTCCTCGCGGAGCAGAAATTCCAGGTTGAGTTGGCGCAGGAAAATGTCAATATCGAGAACCAGAGATTCTCAATAAAGACCGAACTGAGAGATGTCGGCAGAATCACTGATGATGAATTGGAGACTTTTCGTGGGAAGTTCTTTGGTGCTCAAGATAGCTTATTCAGTCAGCAGGAGCGATTGATTGAAAGTCAGGAAAACCTGCGTTTGGAAATACGTTATTTTAAGTAGGAGTTTATTTGAAATGAGCAGAGTCAATAAATTCAGATGTGTTTTGCTGGTAATATTTATGTCATTATTGACCATTTCAGCATACGCACAGCAGGAAGAGCCAGAGGCACCAATAACAGAAACGGAACAGATAACTAAGACCCGCACCCGCACAGAACTTTTGAATGAGCTTAGTCTTAGAGCGGCTCTGGTTGACCTGGAACACGCCAAAGAAACATACGAGCGCTACAAAAGCATGTACGAAGACGCCCAAAGGCTTTTTAAAAAGCAGATTGTGTCCCAGAAAGAACTTGACGATGCTCTGTCGGACTATACCCAGGCCCAGCAGCAGCTCAAGCAGGCTGAAATCCAGCTTGAACAAACGAAGCTGAATTTTCTCGCAAACGCAACACATATTACCATTATGGAAGCCAAGATGTACTTCGACAGCCAAGGCCAGCGAAAGCTTGACCTGGTTCTCAGAAATACGTCCAACTTGGCGCTGGCCGAATCAGCGCTGGGTTTGACTGAAGGTGGAAGTGAATCACAATTAAAATCAGACTGGCAAAGCCCTGAGCAGATACGGGCCTTGCTTAACATTGAGAATATTTTTGTCTCGATCGTCAATAACTTATCGAGCATAGGCAAACCTTATGAAGAAATAATACCCGTACTGCCTTACGGTAAGCAAGAAAAGCTTACCTTTACATTACTAACGGATGTCCAGGAGGCGGGAGTGAAATTACAATACCTGGACCATACCGTAACGGAAATGATTTTCCTTGAAAAGGAATCGCTACAAGAGAAACCCACCGCTGTAGCATTGCAGTTTTCTCTCGAAGGCCAGCTCGGAAGTGATATTGGCTACGAATTGAGTCTTGAGATGCTGGTGACGTCCGAGCACAACTTTACTTTATGCGTGACCAATATGCCGCCACAAATCAACTGTTTCTTTCGCGAAAGCGGTTCTCGCATCACCAGTGTCCGTTTTTCCAAAGAAGTCAGCAAACACAACCTGACCCTAAACGCTTCAATCCCACAAAAACTCGATGTTAGTATGATCGACAAAAAGATCGACTTTCAGGCATGGATAGCCACATCTACTCAGCTTGATAGTATCAATAAGCTCAAACGTCAATATATAGCTGGTACTATCCCGGTCCAGGAACTTGAAGCAATAGGGGCTGCTCGAGTGGACCTTACCCTGATTCCCAAAGGAACCGGTCGGCTGGAGATTCTGATAAACAATCTCTTCGAGGAAATAAAGCCGCAGCAGGACGTCCATATCAAGGCTGACCTGCACAATGATGGCACTCTAACGTTGTTTAATATCGCTCCGGAGATATCGCCCCCGCTGGGCTGGACGGCTGAAGTTTTGCCGAAGCTGGTGGAAGAACTGTCGCCGAACGATAAGCGACCGATACAAATACATCTTAGCCCTGGTGAGGACGTCGGCGTAGGCGAATACGAGGCCCAGATCGAGGCAAGGGGCCAAAGCGGCAGTGAGGTCGTGGAGGCACTGGAGAAACGGCTCAAAATCCGCATCAGCGCCAAGACGAATATTACCGCTACACTGATACTCGTTTTGGGGCTGGTTGCACTGATAACCGGAATAGTATTCATGGGAGTAAAACTAAGCCGAAGATAGAAAGATAGAGAACAGGAAATGATATGGAAAATCGCTAAGAAAGAGTTTCTGCTGAATTTATTCTCAGCCAGGTTCGTTATCGCCATCAGACCTTGGCAGAAGCCTTCGGTACAAGTTGGGTCGACATATTATTACTTTTCCTTTTTAAAATTCTATTCTTAGCCGCGGCCTTTATAAAGTTCAACAAATACGACCTGCGGTAAGAAAGGACAGAAACCATGCTTAAGTCAATAATCAGAAAAGAAATACTTAATAACCTTTTCAGTTACAAGTTTTCGATAATCATTATTCTTTCCACAATATTGATTCTCGTCAGCATATTCGTTATGTATCGCGATTACTGTCTGGCCTTGGAGAATTATGGGATATTGCAGCCGAAATCCAATGAGGCCATTGCGATTGTTCCACCCACTCCACTGTCTATTTTTGCCAAAGGGCTGGATAAGAATTTATGCCGCTCTTATGAAATAGGATTTGCTGGACAAATCAAGGTTGGCAGCAAACAGGAATCGGTGAACAATCTTTTCAGGTTGTTTACAACGCCTGACCTGCTGTACATTGTTAAAGTCATACTGGCCCTTTGCGCCATGCTCTTTGCTTTCGACATGGTTTCGGGTGAAAAAGAAGTAGGAACGCTCCGCCAATCCTTGAGCAACAGCGTGAAAAGACCAATTCTGATGGTTGGGAAATGGATTGGCGGGTTTATCAGTTTCGTTGTTCCTTTTTTCATCGCTGTTCTTTTAAGCACTATCCTGGTGACTATGTCTCCTCTGGTACAGATGGATGGAGAGAATTGGGCAAAACTGGGCATGTTTCTATTAAGCAGCGTGCTCTATTTGGCAGTTTTTTTCTCTTTAGGATTGTTGATTTCCTGCCTCACGCACCAATCTTCCTCATCGCTGGTTATTTCTTTGTTCCTTTGGGCAATGCTGGTCTTCTTCATTCCGAATCTTGGCAATATCATGGCTCGTCAATTGGTGGAGATACCCACGGTACAGCAGCTTGAGGTAAAACGTTCGCAAATTTGGATCAAGGAGGTTTTTGAGAGAATTAATAGAGGGAAGAATGTCCGCGAAGTGGTGGGGTCCATTAACTCAGAAAACGATAAGCTTATTGCCGATTACCGCAATCGTTTTGATAGGTTAGTCTCAGTGTCTCAAAATATCACCCGATTTTCACCGGCTGCGGCTTTCACCTGTCTGGCAACCGACCTGATGGGAACAGGCATATCAGAGGAGCGCAGATTAAAGACGGCCGTTCTGCAATATAAAAATCTTGTCTGGAATCTCGAAGGCGATTTACCGGCTTTTGCTTTTCATCGCAGTTCAATCAAGGAGGTATTGGGTTTCGGAGGGCTGGCCAATCTTATGATTCTTATTTTGTTCAATATGCTTTTTTTCGTCTCTGCGTATGCAGCTTTTCTGCAGTATGATGTGCGATAATTTTAGATTGGAAACAACCAAAGGAGAAGACTATGTTAAGCGCGATCATTTCCAGAGAATGTTTAAGCAATATTCTTAATTTACGATTTATAGTTGGGCTTGTTTTGTGCGTGATTATCAGTGTGGCTTGTGTCATGATTTTGACTCATGACTACCAGCAGGAAATGGCCGATTACAATCTTCGCGTAAATTTACAGGATGAATTCTTGAGCAAATACGCTCATAGAAATCGTATAGGCGGGATGATTACTTCACAGAAGCCCCCTGAACGGTTTCGGCCCTTAATCATTGGGATTCCGAGAGAAGCGAATTTGGGTTCTTTTGATGATAATCCATTGCCCGTGCTATTTCCTCCGCTTGATTTTCTATTCATCGTGACGATTATTATGAGTTTGTTGGCGATGTTATTTTCTTACGACGCTATAACCGGAGAACGCCAGCGGGGGACTTTAAGATTGGTAATATCCAACTCCATACCAAGAGCAAAAATACTTTTGGCCAAATTCATTGGCGGTACCGCCAGTCTGCTCATCCCGTTTATTTTATCGCTTCTCGCCGGGGCGCTTTATATCTCCATAAATCCGGCTATCCAATGGGATGGTTCAGCATGGGCAGAGTTTTCTCTATTAATAGCAGCTTCCGTTACCTTTATTTCATTGTTTTATCTGTTAGGACTTATGGTTTCAACATTTTCTCGATATTCTTCTACATCAATCCTGACCTGCCTTTTCCTCTGGGTATTGCTGATTCTGGTAATTCCCAATATGTGCCCCTTTATCTCAGCCCAGCTTTATCGTATTCCTTCAATTAATAAGATTGAAAGGCAGGTCGAACATCTTCTTGACACTGAGCGTGACGAATTGGGAAGGAAGTTTTCGAGAGAAGTACTTAAAAAATTTGCCACTCAGTATGGCGTCATTTATTCTGAATTTGAATCGCTGGAATTTGGCGGGCTCTGGGGCAGATGCAGTCCCGAGAATCGCAAAGCAACACAACAGCGAGCGGCTGCCGACCCTGAATTTAAGGCCATGGTAGATGCTTTTCGGGAGCAGATCAATCAGGCATGGACCAAGGCCAATCGTATTCAAAGAGAGAAAGCCGAGAAAATCAGCCATGATAGGGATACGAAAGTTGCTGCCCAGAACAAAATTGCTAAAAACCTTACCTGTATTTCTCCCTGCGCAAATTTCATTTATGTTGCTACAGACCTGACGGGAACGGGTCTGCGCAGTTTCGACTATTTTGATTGGCTCGATGGAGAATACGGTAAAATGTTTTGGCCGTATTTGCAAAGAAAGGTTCAAGATGCGATGAAAAAGGATCCGACATTTGAGACAAATTCTTTTCTGGATATAAGCGACCGCCCTCGTTTTGTATTCAAAGAGGAACCATTAAGAGACAAATTGGATGCAGTACTGCCTTACTGGGGGATACTCGTTTTGTTTAATGTCGTGTTTTTTGTGGCGGCATTTGCGGGGTTCATGAGATACGACGTGCGCTAGATCGGTTTGGAGATACGAAAATGTTAGGAATACTTATCAAAAAGGAAATCACTGAGACAATGCTGGACTTGCGTTTTTGGGTCGTGACGGCACTATTCTTGATTCTGATTCCCCTGGGCATGTACGTCAGCCGGAAAGACTATGAGCGTCGGCTGGCCAATTACCAGCAGGAACAACAGATGTATCGTCAACATTATGGCAAGGACGTGGGGCCTTACGTGGAAGCGCAAGGATTCAGACCGCCATCCCTGCTGAGCATATTTGCACTGGGCCTCGATCCTTTCATGCCTGACAAAGCCATTACCTCCCGGTCCGGCCTGGTTCGTGCCGCCAAGGAGCCGGGGATTGACAATCCTGAATCGCTCCTATTTGGAAAGGCCGATTACCTTTTCAACGTGAGTTTCATTGTCTCGTTGGCAGCGTTGATTTTCACCTTTAATCGTATTTCAGGTGAGCGAGAGAAAGGGACGCTGCGCTTAATGATTTCAGGCTCTATACGCCGGGGCGAGATACTTCTGGCGAAGATCGTAGGCAACTACCTTGTTTTGCTCGTTCCATTCGTCATCGCTTTCTTGGCTGCTCTGATAATCCTGAATGCTTCATCCGTCATATCGGTTTGGTCATCAGGGCTCTGGCCTGCCTTGTTGGTCATTATAATTGTTACGCTGCTGTTAATTCTGGTAATGGTTAGTCTTGGCATCTGCGTATCCACTCTTACGTATGGCTCTATTGCCTCAATTATGATGCTGTTTCTCGTCTGGATTATTGCGGTACTGGGGATACCCAAGATCAGTCCCATGATTGCAGAAGCCGTCTATCCCATCGAGTCTAGGAAAGTCGTTGACCTTGCGGCGAGAATTGCACGAGAGGATATCGAAGGAGAGTTCAACAAGAAGAAAGAGGAGCTATTCGAGAAATGCTGTACGGAATTTGGAACGACCTGGGAAGACATTGCGGTAGAGCCCAGAACTGACGCTGAGAAACAGGCATACGCTAAATATGACCGCGAGGTGCTGGCCCTTGATAGTGAATGCCAGAAGCGCGTGGCCGATGCCATCAGGAAGCTGGAACAGGATTACAGAAACAGACGCAACGTCCAGGCATCTCTTGCTGTGAATCTATCCAGGATCTCGCCTGTGAGCTGCTGCACGTACCTCGTTTCAGGACTCTGTGGAACGGGTCCCGACGAGCCCGACCGATTCATCTGGAATGCCGAACGGTACCAGGAGCAAGTCAAAGCCGCCATTTACGACAATTGGGTGGTAAAGACCTATCGTATGGGAGAGCCGCTGCCAAACATACGAGTACGACAGACAGAGGGATTTGACCAATCGAAGGCTTCTGTCCCTGAGATGAAGTATGAATACACACCTATTGCGGAAGTGTTGCGAGCAGGTTGGGTCGATATCCTGCTGCTTTTTGTGTTCAACATCTTGTTCTTTGCGGTCGCTTTTTGGCGTTTCAATAATTACGACGTGCGTTAATGCGAAACCATTCAGAAATCTAAAGAATATTAACTTTTAACGAAAGGAAAAGAAAAATGATTGAGATTAACGAATTGACAAAAAGGTATGAGGATGGCGTTCTGGCCCTGGACCATGTAAGTTATGCCGTGGCGCCGGGTGAGATTTTCTGCCTGCTGGGTGCAAATGGTGCCGGCAAAACAACAACCATCAACATCCTGCTGGATTTCATCCCGCCAACCAGCGGTTCGGCCACTATCAACGAACATGACTGCAATAAATTTCCACTGGAGGCCAAAAAGTATGTTTCCTACGTCTCGGAGAATGTTCAGCTTTACGGGATGTTTACAGCAAGACAGAACCTTGCATTCTTCGCAGAGTTGGCAGGCAAAACGGGACTCAAAAAGAAGGATTATGACGATGTGATGCGCACCGTGGGTTTACCGGAAAAGGCGCTGAGGATGCGGCTCAAGCATTTCTCCAAAGGTATGCGCCAAAAGCTGGGTATTGCTATTGCGCTGCTCAAAGACCCCCCGGCTATCCTGATGGACGAGCCAACGAGCGGGCTCGATCCCACAAGCGCACAGGAATTCCTGGCTCAATTGCGGCGATTACGGGAGCGGGGCAAGGCTATTCTGATGACCACCCATGATATATTCAGAGCCAAGCTCATAGCAGATAGGGTCGGCATAATGAAGCAGGGTCGCTTAGTTGCCATTCGAAAGAAGCAGGATTTCAAACACGCAGACCTCGAGGAAATCTACATGCACGAGATGCAGGCAGCCGAGACGATATGATGGAAGAGGCTGTTTTATAAGCAGAGGTGACAGTTGTGGAAGCCGGGACGATTGTTGGAATTTTCAACAGTCGCGACTGCCGGTCCATTAAATCGTGAATTGAGCCACCCTGCAGCAAGCTGCTGGATATGTAAGAATTTCAATAGGGAAAAATACGTTGTTTTTTACCCTGTGGCAAGCCATGGGGAGTTATCGATTTTAAAAAGTTATTAGAGGAAAGACTATGCTTAAGTCAATAATCAGAAAAGAAATACTTAATAACCTTCTCAGTTACAAGTTTTCGATCATAATTATTCTTTCCACAATATTGATTCTTGTCAGCATATTCGTTATGTATCGCGATTACTGCCTGGCCCTGGAAAATTATGAAATCTTGCGGCGGACGAAATCCGATGATCCTGTTGTAGTTATTCCGCCAACACCATTGGGCATCTTTGCCAAGGGGCTGGACGAGAATTTATGTCGATCCTATGAAGGCGGATCTGGTGGACGAATCAACGCCAGCAGTAAACAGAAGTCGCTGAACAATCTTTTCAAGCTATTCACAGCGCCGGACCTGCTGTATATCATCAAGGTCATACTATCTCTTTGTGCGACGCTCTTTGCTTTTGACATAGTTTGCGGTGAAAAAGAAATAGGGACACTGCGGCAATCGCTGAGCAACAGCCTGAAAAGGCCAATTCTGATAATTGGCGAATGGGTCGGCGGATTTATTAGCTTTATCTTACCTTTCTTCATAGCTGTACTTTTAGGCACAATTTTTGTGACCTTATCGCCTATGGTAGATATGAACGCCCAGAATTGGGAAAAGCTGGGGCTGTTCCTCCTAATCAGTGTGCTCTATTTAGCCGTTTTCTTCTCCCTGGGGCTGCTGATTTCCTGCCTCACGCACCAATCTTCCTCATCGCTGGTTGTTTCTTTATTTGTCTGGACCATTCTTGTATTTCTCATCCCGAATCTTGGTAATATTCTGGCCCGTCAGCTTGTCCGGATTCCAACGGTTCAGCAGCTTGAGCTAAAACGCGAACAAATCCAGATCAGGAGAGAACTCGAGGTCTACGAAAGACTGCGGACGCGGACCTGGCCTGAGAGAAGGGAAGCCCATAAACGTTTTAACTTAGAAAATGAAATGCTCGGTGAAGATTACCGCAACCGTTTCAATAGACTGGTAAAGGTATCTCAAAATATCACCCGAATTTCCCCTGCTGCCGCATTTACTTTCCAGGCAACCGACATTATGGGAACCGGCATGTTAGAAGAACGCAGGTTAAAAAGGGCAGTTTTGAAATACATGCAATTTGCAGGGGATTGGGATGATGAAAAGGGCAATCGTCCGGCTTTTCGTTATCAGCGCAGTTCATTCAGAGAGGTTTTAGGCCAGGGAGGCCTGAGCAATTGTTTAATTCTCATTTTGTTTAACGTACTGTTTTTAGCAGGGGCGTATGTGGCTTTCCTGCGGTATGATGTACGCTAATTTAATCGAAGGAGAATTTCGATGTTAAAAACAATTATTGCAAGAGAGTTTTTGAACAATATCCTCAATTTACGGTTTATGATAGGGCTTGTTTTGTGCATCATTGTCACTATTGCTTGCATTATGATTTTGGCCCATGATTACCAGCAGGAACTGGCCGATTACAACCGTCGGGTCAATTTGCAGGATGAATTCCTGAGCAACTATGCTACCCGCGGTCGAATGTTCCGAATGATTCCGCAGCAGAAGCCGCCGGAACGTTTTCGGCCGTTAATCATTGGCATTTCAGGCAACGAAAATTCGAAGTCTTTTGATGATAATCCACTACCGATACTCTTTCCTTCTCTTGACTTCTTATTCATCGTGACGATTATTATGAGTTTGCTGGCGATTTTATTTTCTTACGATGCCGTAACAGGAGAGCGCCAGAGGGGTACTCTGAGATTGGTAATATCCAATTCCATATCCAGAACAACAATTCTCTTTGGCAAATTCATCGGGGGCACCGCCAGCCTGCTAATCCCATTTATCCTGGCGCTTTTGGTCGGCGTACTTTATATTTCCATAAATCCAGTTATCCAGTGGGATAGCTCGGCATGGGCGGAATTTGGTTTATTGACCGCAGCTTCGATTACTTTCATCACGTTGTTTTATCTCCTGGGGCTTATGGTATCTGCGTTTTCCAAGTACTCGGCCATCTCGATTCTGAACTGCCTCTTCCTTTGGGTACTGCTGATTCTGGTGATTCCCAATGTATGTCCCTATATCTCCGCCCAGCTTCGCCGTGTTCCATCGATTAGGGAAACTCAAAGACAGGAGGAAGAAATCGAGCAGGCTGACAACGAAGTAAAGCGGCAACGTAGAAAAGCGGTTGTCAGCAAATTCAGGGGCGATTATGGCGGACTCTTCTCCAAATTAGAATCGTTAGGTTTTGGCGGGATATTGGACGACGAGATTGGCGATAAGGAAAAGGTAGAGGAATTAGCCGCTGCCGACCCCGACTTTAAGGCCATGGTGGATGCCTTTCGTCGTGAGATCGACCGGGCGTGGCTTGAGTCTCAGGGCGTGAGAAAGGACGCAATTAAAAAGCTTTGGGGAGACTTGAATACAAAAGCTGCTGCCCAGACGCGGCTTGCAAAAAACCTGGCCTGTATTTCACCTTTTGCGAATTTTGTTTATGTTGCCAGAGATCTGACGGGAACAGGCTTGCGCAGTTTGGAGTACTTCGACCGAGCTAAAGCCGAGCATTATCAGCGTTTTTGGCGACATGTGTACAAGAAGGAAAGGGATGCGAAGAAAAATGATCCGACATTTAGAGAAAACTCTTCTTTTCTTGATTTAGGTGATTACCCACGCTTTGTGTTCAAAGAGGAGGCGTTGAAAGACAAATTAGGCGAAATACTGCCTTACTGGGGGATACTCGTTTTGTTTAACGTGGTGTTTTTTGTGGCGGCGTTCGCGGGGTTCATGAGATACGATGTAAGATAATAAATGAGGAAAATCTGATATGCTCTGGAAAATCGCCAAAAAAGAGTTTTTGCTAAATGGTCATTTATTGCATCAGTGATTTTGAGTTTTGCAATGCCGCTCTTCCAGCCCCGGCAATCCGTTTCTTCCAGAGCATGTTTCGGGCGAGCGCCGGCCCTCGCAGGTTGGCAGGGCTGGTCCGAAAGCTTCTGATACATCTGGGGCCGTCATAATCAATTCAGCAAATTATGCCTTGACTCGTCCAGGCACCTTTCTGTAGGATATAGAGTGTTACTATATTGGAAACATCTCCGGATTGTTCTCTACGGTTGGCGCTCAGCTTCATGACCGATTTGAGCCTCATAGATTGGTGCGTTTGCGCCGCGTATCTTGCGGTGGTCTTCGGCCTGGCTTTCAGAAGCGCCAAGGGACAGCAGGATAACGAAGACTTTTTTCTCGGTGGCCGGAACATGAGCTGGTTCGTGGTCGGCGTCTCGATGTTCGCCACCAGTTTCAGCTCCATCTCCTTCCTGGGACTTCCTCAACGAGGGGCTTACCAGGACTTCAGTTTCTACCTGACCATCCTGTTCATCCCGTTTGTCATCACCCCTATTCTGTGGTGGATTTTCGTGCCGATGTTCGTCCGACTTAAGGTCAGCAGCGGATACGAATATCTGGGCCGACGGTTTGGTCTGCCCGCACAACGCATTGGCTCGGGTCTGTACTGCGTGTACGCCATCGGCTGGATGGGCACTATGCTTTATGCGATGGCCCTTACCTTACAAACCGTGATGGGACTCAACGAGGCCCAATATTTCTGGGCGCTCGTTGGTATCGGGGCCTTTGCCACTCTCTATACCGTCATGGGCGGGTTGAAAGCGGTGGTTTGGACCGATGTCTTGCAGGCAGTCGTGATGGGCACAGCGATCGTGGCGGTCATGTTCCTGGCCATCGGTCGCATAGATGGAGGCTGGTCGGGTTTTTGGGCGACCGCGACGGAACACAATAAATTTCAAATGTTCCACCTCAACGCCAACCTCCTCGCACCGGAGAATTTCACAGGCAGAAATACCGTTTTCACGGCCGCAGCTTTTGGCCTGTTCATGTATTTGCCCGGCTATGCGGTCTCTCAAAACATGATTCAGCGTTATGTTTGCGCCGGCAGCCTGGCTGGAGGACGGGGCGTGGTGCTCCTTAGTGCCGTGATTAATACCGGGTTCGGCCTCCTTTTTCTGTTGGTCGGCACGGCGCTATTCGCCTTCTACAGCCAGCCGGGGGGTATTGGCTTACCGGCTGCCGGTCTCGAGATCGCAAAGCAGGATCAAATCCTGCCATATTTCGTAGCTAAGCAAATACCGGGAGTAGGGCTGGTCGGGCTCATCCTGGCCGGGCTGTTTGCAGCGGCCATGAGTACCATAGACAGCGGAATCAATGGGGTGACGTCAGTCATTGTCTACGACTGGCTGTCCGGTAAGGAACTACCATTAAAGGTTGGCAGGATTCTTACCACTGTATTAGGTATAGTGGTCATCGGTGCAGCTATCCTTGTTCCCGTTCTCGGCGATACGGTCTTTGGAATCATTACGGCAATTGCCGGGACATCTTTGGGTATGCTGCTGGCCATTTATCTACTGGGGATGCTGCTCCCGCGCGTGAATTTACCGGGGGTTCTTATCGGGCTTGCAGTTGGACTTGTATGCCTTGCAATCGTTTGGTTATACACGAATATCCCCAAATGGTGGTTCGGGGCCTTCACCATAGTTCCCACCTTCATCGTGGGAGCTTTGGCCAGCCTCTTCTTTCCACGGCCCCCTGAATCCGCGTTGGAGGACACGCTATTAAGAGGGAAAAAGGAGCAAAAAGTATGAAAGTTACGCGAAGAAAAAAAAGAACAGCCAATATCGGTATTTTCGGAGTTGGTTTTCATACATACTGGTCACAGTTCGAAGGTCTGCTCGAGGAGCTCAGTCACAAGCTGGACGTCTTCATCGACCGGGTCAAGCCCCACGAAGTGGAGGTCACAAATTTCGGCATCGCAGACGACGCTGCCTCTGCTTATGCCCTTTTGCCAAAGCTCAAGGCTGCGGACCTTGACTTGGTATTCTGCCACATGCTAACCTACGCCACGTCGGCATCATTCGGCGCGATTATTCGCGGACTGGACATCCCGTTGGTCCTGGTTGCGCTTCAGCCCTTAAAGGCTTTGGACTATTCCAAGGCCTCCACCTACATGCAGTTGTGCAATGACGATTTCTGTGCTGTCCCTGAATTCACCGGCGTGGCAATCCGCATGGGGAAAAAGCCCCCGCCGGTTATCTTAGGCAGCCTCGAAGATGACCCAACGGCAGACAGAGAAATCGCGGAATGGTGCAGCATCGCCATGGTCCTGCATGACCTTAAACGGGCCCGGATCGGTCATTTTGGCCATCCCATCGAACATATGCTGGATATGCAGACGGATCATACCGCGCTCACCGCAGCGTTTGGTTGTCACGTTGTCCAGACGGAGGCCGATGAGCTCCTGAAGCTGGAACGTACAGTTACTGAAAGCCAAATAAAGGCCAAGAAGATGCAGATTCTCGATCTCTTTGACACACCTGACCCAAAATCCGACCCAATCACGGAAAAACTGACTGACGAAGACCTCGAGGTTGCCGCCCGGGTGGCAGTAGCCTTAGATAAATTCGTCGACACATACGACCTGGACGGGCTGGCCTACTATTACGAAGGAGAAAAGGCCAGTCCGATGCGGGAATTGGTTACTAATTTGATTGTAGGCAATTCCCTGCTCACCGCCGCCGGCTTTCCCATGTGCGGTGAGTCCGATTTGAAAACCTGCATTGCTATGTTGATTATGGATCGTCTGGATATCGGGGGAAGCTTTGCGGAATTCCATCCCATCGATTTCAACGAGGGCTTTGTCCTGGTTGGCCATGATGGACCGCATCATATCAATATTGCTGATGGCAAGCCCGTTCTTCGCAGCCTGACCAAATATCACGGAAAACCGGGGTCCGGAGCCGGCGTGGAATTTAAGATCAAGGAGGGCCCGATTACTATACTCAGTATCGGAGTTACAGCCAATGGCCGGTTCAAGTTTATCCTTGCAGAAGGCGAAAGCGTGCACGGCCCCATACCGCCCACCGGCAATACGAGTACCCGCGGATTCTTCAAACCGGATGTCCGGTCTTTTCTTAAAAGGTGGGTGGCCGAAGGACCGACCCATCATTTTGCTCTGGGCGTGGGTCACCATGCCCGTACCATTCAACATATCGCAGAGATATTGAATTTAGAAAGTGTCATTGTTACATCGGAGCATAAATGAACATGAAATATAGTAATACTATTAGTCTGTTGTTGTCACTGGTAATTTTATCAATCCCCATACAGGCACAAGCGGCTGAACAGATAGATTTTACCAACCCGCTAATTGCCGGATTTCTACATCCGCCCAAAGCCGCCAAGCCATCGATATACTGGCTCTGGCTGAATGGATATATAAACCGCGCTTACCTGGAAATGGAGCTGAAGCAGTTCAGTGAAAAAGGTATTGGTGGTCTCTGCATCTTTGACATGGGGGCACGGGGCGATAAGAAGGCCGTTCCTCCACCGGGTCCTGCGTTTATGAGTGATGAATTCGTCGAGAACATTGCCTATGCCCTGGAGCTCGCCGCCAAGTTTGATCTCGATGTCCAGCTTGCGGCCTGCAGTAGCTGGGACCTGGGCGGTTCCTGGGTACAACCACACCACGCAAGTATGGGGCTGTACCATACGGAAATCAGGGTCAAGGGACCTGCCGATTACGACAGAGTGCTTCCGTTTCCGGAACTTCCTCCCGCAGCCCCAAGGGCCCCGGATGGTAAACCCGCTTTTTTTAAAAACATTGTAGTATTAGCTATACTGGAAACTAAGAGACAACCAGCCTATGAATTCATCTTCAAATTGCCACGCACCGACATTCATCACATCGACCATATCATTCTCTATAACGCTCAAAGCGATAGTCCCAAGCGCTACGGAGAACTTCATCTTTTCACTAAGGATTTTTCTGTCGCTGTAAGCACGGGTCGTCTCGAAGGACAGTCCTTCAAAGAAATTCTCCGTGACACGTTAAAGCCGAATACAAAACCCCAACGCTTTAACTTTGCACCGGTAGGCGCACGCTATGTCCGGCTTCGAATCTACAACGGTTATAACCCGGATTTCGACGTGGTCCAGCTCGCTGAGTTTGAGGTCTATACTACCGGTGGGCGCAACATAGCCGCCTCGAAAGAAATCGACCGGATAAATGATTCGGCATATATAATCCGTTTTAATTCCCAGCGGGGCTCCGGCAATAAATGGTGTGCGGCCAACCTTCATGACGGGAAAAAATCCGGAGCGGATGGGTCCTGGGCTTCGGCCGGATTACCCCCCCTTGTTATTGAAGACCGTTCCAGAATCATAGACCTTACGGAGCGGATTAATCCTAAAGGAAACCTGAAATGGAAAATCCCGCCCGGCGAATGGACTATCATGCGGTTCGTCTGCGCCAATACCGGCGAGAGGCTAAAGGTCCCCAGTCCGAACTCAGATGGGCTGGCGACAGATCATTTCAGCCATGAGGCTACCCAGGTTTTTATTCAATATATTATCGATCGCCTGGAACAAAAACTTGGCGATTTACAGCAAACAGCCTTGAAGCAACTCTACCTGCCGAGTTATGAGGTGAAGGGAGCCACATGGACATCAGACTTCATTGAACAGTTCAGGAAATACCGTCATTACGATATGACGCCCTATCTACCTGCCCTGGCCGGTTGTCTAATAGAAAATGATGACATTACTTCCCGGTTCCTTTATGACTATCGAAAAATGCTTGGTGATCTTCTTGTAGATGCTTATTACCGTACAGCGAGCGAAACCGCCAAACGGGCGAACCTGGGAATTGAGGCCGAAGCGGGAGGTCCCGGCCCTCCTGTACACCAGGTCCCTGTTGATGCACTGAAAGCTTTAGGAGCCATCGACGAAATGCGTGGCGAATTCTGGCCCTGGAGGCCGGACCGAAGCCAGATTTGGGTCGTAAAGGAAACCGCCTGCGCCGCCCATACCTATGGTCGCCGGCGGGTCCACATGGAGGCCTTTACCGGATTTCGCCATTGGCAGGATGGTCCTTTTGACCTCAAGCCTTCCGCCGACCGGGCGTTCTGCGAAGGAATGAATCATATCGTCTGGCATACCTCTTCCCATCAACCCCCCGAGGCCGGAAAACCCGGCTGGGTCTATGGCGCCGGAACCCATCTGACTCCTAACATAATGTGGTGGTCCAAGGCCAAACCTTTTATCGATTACTTGTCCCGATGTTCGTTCATGCTGCAACAGGGACTATTTGTCGCAGATGTATGTTATTACTATGGAGACCAGGGTTTTAATTTTGTACCTCCCAAACACATTGACCCATCACTCGGATACGGGTATGACTACGATGTAGTGAATCCCGAAGTGATTCTGAACCGGATGAATGTTCGGGACGGTCGGTTCACTCTGCCCGACGGGATGCAGTACGAGCTGCTGGTTCTGCCGGACACCGAAGACATGGACCTGCATGTCCTGCAGAAAATCAGAGAGCTGGTGAAGGCCGGTGGCACAGTGGTCGGCCCGAAACCTGCCGAATCAAACGGACTTACTGACTATCCCACCAATAACCAGCAAGTTAAAGAACTTGCCGATTTGTTGTGGGGAAACTGTGACGGGAAAAATGTGTTGGAGCACCAATATGGCAACGGGAAAATCATCTGGGGCCGCTCCTTGCGAGAAATCCTTTTGGCACGTGGGATTGGACCTGACTTCCATTATACAAGCGAGAGTGACCCCGCTTTGCGGGAACCCAAAGGAGCAACGGAGCTGGATTTCATTCATCGGCGAACCCCGGAAGCGGATATCTATTTTATTCGCAACAAGAAGATGCGCGCCGAATTCGTCAATGCCCATTTCAGGATCTCTGCCAAGGCCCCTGAACTTTGGTTCCCCGATACGGGAACCATCCTAAAACAGCCGGTATACGAGCAAACGCCCGAAGGCGTTCGTGTTCCATTGCAGCTTGCTCCGATGGCTTCGCTCTTCGTTGTTTTTCGCAAACCCGATAACCGGTCCCATCTGATTTCATTAAATCCCGGAATCAATGTGACAAAAGTTACCGAAAGGGAAGTCCGAGTTACTGCCTTCGAAAACGGCTCGTACCAAATAAAGACATCGGATGGGCGAGCTGCTAAAATCGAAATAGACCAGGTTCCATCCGCGATGAAATTAATCGGTCCCTGGAAGGTCTATTTTCCTGCCGGATGGGGAGTGCCGGACTCTGTGATATTTACGGAATTGAAGTCCTGGAGCGAGCATGAGCATCCCGGTATTCGCTATTTTTCCGGTACTGCTTGCTATGAAACGGAGTTTGAAGTTCCCCGAGAGTGGTTCGGGAAAGGCAGGGACCCCGCTTTGCGGGAACCCAGGAAGCTTTATCTTGACCTCGGCCGGCTCTGGGCCCTCGGCGAAGTCATCCTCAACGGCCAGTCGCTAAGTATTGTATGGAAACCACCTTATCGGATTGAAATAACTAAAGCTGTAAGAGCCGGCCAAAACAAGCTCGAAATTGAAATCACCAACACCTGGTCTAACCGCCTCGTGGGCGATGCGCAGTTGCCAGCCGACCAACGTTGTTGCAGAACGAACATCACGGCTTCCGGGACTCCGGCAAAACCCTGGAAGCAAATCCCGTTGCGTAAATCCGGCCTGCTGGGGCCGGTCGAGCTAATTCCGGCCATAGAAAAGACAATTGCCTTGACTAAATAAAGAATCATCAAGGTAACGGGTGTGGCTAATTTTTCTGGCAACACATAACATTGTTGGGGAATAGCATTGCGCTCTCTCTCATTGCGAGCACCTCACCGGATTCTCAGGAGGAATGTAAAATAAACTAAAATATTGACTGAATTACGCTAACGTTATTCTATTACAACACTCACAGATAACATCGTGCCGAATGCGATTGCTTAGTTCATTAGGAGGCCGTCAGGCCTAAGCAATCTAATCACGCCAACAACAAATTAACCAGTCCCTATTGAATATGACTTGATGCCTAATCGCTTACCAGTCACCACAATCTACTGAAAATCATTGGCAATAGTGAATATAGAGGAAACAGCACCCTTTGCAGTTACCTTTGATACGGTATGTCTTTTTGTTTTTTCGTTATCGAGATGAACCAAATTTCTAAAATCACTTATTGAATCTGACAGACGATAAACTCCACGTTTCAGAAGTCCGTTGTCCTCGCAGGCCTTAATATAGTCAACGAACCTCTTGTTTTTCAGCTTAATATTTTTATGTTCCAGGTATAGTCTAAGTAGCTTCTCAATGACGCCTCCGGCGAGAATAAGGGATGCTTGAGAAAGGAGTAATGTATGAGGAGTCCGCCAGGGTTCCGTGGCTAATGCACATCCCGCAATTGGGAACGGAGGGACGCATCGTTCAGCAGCCGGTCAGCCACATCGATCTGGTGCCGACGATTCTCGATGCGATGGGCAAAGCGAAGGCCTCCGCGGGCTTACCGGGTCGGAGCCTCATTCCGCTTATGAAGGGCGAAAAGCCGGCACGGCATCATGTGTTTATCGAATGGAATGCAACTTCCCCGGAGCAAGAAACGATACGCACGGTCGTCTCGCCGGACGGCTGGAAACTTTGCCTTGCCGATAAGGACAAGAGCCAGCTCTCTAATCTGAACAGGGACCCGTTTGAGACAACAAATCTCTTTTACGACGGCAAGCATCAGAACATTATTGCACGCCTGACGGAAAGGATCCGTGCATGGCAGATGGCCACTAATAATACGTTGGCCCGACATCTTACTGATTGAGTCTTACGAGGAATTAGGACAACACGCCATTAATACCTGTGAGAAAGACAGGTCATATTCTTCAATCCCTCTGCATCACCACACTCATATAATTGTGATAACGATTTTAATTGCTATAAAGGATTGCGTTGAACAGCAGACGAAAAGTCCCATGTGACTGCCCACGATGTTGGACTCGAAACCCTAACAGAATGATTTTTCCTTTGCCGTATTGTACTTCGACAATTGCCGGTTTGTCGGCTATGAGCTCTTTTCCTCTGATCCATCCACTTTCCAGCAGGACAGTATCCGAATATCGCGCCACAACGCGAGCAGGGAAACGGACTTCAGGGTCTCGAGAATCCTTATTGTCTTTTTTCGACGCTCCAATTAATTCAAATGCTTGAGACCTTGCAAAGTACCCGGATATCCATTCCGGCGTTCCGTAACCGACCGGATGTTTCTGGTCTATCCAGATGCGCAGTACGGAACCCGGGCAGAAAAATTCTTTCGTTTTTTTGCCTCTAACGACATTGCGGACAGGGATATTGAAATACTCTATCGGAAGATTACACGAGTTGTCTATGCATATCAATGTCCCTCCATCCTGTACAAAGTTTTGCAGCATGATAATTCCTTCAGAGCCGATCCCACCGACATATTGTGGCTCGGTCGTGTCCACGGCTCGGCCCTTAATTATCGAGCCGGAACTGAGGGACGGTAAAATCAGGCAGTCATATCTTTTTCTTAGATTACCGGCCCGGATCTCGGCGTTATGCAAGGAAGTGTAAGCAAACTCAAAATTATCCAATACCAGCCGAGTCCACCCTTCGTCTATGCTGGCCGTCCAGGGTTGATAAAGGCCCAGACGTGGTGGTGACATGATTCTACATGCAGCTTTTACTTCCGAATATTGTTGTTGTACACCAATTAATTCAGCGGAAATCCCTTCAAGAAGTTTTGGCGATGCATTGGCCACATTATTCGCATCAGGTATAAACAAAGAGCCGTATGGTGTTTCCTGACCGGTTATGTCCTTCCATCGTGTTTGCGAAGAAATTAGCTGAAAAGCGATGCCCGCCTTAAACAAACGGTTTATCAGGCGATAGTTATCATTAGCACCGGCCTGCACTACATAACCGTATGCCTCTTCGGGCAATCCTATTACTTTACCTTGCGGCATTGTCACAGTATCGAGTTTTTGCGCCCGAGATTCAAATGGCTGAAATACACTCACACTACGCACACCCATCTGTAACGGCAGAGTCCAGCCGGCCATATCGTATGGGGCTTCGGGCGGCCCTTCGGGATAGTAGGATCGATTCGGATATACCTGCCGTTCCATCATATCGTTCAGATGAGAACGGTATGGCTGTGAACAATAGAGGATGTATGTCCCGGCCGGATAGCGCACGCCGTCGGCTAAAAATTCGTCCTCTGCCTGATGTACCTCGACGCCCGTGGCGTGCAGAACGGACAGCATTTCCGCTGCGGTTCGAGCCTCGAATTGGTCCGGAGGAACCAGCCATGCAAACGGCGGCTCTGTCTTGCCGCGTTCTATCGCGTCGCGTGCCTGTTTGATTGTGTTGCTTGTTATCAGGTCATGATACCGTGCCGCTAATGTAAATAAGCTCATACAGGCTATCTTTTCGTAGTCCACGATATCGCGCAGTCGCCACCAGCCACCCTGCCATGGGTCGGGAAAGTTGGTCGCCATAGCATAATCCGGCATACCTCGAGCTCCTCCGCGAAGCTCGCTTTTACGTTGAAAAACAGGCGAGGCAATTAGTACACTCGCCGCTTCAGTGAGTATTCCTGTTATGTTATGGCGATATGCTGTAGTACGGAAACCTCCCTGCCACCAGTTATCGTACATCGCGCTATTAAGAATCCCTTTCTTGCCCGCGCGGGTAAGCTCCGCCGCCATATGTCCCCCGATAATCAACATCATATGGTCGTTCAGCGGATGGACATTTGGATTCTTCGGGTCGAAGAACGGCGGAACAAAAAGCCTCGCTCCGGAATTGCCCATCTGGTGAATATCATATACGATGTTGGGCAGCCATTCCTTGTAAATTACTCTGGTTACTAAACGGGTTTCCTTCAGATTGAGCATGAACCAGTCCCGGTTGTTGTCATGGCCTGCATATTTTTGATAAAGCCAAGGCATCCCCATACCTTCCCAGGGTTTGCCCAGCGACCGTTCGTACCAGTCGATGACTTTGTTAAGCCCATCGGGGTTGGCACTGGGTATTAGCACAATTACCGTCCGTTTGAGAATTTCCTGTATTTCCGAAGAAGTGCTGGTAGCCAGATCATACAGTAGCTCCATTGCCATCTGGCTGGACGCTATCTCCGAGGAATGTAGGTTGCAATTCACCAGTACGACCACTTTTGCATTTGCGGTAAGGTTTCGTTCATGCTCCTGGTCTTTGATTAATCGCGGGTCTGCAATTTCCTTTTGGTTTGTTATTGCCTGCCTGATTTGTTCCGGTGTGGCATCATCTGTAATCTCCGCAATGATCATTTTTTGGCCTTCCGTGGTCAGCCCAATCTCGCGTATATTTACTCGACGAGAATATTTTCCCACGTGTTGAAAATATTCCTGAATTTTCTCATAGCGTGCAAGTTTGTAATCGGCTCCAACCGTATGCCCGATCAAGGCCTGCGGTTCTTGGATCTGCCCCGCAACGGTACATCCAGGATTAAGTAATAGGAATAACACGTGTAACAAAAAAACCGGACAGGACAGATTTTTACAATCCATATTTTCCTCCTTTCATCAGAAGTTTCGCGACTTAATATCAAAAGTTTCCGTTCAAAACGCTGTTTAACATTTTCGAAATATAGTGCTGACGATTGAAATTTCCCATTCATTCGCGAGCAAGGTACTTTGAAACAATATGTTACGAACCTGCTCGCGGGAATTTTCTACCCTGAAGGGTATAAAATTAGTCGTTTTATGTTAGCCGGCATTTATGTTAATCGAATCGACCTGCAAATTTCAAGTCTTTTCACGAGAATTTGTCTGCCGGTATTTTGAGCTCTTTTTGTAGTACTATACCGACAAGAAGGGAGTATAATTACCGGCGAACGCATAGCAATGTGCCTTGTCCCAGAGGTGCTGGCAACGTATAGCGTATGATTTGACTCGGCTACGGTTCCCTGCGTGCAATATGGTCAAGGAACATTGACAACTATCTAATCGAATATGGCACGTGGATTACGAAGCAAATTTGCCGTAATAATGCTCTTTGGCAGCGTTACTATCATTGTGGGATTATGGTTTGTCTTAAGCTCACCTAAGGCAATCGAGAAGTACACCGAAGTCGCAGTTGAACCGAGAATAAGCCCTGATTACTCTGATATCGTAATCCCACCGAATATCGCCCCAATCAATTTCGGGATTCTCGAACAGGCACAACAATACTTCACCAAAATCCATGCTAATGGTGACAAGGCAATAGACATCTTCAGCAAGACAGGCACAGTGCGCATTCCTTTGAAAGAATGGCGGGCCCTGCTCAGAGCAAACAAGGGCAACAAAATATTCTTTGATGTCTATATCAAGGATGCGGAGCACGGATGGAGGAAGTTTCAGAGTATATCAAATACTATCGCTGAAGATGAGATTGACGGCTATGTTGTATATCGGCGTATGAAGCCCGTATTTAACTGGTGGAAGAGTATTGGGATTTATCAGCGTAACCTTGTAAACTACGATGAGTCACTGGTTATGCATGGCAGGTCATTTGGAGAGGGCTGTCTTAACTGCCATAGTTTTGTCGGCAATGACCCCGATACAATGACAATTGGTCTGCGCAGCGCGGTGTACGGAAGCTCTACACTGCTGGCACAGAATGGCACAGTCAGCAAGATAGGCTCAAAGTGGGGCTACACAGCTTGGCATCCGGGTGGCACATTGGCGGTGTATTCGATAAACAAGGTCCGCCAGTTCTTTCATACCGGCCGGATGGAGGTGCGTGATGTTGTCGATCTCGACTCAGCATTAGTCTGTTATATGATTGAAGACCGCAAAGCAATTTGCCCGGCTCAGTTATCAGAAAAAGATCAGCTCGAAACCTATCCCGCGTGGTCTCCGGACGGCAAGTATCTCTATTATTGCAGCGGACCGGTGCTGTGGAAAGACTGGGACACAATACCACCCGAGAATTACGATAAACTCAAATATGACCTTCGCCGCGTACACTATGATGCCCGGAACAATAGCTGGGGCCAGGTCGAGACGGTATTATCCGCCGAAGAAACCGGTCTGAGCATATTGCTGCCAAGGATTTCGCCGGATGGCAGATTTTTGCTCTTCTGCATGTGTAAATATGGCTGTTTTCCGGCTTTTCAACCCAGCAGTGACCTCTACATAATGGATCTCTCTACGGGCAGATATCGAAGCCTTGCCATCAACAGCAAGTATTCCGAATCATGGCACAGTTGGTCGAGTAACAGCAGGTGGATTGTGTTCAGCAGTAAACGTCAAGGCGGCCTATTCACAAGGACGTATATCAGCTATGTTGACGACGATGGCATGGCACACAAACCTTTTGTTTTGCCGCAGCGAGACCCTGTATATTATGACTCACTGTTGGAGACGTATAGTGTTCCCGAGCTGGTCAGTGACAGACTTAGAGTGAGTAAATCCTTACTTGGCCGGGCCGCACGTAATAAGGATAGTATTGAGGTTGAGGTTCCTATCACGGCAGCCACCCCAAAGGCCGTGCAATCAGAACCCTGGCAAGAGCGTGAGTAGGCTATTTATGGTTTTGGGATATAGAAGAATGCAAAGCAGGAAAAGCCAAGTTTTGCTTTATTTGATATTTTTCCTGCTCTGCTATCTCTACATTTTGCTTTTTGTTGAGCCGCATCTTATCTATCACGGTTTCGGCACTATCATACTCGATGTTCCCCTTTTCTCTACCGGATGGCAGTTTCTGAAAGACTCGCTTGGCATCCCCGGTGGGTTGGTTATTTATGTGTACGGTTTCCTCTCACAGTGGTACTACTACTCATGGCTGGGGGCGTTGCTTGTTGTGCTGGTTGCTTTGTGTCTCTGTGAGCTTTCAAGGAAGCATTATATTTATGCCGGCCATTCTCGTTCAACCATCTTGCACTATTTTCCGGCTATAATGATTCTTGTAATATACAACAACTATGACCATCCACTTCCTGCCTGCCTGACATTGTTCATAGGATTGCTGCTTTCTTTTATCTTAGAGAGATTGCCTTTGCGCAGGTCCCCAATTCGCATGGTGTTTTTCTGTCTTATGGCTGCGATTGGCTACTGTCTTGCAGGTGCCGGAGGCGTTCTAATTTTCTCGCTTATGACAACACTCTACCTGATTTTTCTCCGTCGAGATTGGTTATCGGCAGCTATTACACTGCTGGCAGCAGCAGCTATCATCTGGGCCCTGGCCGAGTATGTATTTTATATCTCACCCAAAGAGGCATTCCTGGTAATGACTCCGTTTTGTCGGGATTTGACTGCGAACATGAAGATGCTCTCCAAGATTCTGGTCGTAATGCTGTACGCCTTCGTGCCTGTCACGGTGTTACTTATATGCTTATGGAGAATGCAGTTAAGTAGGAATCGGGATACTTCTGCAGCGCATACCAGAAAGAAAAAGAGCAGAAAGACCCGCGCCGTTGTTAGACGCCGGGGAGCAATCCTGGCGTACTTCAAGAAATTCATAGTGCCTGTTGTTCCAGTAACTGTGATGGCTGTCGGTCTGTATTTTAGCTCCGACAAGGTACACAGGCAAATCGTCTTGATGAACTATCTCTCCCGCCAGGGACGATGGTCCGAAGTTCTTGAACTCGGCAACCGTCTGCCGAAGAATATTTACAACATCTACTGCAATCATGACATTAATCGAGCTCTGTATCATGCCGGCAGATTGCCCTACGACATGTTATGTTTCCCACAAAATCCGCACGCCCTTTTGCTCACACATGAGGAAGAAGAATCTTCTATGACACAATTGAAAATGTGTGATGCTTTCATAGAGCTGGGAAATGTTGATTATGCTCAGAAGCTGGCCTCCGAATTCCTCGTTATCGAAGGCGAGTGCGGGATAATACTGGAAAAGCTTGCCTGGATTAACATAATTAAAGGACAAGAAGCAACAGCTCGAATATATCTAAACGCTCTGAAGAAGGACCTGATATATTGTGACAGGGCAGAATCAATGCTGAGTGGCCTGGAGAACGGATTTGGATCGGATAAGGATGCCTACATTCAACGGGTCAATTCGTACATACGAACAAATGGAAGTGCCAGGCTCTACAAAGAATCCATAGAGGAAATGCTGACAGGACTGCTCAGGCAGAATCCCAATAATAGAATGGCATTTGAGTACCTTATGGCCTGCTACCTGTTGGCCGGTCAGCTTGATAATATCGCGGCTAATATCGGGCGCCTTGAACAATTTGGATATCAGGATGTCCCGACCCTTTATGAAGAGGCAATGCTAATATACCATGGTTTGCATGGCCGGCAACTGGACCTGAACAAGCTCAACATAAAGCGTGAAACAATTGAAAGATATAGGCGGTTTTTGCAGCTCTACAATTCAATGCAGGCGCACAATCGCCAGGTTGTACTCCAGCATCTGCTCCGTGAGTTCGGCACCAGCTACTTCTTCTACTACAAGTTCACAGCGTCATAGCAGATGCTATTATTTATAACTCCAGTGGCCCCCATTTGGACGTTTTTCTCCGCAGGATGCCTTTCGGTACTGGCTCCCTTTTCAGCGTTTCTCACTATGAAAACTGCCTGCGGGCCCACCAGCCGTGAACAGAACTGCAAAACGCGTAACCAGGGCACCCAAGAGAACGTACCCTAAGATGACCTGTATGCTAAGTAATATATGCCCCCAGAAGCTCTGTGCGTTTGCATATATATCCCCGAACCCTAACGTTGTCATTGTAACTATCGAAAAGTAAAGTGTTCGCAAAGGCACAAGCCACCATACTACTGTCACTCCATCCCTGTCCACGAAGAGGTTACTGACGATGCCGGGGTAATCCTTGATGTCCCTAAGATAGAAATCAATAGAACCCCAGACGTAATAAATAGCCGCAAAGAGTATTACCAGCTTAAAGAAAATCGTTATGATTTGGTTGGTAGAAAGACCGTAATCGCTTATCTGCCAGAACGCTTTAACCGGCAATCGCAGCCGGGGATGTTCCTTATACCACTGCTCCCAGTTCATCCGCCTGGTATTGTATTCCAGAAGCTGTTTTGTCCCGGTATCTATCCGTGCACTGTCTAAACTCACTCCGCGAAAATTTGTATTGCGGTCCACACGGCACTCCCAAAACAGCGTGGAACCATCGACGATAGCCTGTTCAAAGTTCGAGTTTTCCAGATGCGCCTTGACAAGAAATGCACGTTCCAGATGTGCATACTTGAGATTCGCATTTTCCAGATGAGTATAGCAAAGGTTAGCGTGCTCTAGATGGGCGCGCTTGAAGTTAGCACCTGACAAATAGGCACTGCTGAGGCTCGCGTCTTTTAGATGGCACTGCACAAGCGCAGCGTCTTCCAGATGGCAGTTGCTGAGGTCTGCGCCTTCCATATAGGTTTCATATAAGTACGCACCTTCCAGATGAGCATGATACAGATAGCTGCCTTCCAGATGCGCATGACGCAGGTGCGCACCTTCCAGATGGCAATTGCTCAGGTCCGCACCTTTCATATAAGCATCGCTGAGGTCCGCTCCTTCCAGATGCGCTCCCTTGAGGTTTGCGCCTTCGAGATGGGCGCCCTTAAGTCTCGCGCTGTCAAGAAAAATATCCTTCCGGGGGTTCTGTCTGCGCCACTCGTTCCACTCTGTCATGTCCTTTTTGTCCGAGCACCGCAACAGAATCTCGTACTGCTCGGCGTCTAACTTGGATTCAGGCTTTGGCTGTTCCTGTTTAGATTTCGGCTGGTCTTCGTTTTTCTCGTTCATATCAGACTCCACTCTATAAACGCCATCCCAGATTACACAGCTCCAGTATTATCGACACAAATTCACTACCTAAATCAGTTTTATCTGCGAGATATTCAAAAACGGTAGTGGGAGGGACAATCATCTTTCCATCCTTTTATATAGCCCCCACCCCGCGCGGTGGGGGTCACTTTTGTCTTTTTTACCCACCCCGCGCAGTGGGGGTCACTTTTGTCTTTTTTTACCCACCCCGCGCGGTGGGGGTCACTTTTGTCCTTTTTACCAACCCCTGTGCTGGGGGGATTTTCCCTTTTTTTTCCCAATTAACCAATTCTCCAATTAACCAATTAACCAAAAACCCCCTTGCCTTTCCCCTTCTTCTGTGTTATTTTCTGTTCCTAATGGTGTGATGCATCCGAGATCGAAATCAACATGATATACGCTTCCTTAGCCTGTACTTAGCAAAGTCGAAGGGAGATACGCTTCACCAGATAAGAGATACGAATTAAATTGGCGAGATTCGATTTATGACAGCAAAGATATTGATGAAGGAGCCCATGTAATGGCTAAACGACTAACCATATCCTTAAAGCCAAAGCACGCAATGCAGGTAACACGCGTATCGATTGGGAAGAAAAAGCTGGTATATACTATCCTTGTAAAGAATGCTTTAAAATACCCATGGGGTCGCTCAAGAATCGCTTATATTGGTACCACTAAGAAAGGCGTTGCCCGAATTGCCCAGAGTGTTGCTGCAAGGTCACAGGATGTTTTATCAATTTATGGTGTACGTGAGTTTACGGTGCGTATTGTGACTTGCTCTCCAAAACCGGGCGTTAAGACTTGGCAAAAACTTGAGAGAGCGTTTCTGCTTACTTTTCGCCACAAATATGGAGCACTTCCTAAATGCAATACACAAGGTAGCAAAATGAAACAACATGACGAGTTCAAATACTTTACACGTCGACGCATAGAGAGAGTGTTGGAAATGTTGGCATGAGTACTTCCTGAAAGAATCGAGTCAAAGATACAGAAAAATGTTTGTCGGGAATTGTAGTTTTAGTTAGTTTATCAAGAAGGGTTAATAAATTTTAGACTTATAAACCTTACCTTCTATCTTATAGCTTTTTGCTAAATCTCTAACCAGTGAAACGACCCATGTTGAAGCTTCAGGATTTACACAAATAGATTCTATCAGTGAGTTAATATCTAAGTCGACCCAGTTAAATCCTCTCGATTTATGTTTGCTATTTCTCACGATGACACGTAGTTCGTTTTCATACTGGAAACAAGGCCTTTTGATGAACAATGCTTCAGCAAAGTTAAGAGTTTTAACGGGCTCGCCATTGGGCTTAGTAGTTATGTTGATTAACTTACTCGGGTCATAGTTTACTGATGCAAGGTCAAAGGGTAAATCGTTGTTGCTGGCTTCAAGGACTGTGACAAGTTTACTCACAGTTGTTTGAATTGCTATGCCTTCGTCACTTTTCATATATACTTTCCAAAGAGCCGCGGATTCGGAAGCGTTAATATGCCAACAATTCACAAATAGTTTCTGACGCCGTTTCTGTTCAAGTAGTTCTGGTAACTTTTTGAGGGCATGTTCAGGAATATCTGTGTTTTCCACAAAATAAGACGCAATCGAAGCCTCGTAAGGGTCTTTTAGTGTATCAACTCGTGAAAAATATAAACTCTTATAATGGAGCATGCTCACGAATTTAGTAAAGTCCATATATTTCCATATTTTGTCATCGTCATTCGGCTTTTTTAGTTTTTTACTGTTCGTGTAACTTCCCATTCATTAGGCCCTCTACGGATACTTGCTTATACCAATTATTATTATAATTATATTGCCGGAGAGTGTTATTACAATTCTAAAATCCCTATATCCCACCACGTAAAACGCATTTTAACACGGCTCAAATCGAAGAACTCAGGGCGGCCAAAAAAAGTGCTTTTTTGCCGTTTTTTTGTTGACAATATTTGATAGTATGTTAAAATACCAGTATGTTTGCTTGCCCCTTAGGGGCCAGCAGACGAACAAAAACCGCCAGTAGGCGAAGATGACATTTCAGTTTTCATGTCGTAAGTGGCTAAGCCACAAGGACTTAGAGCCAGCCAGCCTCGTAGCGCAGCGAAGATCCCCGCGCTTTACTCGCAAAGCGAGTAGCGGGGACCCAAATAACAATTTAACCATTTAACCAATTAACCACTCACAACAATCGAGTATCCAGTATCGAGTATCGAGTATCGAGTTTCCATAATGAGCATCGAAAATCCAACTTTAGCTCACTTTAGGCACTTTAGTTCACTCTTAACTCCCTCGCCCCTCTACATCTGTCGAGAATCCTCTACAAATCGACCTTTTTATGCAAAACAAACCCAAAGTCAAGGACGATAAAACGAACATAAGCCCTTTTATGACAATTAAATATGAAAAATTGGACACTTGGTGTAATCAGAAAAACAAACCCAATCTTGTCAGGCCTGCGTTGTTTGCGAAGGAGTTGCCGGACTGATCAAACCCAAACAAACCCAATTTCCAAAAAGCCAAAATGAACGTAAACTTAACTTTAACAAAGGATTACAGAAAAAAAGATGATTTTTCGGTCCGAATAAACAAACCCAATTTCCGAAATGGCCACAATGAACGTAAACTTAACTTTAACAAAGGATTACAGAAAAAACGATTGTTTAGCAGCCCAAAAAACAAACACAAAACAAAGCCAATTCAAACCCAATCAAAGCCTGTCCTGAATTAGCCGAAGCCCTGAGCGCAGCCGAAGGGGCAGTCGAAAAGTTCTTGAGTCTTTGGCCTGCATCCGCTACGATTATCAGAAAGTCTGTCATCCGACAGTTTAAAAGGGGTCGCCTGGACTGGCTACTTTTAGGAACAGTGACAAAGATAATTCTGGAGCACAGCCCGGTTGCCTCAGGTCTAAATTTGGAGATATGTTACTATGTCAACGCAATTCTCTTCAGAAAAGATGGAGTTTGAGTTAAGTACATTAACTTCGTTTGCTCCTGCCAAAACCAGGGATAAGACGCCTTTTCGCATAGCCATACTGGCCGATTTCAGCGGCAGGGACAATCGCGGTCTAAGTGAAGTAAGCCTTTCTTTAGCTTCCATTCGGCTAATTCCGGTGGATGTGGATAACTTTGAGGAACTATTGACGAGGCTTGGTACCGAGATTCATATTCCCATAGGTGGCGAGGATGGACCTCGTATCGCGGTCCGATTTTGTGAGCTGGACGATTTTCACCCGGACCGCATATTTGATAGGTTAGAGGTATTCCAAAAGCTTAGGGCCGCCCGGAAGCGTCTGCAGGACCCCGCCACCTTCGCCGAGGCGGCGTCGGAAGTGCGGTCCTGGGTAGCTGGTGAAGCTGATAGCGGCGAGTCCGGGGCGGCAGAAGTCCAAAGCAGTCAAGCTGAGTCGCAAGAGTCTGATTCAGATACGATTGAGCGCCTGCTTGGACAGCGGCCCAAGGCCTCTGCGAAGCAATTCGTGGACTTGGAGACACTCATTCGTGAGGCCGTCAAGCCTTATATTGTTCCCGCACCTCATCCGCAGCAGGCTGAGCTTGTAGCTCAGGTTGATCAGGCTATCAGCGGTCAGATGCGTGCGCTCCTACATCATCCGGACTTCAAAGGGCTCGAAGCGGCGTGGCGTGCCCTGCACTTCATAGTGAATCAAGTGGAAACGGATGAAAACCTCAAACTTTATCTGGGGGACATAAGCAAGGCAGAGTTAGCGGCCGATTTAGCTTCGGCGGACCGGCTTCAGTCAACCGGCACATATCGGTTTCTCGTCGAGCAGAGCGTTGGCATGCAAGGTGCTGAGCCCTGGGCGCTCCTGGTCGGCTGCTATACGTTTGATAAGACCGAAGAAGATGTGAATCTGCTCCGGAGGCTTGCCAAAGTGGCCCAAGCGGCAGGGGCGCCCTTCCTGGCTGGCGCCGGTTCACACTTTGCAGGCTGTGAATCAATCGCTCTTACGCCGGATCCGGATAACTGGCGATGGCAAAGTGATCCGGTGGCCGCGCAGCTATGGCAGGAGCTTCGTAACTCGCCTGAGGCAGCTTCTATCGGCTTGGTCCTTCCTCGATTGCTGCTCCGCCTGCCTTATGGGAAGGATACCGAACCCATCGACCGGTTCGACTTTGAGGAGTTGTCATCCGGTGTTAACCACGAACAATACCTATGGGGCAATTCCGCTATTGTATGTGCGTGCCTGCTGGCCGCAGCGTTTCGCACATCCGGCTGGTCCCTTACGGGCGAGCTTCAGCAGGAGCTGACGGGTCTGCCCATGCACGTGTACAATTCCAATGGCGAAACGAACGTTACTCCTTGCGCGGAGGCATTCCTGACTGAGCGGGCGATGGAGATTCTGATTGGTAAGGGCCTCGTCCCGCTGCTCTCAATCAAAGGTCGAGACGCCGTTCGGGTCGCACGATTTCAATCCATAGCTGAACCGAGCGCCCCACTGGCCGGGCGATGGCAGTAGCTTGTGACAAACTCCAGGAGCTTCTGAACAAAGCAGCAGTTATTTGGTTAGTTGTGATTGGTGAGTAGTGAGTTGGTGAGTAGTTAATTGGTGAGTAGTTAATTGGTGAGTAGTGAGTTTTATACGAAGTACCAATTAACCAATTAACTAATCCTCATTCTTCACCTCGCGAATCCTCTATAAGCTGTTTAGCTCGTTCAATAAACTCCGGACTCAGGTTATACGGGATACTGCTCGTAAGGGGGATCACCCTGAGGGAAGCCCGCAGGCAATATAATTGCAAATGTGTTGGCTCACCTATAATTATATCCATCCATTGCTTTTGTAGGGGCATTAGCATAAGAACAGATGTATTAATGCCAAATTTCGTAAGCAGAAAATTAAACCACAGAAGCACACTCTCTATGACAGGAGGTGGAGAAACGGGGATACGGAGCAAGGTTGGCCGGAAGTTCGTGCCCTTCGAAGTATCAGGATGGTCTCGTGTAATTTCACGCTCAATATGATACAGGATACGGAGAAGGCCTTGATGATTTGGGCCTCCCATTTCCGGGTACTCGGTAAGCTTTGCCATTACGTCCGTGCGAACAGCCGGCAAAATGGGCGAAGGCTCAAGTTGTTGAACTGATTGGCGAAGCTCCTTTTGGGCGTTTTCGATGGTCAATCGGACGTCAGCCGCAGAAGTCGTTGCAGTACAAGTTTTTTCGACTCTTTCCAAAAACGGCAAGATATTTTTTAGCACCCACTCCAGTGGCAATTGACAACACTGAACGCAAACCACCATTGGATAGCTTGTGCGTCCCTTGCCGTCCCGAGAAGACCACAAGCGCCCAACAATTAAGTTACCATCAATACACCATACAAGCGCATGTTTGAATTCTTCGATTGGCTGATTTTCCTGGAGCTTATCCCAGCTTCCGGAGTCAATGTTGCCGCCAACACCCTGAATATAAAGTATACGTTTTACAGCGATAATAATGTCTGTTTCGAGACCAATATCATCGATGTGGTCATCCCAACCAGGGTGTTTGCCGAAGGCGGCAACAAACACTCTTTCGGATGAGACATCCTTTCCCTTCGGAATGAAACGCCTTGCTAATTTTTTAAGAGGAGAGCTCAATACTTTTGTCTCACAAAATCAATATCTGCTGCATCAACGATTATCCATATTCCGGTTTCAGGAACCAGTCATTGCCTCTATAAAATTCGCATCGACCGGCTGTTTGCAATCGATGTCATTGAAGAATTCAAGGTGCAAATATAATATTCCCCCCAAACTCTCTTTGCCGTCAACAATAAGTCTGATGTATCCTTTTTTTTGATTATCAGAACCCTGATGTAACATTCTAAGACATGCCCATGGTCCCGGGAATTTTGAAACCCTACGCGGTTCGGTATCTGATGGATACTGGTAAAATTCGACATTAAGCTGTGGTCCAGGATATTTAACCGTACATACGTTTAAATCCTCCCTCGAACGCGTGTTAAACCGCTCACTCTCCTGACTTCCCTGGACAAATCTTAATTCTGTGAGATAGTCAGACAAAGGAACCTCGTCCTTCTGCAGAAGACTACGCTGCGTCTTCTCGCTCAGTAGTTTTATCCTGCAGTAGCATAGACTTCCACTTTTAGGAAGCCCCCCGAAGACTTGTTCGATTTGCTCCAGCTCGTCCCTTGGGGTTTCTGTTTCCTGAAGCTGCTTAAGCTCTATGTCTACCTCATCAATGTTTGTCTTCTGGCCTGACCCGATTGTCCCCTCAGCAAAACTTCTCTGGGAATGAGTTTTATCAAACAGTAAACGCACCTTGTAAAAATCTTCTTCCATTAGATCATCCTTGCTGTCCGGCTTCAAGGGAAATTTGCTGCTATGCTTTCCGAGCTCATTAAGTGCTTCTGTTTTCTCGCTTTGCACCTGGGAGGTTAATCGACGCAGCATGCTACAGGTTAGTTTGACCAGGTACATATCCACAAATTGTGATGGTGACTTATAAGAAAAAGGCGCATAACTATCGCGGAAAGCGGCCGGCCGCATGTTCAATAAAGTGCTACGTTTTGTCTCGGCATTACCTTTCAGTTCTGTCCAATTGTCAAGCACACGCCGGAATATATTTGTCGTATCATATTTGTCTTGCTTGACTTTATTCAAATTCCTGCTGAATAGTTGGATGTCATTAGTGTCCGGCGGCACGTACTTATTCTTATCAAGCTCGGTAAGAACCGCTTCGAGCGGCTCACCAAGACCGACTCGCAGCTCTTCTAATACCGCAGTAGCTACGACATTCTCGTATCGCTCCGAATCACGCTTGGCCTTGTTCTCAATCACACGATTAGGCACTGTTTTGAACCAGTAACGCAGGAACTGTTCTGCATATTTTGTGTAAGTTTCGTTTGCAGCCGTGTACTCTTTTTTGAGGCTCGTTTCTTGGCTCAACTGTTTTTCTAATATATCTCCGAAAGATTTCCAGGCACCGAGCATAGCTGCGGCAGCGTTCGGATCATATCTCCTGTCGATAATTGTTGTTGAAATGTTTGCCCAATTCCATTTACTTTCTTTTTCTATTAACTTCTCGAGATCTTCGATGTTCTTAGGAGCTGCATCTAAGCTGCTTTTCATGATTTGATAGAGTTGTCTTTGCTGAGCTAAGGCAAGGGCCAAGTTAGAAATAGCAGATGCTTCTTGGAAACGAGAAACAGCGGGATTGGGATCATAATCTCGTAACTTGCCTATATTACGACTTGCTTCTGTGAATGCTTCCTCCGCCTCTGAAATGGCTCCAACCACCTCATTTACGATATTGGAGATGGACTTCGTCGCGTTAAGTTGTTCATTCGCCTCCGAATATATTTCGTAGCGGATTGTATATAAACGTCCGCTCCTCGGGTCGCGAGGAACTTCGGCGTAAAATTCTTTATCAAACCGAGCAAGCTCTTGTCCAAACCCGCTTTCGCTTAGTCTATTTTTTATTCTCTCAAGAGCATTCTCAAGCTCGCCCCGCATATTACTAAGGAATACGTGCTCGGCCTCGTTGACGTCCTTCAAGTCGCTAAGAAGGAAATCATAATTTTCGCTGACATCCTGTAGGGCACGCTTTGTCTGCTCAGTCCACAGAGGTACAAGTGATTGTGGATTTTTGAGGGTAACAACATAATTGTCAATACTTTCCTTGGCCCTTTTGAGATTCTCAAAGCTTTCGTTCCAGTTACTGGTAAATTTATTCGATTGTTCAACTGTATAATGATTGTCTGATTTGGGACCAAGGTCATCACCAAGAGCTAAAATACGGGCTTCAGCAGTATTGAATTTTTCAAGAGCGTCTTTGAGGTTCCTTATAGTCTGGACCTGGGCGTAATCTCGATTTTGTGCTCCCAAGCTGTTTGGATCATTCCAATATTCATTGAAAAGTTTTATTCCATGTTTTATTGCGATTTCGAGGTATTGAGAATTAGGATCTTTTGTCCGAAATACAGGAGGCCAGGCTCTCAGCCCCATGGCTTGGCGCTTACTCTGCCCTTTACCGTTAATCCGAGCATAGATCATCCCAATCGGCCGATGTAGTTCGGCCTTGTCATCCTTGTACCCTTGAATTTGGTTAGGGTCGTGCTTAAAAACATATCCAAAGAGGGGATCTAAGAAAGTTTGAGTAGAATATTCACCTTCTTCATTCAAGGGTTTAGCTACTTTGATTCGAATTAATTGACGCAACGCCTTGGTCTCAACATCTTGAAGTGTCCAGCTACCATTTTCTTGTGTCTCCATTATGTCTCCGGCCGCATCCAGGAACTGGCGTAGGACACCTTCCTCATAAACAATACCCTGGGCCTTACTCAGGCTTTCTGCTTCAATACCCTTTAAAAACTTAGCTGCCGGAGCAAAAATCCAAGGTATTTTCCATCGGGCTACTGAGTCGGCAAGCTGTGCGGAAAATTTAAATCTCGCGAGGTCCCCTCCAGGTATCCCTGCTTTACCGATATATCTATAATTATCTTCCCCATCGCTCTTTAGCACTTGTAGTTCATTCGTTTTTCCTCGAGAGATATTAGAGATTAAGTTCGCTGAGGTTGCCAAATAACCGTTCATCTCGCCGACGGACCTGCGAAACAGAATAGCTGTGTAGATAGTGAAGAAGAGAAGTAGAATCACACTGGCAGCGGCCGAAAATAAAACTGTGGCTTTTCGTCGCGAATGTAACTTTTTCGCATTCGTTGCATGTGTAACGAGTCCCTTTTCTCGAAAAACCTTTTTCATAAAAAGGTCCCTGAGAAAATACGCCCTGTCGCGTTCCCAAACTCGTCCATCTGGAAGAGAATCAACCGGCACTCCGACAGATTCGGCGAGGTCTTCGTCCAAAGCTGAGCCTTCTCGCATTGAAGAGGTGAAGTAGATACCGCGGAAGAAAAGCGGCTTGCACGACCACTGACTGCCGACACTGAAGACCAATTCGAGGTATCGAGCCATTCGCGGAGCGATTTTAGTAAGACTTTGAGGGAATGCATACAGCGTGTCTGTTTGGCACATCTGTTCGGTTCCAGGTTCATCGGGTCCAGACATTATATCCTGCAGTAATGCAAGTCTGCGCCGGTAAAGGCGACCCTGAATTGTTCTCAAGTGCTGGTCAACAAAACCAGGATTATATGGTTCATCGAGCGGTGCAGGATTGGACCAGCCCATTATCTGGTGCTGAAGTTGTGGGTCTTCAAGGTTGTCAAAGAAATCACGGAATCCATTGAT